>Ga0157378_10002675_pt1 | contig 15872 bp, 12 predicted proteins | sample M65metaG_FD_115309 | JGI IMG/M metagenome (GOLD analysis project Ga0157378, IMG submission 115309) | Miscanthus rhizosphere microbial communities from Kellogg Biological Station, Michigan, USA - M6-5 metaG | ecosystem: Host-associated > Plants > Roots > Rhizosphere > Soil | place: USA: Michigan...
CATGGTCTTCCGCTCTTCGGGCGGTGCATCCAGGTACGATTTCAATTGTGTGAACGGTATCCCTTCCGACGCATCAATGGCAAACATATTCTTCTCAGCATCGTTGAGGCCCAGGTTTTTCTCATAGTTCACAGCTTCTATCAGGTCCTTGCGCTTATTCTTATTATCTATCGAGAAAAAGATCCGTCCTTTCTGGTCCACCGTCAGCAGCATTATATCCACATCCGGCAACTGTATATCAGAGATCGAAGAAGGCGTTTTCACCACCACCGGCTCCTCTGGTTTGAACTTCGTAGCCAGCATAAAGAACGTCAGCAGCAGGAACGCCACGTCACACATAGCCGTCATGTCTATATGGGTGCTTTTCCTTGGGAGTTTTGCGTGAGGCATCTTTGTTTTATAAAAAGTAAATTAAAAATCCGGGTTTCGGGGCGCCACCTTCCGGCATCGCAATATCTAAAGACACATTCCACTTCCGATTCCACAAACCCGATTCGTATATTATTATTTAAACCTTAAGCCGAAAACCGTAAGCTTCACTTACGGCCTTCGACTTAAGATTTTATACTTGCAATTATTTGTAGTTAGCCGCAAAGCTCTGTGTCAGCGTAAAGCCGCTCTCATCTATACCGTAAGTGATACCATCAATGATGGTAGTATAGAAGTTGTAGGCTATGATGGCTATGAACGAAGTGCTGATACCAAGAGCCGTATTGATCAGGGCCTCAGAGATACCACCCGCCAGTGCAGCAGCATCAGGCGCACCGGCTGTGTTCATCGACTGGAACGACCGGATCATACCAAGCACGGTACCGAACAGACCAAGCAGCGTAGCGCACGAAGAAATGGTAGAAAGGAACACAAGGTTCTTTTCCAGCATCGGCAGCTCCAGCGCGGTAGCCTCCTCTATTTCTTTCTGAATACTCAGCACTTTCTGCTCAGTGTCCAGGTCGTTGTTCATGGTCATCTCCCGGTATTTTACCAGGCCCGAACGCATTACATTACCTACCGAGCCAGCCTGCTTGTCGCACTCGGCGATGGCTGCATCCACATTCTTGTTGGCAAGGTGATACTGCACTTTGCGCACAAATTCACCGGCATCCATTTTGCCCTTCGCCTTGATGATGGTAAGCGCACGCTCTACCACAAAGCACAGCAGCGTAAACAGTGTAGCCAGCAGGATAGGCACCACAAACCCGCCCTGGAACATAAGGCCAAAAGTGTTGGCAGCTTTCATTTTCTCCTTATCCAGGAAGTTGCTGTCGCTTCCCAGCACAAACTTCCAGGTAATGAAGCCCACAACGATGCAGGCAACCACTATAATCAGGTTATACAGGAAATTGCTTGAATTTTTTGGCTTGCCCGCATGAGTGGTTGCTGGTCTTGCTGCGGCTGTTTTTACATCTGCCATAATGCTGATTTTTGTTGGTTTGTTTTATGAATATTAGTTAAATACCATTTTGTGAGGCTGCAAAGATAAAAGTACCACCCTAAAAAACAATTTTAGATGGTAAAATTAATTTTCAAATGTAGGCTTTTCGTTCAACCGTGTTTATAATGGTTTGTTATCTTTTCATTTCAGGTGATGGGCCACGGGGGTATTGAGTTTTCCATAACGATTTCGGTTGCGGGGCGGGACTTTCCTTGTTCTCTATGATATGACGTAGTTCAACGCCTATTCCTTTGTACATTTGCCAGATATTTTTTTTGAACATTCCAGACATGAATTTTAATCCCTGGCACTCTGTTTCTTACGGTGATAAAACACCCGATATTGTAAACGCGATCATAGAAATACCCCGCTATTCCAGGGCCAAGTACGAGCTGGATAAAGAAACCGGCATGCTGCGGCTCGACAGGGTACTGTATTCTGCGGTTTACTACCCGGCCAATTACGGCTTTGTGCCCCAAACCTACTGCGACGACAACGACCCCCTCGATATCCTGGTGCTCTCGCAGATAGATATGGAACCGCTATGCCTGGTAGAAGCCAAGATCATAGGCGTGATGCGCATGCTGGACCAGGGCGAAGCCGACGACAAGCTCATAGCCGTGTGCGCCAACGATATGAGCGTGGCTCACTTTAATGATATTTCAGAGCTCTCGCCGCACTTCATCGAAGAGCTGCGCCATTTCTTTGAGGAATACAAGAAGCTGGAGAATAAAGAGGTGAAAGTGGAAGAGTTTCAGAACGCCCGCCTCGCAAAAAAGATCCTCCAGCACAGTATTAATGATTACAGAGTTAAATTTGGGAGATAAGAGTAGCTGCTTGACTTTCTACTTCAGACTCACGACTTTCTACTTTTGAATTTTGAATTTTGAATTTATGACCCTCAACACAACAACCATCCTCCTCCTGCTGGCCTTAGGGCTGCTGGCAGGCGTGCTTAGCAGCATGGTAGGCATAGGTGGAGGCATTGTTATAGTGCCCGCACTGGTATTGATTTTTGCCATGAGCCAGAAAATGGCACAGGGTACTTCGCTGGTTATGCTCCTGCCTCCCATCGGGCTGCTGGCCGTTATCAATTATTATAAGGCCGGCTATGTGGATTTCAAAGTATCAGGCATACTCATTATCGCCTTTATTGTGGGCAGCTATTTTGGCAGCAAGATAGCGCTCAGCCTGCCCGAGGTGGCGCTCAAAAGGATATTCGGCGTTTTTCTGCTGATAATCGCCGTCAAATATCTTTTTTTCAGCAAGAGCTGAATATTGTGTAGAACATCTAGTTCCCCCACATCCTTCAATTCGTTGAACGGGTAGCGCGAGACAATATCACCCCGATGGGGCTCTGTGAAAATTAAAAGACATTTTCTATAATAATGTCGTCCCTCCGGGACTTGTATTCATAACGCAACAGTCTTGCCGTGAGACGTCATACTTATGCTATTGAATTGTGAGCCTTCCCCCTAATTCAAATAACGTGCGCCCCAGAGGGGCGATATTATTATTGCATTAAACTACTAAATGCAGGTGGAGCTCCGTTAGGGGTGACATTATTATAGCAACGGACCAAAAAACGGGTAGAGCCCCATCGGGGCGATATCATTATAGCTCTGAACCGCTAAATGCGGGTAAAGCCCCGTAGGGATGACATTATTATAGCAACAAACCAAAAAATTCGGTTAAGCCCCATCGGGGCGATATTATTATAGCTCTGAACCGCTAAATGCGGGTAAAGCCCCGTAGGGGTGACATTATTATAGCAACGGACCAAAAAATGGGTAGAGCCCCAAAGGGGCGACATTATTTCGCGCTTTCAATTTTCATCAATAAACAACGAAATGCGCTTTGAATTATATTTTTGGGAAAACTGCTGCTATGCCTAACACCTTTTCTCAAATCTACATTCAGGTTGTATTCGCCGTAAAGGGCCGCGAAAATCTCATTCATAGTTCGTGGAAGGAAGAACTGAACAAATACATTGCCGGCATCATTAGGGGAAAGGATCAAAAGTCAATTATTGTAAATGGCATGTCGGACCATATTCATGCCTTTATTGGCCTGCGGCCATCTATGCCTATCTCTGATCTCGTCAGAGATATCAAAAGCAACTCTACCAACTTTATAAACGATCAAAAGTTTGTGCGAAATAAATTTCAATGGCAGGAAGGCTTCGGGGCTTTCTCATACGGTCATTCCCAAATGAACACCGTTTACAATTACGTGCTTAATCAGGAAACCCATCATAGGAAAATGACGTTTCGGGAAGAATACATCGGCCTGCTCAGAAAATTCGAAATCTCCTACGATGAAAAGTATCTTTTCGACTGGATAGAATAGTGGGTTATTATATCCCGTGTGACCAGGAGCGAGGAAAATAAATGGAATTTCTAAAATAATTTTGCCCGTTGCCGTTTAGCAGCGACATTTGAAACATCGCCAGCGCGAAAAATGATGATAATGAAACGCACAAAAATAAAAGACATCCTCAGCAAAGAAACTTTCGACTACCCCGTAAATGTTAAGGGCTGGGTACGCTCTTTCCGCAACAACCAGTTCATAGCCCTCAACGACGGCTCGTGCATGGGCAATATACAGGTGGTGATAGGCCTCGATACCGATGCATCCATCGTTAGCAAGATCAATACCGGGGCATCTATCAGCGTGGACGGCACCGTCATTGCCTCACTGGGCCGCGGCCAGAAAATGGAGATAAAGGCAGATAGCATCACCATCCTCGGCGAGTGTGATCCAGAGCAGTTCCCCCTCCAGATCAAGAACCGCCCCAGCCTCGAATACCTGCGCGAGATCGCCCACCTCCGTTTCCGCACCAATACCTTCAGCGCCGTTTTCCGCATCAGGCATGCGGTGGCCTTTGCCATTCATAAATTTTTCAACGACCGCGGCTTTGTGTACCTGCACACACCCGTTGTTACAGCATCTGATGCCGAGGGTGCCGGAGAGATGTTCCGCGTCACCACCCTGCCGTTCGACAATCCGCCGCGAAACGAAGATGGCAGCATCAACTTCAAAGAAGACTTCTTCGGCCGCGCCACCAACCTCACCGTAAGCGGCCAGCTCGAAGCCGAACTGGGCGCCATGGCCTTCAGCGAGGTCTATACCTTTGGCCCCACCTTCAGGGCGGAGAACTCCAATACCCCCCGCCATCTTGCGGAGTTCTGGATGATAGAGCCCGAGGTCGCCTTCAACGATATCTACGACAACATGGACCTCGCAGAAGACCTGCTGAAGTTCATCATCAGTTACAACCTCGAACACAACCGCGAAGACCTCGACTTCCTGGCCCAGCGCCTCGCCGAAGAGGAGAAGCAGAAGCCACAGAACGAGCGCAGCGAGCTGGGCCTGATAGAGAAGCTGGAGTTTGTACTCAACAACAAGTTTGAGCGCATCACCTATACCGAGGCAATAGATATACTGCTGGCATCGCCTGCCTACAAGAAGAAGAAATTCCAGTACGATGTAAGCTGGGGCATAGATATGCAGAGCGAACACGAACGCTACCTGGTAGAGAAGCACTTCAAAAAACCTGTTATAGTTACCGGCTACCCCAAAGAGATCAAAGCCTTCTACATGCGCCAGAACGACGATGGCAAGACCGTAGCCGCCATGGACATACTGGCACCCGGCATCGGCGAGATAGTAGGCGGCTCACAGCGCGAAGAGCGCCTCGACAGGCTCACCCAGCGCATGAACGAGATGCACATACCCACCGACGAAATGTATTGGTACCTCGATACCCGCCGCTTCGGCACCGTGCCCCATGCGGGCTTCGGCCTCGGCTTCGAGCGCATGATACTCTTCATCACCGGTATGACCAACATCCGCGACGTGATCCCCTTCCCGAGAACACCGAAGAATGCGGAGTTTTAAAGTGGTCCCACACCGGTTTACGCACGATTTACACAAAAGAAGCAGCTCACGGGCTGCTTCTTTTCAATTAGGACGAAATGATCTACCTCACAAAATCCGCTCTGCCAACCCCTCAAAACTTCGTAAAATGCCACTCCTAACACCTGCATACATAAACCACTAATCCCTATCACATTACCTGTCAAAAAAAAGACATGATACAGCAGCTACGCACACATGATGTCGTATATACGGGCATCATAAAAATCCGATTTGCCCGATTCCTTTTCCCCACCGAAATTTGTGCCGCAGGGTCGTGGTTTAGATCATACCGGGAGACGTGGGTTTTCCAACGAGGCATCCGACTGTGAATCTCGGTCTCCCAAGCCCATTTTTTTCAGCCCTACCGGAAGTAACCCAAAAAATAACTGATTATCAACCATTTAAACAGCGATTGGCCTCAACCTACCTGAAGCAACCAGAAGTAATCCCGCAACCAGAAATAGGCATCTGCGGCGCTGTAGGGGCAGACCCATGTGTCTGCCTTGCGTTACAGGAGCACTCGCGAAACGTGCATAAAATTTGATTGAACGGGTATATCAAATGAACCTGCGGAATGCATAGTTTTTCCCCGCTAACGGAAGTAATCCAAAATAACCACTGATTATCAACCATTTAAACACCAATCGCCCCCGAACTACCTGATGCAACCAGAAGAAATCCCGCAATCAGAAATAGGCATGCGCCGCGGTAGGGGCAGACCCAAGTGTCTGCCCTGCGTTACAAGGGCACTCGCGAAACGTGCATAAAATTTGATTGAACGGGTATATCAAATGAACCTGCGGAATGCATAGTTTTTCCCCCGCTACCGGAAGTAATCCAAAATAACCACTGATTATCAACCATTTAAACACCAATCGCCCCGAACTACCTGCAGCAACCAGAAGAAATCCCGCAACTCAATCAAATAGCAACTCACCCAAATTTGCACATCAGCACATTGTTAATTTGCACACTGCTTTTCGTACCTTACCACACCCAAACACTTATACCACATTGTCTAAATGGCTCGCCATATTGCTCTGCCTTGGCCTGCCCGCTATGCTGCGGGCTCAAAGTCCGCTACGGCTGCAGCACTTCGGTTCTGAAGATGGTCTGTCACAAAGCTCCGTTTACAGCATCTTGCAGGATAGCCATGGCTTTATGTGGTTTGCCACCGGCGAGGGTCTCAACCGCTTCGACGGCCGGGATTTTGTGGTATTCAAAAGCAGGCTCACCGATACCGGCGACGCCCGCTTCCTTGACCGCAATATCAATTCAGCTCTGTTCGAAGATACTGCCGGCCGCCTCTGGATGTCCACCGACATCGGCGTCTCGGGTTTCGATTGCAGGCATAGCCGTTTCCTCACCGTGCCATCTACTTACGGCAATGTGTTCGCCCTCCTGCACGATACCCTTTATGCCTGGTGCGTGCAGAATGGCCTTTATATGGTCAACGTCAATAACCGGCAAAGGCGTTTTCAGCACTTCAGAGATGCCTACCAGTCCGATCTCAGCCAACTCTTTATGATACAGAGTGCGGCTGCAAGCGGCCACACACTCTGGATTGCCGACGACACGGGTCTCATAGCTTTCGACACGCACGGCATGACTGAAAGCCGTGTGCTCATGCCGGGCATTAATGGCCTCTGTGCGCTGGCAGATGGCCGCCTGTTGCTGCCTGCCGACAACGGCATTTTTATTTTCGATCCTTCTTCACATCGCAAAGAATTCATCCCCGTCGCGCATGGCGGCACACAGATCAATTGGCGGTGTTGTGTAGAAGATACGGCTACAAGGTCGGTTTACTTCGCCGCGCTAACCGGTGGCGTTATCTGCCGGCTGAGCCTCGCCACCCGCGAGGCGGAATTCATCGACCTGCCGCCCAAGACCATTTATGCCTTGTACATAGACCATTCCCGCAACCTCTGGGTGGGCACCGATGGCGACGGGGTATACAAGCTGGATATCAAACCGCCCCGGTTCGCGTGTTTTGTGCCTCCCGCAACTGGGGGCGCGGACGGCCTGATGGTAAAAAGCATCTGGAAGGATACCGGCGACGTCTGGATGGGGTCGTGTTATAAAGGTGTGCTCCGATACAATGTCCGTACCCGAAACGCCCGGCAGGCACTTACTGCGCTGCCACTGGTCAACAAGCATGTAGCATCCATATTCAGAGATTCGGCCGGTCTCATGGTCATTGCCGCAGACGACTATGTCTACTTTACCGACGCAGTATCCGGGCAGTTGCGGGCAAGCGTGCAGCTCCGCAGCAACAGGGATAATAACAAACCGGTCGTTTACAAAATGACTGAATGGAAGCGCGACCATTTCCTCGCAGCCACCAATGTAGGTCTGTTCACGCTGAAAATGGAAAACGGCAACGCGGTCAGCACCCACTATTTCTGGCGCGATACGGCCATCTGCTCATGGACCTACAACCTCTACACCAGCCCTTCCGGCGACCTATACATGGGTAAGCGCAACCGTGCAGGCTTCATTAAATTCCGGATGACCGGCGACACTTCGCTGACGGTGCTCGACAAAGGATTTTACAACATTCTCGTGAGGCATTTCTATAAGTGTTCCGGCAGGCCGCTGCTCTGGCTGGCTACTGAAAAAGGCCTTATTGCCTACAATGAAAAAACAAAACAATTCAAGGTATTCGACGAAACGGATGGCCTGAGAAACAGTTCGGTATACTCCGTGCTTGCGCTCAACGATTCGTGCCTTTGGATCAGTACCAACAGGGGATTATCTAATCTCCGAATCCGCTATGCAGGCGATAAAGTGGAAGCAGACATAAGTAACTATACCACCGCCGATGGCCTGCAATCGGATGAATTCAATACCGGCGCAAGCTTTACCGATAAAGAGGGGTTCATGTACTTCGGTGGCATAGCCGGTATCAACTGGTTCGATCCCCGCAACATACATCCCAACCCATTTAAGGCCATACCAGCCATTACGCAGGTTTGGGTAGAAGACAAACCCTGGATCACCGATACAGCCGCCTATATCAGTTCCGTTACACTGCCTTTTGACCAAAACACTATTGGCTTCAGCCTTGCCGCACTTGAGTTCACACAGCCGGGCCGCAACCAGTTTGCCTACATGCTCGATGGGCTGGACAAGAAATGGGTAAACACCACTGGCAGCAGGGTGCGTTATGCCGCCCTGGCGCCGGGCACCTATACATTCATGCTCAAAGCCGCCAACAACGATGGCGTATGGAATATGAAGCCACTCCGGTTTACGATTACTGTACTTCCCCCCTTCTGGGAAACGTGGTGGTTTCGCCTGCTCATTTTAGTTGCCGCTGTGGGCCTGGCGTTGCTGTCTGTACGCATGTACATCAGGCAAAAGGTACGGGTGAAGACGCGGGAGCTTGAGAAACAGCAGGCACTCTTTCGCGAGCGCACCCGCATCTCCAAAGATGTGCATGACGACCTCGGCTCAGGATTGTCAAAGATCTCTCTGATTGCAGAAATTGCACAGCAAAAGGCCGGCTCAGATGCTGCTGTAGTGGGAGACATTAGGAACATATCTGCAATCTCCAAGGAACTCGTTGAAAACATGCGCGACCTTATATGGGTACTCAATCCCGCAAATACTACTTTAGAGCAGTTGGTGGTGCGCATACGCGAATATTGCTCCGACTATCTTGAGCACCTGCCCATCACTGCCTCGCTCGATTTTGCTGAAGGTATCCCATGCGTGAAAATAGCCCGCGAAGCCCAGCGCAATATCTTTCTAACGATCAAAGAAGCCATCAATAACTGTGTGAAACATGCTGGCGCCAGCGATATCCGCATCACTATCCGCTTTACACCTGGCGATATGGAAATTGTCATTGCCGACAATGGCAGGGGCTTCGAACCGGCGCAGTTGAAGCGTGCAGGGAATGGCCTCCGCAATATGAAAAATAGGGTTGAAGCTACGGGAGGAACCCTGGAGCTCGCATCATCGCCGGGTGGCACTGTCATCACCATACAGATACCGCTGAACGGCCTTTCGGGAGAATTACCACTTTAGTGTAAGCCCGCCCCGCTTATTAATTGTTTATTTTTACTTCTCAGATTGCCAGATGGAAATCAAAGTAGCGATAATCGAAGATCAGAAGGATACGCGGAAAATGCTCTCCATCCTCATCAACAACAATGAGGGTTTTGAGTGCGTGGCCACCTATGACAATGGGGAAGATGCTGTAGCCAATCTTCCGCAATCTGACACTGATGTGGTGTTGGTGGACATACACCTGCCGGGCGGCATATCAGGCATAGAAACTGTGGAGAAGCTCAAGGTTCTTTGTCCTGGCATCCAGTACATCATGTGTACGTCACTCGAAGATTCAGAGAACATTTTCAATGCCCTGCAGGCAGGCGCCACAGGCTATATCATTAAATCCACCCCGCATGCCAAGATACTCGAGGCGATAGCCGATGCACACAATGGCGGCGCTCCTATGAGCAGCCAGATAGCCCGCAAGGTCATCAGCTACTTCACCCAGAAAAACGAAAAAGCAAATAAGGAGCTCGACAAGCTCTCGGCCCGCGAGCAGGAGATCCTCGGCTATCTGTCAAAAGGCTACCGCTACAAGGAGATCGCCGGTTTCCTGTTCATCAACATAGAGACCGTGCGCAAGCACATCCACAATATATACGACAAGCTACAGGTAAATTCCCGCACCGACGCCCTCAATAAGGTGCAGCAGAAAATCTGAGAATACTACTAAAGTGTAATTGCGCATCGCGGTGATAACATTACATTTATCCCGGAAACTGGTGTTCACGCACTAATAAAAAATAGCAACTCTTCTTATCGCATGGTAAGAAAGGAAAGCGCTTTGTCTAAGGCGCTTTTTGTTTTGATCCCTTTCGTTGAAAATCCTTTATTTTTATAAAAATAAAGAGTTGATTATGAGAGCTATTACCCTTCTTTGTTTCCTGCTTGTCATTTTCCCTTCCCGGAATGCGCAGGCCCAGACGCTCGGCTGCGAATGGGCGAAAAGCGTTGGCCCAACCGGCATCACAAGTGGCCGTTGCGTCGCCGCCGACCCCTCCGGCAACTCATTCCTGACCGGCACTTTTACTGCACCTACCCTTACTATCGGCGCCACCACGCTCACCAACGCGGGGATCACAAACATTTACCTGGCTAAATACGATGGCGCAGGCAATGTGCTCTGGGCTAAAAGCGCCCACGGCACCAACGATGACAACGTGTACCAGGTGGCCGCAGATCATTCAGGCAACTCCATCATTACCGGCTACACGGAAAGTACAACTTTCGTCATCGGTACAGACACACTGATCCATAGCGGTTCTGGCTTTCAGCATGCGATAGTAGCGAAATTTGACCCCTCCGGGAACCTGCTTTGGGCTCACGCCCCCGACCAGGGAAATGCAGCAGGTATGGCAGTGGCAGTAGATCCATCGGATAATATTTTCGTCACCGGGCTGTTCAATGGCGGCTATATCGTCTTTGGCGCTGATACGCTCATCGATACTTCCAACAACACATTTGGGGTGATCTTCCTGGTGAAGTACAATAGCGCCGGCTCGGTACAATGGGCCTTAACGGCCACCGGAGCCGATCCGGATTATTTCAGCTCTATCAGCACAGATCCTTACGGCAATGCTTATGTAACCGGAAGGGTTATGAGCCCCGTAGTTACTATAGGAAGTTATGTGCTCAATAACCCGGGCGGGGCCCGGGTCAGAACCGCCAAAATAAGCCCCGCTGGTGATGTCATATGGGCCAGGCTGGCATCCTCCGGCACAGGCACCGCCATTACCACCGACCAAGCTGGCAACCCATACATAACTGGCTTTTTTGTGGGCGATTCCATCGTTTTCGGTTCCGTCACACTTCACGACTATGCCTACGGCGACACTTTTCTGAACAGCGCCATGTTCGTTGTGAAATATGATACAGCCGGAAACGCCGTCTGGGGCAAAGAAGCAGGCTTTAGCAGCCCGGCATATGAAGCGGTAAGGGGCACCACACTCGTCACAGACAACCAGAACAATTTGTACGTCGCCGGTAACTTTCATGGAGATTCTGATCTCATTTACGGGGCCGATACGCTTCATAACGATACAGGGAATCATGGCAGCAATCTGTTGCTTGCGGCTTATGACGGCTCGGGCAATCTGCTCTGGGCAAAGAATCCCGCGGGCAACGGCGCTTATGCCGCAGCATCTGTTACCACCAACAACTCAGGCGATCTTTTTATGTGCGGGGTTTATCAATACGGGGCTATCAATTTTGGCGCTACCTCACTCCCGGTGGGCGATACCACCAGTGCGTTCATCGTCAAAATAGCTGCACCGTCAAGAACCTCGGTTAAAGAGCTGTCTTCAGGCAATAATCTAATAAATGCTTTCCCCGTGCCTGCTGCCAACCTGCTAAACGTAGGGTTGACCGGCAGCGGATATACTTCCCTGAAGATTATCGACCTTGCAGGCAGGCAGGTCTGGGCGCGTACCTGCAATCCTGCAACGGACAACCTCACCGTTGCCATAGATATCAGCGCTCTGCCTGCCGGGGCATTTCTGCTGCAGGCTGTAAAACACGGATCGGAGATCAGCAGGAAGGTGATTGTAGAACGGTAGTTCCGGCAGCCGCATTTGTTTAGTTAATCATAAAAATGCTTTGCAGTTCCATCGTTCCGGAGATTAGGTGGTATTTTTGCATGATGAAATGGATTGAACTCGTTGAGGAGCCGCAATTGGAAAAAATAAAACAGGAAAGCCAGCAACAACCTATAGTTATTTTCAAGCACAGCACCCGCTGCTCTATAAGCATGATGGCCAAGATGCGCCTGGAACGAGCCCCATCTCCCGAAAATACGACCTTTTATTGCCTCGATCTCCTGAAGCATCGCGCCATTTCCAATAAGGTAGCCGAGGACTATAAAGTATATCACGAGTCTCCGCAGATACTCATTATCCGCAATGGCGAATGCATCTACGATGAGAGCCACAATGGTATATCCATGGAAGACATTGCAGAAGGCATTTCAGCCAACTGAGACAGTTTACCGGCGAATCTTTATTAAGTTCTTCTTACTCGCGACTTTCTACTTTCTACTATAGACTTTCTACTTATTTGACTTAAATTCTCTTCCCCTTCCATCTCCCTGTTTTCAGGTATATGGTAGAGGAGATGAGCAGGGCGCTCCAGTAGATAAATTCTGAGCCCCAGCATACATAAAGCGGGCTATGCCACTTGTATATTACGAAGTAGCAGTACACCAGGTACGATGAAACACATGTCACCTCCATGGTAAGATTTACCAGGGTGTTGCCTGTGCCCACCACACCGTTGAACACCACTGTAGAAAGCGACATGATAAGCGTGGCTACAACGATTACCCTGAGGCTGGGCAACGAGAACTGCACCAGGGCCTTGTCATCAGAGTATATAGACAGAAACTCGTTTGAGAACGCCAGCAGCAGCAAGCATAATATGACAGCATAAGTAAGGCTCAGCCAGCAAATCTTCAGTATTATTTTGCCTACATCCTTTTGCCGCCCCTGCCCTATCAGGTTACTCACCATCGTATTGCAGGTGGTAGCCAATGCCCAGGTGCCTATACCCACAATACCGAAGATATTGCGCAGCACCTGCGATGCCGCAAGCGATTGGCCCCCCAGGTGCTCAATAAAAATAAAGAACGCCATCCAGCCGCCAATGCTGAAGAGGAACTGAACGATGAGCGGAGAGGATACCGCCAGCGTCCGCTCAGACAGGCCGAAATCGAAATGCAGGAAATCAAATACGGGGTACTGGCGGTGCAGGTTGTGGTAAAAAAACATACCCGCCATAGTGACAAAGTAAAAAAACTCGGCGATCACCGATGCATAGGCGGCTCCCTTGAAGCCCAGCGCCGGCATACCCCCCTTTCCGAATATGAGCAGGTAATCGAACAGTATATTGAGCAGGGTGGCAACAATTGAGCCATATATAAGCAGGCGAGACCTGTCAATGGAGATGAAAAAGGCCGATAGTAACTGGCTCAGCATCAGGAATGGCAGCCCCCATACCCGTATATATACGAACCCCACGCTTAGTGATAGATTGTTGTAGTCGTGCAGGCTAAGCTCGAAGAAGATGGGCACAAACCACAGCGTCAGCAGCATAAGCCCCAGCGAAAACAGCGCCGATAGCATAGCCCCGTTGGTCAATGTCTGAGCAAGGCCTCGCTTATCGCCCTCGCCGGCCCTGCGCGCCATTTGTATCTGCATGCCGCTGCTCAGTCCATACCCCACCATGGATAGAATCAGGTAAAAGACACCCGTGATGCCGTTCACGCCCAGTTCCCGCTGGCCCAGCCGGCCGAGGAACAGTGTATTGGTAAAAAAATTGAGCTGCGGTATCAGCAACGCCAGCGATATGGGCGCGGCCAGCTTTATTATCTGCCGGTTGGTAACGGCAACACCTAAATGCTCTGTATGTTCCTTCTGAATCAAGACTCCGGGCGGGTAATTAGTCTGTAAAAATATGCTTTTAACCTTAGAGCATTGCTAATTCAGGGTTTATACATGTGGATGGGAGCCTCCCGGGTAACAAGGCATGGCGCATTGCCTGCCTTGCGCAAACTATATCATTATTATCTTATCTTTGTAAAGATGAAAACCACGGGCAACAGACAGAAACCACTGAACTCGAAAGGAGCTGCTATCTTCAAGAAAATGCTTGACGATAAGAATGCTATTCATGAGTACCTGTCAAAAGGTGGCAAGCTCACGGACCTGAAAGATAAATATCCATTTCTTGACCCATTATCCATTTACGATGCTTCCCGCAAAAATTGATTTTTCTGCTTTGGCTGTGCATTTCGAGCGGCATGTTCGCGAAAAAGCAATTCGCGCAGGTAATACGATCGTATATGTGATTGACGGCCAAATGATCGAAGAAGACCCCACTTCTTCTGTAAAAACAGTCCTGAAAACGGTCTCATATTCCTTAAAACCGTAACCTTATATGCCCAACCTGGACATCCTGGCTGGGCCGAATGGAGCCGGTAAAACAACCTTCTTCGAATCCGCGACTGGTAGAGAGTTTATTGACTCTTCTCTGCCCTTCATCAATGTTGATCTTATAGCTAAGAATGAGTTGGGAGGCTACACAACCGAAAACTTTATCAAAGCTGAAATGATCTATCGCGACAGAATATCTGGGTTAATCGGCGACCTCGCAGATTTAATGATTGAAAGCAACCTGGCACGTGAAGCGGATTATGTATGGATACAAAACATGAAACGGCGAGGATACGCGGCTATTCTTTATTTCATTGGAACGGAGTACGTAGAAGAGAATATTGCCCGGGTGCAAAAGAGAGTAAAGGAGGGAGGACATAATGTCCCCGAAAACATCATCAGAGACCGTTATAGATTATCGATAATTTACCTCAGGACCAGACTACACCTACTTGAAGAAGTCATACTACTAGACAACAGCGAAAAATCTATTTGCCCTATAGCAAGCATAAAAAACGGCAAGCTGGAGCTAATGTCTAAAAAGAATCTACGGTGGGTCAAAGACGTCTTGTTCTTCGTGAAATAAGTTTGTTGTAAACTAATTCAGATCTGAACCACCCCTCAAGTCACCGAATTGCCACCTTCCCACATTATAAACTTGCACATTAAATGCTTACCTTTGCACCCAAATTAAAAAAACGCTTTAATATGTCGGCAAACAAAATTCATGAGTTATTGGGCGAAAAGGCTGAGTATTACCTCGGTCATACCAGCAAGACAATTGACAAATCTTCACTGCATATCCCTTCACCCTCGCACCTTGATGAGGTATGGACCAGCTCCAACCGCAATGTGCGCACACTGGGCAGCATCGGCGCTATCATGAACCATGGCCGCCTCAGCGGTTCGGGTTATGTATCCATTCTGCCGGTGGACCAGGGTATAGAGCACAGCGGTGGCGCGTCTTTCGCTCCCAATCCCATCTATTTTGACCCCGAGAATATTGTAAAACTCGCTATTGAGGGCGGTTGTAACGCTGTAGCTTCTACCTATGGCGTGCTGGGCTCAGTGGCCCGCAAGTATGCACACAAGATACCTTTCATCGTAAAGGTGAACCACAACGAATTTCTTACTTACCCCAATAAGTTCGACCAGATCATGTTCGGCACCATTAAGGATGCATGGAACATGGGCGCTACAGCAGTAGGCGCCACCATCTACTACGGTTCTGATGAAAGCGCTCGCCAGATCGTGGAAGTAGCCAAGGCATTTGAATATGCCCACGAGCTTGGCATGGCCACTATTCTCTGGTGCTACCTGCGCAACAGTGCTTTTAAGAAAGACGGCATAGACTACCACACTGCTGCCGACCTCACCGGCCAGGCAAACCACCTGGGCGTGACCATCCAGGCCGACATCATCAAGCAGAAGCTGCCATCGAACAACGGCGGATATACGGCGCTTAACTTTGGTAAAACGCACAAAGCCGTTTACGAAAAGCTGACTACCGATCATCCCATCGACCTTTGCCGCTA
>Ga0157378_10002676_pt1 | contig 15871 bp, 10 predicted proteins | sample M65metaG_FD_115309 | JGI IMG/M metagenome (GOLD analysis project Ga0157378, IMG submission 115309) | Miscanthus rhizosphere microbial communities from Kellogg Biological Station, Michigan, USA - M6-5 metaG | ecosystem: Host-associated > Plants > Roots > Rhizosphere > Soil | place: USA: Michigan...
GACGACGACCGAGAGCGGAGGATACGACGTCCAGCCCGACTGCGCGGCGCCGCCCTGAATGAAGAAGCTGGCGAACATCGTCACGCCGCCGCAGAAGTACACCCAGTAGCTCATCATGTTGAGCTTGGGGAACGCCATGTCGGGCGCGCCGATTTGCAGCGGCATCACGAAGTTGCCGAAGCCGCCGACGGCGAGCGGCACGACGCCGAGGAACACCATGATGGTGCCGTGCATCGCGCCGAGCTGGTTGTAGAACTCCGGGAGCATGACGCCGTTGGGCGCATTCGCTTCGCCGAGCCACTTGCCGATGAGCGGAATGGGATGGCCCGGATACGCCAGCTGGAAGCGCATCACCATCATCAGGGTGAAGCCAAACAGCAGGAACAGGAGCCCGGTGATCGCGTACTGGATGCCGATGACCTTGTGGTCCAGCGAGAACACCCACTTGCGCAGGAAACCCAGCTCTTCGTGATGAGCGTGGTCATGCTCATGCGCATGCTCGTGCCCGTGAGCCGTGCCTGTGGCAGTCGTATCCAACGTCAAACTCCTCTAGGCGTCCGCCTGAAACGGACGCTACGGCGCAGAAAAGGGATCTGGAAATCCAAACGGGCAATTGTATGCAGAAGGTACAAGCTCGTGCAAGCGTCCGGCGGTCGCGCCGACGTACAATTTTCTTCAATGAAACCGCTGCTCGCGCTTGCACTCGTCGTGCTCGCTGCCGGCCCCGCCGCCGGAAATCCGGCGTCCGCGGCGCTGCGCGCAAAGGGCGCCAGCGAGATCTACAACCTCGATCGCGATCGCGCCGTGGAATCGTTCAAGCAGGCGGTGGCGGCCGATCCGCAGGACGCGGCGGCGTATCGCGGCCTGGCCGGCGCGCTCTGGCTCAGCATCACGTTCCGGCGCGGCAACATGACCGTCGACGACTACCTCGGCGGCGTGACCCGCACGAAGTCCCCGGCGGCGCCTCCCCCGCCCGACGTCGTCGCGGCATTCAACGACGCGCTGGAGCACGCGCTGTCGATCGCGCGCGCGCGTGTCGCCGCCAATCCGCGCGACGCCGGCGCGCACTACGAGCTCGGGGCCGCCATCGGCCTGCGCGCGTCGTTCACCGCGACGGTCGACAACAGCATGGTCAGCGCGTTCCGGTCGGCGAAGGGCGCGTACCAGGAACATGAGAAGGTGCTCGAGCTCGACGCCAGCCGCAAAGACGCCGGCCTGATCGTCGGCACGTATCGCTACATCGTCTCGACGCTCGCGCTGCCGATGCGCCTCGCGGCGTACGTCATCGGCTTCGGCGGCGACAAGGAGAAAGGTCTTCAGCTGGTCGAGGGCGCGGCGGGGTACGCGGGCGACAACCAGGAAGACGCGCGCTTCGCCCTCCTCCTTCTCTACAATCGCGAGAAACGCTACGACGACGCGATGAAGCTGCTGGCGACGCTGCGCGACCGCTTTCCGCGGAACCGCCTGATGTGGCTCGAAAGCGGGTCGACGAGCCTGCGCGCCGGACGGCCGGCCGACGCCGAACGGTTTCTGAGCGACGGCATCGCGCGCTTCGCCGGTGACACGCGTCAGCGCATGTTCGGCGAAGACGCGCTGTGGTGGTATAAGCGCGGTGCCGCGCGCGCCGCCCTGGGACGCGCCGACGCGCGCGCCGACCTCGAGAAGGCGCTGGCCGTCGAGGGGCGCAAGTGGGTGCAGGGCCGAACCCACCTGGAGCTCGGCAAGATCGACCGGAAGGCCGGCGCCCGGGCGGCCGCCGCCGAACATTTTGGAAATGCGGTCCGTCTGTGTGAGAGCGACAACGACCAGGCGTATGCGGACGAGGCAAGGCGCCTTCTGAAGTAGTGTGGGCCTTTTAGGCCTGCCGGGAGATCTGATGGCATCGACCAAACGCACGTGGCTCTGGGTCGTCCTGGGCGTCTTCGGCGTCATCGTCCTGAGCATTGCCGTCTTCATGGGCACCGCGGTCTACATGTTCAGGACCCACGTGAAAAACGAGCAGGTCGATGCGCCTGTCGCGGAGCAGCAGTTCGAGCAGCAGCGCGCGCGGTTCAAGGGCCAGCAGGCGCTCATCGAGTTCACCGGACGCGACGGCTTTGACAACGACGACAAGGCGACCGTCCATCGGCCCAGCCAGGACGCCCCGCGCGCGAAGATCAACAGGCTCAAAGTCCTGATCTACGACCTCAATCAGAGCCACCTCATTCACGTGGACGTTCCCGGGTGGTTGATGCGCATGATGCCGAACGGCCAGTACGCGGGGTGGGACGGCAACGACGAGTTCGCGAAGCACCGCATCACGATCGAAGACCTGGAGCGGCACGGCCTCGGTCTCGTGCTCGACGGCCACAACCGCAACACGCGGATTCTGATCTGGAGTGAGTAAGTAAGCGTCAGGCTCGCCGCGGCGGCGGCGCGGTACTCGCCCGCACGACGAGCTTGTGCGGCAGCGTCACCGATTCGGGCGTCTCGGCATCGTGTCCGCCGGCCAGAATGCTCAGCAGCAGCCGCACCGTACCTTCCCCGATCTGACGCATCGGCTGCGCAATCGTCGTCAGCGGCGGATCCATGTGACGCGCGAAGCGGATGTCGTCGAACCCGACGACCGAGAGCTGCTGCGGCACGCGCGCGCCCATCCGTCTCGCGACTTCCACCACGCCCATTGCCATTTCGTCGTTGAAGCAGAAGACCGCCGTCGGACGCTCGCTGCGTCCGAGCAGCCGCTCGGCGGCCGCCGCGCCCGACTCGATTGAGAAGTCGCCGTGGATGACGATGAACTCGCGCTCGGCCTTCTCCTTCTTCGCGCGCGCCGTCGCCCCGCGCAGCCGATCCCGGCTCAACGGGCTGACGAGCGGGCCGGTGACGATGCCGATGCGGCGGTGGCCGAGGCCGTACAGGTGGTCCATCGCCTGGTAGGCGGCCTTGGCGTTGTCGATGTGGACGCTCGGCACGCCGAGCGTGGGGGTGAACTCGCAGCCGTTGACGACGGGCGCGCACCTGGGGGCGACGCTGCGGATGTAGCTCGTCGCCTCCTTCGGCATGCGATGGCCGAGGAAGATCAGGCCGTCGGCTTCCTTCCGCTTGAGCATCAGCGCGTAGCGTTCCTCGCGCTTCTCGTCGTGCTGCGTGTCGCCGACGAGCACCGAGTACCCCTCGCGCTGGGCGGCATCTTCGATGCCCTGCAGAATCAGTGAAAAGAACGGGTTGGACAGGTCGGGCACGGTGACCAGGAGCTTGTCGGTCCTGAGCGTGCGCAGATTCTTGGCGGAGGCATTGGGTTCGTAGCCGAGGCGTTCGACGGCCTGCAGGACGCGGCGGCGCGTGTCGGGGGCGACGACATTGGGCTGGCTCAGGACGCGGGACACCGTGGCGGTGGACACCCCGGCGCGCCTGGCGACTTCATAGATATTGGACAAGGCGAACCTGCGGCCATGATAGCCCGCGCCGGACGGCCGCAAAACCGCTTGACAGACTGTCAGACCCTGCCTAGCATCTGCAATCGATTACATCAGGGATGGAATCGGTTTCTGAAGGAGAAGCGTATGGTTGGTGTCCGCCGGTCCGCCTGCGTCCTCGTCCTCGGCCTCGCGCTCGCGACTGCCTCAGCCGCCCGCGCGCAGGTCACTACCGCTGACATCGTCGGCCGCGTGACTGACGCGACCGGCGCCGTGCTGCCCGGCGCAACGATCACCATCGAGAACGTCGCCACGCACGACATCCGCAGCGCCCCCACCAACGACGCCGGGGACTACCTCTTCAACCTGCTGCCGATCGGCAGCTATACGGTGAAGGTGGAGCTGCAGGGCTTCAACGCCCAGACGTCGCGCGTGAACCTGTCGACGGGCGACCGCGTCCGCGTCGACGCGAAACTGCAGATCGGGGCCGTCGCCGAGAACATCATCGTGACGGCCGAGACGCCGCTGCTGCAGACCGACACCGCGACCGTCAGCTCGCTCGTGAGCGCGAAGGCCGTCCAGGACCTTCCCGTCAGCGGCCGCAACGTCCAGTCGCTGGTCCAGCTCGTGCCCGGCGCGTTCGAAGGCCTGCCCAACTCGCTCGCCAGCGGCACACGCCCGGACGATCGGCGCCAGACCTCGGCCATCTCCATCAACGGCGCGCTCGACAACCAGAACAACCAGCTGATCGACGGCATCGACAACAACGAGCGGGCGATCGGCACGGTCGGCGTGAAGCCGTCCATCGACGCGATTGCCGAAGTCAAGGTGCAGACCAGCATGTACACGGCGGAAGTCGGCCGGACGGCGGGCGGCGTCGTGAACATCATCACCAAGTCCGGCACGAACAACTACAACGGGTCGCTCTTCGAGTTCTACCGGAACGATCGCTTCGACGCGAAGAACTACTTCGCCTCCGCGCTCGACAAGCCCGTGCTCCGCCAGCATCAGTACGGCGGCAGCATCGGCGGGCCGGCCGTGAGAAACCGGACGTTCTTCTTCGCCGACTACGAAGGCTTCAAGGTCACGCAGGGCGTGACCGCCGTGGCCACCGTGCCGACGGCGAAGATGCGCGCGGGCGACTTCTCCGAACAGGCCGCCGCGATCTTCGACCCGACGACGACGCCGCGGACGGCGTTCGCGGGTAATGTGATTCCGGCGCAACGGCTGGACCCGATCGCCCTCCGGGTCCTCGCGCTCTATCCGATGCCGACCAGCGCGGGCCTCGCGAACAACTACACCGGCGTCCGCGATCGCACGCAGGACGCGAAGACGGCCGACATTCGCGTCGACCAGATCTTCAACCCGAGCAACCACCTGTTCGCCCGCTACTCGTACAACGGCGTGACGACGTTTACGCCGCCGGTCTTCCCCTCCGTCAACGGCGTCGAGCCCGGCGGCGGCGGATCGTTTCCCGGCAACAACGAGACGACGGCGCACAACTTCGGCCTCGACTACTCGAAGATCTTCAGCCCGTCGCTCATCGGCGACTTCCGCGCGGGCTATCTCGGCGTGAACATCGCGTCGTACGGACTCAACTACGGCAACAACGTCAGCTCGACCCTGGGCATCCCCAACGTCAACGCCGACTCGCTGACGAGCGGCTTCATTCCCATCACGCTGACCGGTTTCGCCGGCGCCGGCGACGCGACGTTCCTGCCGCTCATCCAGGTCGACCACACGTGGCAGGCCAGCGGCTCGGTCACGAAGATCACGGGCGCGCATTCGATCAAAGGAGGCGCGGGCCTCATCGATCGCAATTTCACGGTCTATCAGAGCAACCAGCCGCTCGGGGCGATGACCTTCAACACCACGCTGACGGCCAACGCCGCGGGCACCGGCGGCAACAGCGTCGCGTCGTTCCTGCTCGGCTATCCGCAGCAGGCGTCACGCATCGTCTCGCTCTTCTACCCGCACTACAACACCAAGGAGCCGTTCGTGTACCTCCAGGACGACTGGCGCGCGACGTCCAACCTGACGATCAATGTCGGCGTGCGGTACGACATCTTCACGCCCTACACCGAACAGGACGATCACCTGGTGAACGTGGACCTCGCGACGTCGAAGATTCTCGTCGCGGGGCAGAACGGCGTGTCACGCACGGCGGGTATCGCGACCGACTACTCGAACATCGCGCCGCGGATCGGCTTCTCGGCGACGCTGCCGGGCCAGTTCGTGCTGCGCGGCGGCTGGGGCATCGCGTACTTCCCGGGCAACTACATGTCGCAGTCGTTCCTGAAGAGCGCGCCGTTCACGAGCACCTACGGCCCGGTCATCAGCAACGGGGCGTCGGGCGGAACGCCGAACCTCTTCCTGCGCGACGGCGTGCCGGCGCCCGTGGCCACGTCGATCGACGTGCCGACGGGCACGTTCCAGGCCGAACAGCTCGACTTCAAGAACACGCGGACGCAGCAGTACAACGTCTTCCTCGAAAAAGAGCTCTCCGGCAACGTCGTCGGCGTCGGCTACCTCGGGATGTATCAGAGCCATCTGACGCAGTACATCGGCAACGTCGACCTCGCGCCGGCCGCGGCGGGCACGATCCAGCCGCGACGCGCCTATTCGGCGACGCTCCCGAACGTCAGCGCGATTCCGCTCATCTCGAGCGATTACCTCGGCACCTACAACGCGTTCCAGATGACGTTCCAGCGCCGGCAGCGCCGCGGCCTGACGCTGACGTCGAACTACACGCTCGCGCACTCGGTCGTCACCAATGCGGCGCCCTGGGACGTGAACGTCGTCGAACGGTACGACTCCAATTTCGACGTCCGGCACCGGTTCGTCTTCTCGGCCAACTACGAGCTGCCGTTCCTCGCCTCGTCGAGCGGCATCACGCGCGCGCTCGCGGCCGGCTGGCAGGTGAATGCCATCGCGCAGTACCACACGGGCACGCCGTTCACGGTCACCAACGGCTCGGCCCGGGCGAACACGGGCGGCGCGGACCGGCCGAACCAGGTCGGCAATCCGGAGCTGGCCAGTCCGACGATCGCGCAGTGGTTCGACGTCACCGCATTCGTCGCGCAGCCGGTCAACACGGTCGGCAACACCGGCAACAACACGCTGCATGGACCGTCGTTCACGCGCATCGACCTGTCGCTTTTCAAGAACGTCACGCTGACGGGCCCGTGGCGGCTGCAGCTGCGCGCGGAGATCTTCAACGTCTTCAACACTCCCAGCTTCGCCAACCCGGCGGCGGCGCTGGGCAATGCCGGCTTCGGCAGCATCACGAGCACGGGCAACAACATCCCGCGGCAGATGCAGTTCGCGGCTAAGCTACTGTTCTGATTCCGATGCGCGGCGCGGCCCCGGTCCTCGGCGTCGTCCTCATCGCGGCTCTCGCGATCGCCGGAGCCGCGCGTCCAGCCGCCGCGCAGCAACCAGGCCAGGGCCGGGGAGGCCGTGGCGGCGGCGCACAGGCCGCCTTCCCGCGGCGTCCGCCGGCCGATCCCGCGGTGCTTGCCCGCGGGAAGGCGCTCTACTCCCTCAACTGCCAGTTCTGCCACGGCCCGGACACCCGCGGCGGAGACGCGGGGCCGAGCCTGCTGCGTTCGCAGGTCGTACAGGACGATCGCGGCGGAGAGCTCGTCGCGGGCGTTCTGCAGACAGGACGTCCGCCGGCGATGCCCAAGTTCGATTTCACGCGGGAACAGGTGTCCGACATCGCCGCGTTTCTTCACAGCTTCGAGATCAACAGCCGCGATCCGGCGCGGCAGCGTCCCGAAAGCATCGTCACCGGCGATGCGGCCGCGGGACAGGCGTACTTCGCCAAGACGTGCGCGTCGTGTCATTCGCTCAGCGGCGACCTGAAGAATCTGCAGACGCGCTTCCCCGATCCGCGCGCGCTGCAGCAGTGGTGGCTGATGCCCGGGGGCGACGGCCGCGGCCGCGGCGCGCCGACACCGGCCGCCACGAACCTGAAGCCGATCACGGCGACCGTCACGCTGCCCGACGGGCAGAAGTTCGAGGGGCGTCTCGTGCGCATCGACGAGTTCTCGGTGTCCATCGTCGACGCTGACGCCATCACGCGGACGTTCCGCCGCGACCGTGAGGTACCGCTCATCGACGTGCACGATCCGCTGCAGCAGCACCGCGCGCTGCTGCGCGCATATACGGACAAGGACATTCACGACGTGACGGCGTATCTGGTGTCCGCCCGATGATGCGCATCCCGCTCGCCGTCCAACGCTCGGCCAAAGCCTTCGCGCTCCTCATCGTCGTCGTCCCCGTACTGGTGCTCGCGCAATCGGGCGCGAAGCCGCAGGGACACGGCGAAGGACTCGATCCGGCCGAACTGCTCCGCCCGCTGTCGGAGTCGTGGCCGACCTATTCAGGCGACTACTCGAGCCGGCGCTACAGCGCGCTGACACAGATCAACCAGTCCAACGTGAAGAACCTCGCGCTCGCGTGGGTGTCGCGCGTGACGGCGGGCGGCGGCAGCCCGCTGACGATCGTCGGCGGTGAAGGCACGGGTGACGTCGTCGCCGCCGGCGCGACCAACGTCCGCAGCGCCGTGCTCGCCGTCAACGGCATCCTCTACTTCACGACGCCCGACAACGCCTGGGCGGTCGATGCGCGCGACGGCCACGAGATCTGGCACTACTTCTGGAAGACCAAGGGCGGCACCCACATCGGCAACCGCGGCGTCGGCATGTGGGGCAACTATCTCTTCATGGAGACGCCCGACGACTGGCTGGTCTCGCTCGACGCGCGCACGGGAAAAGAACGCTGGCACAAGGAGATTGCGAGCTTCGCGCAGGAATACTTTTCGACGATGGCGCCGATTGTCGTCGGGAATCATGTGCTCGTCGGGACGGGCAACGATCTCGACGCGCCTGGATTCCTGCAGTCGTTCGATCCGGAAACCGGCGATCTGCAGTGGAAGCTCTACACCGTGCCGATGAAGGAGGGCGATCCCGGTCTCAACACCTGGAAGAGCCTCGACGCGGCGCGGCACGGCGGGGCGCAGGTGTGGGTGCCGGGCTCGTACGATCCGGAGACGCACCTGTACATCACCGGCACGGGAAACCCGACGCCCGCCTACACGTCGCAGACGCGCGGCGAAGGCGACAACCTGTTCACGTGCTCGATCATCGCGGTCAACGTCGAGACCGGCAAGATGCAGTGGTACTACCAGACGTCGCCGCACGACACGCATGACTGGGATTCGGCGCAGACACCCGTGCTCGTCGACGCGCCGTTCGGCGGGCGCGCGCGCAAGATGGTGCTGACCGCCTCCCGCAACGGTTATTACTTCACGCTCGATCGCGTGACGGGCGAGCACCTGGTCACCGGCAGGTTCTCGGACACCGTCAACTGGACGACGGGCGTGAACGCGAAGGGACAGCCGCTCCGCGATCCGAAGAAGGACTACGACATCGCCGGCGCGCTCGTGTCGTCGGCCAACGGCGGCGCGGCGAACTGGCCGCCCGGCAGCTTCAGTCCGGACACCGGCCTCTTCTACGTCCCGCTGGCCGAATCGTGGGCGATGTATTACCTGGCCGAGCTCGATCCGCGAGGGGCGATGGGGCTCGGCGGCAAGGAAGAGATCGGGCTCGGCGGCGAGAACTTCCTCGTCGCGATCGACTACAAGACCGGGCGCGTTGTCTGGAAGACGCGGTACCCGACCGTCACCGGCGCGGGCGGGGGCGGGAACGGCCTGCTCACCACGGCGGGCCGGCTGCTGTTCGCGGCGGACGCCGGCGGCAACTTCGTCGCGCGCGATCCGGCCAACGGCCGCCCGCTCTGGCACGCGCGCATCGGCAACGTCTCCAACGCGCCGGAAACATATATGCTCGATGGCCGTCAGTACGTGCTCGTCGCCGCGGGCGACTCGCTTTACGCGTTCACGATCAATCCGTGAGGCCGATCATGTACACGCGCAGACAGTTCGGACAACTGACCTTCGGCGCCGTCGCACTTCCCGTCTTCGGCGGGCTCGCCGACCCGAAGATCGGCGGCGTCCGGCTTGGCGTGCAGACGTACAGCTTCCGCGAGCTGCCGCGGCCCGACGACGGCGATCAGATCGACGCGGTGATCGACGCCATGAAGCAATGCGGCCTGAGCGAATGCGAGCTGTTCGCGCCCCAGGTCGAGCCGCGCTTCGGGCCGCAGGGCGGCGGCCGTCGCGGCGGCACTCCCGAAGCACGCCGGAAGGCGCGCGAGGATCTGCGGGCGTGGCGGATCGGCACGCCCATCGATCACTTCCGCGGCGTGAAGAAGAAGTTCGACGCCGCCGGCATCGCGGTCTACGCCTACAACTACAGCTTCAACGCCGACATGACCGACGCCGAGATCGACCGCGGCTTCGAGATGACGCGCGCGCTCGGCGCCAGCATCATCACGGCGTCGACGACGCTGAGCACGGCGAAGCGCGTGGTGCCGTTCGCCGAGAAGCACAAGATGGTCGTCGCCATGCACGGCCACTCCAACCGGAGCGATCCGAACGAGTTCTGCACGCCCGAGAGCTTCGCCGCGGCCATGCAGCTGTCGAAGTACTTCAAGATCAACCTCGACATCGGCCATTTCACCGCGGCCGACTTCGACGCGGTGGCCTACATCCGCGAACATCACGCCGACATCACGAACCTGCATCTGAAGGACAGGAAGAAGCATGAAGGCGACAACCTGCCCTGGGGACAGGGCGAGACGCCGATCCGTGAAGTGCTGCTGATGCTCAAGAAGGAACGCTGGCCGATTCCGGCGTACATCGAGTACGAGTACCGCGGCGCGGGCACGCCGACCGAGGAGGTCCAGAAGTGCTTCCAGTTCGCGAAGCAGATCCTCGTGTAGCGCACGAGAGCGCGTCCGCGTCCCGGGCGCCGATCCGCGCGTTCGAGCCGAAACACATGCCGGTCGGCGTCCTGACCGCCGCCTTGCAGGAACTGACGCCGCGCGACATCAGAGACGCCGACCCGGATCGCGCCATCGAGGACTGGATCGAATTCGCCCGGGACCTCGGCGTGGATCAGGTTCAGCTGTCCGCGGCGCTGCATCCGACGGAAACCGACGTCCCGCCGGACGCGATGCTCGACCCGGTGGCGAACACGCTCGACCTGCGCGAACCGTTCGACGCCGTCCGCGCCTCACGCGTGCAGCGCGCGCTCGCGTCGGCGGGGCTGTCGATTTCGGACCTCGGCTACTTCGACAACATGCTGCACGCCGATCCGGCAGTGCGGCGCAGGAAACATGCGTTCATGCAGCGCGTGTTCGATGCCGCCGTGCAGCTCGGCGTCCATGCCGTCTGCGGATTCGTGGGACGGAACCAGGCGCTCAGCCTCGACGAGAACCTGCGCGACTTCGAGCAGACGTTCATCCCGCTCCTCATCGACGCCGCGCAACGCGGCCTCGTCTTCCGCGTCGAACCGTGCCCGATGCCGGGGTGGGATCAGGGCGACAGCTTCCACAACAACATCGGCTATACGCCGGCCGCCTGGATCGAGCTCCACCGGATCTGCGAAGCGCACGGCGTCGGCGACACCTTCCGCATTCACTACGATCCGTCTCACGCGATCCTCATGGGACAGGACAGCCGATCGATCTTTCAGTACCTGCGCGACGAGGGCTACGCGTTCCTCATCGACGGCTTTCACGTCAAAGGCCAGGTGATCGACGCCGCCGGCGTGTCCGCGTGGGGCTACGGCGGCCAGACGATGAAACGGGGGCCCGCGCCCGTCGACGCCTGGAAGAAGCAGACCGCGCTCGCCGAACACGAGCTGCCCGGCACGGCCCGGCACGATCCGCTCGCCTATCTTCAGAATCGCTCCGTGGACTGGCTGGATCATCAGCTCGCCGCGCGCGAACTGCTGCAGCTCGACGTCGTCAACACGCCGCTCGTCGTCGAACACGAGTATCCGAAGGCACGCATTCAGGATCGCCGGCGGCTGCAGCCGATTCTGCAGGGATCGATCGCGTTCGCGCGCAGCATCGATCGGGCCGCCGCGGCGATGTACGCGCTGCAGGCGGAGGTCCTGGCCGCGCAGAACATTCCCGTGCAGGGCCGCGGCCGCGAGGCATACCGCTCATGATCACCACCGAGTCACAGACGTTCGCCAGAACGCGGCTCTTCCTCGTGAGCAGCCTGGCGCTGACCATGGCCGGCATCGGCGCGTCGCTGCGCGCCAACACGGCGACCGACCTGCAGCGCGTGTTCTTCGATCCGATCGACAAGGCCCACTCGGCGGAGATAATTGCGAACATCCTCGGCCTGCCCTTCCTCGGCTTCGCCGCGACGATCGCCATCGGCAGTCCGCTGCTCGACTACATCGGCATGGGCCTGCTGCTGCCGCTCTCCGGCGTCTGCTTCGCCGCGGGCGCGCTGACGATGATCTTCGCGAGCTCCCTCGCGACGGTGTTTCCAGCCGCCGGCGTCTACAACATCATCTGGATTGGCGCGCTCGTCACGGGCATCGGCTGGGGCCTGGTGGAAACCGTCGTCAACCCGCTGATCGCGGCGCTTTACCCGGCCGAAAAAACGGGCAAGCTGAACACGCTGCACGCGTGGTGGCCCGGCGGCCTCGTCATCGGCGGCCTGCTCGGCGTGGCGCTGTCCGGCGCCGGACTCGGCTGGCAGATCAAGCTCGCGCTGGTGATCGTTCCGGCGATTGCCGTCGTCTCGCTCAGCATCGGCGTCAAGTTTCCGCCGACCGAACGCGCCGCGGCGGGCGTCTCGATGGGCGAGATGTTCAGAGAGCTGCTGAACCCGCTCTTCATCGTCCTCTTCGCGTCGATGTTTCTGACGGCGGCGTCGGAGCTCGCGCCGGGACAGTGGGTCGACTTCGCGCTCAGCCGCACGGTGCACATGCCGGGCATCCTGCTGCTCGTCTACGTCAGCGCGCTGATGTTCGTCATGCGGCACTTCGCCGGACCGCTCGTGCACAAGCTGTCGTCGATCGGATTGCTGTGGTGCTCGTGCCTGATGGCGTCGCTCGGCCTCGTCGCGCTGTCGGTCGCGAATTCGCCGGTGATGGGCATCCTCGCCGCGACGGTCTGGGGCACGGGGGTCTGCTACATGTGGCCGACGATGCTGGCGACGGCGTCGGAGCGATTTCCGCGCGGCGGCGCGCTGCTGATGGGCCTCATGGGCACGGCGGGGACGCTGTCGATCCGCTTCGTGCTGCCGATGATGGGCGCAATCTACGACAACAAGAAGATCGAGATCGCCGGCGGTGAGGCCGCGTTCAACGCGCTGCCGCAGGGCCCCGAGCTCGAGCGCGTCCTCGGCATTGCCGCACAGACATCATTCCGCGCCGTGGCGATCCTGCCGGCGATCCTGCTGATCGTGTTCGGCGGCATCTGGCTGTACGACCGCTCCACACGCAGTGTCCGCTCCTGAGCAACGTCGCGTCCGGCTTTCGCCGGACGAAGGAGTCTCGATGAACATCACACGTCGTGAATTCGGAAAACTGGCGGCCGCGGTCCCCCTTGCTTCGCTGGCAACCATCGAACGGCCGAACTCGGTGATTGGCGGCGTCCAGGTCGGGACGATCACTTACAGCTATCGCAGCATGCCGGATCAGAGCGCGCAGGCTCTGCTCGGCTACATCGTGTCGAACGGCATCAGCGCCGTCGAGTTGATGGGACAGCCGGCGGAGCAATTCGCAGGCGCGCCGTCCTCCGGACGCGGTGGCGGCGGCCGCGGACGCGGGCGCGGCGAGCCGACGCCCGAGCAGGTGGCCGCGCAGCGTGAAGCGCGTGAGGCGCTGCGGAAGTGGCGCACGAGCGTGTCGATGGACAGGTACAAGGAGCTGCGGAAGCTCTATGACGACGCCGGCGTGAAGATCTACGCGCTCAAGATCTCACCGACCCCGGATATGACCGACGACGAAATGGACTACGCGTTCAACGCCGGCGCGGCGGCCGGCGCGACGCATCTGACGCTGGAAGTGACCGACGACATGCCGTTCCTCAAACGCGTCGGCAGCTTTGCGGAGAAGCACAAGATCTACGCCGCCTACCACTCGCACACGCAGGGCGGCATGAACGCGTTCGACGCGGCATTCGCCGCGTCGAAGGCAAACATGGCGAACGTGGACTTCGGCCATTACGTGGCCGGCGGCAACAAGGGCGGCACGACGCTCGACTTCCTCCAGAAGTTCCACGGGCGGATTGCGAGTTTCCATCTGAAGGATCGGACGACACCCGAACACGGGGAGCAGAATCTGCCGTGGGGCGCCGGCGAGACGCCGCTGAAGCAGATCCTCCAGACCGTCAAGAAGAACCGGTGGACGATGCCGGCGACGATAGAACTCGAGTACGAGATCCCGCAGGGATCGGATGCGGTCAAGGAAGTCGCGAAGTGCTTCCAGTACTGCAGACAGGCGCTGGTCTAATGGCGTGAAACGACTCGCGTTGCTGGCGCCATGCCGATGAAGCGCTGATTACAGTTTTCGTCGGGACGCCCACAGTCCTGGATGAGCTCCGGCCCGTAGCTCCGTCACTCGATTTACACTTCGGCCCCTCGCGGTGCGTCATCGCCCGTGCGAGCGGCGTGGAACGGCGCTTGCGACTGGCGCTGCACACATGCGTTCACGACTATTCGACCGCCGCGCGAGCGGCCTGCTGTTCACAGCGGCGCTGCTCGCTTTTTCTACGTACGGTTCCCAGGCTGCGACGTCGTCGGACGGCGCGCCCGGCACGACGATTGAGGTGTCGACGGAGGCCCAGCTCCAGCGGGCCGTTCAGAACCTCCGCTCCAACACCACGATCGTGCTCGCGCCAGGCACCTACGAGCTGACGAGTACGCTGTCGGTTCGCGGTCCGCTGAACGACGTCACCCTCCGGGGCGCGACCGACAGCTTCAATGACGTGAAGCTTGTCGGGCCGGGCATGGGCCGGGCGAGTTACGGCGACGTGCCGGACGGCATCGGCACCGTCGGCGACGTGCAGAATCTGACGGTGGCCAACCTGACGCTTCGCGACGTCTACCACGACGCGATCGCCTTCAGCGAGGGGACGTCGCATCCGCGTGTCGTCAACGTGCACCTCATCGACGCGGGCGACAGTTTTATCTCGAGCGTCGGCGACGTCAGCGGCGCGATCATCGAGCGATCGGTCTTTGAGTTCACGGACACGGCGAGGGATCGCTTCGCGTCCGGCATCAGGGTCTTCGGCGGCGCCGACTGGACGATTCGCGACAACGTCTTCCGCAACGTCGTCGGACCGGCGCGGCAGCTGGCGGGACCCGCGGTGGCGTTCACGCGGGGCTCGCGGAACGCGACGACGGAACGGAACTGGTTCATCAACGTGACGACGGGCGTCGCGTACGGCGTCAGCGAGACGTCCGGCTACGATCACGCCGGCGGCGCCGTCCGGAACAACTTCTTCTTCCGGTCCGCCACGCAGCCCGGCGACAGCGCCATCACGCTGTCGGCGGCGCGCGACACGGCGGTCGTCAACAACACGATTTTTCTGTCGGGCACCTACGGCGTCTCGATCGCCTATCGCTTCCCTGAGACGACCGGCGTCGTCATCGCCAACAACCTGATGGACGGCATCGTCGCCGGCTCCGACGGCGCGACGGCGGTCGAGAGCAACAACCTGATTGGCGCCGGCGCGGATCTCTTCCTCAACGCGGCGGCTGGCGACCTGCGGCTGAACCCATCGGCGGCCGGCGCGATCGACCGCGGCGTCACATTGGCCTCGGTCACCGACGACTGGGCACAGCGCCTGCGTCCCGCGGGGCGCGCGTACGACATCGGCGCCGACGAGTACGGGGCGGAGCGGACGGGCTACGCGATTCGCGGCCGGGTGATCGACGCCGCGTCCGGCGCCGGGGCCGGCGGCGTGACCGTGGCCCTGAGCGGCGCGCGCGCGCAGACGGCGACCACGGACGCGTCGGGCGCGTTCAGCTTCACCGCCCTCGCCGGCAAAGTCGACTACACGGCGACGGCGTCAGCCTCGGGCCAGGTCTTCACGCCGGCGAGCCTGTTCTTCCCGTCACTCGGCGTAAATCAAGACGCCGCGGATTTCACCGCGCAACCGGCCGAGACTCCCCGCATCACTACGACCGCCAATCACGCGCCCACGGTCAGCATCTCGTCGCCGTCAACGGGCGCCGTCTTCACCGCGCCGGCGACCATCAGCATCACGGCGACGGCGCGCGATCGGGACACGTCGGTGACGAAGGTCGCGTTCTACGCCGGATCGGTGTTAATCGGCACGGATACCACCACCAGCTCGTTCAGAGCGACCTGGAGGAACGTGCCTGCGGGGTCGTACTCCCTGACCGCGGTCGCCACCGACACCAGAGGCTTGTCGACGACGTCGAGTCCGGTCGTCGTGCAGGTCAAGAACTCGGCGCCGGCGCCGACGGCGCCCACGTCGCCGACGGCAAACCAGGCGCCGACGATCAGCATCACGTCGCCTGTGAGCGGCGTGGTGTACACCGCGCCCGCCTCGATGAACGTCACGGCGAGCGC
>Ga0157378_10002679_pt1 | contig 15864 bp, 10 predicted proteins | sample M65metaG_FD_115309 | JGI IMG/M metagenome (GOLD analysis project Ga0157378, IMG submission 115309) | Miscanthus rhizosphere microbial communities from Kellogg Biological Station, Michigan, USA - M6-5 metaG | ecosystem: Host-associated > Plants > Roots > Rhizosphere > Soil | place: USA: Michigan...
CCGTAGAATTTCGCTGCCGCTTCCTGATCCGGAACCTGCATGCCGATGTGTTCCAGACCGCTGGTCTTGATGGGCAGCTCGGATGCTTCCGCGAAGCCGGCCGCGATCCAGGTGGCAGCGCCGGCGCCGAACCATTTCAAAGTGTTCTGAAGAGTTTGGCGCCGGGTATATTCGTTGGTCTTCACGTGTTTAAGTCTAGAACGAGAGCCGCATCTCCAGAGTACCCTGGCGAGCCGGAACGAACGTGGCGCCGCCGGCGGGGTTGATGAAACCGAATCCACCCGTGACGCACTTATTGTTAGTCGGACCGACGCACCCAGGCACGCCCGACACATTTCCCGTGGTAGGCGCCGACGAAGGCGAACCGGATGGGTTCGGCATCTCCAGACGGTTAAGAACGTTGGTGAAGTTCATCCGGACCGTGAAGCGCATCCGCTCCTTGAAGGAGAATACCCGGCCGACGCTCATCGATTCCGAAGGCCGGCGCTGATAGCGGTAGTCATTGTAGTAGGCATTCGCCATACCCCACTGCCCATCGGTCGGATTGCTCCAAGCGTCTTTATTCAGGACCAGATCCTTAGTGGGATCGATGCAGTGGCAGTTCAGGTCCTTGAGGAACAAAGGCGCGCCGGGAACGCGACTGTAATACGTCCCGCGGAACAGGAGCGTGCTCAGGTTATTGGTCGAGGTCGGTGCCAGAATCGGCGTTCCGCTGGCATATGTCAGCAGAGTTCCGAACGCCCAGTCGCGAACCGCCAGGGAGACAATCTTGTTGCCGTGCGGCGCGGGTACGCGATAGTTCACCGAAATCACGCTCACCAGCGGACGGGAGAAGCCGGAGATCGTCTTGTTCTGCGACCGGTTAAACACGTCATTGATCGTGTTAGCCTCGGTGCCCAGCTGCATCTCCTTCGCCCAGGTGAAGGCGTACGCCGCTTCCAGCCCATGCCAGACGCGCTGGGTAACCTTGGCTTGCAGCGAGTCATACCAGGTGCGGCCCTGGGGCGCCCACAGAGGCGCCAACCCGCTGGTGAACTGCGGGTAAGGCCTCAGGGATTGCGCGACCGTAAAGTTCGTCGGGAAGCCGGCATACGGCAACTTGTTTTGGAACCGGCCCGCAGCCGTGGAGCCGATCGTCGCGCGGAGAATGGCACGGTCCGCGGCGCTGTTGATGTCCAAGCCCGCTGCCTGGAGCGTATTCACCGAGAGCGCGTTGTAGTTGTTGAGATTCGGGCTCAGCCACCACGCGCCGCGATTGCCGACATAGGATGCTTCCACCAGGGTGTTGGGCGTCAGCGAGCGCTGGATACCGACGCTCCACTGGATCTGGCGCGCCGGACGACCCGCGTTCTGATCCACGATGGACGTCGGGCCGTTTACGTTCGCCGGGAAATTCGGATTGGGATAGGATCCGGCCGAGAAATTGGGCCAGGGCAATACATAGCCCGCGGGAACACCGGTATCTAACTTCATCGCCGCATCGCCGAATCCCGGGGACGAGAACGCGTTGTTCGCGCTGGCGCTCCCCGTGCCGGTCGAGGCCGTGGCCGTACCGTCGTAGGCGACGGCGATTCCGCCGCGGAAGACGGTTTTGGGCGTTATCTGGTAAGCCACGCCAATGCGTGGACCGAACGCAAACGGATAGTTCTTAGCGAACTTGCAGTTGCATGTCGCTTCGTAGATGATTCCGCCCGGACGTCCGCCGACGGTGGGATTCGGAACGCTCAGGGATGCGGTCGGCATGCGCCCGTACTGTTCGCGCGGATAGGTGTCATAGTCATACCGCAATCCGTAGTCGAGTGTCAGCTTCCGCGTGATCTTCCAGGTGTCCTGCGCATAGAAGCCCCAGAATTGCTTTCCCGTCTTCAGGTCAGCAGGAGGGTTCACCACGCCGTTGTTAACCAGACCGAGCAGGAAGCTCGCATAGGAGAATCCCAAGGTCACACCCTGCACCGTGGACGATTGCGCGTAGGGCTGGGCAGTCTGGTTGGTGGAGAACACGAAGTTCCCTTGCGTCGCGGTGAGATTGTGGAAGGGATAACCGAACGTTCGCAGTTCCCCGCCGAACTTATAGGTGTGGTTACCCTTCACCCAAGTCAAATTGGTGTTATAGGTGGGCGTGAACTGCTTGGTTAGGGACTGCGCGGCGCCGACGTTTGCACCCGCCCCGACGTTCGCGCTGCCACCGGTTCCCGTGCAAGCCGGAGCCAAGCCCGAGGCGCACAATCCGGAAATGGCCGGGAAGCGCCCGCCGGGATTCGGAACGCCCGTCAGGCCGATCGAGCTGTCCTTGAAATCATTGGTCGGAGAGTGATCATCCAGCAAATACTGAAGCGAGCCGATGCCAACGTGCCACAGCATGGTCGGTGACAGTGTGTAATCTAAGTTCAAGCGCCAGTTCATGGACCGGCTGAACGATCCGCGCGTCTGTGTGATGATGGCCGGGAATCCTTCAGAAGAGTTCAGGCTCTGCGAGTATTGCGTCGAGGTTGCGTTGGTCAGCCACGTGCCTGAGAGCTTGATCTTAGCGGTCAATTGGTGATCGAGCTTGACTGATTCGTTCGTGGTGATTCGATCGTTCGGGAATGCCGGCAGGTAGTTCAGCGCCGCCGCAGCACTGGTCGGATTCGGGATCAGAGCCTGGATGGCCAGCGAGACCTTGTCGAACCGGACTGGCTGGATGATATTGCCCGGGAACTGGTCGCGAATCTGCTGCCCGTTGACCACTCGCTGCGTCTGGGGATCGAAGATCATGCCTTCCAGCATGGGCCTGGTCAGCGGATCGTTACCGGCGGGGCGGCCGGTGATCGCGCCCGAGAAATCGCCTGTACGATACGCCGCGGTGGGAACCGTGATGGCGGCATCGTTCACCACGTAAAACTCGCGATACTGCTCGCGATTGTAGTAGAAGAAGGTCTTGTCCTTGCCGTTGTAAATTTTGGGGATCCACACCGGGCCGCCGAGGTTGAATCCGTAATCGTTGCGCCGGGTGCGCGGGAGCGCGTTGGTGAACGGCGTCGAAGCATTAAAAGCTTCGTTCACCAGGTAGTCATAGCCCGTACCGTGATACTGGTTGGTTCCCGACCGCATCGTTACATTGAACAGACCGCCGCCCACCTGGCCAAACTCGGCCGAGTAGTTACTGGTCTGGATTGCGGTTTCCTGCATGGCATCCATGCTCGCTCCAGTGCCGGCCTGCACCGCGTTGATCTGGTTGGTGGCATCCGCGCCATCGATAATCGTGCGCTGGGTTCCATTGGGCGCACCATTCACGCGAACACCCAGAATGAATCCCGAGGCGGGATTCGCCGCACCAGGCACCAGCGCGATCTCAGACAGATAGGTTCGAAGGCCTTGACTGGTGGCATATGTCCCGCCGACGCCCAGCCCGCCCAGGTCGATCATGCGCTGCGCCTGAACGGTAGTACTCATTTCTCCACTTTCGGTTTTAAGCAGCGACGCCTGCTCCGACACCGTGACCGATTCCGCCGCGGAACCCACTTCAAGTGCAATATCCACGCGCAACGTCTGCGCGACTCCCACGGCGATGTTCTGCCGGATGTACTTCTTGAAACCGGCCACCGCGACTGATATTTCGTAGGTGCCAACCGGCAATTGCGGCAGCGTGTAGTTTCCGGTATCCGAACTGGCTGCCTGGAAGACCGCACCGGTTTCCGTGTTCCTGGCTTCAATCGGGGCGCTGGCCACTACCGCGCCGGCCGGGTCGGCCACAGTTCCTGTAATCGTTCCGCGGTCGGACTGGCCCCAAATTGCCGCCGCCGACGCTATCAAACACAGTGAGACTAATCGAATACGCATCGTCGATCCCCCCTTATCCACGTTATCCGGACCTTACCCCTTGGCGGCTTGGTTGCCGCACACAATACAACCCAAGAAATTCTATGTCATATGATCGCCGGAGTCAAGCACAAAATACACCGAACGACCGGTAACAATAAATCGGGGTAGATCCTTTTTTTCAGTACACTACACGGACCCTTCGGTGCGATAATGCCTAACAGGCCTGAGGTCGGCAGGATCCACGTAGCTGTCGGCTGCTACAATTTTTCGGGAAAGGGTTATTGGGAAGTAAATCTCAGGACGCAGACACTGTCTGCAAATCGGCCAGCGTAAATGATGGATGTGGGATAACTTTGGCCTGATGAGTGACTCGAACGGGGCTTCTACATTGCGCGGGCGCACAGTCCTCGCATTGCGAGAGATGGTCCTCAAAGGCCAACTAGCGCCGCGGAAGCGTATTGAAGAATTCGATCTGAGCCGGCGCCTGGGGGTGTCCAGGCCCGTTCTGCGATCGGCATTGGTCCAGCTTGCCTCCGAGGGGCTGCTGGAGCTGACACCCTCTGGAGGATATGCGGCGCGCCACTTCACGCTGGAGGACATTCGGGACGCCATCCTGGCGCGTTCGGCGCTGGAAGCGCTGGCGGCTGGTCTTGCAGCCAAGCGAATTCAGGATCCTTCGGAGCTTGCGCCGGCACGCCAGCTAAACGCTCAGTTGGCTGAAGCGATCCCCTCCCACGCATCCTCCCCGCCGACCGCGGAAGAGATGTCTCGATTCGGCGATTTAAACGCCGCGTTTCACAACGCGTTCGTCGGTTTGGCGCAAAGCCCCATGCTGTCCTGGTGCCTCGCTCGGCTTCAATCAGCGGCGTTCGCCTCTCCAGCGGCAGTCGTGATTCCCGTGGAAGGCGATGGTGCGCGGCGTGCGTTTGAAGAGCACGAAACAATCTTAAACGCCATCCAGTCTGGCGATTCCTCTCGGGCTGAAGTCTTGGTGAGAGAACATGCGGGCCTGGCGATCCATGGAATCCAAAGCGCTTTGGAGGGCCGGCGACATTCCGGCCGAAATATCGCGCTGCAGCTCGTCAGCAAGAAGCACGCCCAGCTCACGGCGGACAGGCCGAATCACCTTCCGAAAAAAGAAGAAAGTTCCGCCGGTGCTACGTCGGCTCGCATCCTCGATGCAGCCGCGGATCTGTTCTGCGAACGGGGTTTCTATGCGGCCACAACCCGCGAACTCGCCACGCGTCTGAACATTCAACCGGCTTCTTTATACCATCACGTAAGCAACAAGGAAGAACTGCTTCACCGGATTTGCCGGCAGGTTATGGATTGTTTCCTGACTGACCTCCCTGTTGCCCTGAGCCATGCGGAGACCGAAAGGGGCCGGATTAGCGCTTTCATTGACGCTCACCTTCAGGTCATGGCCCAAAATCCACGCGCGACGCTGGCGGTAGTCACTGAGTTTCGAGCATTGTCTCGCCTTCACTTCGCGGAGATTTCAGAAAGGTACAAGGAATACTCGGGCCTCCTCGACTCCGAGCTGAATGCGGCACAAAAGCTAGGCATTCTGCGAACCGACATTTCTTCGAAGTACCTTCGCCTGGCTCTCTTGAACACCTTGAACTGGACGCCACGATGGTTTCACTCTTCGGGTCCGTTATCGTGCAAAGACCTGAGCGCCATCTATAGCAGTATTTTTTGGGAGGGCGTCATCAGTCCCGAGTTGCGCCAAGCCCCTTCCCTTCCCCCGCTTCCGAAATCCACCAGCCGGCAAAGATCGCGCGCTTTGCATCGAGGTACGCTCGGGAAGTTCATTCGCGGCGCCGCCGAACTATTCTCTAAGTACGGCTACGAATCCACCACTACCCGCGATCTTGCCACCCTGCTCGGAATGGAACGCGCCACGCTGTACTATCACGTCGAGGGCAAGGAGGATCTGCTCTACGCGATCTGCAAATCATCCATCGAGCAATTGGACAGCGATGTCATCGAAGCGACGGAGGGCATTTCTGATCCACTCACAGAACTTCAGGTGGGGATTCAGGCGCACGTGGTGAGCTTGCTCCGCGACCAGACTCAACACGCGACGTCTTTGGCCGAGGCACGGGCTCTCTCTCCGGAACGGTTGGCGGAAATCGTGAGCAGGCGGAAGGCTTACCAGGCGCGGGCGCGGTCGGTCCTCGAAGCGGGACAGCGGGCCGGATCCATCCGGAAGGACATTTCCTGCAAATTCCTCGGCATGATGCTGGAAGGGCTGCTGGATCGCACGGTGGTCTGGTTCAAGCGGAATGGCGAACTTAGCCCATCGGAGCTGGGCGCAACCCTATGCCGCGTGTTCATTGAGGGTGCGCAGGATCGCTCCGCGCATCGACGCGACGGGCCCCCCTGAGGATCGAACTCATCGTGAATCACTTCAGAAACCGCGGCGAGTACGATCACAACGCGGTCCTGGTGCCGGAAGATCTGAATTTGAGCATCACTCAGTCCGCCTGGTATCATTTAGCGCCAAGGACGGCCTTCAAATGATCCTTCGAATGTGTGCACTGTTGCTTCTGGCTGGAATCCCTGCCCTGGCCAACCTCAGCGGACGCTGGACGACAGGCGGCGCCGGGGTCTTCGTGCTGCGCCAGGACGGGAATACGATTACTGGCACGATTGTGGGCAAGCCGGGCGAGCCTATCTATAAGATTGTGGACGGAGTCATTCGGGGAAATCGAATCCACTTCTTCGTCCTGCATGAAGATGAGAACGATCCCGAAGTGAAGGCCAACGACGGTAAGCCGTTCCATAATCTGGCACAGGGAACATTCACGGAGAACGAGATTATTGTTTCTGGATCCCGGGAGAACACCGCGATCCGCGAGTACCGGTTGGTGCTGAAGCGGATCCGAAAATAGACTGGAGGGTTTATGCGGCGCGTCGACGTGCTCGTCTTCCTCATCATCTCAGTATTAGGGACGCCCGCTCCCGGCTTTGGGCAGTGGGTACACTACCCGACGGCCGGTGTGCCGAGAAAGGCCGGTGGGGCTCCGGATTTAACCGCGCCAGCGCCGCGACTTTCCGACGGGAAGCCTGACTTCTCCGGCATCTGGCACACCGCTGTGATCAATCAGTGCGTCCCGGCGACAGGTTTATTCTGCGGCAACACGGAAATCGGCGGCTCTCCCCTGGCGCTCAACATCGGCAAAGACATGCCCGGCGGTCTCCCCTATCAGCCCTGGGCCGCCGAGCTGGTGAAGCAGAGGTTCAGTAAGGACGATCCGCACGTACGATGTCTGCCCGACAATCCCCCGCGGACGTGGGTGATGCCGCATTTGACGAAAGCCGTACACACGCCGCGACTGCTGGTGCTGCTTTATGAAGTGAACGCCATGTACCGGCAAATCTTCATTGACGGACGTCCCCAGCCCGTCGATCCGAGCCCCGCGTGGAACGGATATTCAACCGCCGCATGGGACCGCGACACCCTGGTGATCCAGACGGCCGGCTTCCGGGACGACCTGTGGATCGACATGAACGGCGCCCCGCTGACCAGCGCCGGGAAAATGACCGAACGGCTACGCCGCCCGAACTATGGAACTCTCGAGGTGGAAATCACTGTCGATGATCCCAAGACGTATACTCGTCCCTGGACGGTATCGATGAAACAGAAGCTTGAGCTCGATACCGAGTTGATCGACGAGATCTGCCTCGAGAACGAAAAGTCGTGGCAGCATATGCAAGCGGCCCCGCCTGTCAAATAGCGCCTTTGCGCTCTCTCGATCTTACGGGCGCGGCCCATAATGCGGGGGCGCCTGCCCCAGCTCAATCGCGCCCAAATCGGGAGCGCGTCCCGCAAAGCCGTCCGTAACGTTCGCCAGCGCGACGCCGCGGTCGACTGCCGCCGCGCCCGGTTTTAGACGGAAGTCGAAATCCTTCGCGTCGTAGATTTTCTGGACCGTCTTGACATCGCGCCCGTCCAGCCTTGGCACGTTCATGAAAATGTCGTAGTCCAGCAGCACACTGTGAGCATCCTGCTTGGTCGCCTGCTGATACTCTTCGAGCGTCTTATAACGGCGCATCTCGGTCTGGGCGTTGTGGCCGCGGCTGGCATAGTCGGCTGCCGTGTTCCAGGCCGGCGAGTTCCATTGAAACGAGTACGGCGCTCTGGCATTGGGGCTGAACCCGTTGTAATCCGAGGAAGTGTAGTTGGTGTAGGTCGTAAAACCGAAAACCACCGACTGCGGCGCTTCGCCTGCATCCCCGCCGCGTCCGCCGCCCCCAAATCCGCCGGAGTTCTGCGCCAGAATCAGATTGTTCCGGAAATGCGTGTTCGATGTCGTCCCACCCGATACCTCGCCGAGCATGGTGTTGTTGTAGAACAGAATGCCCGATCCTCCGCCGAGCCGGATCGAACCTCCCGGCGAGTTGAACGAGATATTGCGGATCCAGTAAACCGGCCCGCCCAGCGCCGGCTGATTGCAAAAGGGCTGCGAGGCATTATTGATCATCATGTTCCGCATAACCCGGACGTTGTGCATGCTTCCGTCGATCTCGAAGGCATCGTCATGGAAGTTGGTCATGTAGTTGTTGTAGTAGTCGATGGATACGGGCCGGCGGTCCCAATACTGCTTGGCCGGATACTTCGGACCATCGATGGCAGCGGATCCGTCTGGGTTGCCATACGTTTCCACGTCAATGCCATCGTGGAAATTCGCCACATAGTTGTAGGCGATGACGTGACCGGAGCCGTACACTTTGACGGCGATGTACGACGCCATCTTAGGCGGAAACACCTGCCCATCCACGCCGGCGAACTGCGCCCAGAAATTTCCGGACCACGCGATCAGGTGCTTGGGATCGTTTCTTCCGATGAAATAGTTGTCGGCGATGTAGAAGTTGTTGGAGCCGGAATAATTCGTGTAGACACCCATTCCGATGTCTTCGAACCGGCAACGCTTCACGGTTAATCCCTTAGATCCCTCGATGAACTGTGTACCCGCCCAGATGGCGATTTCGGTGTTCCGGATCGTGAGGCCCTCGAAATAGGTATAGTTCCCCGCTTTCACATTGAAGAGATTAAACGCCCCGTTGCCATCGAAGATCGCGTCACCATCGCCCGCCGCCTTGATCGCAATGGGCTTCTCCGGTGTTCCGCTGGCCGTTAAATAGTAAGTGCCATCGAAGGGCACCGTGCTGATCGAAAGATCGTTCGTGTAGATGAAGCGATCGTATTTATACAGACCGGCATGCACCAGAATCGTGTCGCCCGGCTGAACGCGCGGCCGGGAGGCCGTTGCCCAATCCGTACCTGCGCAGGTCAGATAGTAGGCGCACAGCAGACCTTCGAAAGCCGGCTGGATCTTGGTGCCTTTGAAGCCGTGCGGATAAACGTGAAAGGTTCGGCCGCCGGCGTAAGGCTTGGGCTCGGGTCGAGTGCGCACCGTCACCGTCTTCTCGGCGCCGCTCTTCACTCCATCCGGATCCGCCATGACGAATCTTGCTTCATACTCCGTGTCCGGTTCGAGATCCAGGATGCTGCCGGCGAACATGTTGGGCGACACCAGGTCCAACCGGTCACCCTGAAAAATCTCTTCGTTCTGCAAGCGCAGAAGAGGCATTCCTTGCCGCCACTGGGACTCGCCTTTCTTGCGATACGAGACTGCCACGGCAGCGTTCCGATTATCATCGCCCTGAATCATCCACTCGAATCCGAGATTGATGAGCGTGGGAGGGTCGATTACGAACTCACCGGCCGTGACTGCGTTCGATTTTGCGTCCGCCGCGCGCGCGCGAGGCCCCTCTGACACGAGCGCGAAACACAGCGCTGCACTGGCTACGATAACCCGGAATCTATTCATCGCGGTTCCCTCCAAAGGCCTCCGGCGCATGCTGCCGGATAAAGACAGTCTGCATGCTGACGCGCGTTCATGGGCGGCCGTTGCCGATCGCCAGCCAGGATTTCGCGCATTCTTCCACCACCGTGAGATACTTCTCGACCTCTCCCTTGCCTACAATCCACGGATTCGGCTCGCCGGCCTTTCGCGCCTTGGTCCGCTCAAAGCGGTTCAGCGCATCGTTGTACTCGGTGTGGTTGACGATGATGACGTCAGCGCCCGCGCCGTCGCTGATGTCCTTCAATCGTTTCGCATTGGAGATATAGGACTCCAGCATTTCCTTCGAGGTCCCGCCGCTCAACGCGGTTCCACCCCACTCCATGGCAAGATGCGGCTGACCGCGATCTTTCACGGGAACCAGTACGGAAAGCGTGCCGCCGGTGTGACCCGGGGTGATGTAGATGGTGACCGTCGTGTCGCCTAACGTCACTTTTTGCCCATCCGTTGCCTCGATGTCGTGCCGCGGCGGATCGGCCTCGCGGGCGGAAAGCTCCCAGTCCTTGGGTCCCATGATGATGCGCGGCTTGTACGTATCCTGCAGGAACTTGACGGCGCCGTCATGATCGCCATGCGCGTGGCTCACGATGATGTACTTGATATCGGCCGGATCGAGCCCAGCCTTCTTCATTCCGTCCACGATCGCGTCCTGCGCGGCGTAGCCGAACAGAGTGTCGATCAGGATGATCCCTTGCGTGGTCTTCACCGCCCAGGCGGTGTTTGCTTTGGTGGTCAGCATGTAGAGGTTGTCGAACACCTGGCCGCCTTCGGCGTACCAGTTCTCCTTCGGGGGAGTCGCGGCGGGCCCCCGGCCGCCACCTTTCGCCGCGCCACCACCCGCGGGAGGCCCGCCTACCCTGCCTGGACCGGCGGGCGAGTTCGCCGTCGACACAGGCCCGATTGTAGCCGGGCACGCCAGGCGCGCCGCACCGCTGTTCTTCGAATTCAAGAGCGCTGTGGCGGCGGCCTTGTGCGCTGTTCCGGTATCTTGCGCCAGCAGGGTGCTCAGGCACAGCAGGAAAAGGATCGAACGGTTCATTCGCATAGCGGATCTTCTACCTCATCGACTCAATACCAGGTCTCTGTCCAGCGGGCAGTATACATGAGTATAATCTTGGGCCGCAAACCTCCTCGACATCTGGACATTCACCACGATATCCGTAAACGGCTTGTCACGGGGCTCGAGAATTCGGGAACAGGAATCGGTGGCTCCTTGAGCATAGTTAGGCACTGCTGCTATTATTGCCGCCATGGAGATTCGGCACCTTCGCTACTTCTGTGTGCTGGCCGAACAACTCCATTTCACCAAGGCTGCCGTGCTGTTGAATGTCGCACAACCCTCGCTGAGTCATCAGATCAAGCAACTTGAAGATGAGCTCGGCACACAGCTTGTGGAGCGGACGAACCGGCGCGTCCGGCTGACAGCGGCGGGCGAAGTCTTTCTCGCCCGGGCGACGCGCATTCTAGAGCAGATTGATCAGGCGACTCGGGAAACCGCCAGGGTCGGTCAGGGCGACGCCGGATCGCTGGTAATCGGCGTTATCAGTACGGCGGTATGCAGCGTCCTGCCAGAACTCATGCGTAGTTTCCGGCGCGAGTCCCCCAATATCGCCATCGATATTCGTGAAATGGAGCCCGGCGAGCAAGTGGAGGCATTGCGCAAGGAGACCATAGACATTGGTCTGTTGTTCTTGTCGATACAAGACCCCACGTTCGATTCTGCATTGGTTTCAAGGGAACGGCTGATCGTGGCGTTGCCCACTGGACATCGCGCGGCCTCGGCAGGGAAAGTGCGTCTTCGCGACTTGGAGCCAGAGACCTTCCTGATCCCACGCCAGCAGTCAGTTCCCGGCTTTCACGAGCTGGTGCTGAATACACTGCGGGCAGGCGGTGTATCTTACCCTCGCCTCCAGCCCACGAGACTACTTCAAACCGCGGTGTTTCTGGTGGCAGGACAAATCGGAGTCGCTTTGGTGCCGGAATCGTTTCAACAGCACTTGAAAGTGCGAGGCTGCGTGTACCGGGAGCTCGCCGGAACGCCCAGCCATGCGGATCTCATCGGGCTGTGGCGGCGCGACAATGTGCCGCCCGTGCTGCGGCGCTTCATTCAACAGCTCAAACGGGTTGGAGCTAGAACGTAACAGCACCTTACGGGAGCCGCCTGGTTCGCGCAGGGGCTAGGCAACATTGCCGCGCGCCTTATTTCTGGGTTTGGTCACCGACAGCCAGGCCACCCGTGATCCCGTCGACCTGATAACCCTTCTGTATCGTCCGGATTTTGGCGATCTCGGCGGGTGTCGCGGTTTTTGGATCGACATTCGCCGAGGAACACGTGAAACCCCTGAGCGTGCACTCGGATGTCGTGTGCTCGATGCCGCGCTTCTTCATTTCAGCGGTCATCAGATCCATGACGTCCTTGTGGATGATCACTGCATTGTTCGGCACGAACGTTCCCACGCCAATGGCATAGTCGAGGGGCATGAGCGGCTCAACGCTCGATCCGAACGCGCCGTCGTTTTTCTTCCCGAGGTCGTGCGCGCCCAGGTCAGCGCCTTTGGATATAAGGTATTTGACGATCTCGATATTCCCGAGATTGGCCGCGACCATCAGCGGCGTGATCCCATAGTTATCGGCCGCATTGACATCCTCGCCTGACTCAATCAGCAGCTTTACCAGCTCCAGCCGGTCCGCGGGGCTTCGCTGGCGGTGATACCCGTTGATGAAACCCGTTCCACATGCCGCCATCAGGGTTGTTTCGCGATCTTTGGAGATGATGTGCGGGTCCGCCCCGTGGGCGAGCAGCAAGCGCGCCAGTTCCACGTCTCCGGCCAGTGCCGCCCGCATCAGTGACGTGGCGTACACCAGCCGCGGCGATCCCTCTCGCATACGCGCACGAGGGGTCGAGTTGATGAGCGCGTTCGGGTCCGCGCCCGCATCCAACAGTTTCTGGATCAGGGGAAGCGGGTCCCTGGTTTCCATCCAGGGGAAATTGGGCGCGGTCTCCATATTCCGCCGGTCGACGGCCCAGAACAGCGGCGTGAAGCGCTGCGCGTCTTTCTGGTTCACGTTTGCGTGGCTGTCGATCAGGAAATCAGCCACATCATAACTGCCGTCGAAAAGAGCCAGGGATAAAGCATCCTTGCCATCGCCGGATTGTGCGTTGATATCGGCGCCGGCTTTAACCAGCAGCCGCGCCGATTCCAGGCCATTCTCGCGGGCGGCGAACATCAAGGGAGTGAGCCAGCCGCTGGCAAATTCTTCGAAATCCTTTCCGGGCTTCTGCGCTACCGGCGTCGTTCCCTCAAACCCGCGTCCCGATGCGGATGGTACGTAGTACGATCGGGCATTCACGTCGGCCCCGCGTTCGATCAAAAGTTTTGCGACGTCCGGATGCTTTTCTGAGACCGCCCACATCAGCGCCGTGGTCCCGCCCCAGGTCTCCTGCGCGTTCACTTTGGCGCCTCGATCCAGTAACACGCGGACGGCGTCGACCTTCCCCGTGCGCGAGGCGATCATCAGGGCGGTGTCGCCGGACCGTGTCAGTGGAGTGTTGGGATCCGCCCCCGCAGCGATTAATCGGCCGATCAGCGCGGCGCTTCCGTTCAGCGCGGCCACTTGCAGCGGTGTGGCACCCGCGACAGTCGCGATCGAGACTTTGGCCCCGCTGCGAATCAGGAAATCGGCCAATTCCAGGTCATCGGCCTGGACGGCCCAGTGCAGAGCTGTCGTTCCATCGATCTGGGGAGCGTTAACATCAGCCTTCTTCTGAACTAAGCTGCGGACGGCGGCCTTATCGCCACGCTGGGCGGCGTCCGCGACGTCGCTTTTAGCGGGTGCGCCAACGGCGTAAGATACTGCCAGCGCAATGGCTACGCATAATCGGAATTTCATAACAAGGCCATCCTTTAGTTTTCTAGCCTATGGTTTCCTGCGAATGTTGCGGAACACGGCTGGCAGCGCGTCATAGTTTTCGAGAGTCACGATTTTGGCGGAGACGTCAGGAGCCACCTTGCCTACCAGCGAAACCTTTCCTTCGCCATCGCCCTTCGCATTCAAGCGCAACTCGATCACGGAAAACTCGTAGCTATTCGCGTTGCCTTCAAAGGTCGGATTCCAGCGTGAATTGACCGCGCCCAGCCGCCGCTGCGTGATCAGTAGGATCCTCTGCGACCCATCCGGGCCATCCACCTTGCCTGCGTAGCGCAATGCGTAACCGGCCATCTCGGATGACCACAGATAGCCGACCGTGGTAGTCTCATTCAGAGCCTGTGCCAGCGAGGCCTCCGGAGTTGTGTTGTTCGCGGCTGGGCTCGCCGGCCCTCGCCCTTTAGCGGCGGCTTTTCCCTGCTTTGCTCCTCTACCTTCACCTGGCCCTGCCGCCGACGGCTTGAGATTCCAGGCCGCCATCAGGCGCTCCCGTTCCTCATCTGTGGACCATCGCAGAATCTCGATCCGTGCCGGATCCGGTGCGCCAGTCACGTTGGCGGTGGTTGCCGTTAGTTGGAGCAGGCCGTTCGGATTGGCAGACGGAGTCTCGGCAAGCAGCAGCGCTGCAGCCAGAACAGATGCGCCAGACGCGAACCAGGTAGCTATACCGCGTATCTTCATTTGTCCTGATTCGTTCCCCACACGCGATCCAGCCATTCCACCAGCCGCTCCAGTTCCTCGTCCGATAACTGCGCGCCCCGCTCCCGCATATCGACCAGCGTGACCCGCCAGTCCTCGGCCCCCTTCCTTGCGCCCTGCACCTTGTCAAGCGCGTGGCAGCGCGTGCAAGCCCGGTTCATGAGGCGGAACGCCTCAGGATCGGAGAAGAAGGTAGCGATCTCCGGCGGAATGTAGGTTCGCGGGAACGGTTTGCTGGCCGGACCGAATCTCTCCGCCAGCCAACCGAGCAGCAGATCACGGTCGGCTTCGGAAAGCCTGGCGTCGGCCGGCTTGTGCTTTTCGGTGATCAGCTTCGACCAGCCGGCCTTGTCCATCGCGAAGAACGCATAGTCGTCGATGCCGTGGCACGCCGTACAGTTTTTGCGAATAACTTCCCAGACGGGGCCATCCGGCCGCTCGATTTTAGGGCGAGTGGCCCGATTACCTTGGGCGGCCAAAGGCAAGGCCGCGAGAATCGCGATCGTAACGAAGCGGCGCATGCACCTAGAGGGAAAGAGGCTTGGTGCTGGAGCCGAACGATTTTTGCGTCCCCGTCTGGCGCCCAGCCGCGTCGTACTTGGGAATGTCTTCGATGCCATATTTGTGCAGAAGCGCCAGGAGCATGTTGGACGTTCGCTCGGTGTAGTCCGGGAACACGATGTGGCGGTTTCCTTGGAACGTACCATCCAGGCCACCCAGCAGGATCACGGGAACCTTGATGTGAGCGTGCCGATGCGAGTTCCCCATATTGCTGCCCTTGTAGATGAGGATGTGGTCCAGCACCGTACCGTCACCGTCCGGAATCTTGTTCAGCTTTTCGGCGAAGTATGCCAGGTTCTGCACGTGATACCGGTTCATCTTGGCGTAGTTGGCGACGTTCTCCGGTTTATCGCCGTGATGCGAGGAGCCATGCCAGGCGCCAGTGAAGCCCGATTCCGGGAAGCTCGCGCCGGAGAGATCCTTACCCAGCATGTAGGTCGCCGAGCGGGTCAGGTCCCCTTCAAACGCCAGCGCCAGCAGGTCGTACATCAGGCGATAATGAACGTGCTTGTTTTCTGGAATACCGAAAGGGATTTCGTTGGAGGGTTCCTTCACCGTGGATTCCATGGCGATACGAATGCGGCGTTCGATCTCGCGGATGTTCTCCAGGTACGTATCCAGTCGCTGTTTGTCGGCTTCGCCGAGCGGCCTCTTGAAGAACGAGATCTCCTGGGTGACGGAGTCCAGAATACTGGCGCTCTCTTTCCGTCCTCTTTTGCGTTCTTCCGGGTTGGTTCCATCGCCGAACAGGCGCTCGAAGGCCACGCGCGGATTCACTTCCGTCGGCAATGGCTGCGTCGGGGACGTCCAGGAAACGCAGTTCGTATAGGCGCAGCTATATCCCCAATTGCAGTTTCCGAAGTTCCCGTCCTCCTCGACGCCCAGCTGGAGCGATGACAGGATGGTGCCCTGGCCATACTTCTGCGCGATCAGTTGGTCGACCGTGACCCCAAGATAGGGGCTTACCGCGTTCCTGCGTGGGCGAGCTGATGAAAGTAAAACC
>Ga0157378_10002681_pt1 | contig 15862 bp, 21 predicted proteins | sample M65metaG_FD_115309 | JGI IMG/M metagenome (GOLD analysis project Ga0157378, IMG submission 115309) | Miscanthus rhizosphere microbial communities from Kellogg Biological Station, Michigan, USA - M6-5 metaG | ecosystem: Host-associated > Plants > Roots > Rhizosphere > Soil | place: USA: Michigan...
ATGACTGCTTCAATGCTGTTTCGTTCAGCCGGGGTCGCGCTGGTGTTGTCTTTCGCCCTGACGGCCGGCGCGCAGAGCATCGTCGGCAAGGGCAAGACCGGCCCCGTGCCGAATCCCGTGACGCTGGATCCGACGGGCCTGTTTCAGGCGAAGTTCGTCAGCGTCGGCGATGACATGTTCATTGCCGGCCAGCCGACGGAGAAGGCGTTGCGCGATCTTCGCGCGAAGGGCGTGACGACGATCGTGAACCTGCGCATGCCGACCGAGATGACGCGGGTCGGCTTCGACGAAGCGGCGTTGGCCAAGGAACTCGGCATGCGGTATGTCCACATCCCGATGATCGGCACGCCGGCGAATCCGTACGGCCCCAGGGAACTCGACGCCTTCGCGGCGGCCATGTCGTCGGCGGACGGCAAAGTCCTTCTGCACTGCACCGTCGCGTGGCGCGCAAGCCACCTGTGGGGGGCGTACCTGATTCGTGAACGGCACGTTCCGGTGAACGAGGCGCTGTCGCAGGCGCGTCAGATCAACCTGATGGACGACATGCGGATGTCGGAGCAGCAGCCGCTCGAAGGATTTCTCGGACGCGCCGTCCCGGAGATCGGGCATCCGAAGCAATAGCGCAGATGGCTGACGACTTGTCCGCGGCTCGCAACCGTGGGGCCGCCGTGTTTCTCGCGTGGTGGTCCGTCGGTTGGGGCGCATTCCTCGCCGCCGGCGTCGTTGTCCGCAACTGGGGCGCGTGGCCATGGTGGCCGTTCTGGATGATGGACTACATCGCGTCCGCCCTGCTCTTTGCCGGCGCCTGGTTCGCGCTGCGCCCCGGGAACGCGAGCCGGCTCAGCCCGTTGGTCGGTGCATTCGGGTTCAGCACGGCGATGGGGTACGTGAGCTTCTTCTCTCACTTGTCGTCAATCGACGGCCCGACGAACGGGCCGATTCCCCACGTGCTTCTGACGGCAGTCATCGGCGCGCTGTTTGCGCTGGCTGCGGCGACCTTCGTCGCGGGCGTTGTGTTGTCGATTCGACTGGAGCGCTAGCGAGTGGCGAACACGACGTCCTGCGTCACCATCCACATGGTCGCGAGTCTCGACGGGTTCATCGCCAGAAAGGACGGCAGCGTCGACTGGCTCGAAACGGAAGACACGTTCGAAGGCGGCGTCACCCTGTCCCCGGCGTTCATTCAGGAGTTCCTCCAGACGATCGACTGCTACGTGATGGGCTCGCACACGTACGAGACGGCGCTGGGATTCGAGGCCAAAGGATATGGCTGGTCCTATGGCGACAAGCCGACGTTCGTCCTGACGCATCGCACGTTGCCGAACACCAGAGAGACGGTGGAGTTCTACTCGGGCGATCTTGCGCGCCTGATAAATGACCGGCTGAGGCCGACGTTCCGCAGTATCTGGGTTGTCGGCGGAGGCGCCGTCTCGAGTGAATGCCTGCGGCTCGGCCTGGCCGACGAAGTCCGCTATTCGATCATGCCCGTCCTGATCGGCGAGGGGATCCCGTTTTTCGGCGCGCTCCAGAAGGACGTCGCGATGCACCTCGTCGAGGTGAAGGCATACACGAGCGGGATGATCGCGCTTCGCCACGAAGTGCGGAAGTAGGTTGAAAACCGCCGTCATCATCGGCGCCTCGTCAGGCATCGGGCGGGCGCTGGCCGTCACGCTCTCGACCGATGGCTATCGCGTCGGCATCGTCGCGCGGCGCACCGAGCTGCTCGCGCAGTTGAGTGCCGAGCTTCCAGGTCCGTCCGTGATCAGGACCGTCGACGTCTCACAGCCCGAACAGGCAATACCGCTCGTGCGGGAACTCATCGAAGAACTGCGCGACGTCGAACTCTTCATCGTCAACGCGGGCGTCGGCTTCGAGAATCGGCCGCTGGCATGGGAGCCCGAGAGGGACACGATCGCGGTGAACGTGCTCGGCTTTGCGGCCATGGTGAATGTCGCCGTCGCCCACCTCGAAGCCAGAGGCTCCGGACACCTTGTCGGTATTTCTTCGATCGCGGCGCTGCGGGGCAATAGAGGCGCGCCGGCCTACAATGCGTCCAAAGCGTTCGTGTCGAACTATCTCGAGGGCGTGCGGTATCGCTTCAACAAGTTGAAGCTGCCCGTGGTCGTCACAGATGTGCAGCCGGGGTACGTCGACACGCCGATGGCCAAAGGGAATCTGTTCTGGGTGGCGTCTCCGCAGAAGGCGGCCGGTCAGATCGTCGACGCCATCCGCGCGCGAAGGCACCACGTCTATGTCACCAGGCGCTGGCGGCTCATCGCGTGGCTGATGAAAGCGCTCCCCGATATGGTGTTCCGCAGGCTCTGAACGATGAAGCGATTCGATACCAAGGCGTTGTATGCCGCGCTCGATCGCAAACGTCAGGACGAAGAACTGACCTGGCAGCAGCTGGCCAGCGCCATCGGCGTGAGCGCCGCCACCCTGACCCGCACGCGCGACGGCGGCCGGCTCGAAGTGGACGGCATGCTGGCGATGGTGGCGTGGTTGGGACGGCCGGTCGAAGATTTCGTGCGCGACCGGCCGGCGTGAGCATTTATACTCCCCGCATGAAAGCCATAAAGATTGCTCTCCGCGTGATGCTCGTGGTGTTCATGATCGCGCTGCTCTCGGGCGTTCGTGATCTCCGCGCAGACGGTCCGGGCATTTCACTCGTCCCGCCGGAATCGGTCGGCTTTTCCTCCGAGGGACTCAAGACGCTGAAGCAGACGATGCGCGCGCTGGTGGACGAGGGCAAGCTCGCCGGCATCACCACGCTCGTCGCGCGGCACGGCAAAGTCGTGTACCTCGACGCCTACGGCGTCCAGGATCTGACGACGAAAAAGCCGGTCGCGAGCAACACGATCTTCCGACTCGCGTCGATGACGAAGCCCATCGTCGGCGTGGCGATGATGATGCTCTGGGAGCAGGGCAAGTGGACGCTCGACGATCCCGTGTCGAAGCACATTCCCGAGTTCGCGGGTCTCAAGGTCGCGACGCCGAACGGCAACGTGCCGCAGGCGACGCCGATGACGATGCGGCAGTTGATGAGCCATTCGGCCGGTTTCGACGTCAACGCGGGCTATACGAAGCTCAACCTCCCGAACCGCCGGCAGCCGCTCCAGGGATATATCGACAGCCTCGCGAAGCTGCCGCTCGCGGCGCAGCCAGGCACGGACTGGCGCTACGGACCGAGCGTCGACATCCAGGGGTATCTGGTCGAGAAGCTGTCGGGCCAGACGCTCGACGTGTTTCTGCGGACGAGGATTTTCGAGCCGCTCGGAATGAAGGACACGGGATTCTCGGTGGACAAGTCGAAGGTCGATCGCGTCACGAACATCTTCGCCTACGACGCCGACAAGCGTCTCGTCACCGCGAGAGATACGCAGGAACAGCGCGGCGATCCCTCGGCGAAGCCGGTGTTCCTGTCCGGCAGCGGCGGGCTGCTGTCCACGACCGACGACTACTTCCGCTTTGCGCAGATGGTGCTGAACGGCGGCGAAGCGAACGGCACGAGATTCCTGAAAGCGTCCACGGTGCAGCTGATGCGAACGAACGTCCTCGCCGACGGCGTGGCGGTCGACACCTACGGTCCTCCGCAGCCGGGCCTCGGATTCGGTCTCGACTTCGCGGTCGTCATGGATCCGGCCGCCGCGAAAACACCGGAGGCAAAAGGGTCGTTCTATTGGGGCGGTGCGTTCGGCACGTGGTTCTGGCTCGATCCGGTGAACGACGTCGTCGTCGTGGGGATGATCCAGAACGTCAACGGCAGCCAGCCGACCGGCGGTTCACCGCAGGTGCGGCCGTTGTCGCGCAAGCTGGTGTACCAGGCATTGGTGGATCGCAAGAACTGAAGCGTCGAGAGATGTGCGTATGAGTGAGCTGCGATATCCGAACGAGCCACGGGAATATCGCGACGCGCGTGACGAGTTACTCAAAGACGAACGGGAGCTCGTCGCCAAGGTAAAAGCCGTCGCGGCGAAACGGCGGACGCTTCCTCCGGGGGGCGTGCTGAAAGAGGACTACGTCTTCCAGCGGGCGAGCGAGGGTCAGGTCGGGCAGCGCGTGAAATTCTCGGAGCTGTTCGGGGACAAGAGCACGCTGATCATCTATTCGTTCATGTACGGACCGAACTGGGACAACCCGTGTCTTTCCTGCACGTCGCTGATGGACGGGTTCGATCGCAGCTGGTATCAGGTCAGCCGGAACGCGTCGTTTGTCGGCATCGCCAAGGCTCCCGCCGAAAAGATCCACGCGTGGGCGAAGCGGCGCGGATGGTCGCAGATTCCGCTGCTCTCCGGCTTCGAGTCGACGTTCCAGGCCGACTACAAATGCCAGGGCGATTCCGACGACATGCAGCTCCCGGTAATGCTCGTCTTCATGCGGCGGGACGGCAGGATCTTTCACTTCTGGGCGACGGAAACAACCGGGAATCACGTCGACACCGTGTGGCCGTACTGGAATCTCATGGACTTCACGCCTGAGGGACGGCCTGATATTCCCGTGCCGCCGCAGACGTTCCGGTCGGAGTTCCTGGAAACGCACTATCTGAAGAAGACATGAGGATCATGAGAACAGGCTTAGTCGTCACGCTGTTGTTTACTGCTGCACTGGCGTCCGTCGAGGCGCAGTGGCTGAAGTTCCGCGATCCGTCGATTCCGCGCACGCCGGACGGCAAGCCCAATCTGACGGCGCCGACGCCGCGAATGAACGGAAAGCCGGACCTTTCCGGACTGTGGGAGGCCGAGCGCACACCGGTCGGTGAATTCGTCCGCGTGCTCGGCCCGGGGCTCCCGAATATTCAGCCTGACCTCAACGACGTCACGAAGCATTTCATCAACGTGTTCTGGGACATCAAGCCCGAAGAGTGGCCGGTCCGGCCGGAGGTGGCCGCTATTGTCGGACAGCGGCAGAAGATCGATTCGCAGACGGCGTACTGCCTGCCCGCGAGCCTTCCCGGCACGATGGTGGTGTTGAACTTCAAGTTCGTTCAGTCTCCCCGCGAGATCGTCGTCCTGCCGGGCAACGGAGATCCGCCCCGCCAGATTCACATGGACGGCCGCGCCTTGCCGAAGAATCCTGAGCCGAGCTGGATGGGATCGTCAGTGGGGCGATGGGAAGGCGACACGCTCGTGGTCGAGACGACCGGTTTCAACGAAAGGGCCTGGCTCGACGGCTTCGGGCATCCGCGAAGCGAGGCCATGCGTATCACGGAGCGCTATCGCCGCCGTGACTTCGGCCACATGGACGTCGAGATGACATTCGACGACGCGAAGTATTACACGCGGCCATTCAGCTTCAAGACGACGATGAATCTCCTCCCCGACAGCGAGTTGCTCGAGTACGTCTGCCCGGAGAACGAGAAGGACAGCGCCCGCCTGCCCCGATGAAGTCCCTGACTCTGGTCGCGTTGCTCATCGCGCCCGCGCCTGTTATTGCTGCCGGGGCCGCCGGCGCGCAGGCGAGTCTCGGTACGTACGGCGATCGCATCGCGGTCGAAGACGTGATGGCGCGGTACGTGTGGACGGTGGATTCGCTCGACGCCGACGGCTACGCGGCCGTGTTCACGGAAGACGCGGTCATCGACGCAAACGGCAACATCAGCCGGGGACGCTCCGAGATTCGCAAGATCGTCACGGATCTCATCCGGCGGCGCGATGAGAACAACGCGAAGGGACTGCCGCCGGCGAATCTGTACCACGTCATCAGCAGCCCGCGAATCACGTTCCCGAAGCCCGGCGAGGCGCTGCACCAGTCCTACTGGCAGACCATGCGCCGCGACGCCGGCGGCCGGATGATCACGGCGGCGATGGGCCGTTCGGAGGACCATCTCGTCAAGCGCAACGGCACGTGGTTGATTCAGTTTCGCAAGCTGACGGTCTTCGACGATCCTGGAAAATAAGTATTCGGTGTCCGACGGAGGAATGATGAAAGCGTCGCTCAGGATTTCGATCATCGCGGCCGTTGTCGCCGCCGCGTGCACGGTGGTGTCGGCGCAGGCACCCGCCGCGCCTGGCGGGCAGGCGCCCGGCCCGGGAGGCCGCGGCCGCGGGGCGTTCCCGCCGGTGGTGATCGGGCCGCCGGCACCGGTGCCGCCGGCGGTCGCGATGCTTCGACCGAGCGCCGGCGAACTGGCCGACATCAACGCGTCGCTGCAGCGCTTCATCGCCTCGGACAAGTCGGCGTCAGGCGCCGTGCTGAAGAAGTACGAGCCGATCATCCTGCTGCAGCCGCCGCGGCTGAATACGGCCGCGACGTTCACGCAGACCGTCCAGCGCATGGGAGCGCGGCATGAAGGCTTTGCCGCCACGGCGAAGGCCGGCAACATCGACCTGCTGCTGCACGGCGACTCCATCACCGACTGGTGGGTGCAGGGCGACGACAACAGGAAGATGTTCGAGAAGCACTTCGGCAACATCCGCACGGCCAACTTCGCGGTCGCCGGCGACACGACACAGGGCGTCCTCTGGGGACTCCGCAATGGCGAAGGCCAGGGCTTTCAGCCGAAGGCCATCATGCTGATGGTCGGCACCAACAACACCGGCCCCAACACGGCGCCGGAAATCGCCGAGGGCGTCGGTGCCGTGGTACTCGAGATGCGCCGCGACTTCCCGGACGCGAAGATCCTGCTGCTGGCCATCTTCCCGCGCAGCGTCCCTGGTGATCCCGTCCGCGACAAGATCGCCGAGGTGAACCGGATCATCTCGAAGCTCGACGATCAGGAGCACGTCTTCTACCTCGACATCGGCGCGAAGTTCCTCGACGAGAAGGGCGTGTTCCTGCCCGACTCGTTCCGCGCCGACAACCTCCACCCGCAGGCGAAGGGCTACGACATCTGGGGCGAGGCGGTGCAGGCGAAGCTCGCGCAGTTGCTGCGATGAACAGGACGCGACTCGGAGTCGCGCTTCTCGGCCTTGCCGTGATTTCCCCGCCGCGTCAGGCGGCGGCCCAGAAGCATGAGACGACGACCGTCACGCGGTTGTTTACCGGCGCTGACGGTCTTTCGCATGCCGAAGACATCCAGGTCGCCTGGCGGACCGCGAAACTGCGCCCGGAGCTCAGCGATTCCGAAGCGACGAAGGTCACCGGCGCGCAATTCCTGCGCTGGCCGCGCGGTTTCGTGTGGGAAGGACATCCGGCGTCGAAGCGTCAGTACGTCATCATCGTGAGCGGACGAGGCGAGGTCGACGTCGCCGGCGGGAAAGTGCCGCTCGCGCCCGGTCGCGTGCTGCTGGCCGAAGACACGACGGGGAAGGGGCACATCACGCGTGTCGGACCGGATGAAGATCTTGTGATGCTGCTCGTGCCGCTCGCCCAACAGCCGTAGACCGGCACTCATCTGGCATTGACGATGCTACGATGGAGGCCCTGCAGTGATGGACGTCGAGACGTCAGAAGCCATTCATTCGGTTCGTCACGAGATCACGCGCGTGGAGGGCTCACTGCGCGCTGATGTCGGTCGGGTAGAAGCTTCCCTCCGAGGCGAAATCGAGAAGTTAGGACACACGCTTCGCGGGGAAATGAGCACGTTGGGCGACGGACTCCGAGCCGAGATGGCGTCGATGGGCGACGGGCTCCGAGCCGAGATGGCAGAGATGGGCGACGGGCTCCGAGCCGAGATGGCAGGAATGGGAGACGGGCTCCGAGCGGAAATGACTGCCATGCGTGACGAACTCAGACGGCACACCGACGTGCGCATCGAAGACGTCCGCGACGACATCCGCATCCTGGCCGAGGGTTTCGCGTCGTTGAGCGCGCGTATCGAGACGCTCAGCCGCGATCGCTAGCCGACCTCCTTGAAGATCGTCCCGGGCGGTCTCGACGATCCGCGGGTGCAGGCGCTGCTCGAGCATCACGTCCGGACCGCGCGGGCCCAGACGGGCCGCGGCAGCGCGCATGCCCTTGATCTCTCAGGTCTGAAAACACCCGACATCCGGTTCTGGTCCGCGTGGGACGGGGACGAGGTCGTCGGCGTGGGTGCGCTGAAGGTGCTGACGCCAGCGCAGGGCGAGATCAAGTCGATGCACACGCACGAGGCGCGGCGCCGCTCAGGCGTCGGTGCCGGGATGCTGCGGCACATCATCAGCGCCGCGCGCGCGACGGGCATGCAGCGGCTCAGCCTCGAGACCGGATCGTGGCCCTATTTCGAGCCCGCTCGCGCCTTTTACAGGCGTCATGGATTTCTGGAATGTCCGCCGTTTGGCGACTACAATCCCGATCCCAACAGCGTCTTCATGACGCTCGAGCTCTGATTGCCGACTGCCGACTGCCGACTGCCGACTGATGACTGATGACTGCCGACTGATGACTGGAGACTCTTATGGTGGACAAAACCCGACGTGAGATTCTGAAGACCGGCGCTGCGGCGACCGTGGCGGCAGCGGCGTCGAAGGTGCTCGCAGCGCAGAGCGGGCCGAAGGGGAAGTTCTACGAAAAGGGACCGGTGCGCATCCACTACGAAGAAGCGGGCAAGGGCTATCCGCTCCTCGTCATCCCAGGCGGCGGCCTGAACTCGACGATCGCGGCGCTCGCGAATCCGTTCAACCCGCTGGACGTGCTCAACAACGAGTACCGCTGCATCACATCCGATCTGCGAAATGCGAACAACGGGCAGTCGTCAGGCCCCGTCGACGCCGATCGGCCATGGGACGCCTACACCGACGATCATCTCGGGCTGATGGATCACCTCGGCATCGACAAGTTCATGGTGATCGGCTTCTGCATCGGCGGACCGTTCATCTGGAACCTCCTCAAGCGCGCGCCGAATCGCGTCGTGGCGGCCGTGCTGGCGCAGCCGAGCGGATTCCGTCCCGAGATGCCGACGCTCTTCTACGACAACAACATCACGGGCTGGGGGCCGAATCTCGTCAAGCAGCGTCCAGAGATCACGACGGCGATGGTGGAGAAGTTCCTGACGAAGATGTACAAGACGAACCCGGACTTCGTCTTCACCGTCACGCGCGACTTCGTCAAGAAGTGCCAGACGCCCGTCCTGATTCTTCCTGACGACATCCCCGCGCACCCGTACGCCGTCGCCATGGAAGCCGCGATGCTCGCGCCGAACGCGGAGGTCAGCATGTTCCCGTGGAAGGAGCCGAAGGAGCGGATTCCGCTGGCCATCCGCCAGATTCGCTCGTTCCTGCGCGCGCATCGTCCGGCGTAATGGACGAACCCCACGCCCAGCCGGCGGCGATCAGCAAGAGCCGGCTGGAAATGCTCTTCGACGGCGTCTTCGCGATTGCGATGACGATCCTCGTCCTCGAGCTGAAGGTCCCCGATCTCGTGGCTCAGCGCTCGGCGCCGGAACTCGCGCACGCGCTGAGGCATGAGGCCGCCACCGCGCTCTGGGGACACTATCCCGTCAACCCGCTCTCGGTCGTCATCTACCTGGCGCCCATCCTGGTGTACGCGTGGGCGTCGTTTGCCGGCTGGCTGGTCGCCAGGCGGACGGGCGCCTTCAGCCCGGGGATGGCGGAGTCGACGTACCGCCGCGTACGCAAGCGCGGGCTGTTTTCCTGCCTGTTCATCTCGGCGCTGTTCGTGGTCTGGATCGTCGACAAGTTCGTGCTGGCCCAGGGCTAGACCAATCCACGATTGGCCTGACGCGGCGCCGCCCATTGCGGTAACGTCGTGCGATGAGTGAATTCACGGCTCGCTGCCGCGCGTTCCATCAGCTCCACGAGCGCGGCTGCTTCGTCATTCCCAATCCCTGGGACGTCGGCTCGGCCCGCGTCCTCGAGCAGCTCGGTTTCAAGGCGCTGGCGACGACGAGCGCGGGGTTTGCGTGGTCGCGCGGACACGCCGACAACCGCGTCACCGTCGAGATGACGCTCGAGCACCTGCGCGCCATCAGCAACGCCGTCGACGTGCCGGTCAACGCGGATTTCGGCGGCGGCTTCGGCATTGCCTCCGAAGCCGTCGGCCACCACGTCGAGCAGGCGGCCACCACCGGCATCGCCGGCTTGTCGATCGAAGACTCCACTGGTGATTCGGCCGAGCCGCTCTACGAATTCCGCCTGGCCGTCGATCGGATCAAGGCCGCGCGTCGCGCCATCGACACGAGCGGAACCGGTGTGCTGCTGACCGCACGGACCGAGGGCTTCGTTGCCGGACGTCCCGATATCAAGGAAACCATCCGGCGGCTGACCGCGTTTGCCGACGCCGGCGCCGACTGTCTCTATGCGCCGGGACTCCGCTCGCTGGACGACATCAAAGCCGTGGTGGCCGCCGTCGCGCCGAAGCCGGTCAACGTGCTCGTCAGCACCGATTTCACGACCGTCGCGGAGCTGGCGGCTGCCGGCGTCCGCCGGGTCAGTGTCGGTGGCGCGCTGGCGCGAGCGGCGTGGACGGGATTCCTGCGGGCCTCACGGGAAATCGCCGAACGCGGAACGTTCGCGTCGCTGAAGGACGCGGTGCCCGGCGTGGACATCAACCGGCTCTTCGACGAGCAATCATCATGAACTACGACGTACAGACAGCGACGGCGGTGCTGCGCCGTACGCCGGCGGTGCTGGACGCGCTCCTCCGCGATCTCCCCGACGACTGGACCCGCCCGAACGAGGGCGGCGACAGCTGGAGCGCCTACGACATCGTCGGCCATCTGATTCACGGTGAGCGGACCAACTGGATCCCGCGCGCGGCGATGATCGTCGAGTCGGGAGAGACGCGGGCGTTCGAGCGCATCGATCGGCTGGCGCAGGCGCGTGAGAGTCAGGGGAAAACGCTTGCCCGGCTGCTCGACGAGTTCGCGGATGCGCGCGCAGACAGCCTCGACCGGCTGCGCGCGTTCAACCTGCAGCCGCAGGATGTCGAGCGCCGTGGCCGCCATCCGGTGTTCGGCGTCGTCTCGCTCGGACAACTGCTGGCGACGTGGGTGGCGCACGATCTGACGCACCTGCACCAGATCTCGCGCGTGATGGCGCATCAGTATCGCGACGCCGTCGGCCCGTGGCAGGTGTATCTCGGCGTCCTGAAGTGCGCCGGCCACAGCGAGTGAGATGACATCGACAGCCCGCGAGACGATCGCGCCGGGCGCGTTCCATTTTCCGCGCTATCTCGATCTCGCGCGGCAGAAGAGGCTGGTGGAGGAGTGCCGCGCGCTCATCGACGGTCCCACGCCGGCGTACGTGCCGACGGTGCGCGGCGGCGGCAAGATGCACGTGCGGATGCTGTGCCTCGGACGCCACTGGAACGGCCTGACGTACCGGTATGAGCCGGCCAGATCCGACTTCGACAACCTGCCGGCGCCGCCGCTGCCGGAGTCGTTCAGCGCCCTCGCCGCCGAGATCGCGCGCGAAGCCGGGATGTCGATCGACGCCGATCTCTGCATCCTCAATTACTACGATGCCGATGGCCGCATGGGCCTGCACCAGGATAAGGACGAAGGGCCGGCCTCCATCGCCGCGGGCATCCCCGTCGTCTCGATTTCGCTCGGCGACACCGCGCGCTTCATGTTCGGCGGGCTGAAGCGCCGCGACCCCGTGCAGGCGATGCCGCTCGAGTCCGGCGACGCGTTTGTCTTCGGCGGGCCCGCACGGCTTCGGTATCACGGTGTTACGCGAATTGCACCCGGCACCGCGCCGCCCGAACTGGCCATGGCGGGCCGTTTCAATTTGACGCTTCGCCAGTTTGACTGCCGACTGGTGACTGCCGACTGACGACTCTTCGTCGTATACTCCCGCGCATGTCGAAGCACGCGCTCCAACTGACATGTCTGATGGTCCTGGCCGCCGCGGGCCTTGCGGCGCAGTCGACGCCGAGAGCGGCCGCCCCGTACGACCTCACCGGCTACTGGGTCTCGATGGTCACCGAGGACTGGCGCTGGCGCATGGTCACGCCGGCCAGAGGCGACTACATCAGCATCCCGCTCAGCGACGAAGGCCGGAAGGTCGCGTTCGCGTGGGATCCGAAGACTGAGGGCTCGTGCAAGGCCTACGGGGCCGGCGGGCTGCTGCACATTCCCGGACGACTCAACATCACCTGGCAGGGCGATGACGTGCTGAAAGTCGAGAGCGATGCGGGACAGCAGACACGATTGCTGCGATTCGGGGCGAAGACTCCCGCGGGCCAGCGCTCGCTGCAGGGATTCTCGGTCGCCGAATGGGAACCGCTCGGCGTCGCGGGCCCCGGCCGCGCCGGCGGTCCGCCGCCGCCGCGCTCGCTGAAGGTGACGACGACGAACCTGCTCGAGGGCTGGCTGCGCAAGAACGGCGTGGCCTACAGCAGCGAGACGACGATCGCCGAGCACTGGGATCGCGTGCAGTTCCCGAACGGGGACGTCTGGCTGACGGTGTCGCAGTACGTCACCGACCCGAAATATCTGACCGGTGAATACACCACGAGCATGCACTTCAGACGCGAGCCCGACGGCTCGAAATGGAGACCGGCCCCATGTCGCGATCTGTAAAACTCCTGCTGCTCATCGCGCTCGCGCTGGTGGCGCCGCTTCGCGCGCAGCAGGGCGGGCCGCCCGGGCCGGCGATGGTGGAGCTCACCGGCTCGTGGACGATGATCAACGACGAAGAGCGTCTGATCCGGATCGATCCAGGTCCTGAGCTGGGCAACTTCACCGGCTTCCCGCTGAACGCCGCCGGCCGGCAGAAAGCGCTCGCCTGGAACTCGACCATACAGGCGGTCCCGGAGCATCAGCCGCGTCCGCACGCCGGCTCCTACTCGATGCGCGGGCCCAACCCGAGCCCGCACATCGGTGAAATCATCGATCCGGTCACGCGCCGCGTGCTCGCGTACACGCTGACCGGGCTCTTCGAAAGCGCGAACCGCACGATCTGGCTCGACGGCCGTCCGCATCCGTCCGATTACGCCGAACGCCTGTGGACCGGTTTCTCCACCGGCGAATGGGAAAACGGGATGCTCCACGTGATGACCACCCATTTCAAGCAGATGTTCCAGCAGCGCAACGGGGTTGCCGTCAGCCCGTACGCCGTGATGCACGAGTACTTCATCCGGCACGGCGACCGCCTCACGCTGATCTCGCAGATCGAAGACCCGGTATACCTCGAAGAGCCGATGGTCCGCACGTCCACGTTCCGCTGGAATCCCGGCGCGCGCGAGGGCGCGATCACCCAGGTGGACGTCGCCGAGGAAGTGCCCGGCCTGAGACAGGGCGACGTGCCGCACTATCCGCTGGGGTCGACGCACCCTGAATACGCGCAGGACAACAAGCTGCCCTTTGAGGCGACGCTCGGCGGGAAGGACACGCTCTATCCCGAATACGTCGAGAAGCTGAAAGGCATGGACCCGAACGCGCCGGCCGTGGCGTCCGCGGGCGCCAGGCCTTTGACGCTGACGACCCAGGTGCCGAAGAGCCATAGCGGGAAGGACATGGCCCGGCCGTACCGGCCGACGTACGAGAACAAGGGGACGATCGAAGTTCTGCCCGTGCAGGGCAGCGTGTACATGCTCGCGGGCGGCGGCAGCAACGTCACCGTACAGGTGGGCCCGAACGCCCTGTTCGTCGTCGACACGAACGACGCGGCGATGAGCGAGAAGATGCTGGCGGCGATCAAGACGATCTCCCCGCTTCCGATCCGTTTCATCGTCAACACCAGCGCGGATCCGGATCACATCGGCGGGAACGAGAAGATGGCGAAGGCCGCCGGCGACACGGCGACGAACGCGTTCTACGAGCAGGCCGCGCGCGTCTACTCGAGCGAGAACGCGTATGCGCGGATGACGAACCCGAAGTCCGGGGTGGCGTCGGCGCTGTGGCCGACCGACTCATTCGCGGCGTCGCTGAAGACGCTCTTCGAGACCGGCGAGCCGATCGAGATGATCCATCCCGCCTCGGGTCACACCGACGGCGATCTGATCGTGTTCTTCCGCAAGTCCGACGTCATCGTCGCCGGCGATCTGTTCTCGACCGACCGGTATCCGGTGATTGACGCGCCACGCGGCGGATCGCTCGCCGGTACCCTCGAGGCCCTCAACCGGATGATCGACATCGCCGTGCCTGAGTTCAACGCGATGGGCGGCACGCGGGTGATCCCCGGCCACGGCCGCATCTGCAACGAAATCGATCTGGTCGAGTACCGCGACGCGATGACGATCATCGGCGACCGGATCACGCAGCTCATTCTTGACGGCAAGACGCTCGAGCAGGTGAAGGCGGCCGGCGTCAGCCTCGACTACGACGGCGTCTACGGCGCGACCAGCGGTGAGTGGACGACGGACATGTTCGTCGAGGCGGTGTACAAGGAGATTAAGGCCAACACCGCGTCGTGGAAGACCCGGCTCCTGCGCAATGTGCCGGCGGCCGAGTTGGCGATGCTGGCCAGCGCGAAGCCCGCCTCCGGGACCAAAGCCGCTGCGGCGGGCAAGCCCGTGAAGAAGGGGCCGGCCGACCCGCTCGACGGCAAGTGGGTGCTGAACCTCTTCGACTCGAGCTACGAGCCGTCCAGCCTGCTGCCGTACCGGCGCGAGATGGTCATCACGGCCAACGCGACGGAGACCACGCACGCGGTGTCGTCGTGGCGCCGGCCGCAGGGCAACGGCTCACCGCTGTCCTTCTACGCGTACACGGCGAAGTTCGACGGCAAGCCGTACCCGATTCCCAACGTGGGGAAGGGGAGCGTCGTGCTGAAGCGCGTGGACGCGAACACGATCGAGCGGACGCTCGACGGCCCGGATGTCGGCAAGGAGACGGCGACGTGGACGCTGTCGAACGACAGGAAGAAGCTGACCGTTGTCGCCAAAGGCACCGACTCGACCGGCGTCGCCTACACGAGCACGCAGATCTACGAGAAGCAGTAACCGTCCGTCACGCTGGGATCGTGGCCACGACGACGATCAACGCAGAGATCGCAGAGATCGCGGAGTTCTTTTCGGTGGTGTCCGCCTTCAGGCGGACCTGTCGATCGACTTAGATCGCGGGATAACGGGCTGCTGTAAAGAAACCATTCCCGAGAGATGGCGCGCGCGTGATACGCGCGCGCCACATCGCTCCCGCGAAGAACAATCCGACCGCCAGCAGCATCGCGGCGATGACGAGCGCCACCGTCGCGAGTGTCCTGCGCGACATGATCGCCTCCAGTCCCGCTGCTCAGTGCACCTCGATGCGTTTGGCCTTGACGATCCCTTCGGCGTGGAATGCCGGGATGATGTTGTTGTCGTTGTCGTAGCTGTCGGTCACGTACTTGCCGGTGAACGTGTCGCCGCCGTGGCCGAGCGTCGCCGTCATGTCGAGGATGAACACGCCCGCGAGCGCGGCGGGATTGACGCTCGTGTCCCAGTTCCAGCCGACGTGGTGCAGCTTGACGGACCGCGGGCCGCGCTTCTCCCACACGCCGAGGCAGATGTTGCCCGCGGCCGGCGGCACCGCGACGTCCATCGTGATCTCGGTGCCGTCGCTGTGCCACTGCTCGAAGCCCTCGTCCCAGACGTCCGAGCTGTCGCCGACGAAGAACGTGATGTGCCAGAGACCAACGATGGAGTCCGGCGAGCTGTGGTCGCCGTCGCCGCCGCCCAGGGCGTGGCCGTTGACGACCCCGGGACGCATCAGCGCCTGAAGGGGAGAGTGCCCGGACTTCTGGCCGCCGGTGATGCAGTCGGCCAGCGCGGCCGATGCGCCGAAGAGGGTGAACGCGGCGACGGCGAGCGTGGAACACAGAGCTTTTTTCATGGACGTCTCCTCCGTGCGATCGGGGTTGGGAACGCCGCGGCAGTCAGTGCCGCGGCGCGATCACACGGCGCGGAATCTAGTCGCGCGGCGACGCAGCGTCCATGCACGGCAAGTCATCTCCATTTCATCTGTTGTTGTCCTCGTAACCCGTTCTGAATCCGCTGGATAGCGGAGCAGGTGATCCGCGCAAACGCTTGACCGCGTGACCGGCGGGCCGTAATGTCTGGTTTC
>Ga0157378_10002682_pt1 | contig 15859 bp, 13 predicted proteins | sample M65metaG_FD_115309 | JGI IMG/M metagenome (GOLD analysis project Ga0157378, IMG submission 115309) | Miscanthus rhizosphere microbial communities from Kellogg Biological Station, Michigan, USA - M6-5 metaG | ecosystem: Host-associated > Plants > Roots > Rhizosphere > Soil | place: USA: Michigan...
ATCGCCGTGACCATCCTCGGCTTCATCATCTGGTGGCCGATCGGACTTGCCCTTCTCTTTTTCACACTCGGGAGCAGAAAAATGGGTTGCTGGAGCCACGGGGATCGCTGGGCGAACAAGATGGAGCGGATGCAGTACAAGATGGACCGGATGCGCGGCCGCATGGAGCGCCGCGGTTTCGGCTTCGGCGGCTTCGGTCCGCAGTCGAGCGGCAACCGCGCCTTCGACGAGTATCGCACCGAGACCCTGCAGCGCCTCGAAGAGGAGCAGGTCGAGTTCAGGAATTTCCTCGACCGCCTGCGCCACGCCAAGGACAAGGAAGAGTTCGACGCGTTCATGGCGCAGCACAAGACGCGTCCGACCCCGCCGAACGACCAGCCGCCGCAGGGCTAACGCGGGATCAAGATTCAGCCCTCCGGCGATGTGCCCCCATAAAGCCTGACGGCCGATACAGCCGCCCATCTGCGAAAGCAGGTGGGCGGTTTGTTTTTGGCATTGCATTGGCGCTGTTCTGGAAGAGGGACTATATTTCCCTGATCTGGAGGCCAATGCGATGAAGCAGAATTCCATCATGACGGCCGATCAACTCTGGCAAGCCATTCGCACTGAAGCCGAAGCCGCATTTGCCCGCGATCCGGTGTTTGGCGCCAGGCTGGCGCAGACGATCCTCGATCATGCCGATCTCGGCAGCGCGGTGGCGCACCAGGTCGGCGAACGGCTCGGCAAGAGCGCCGAGGAGCGTGCGCAGTTTGCGCGCCTCACATGTGAAGCGCATCGCGCCGCGCCGGATCTGGTCGAGGCGGCGAGCCGGGACCTGCAAGCTGCCCTTCGCGATCCCGCCGTCGCCAGCCTGTTGCCGCCGTTTCTGAACTACAAGGGCTACATCGCGCTGCAGGCCTGGCGGGTATCGAACTGGCTCTGGCGTCAGGATCGCACCGACCTTGCGCTGTTGATGCAGAGCCTGTCGTCTGACTCGCTGCAAGTCAGCATTCACCCGTCGGCGTCGCTCGGCACCTCGATACTTTTCGATCATGCCACCGGCATCATCATCGGCGCCCATGTCTCCATCGGCGACGGGGCGACGATCATGCAAAACGTCACCGTCGGCCGAAAGCAGGCCATGCCCGGCCGGGCGCCGAGAATTGGCCGCGGCGTGCTGCTCACCTCGGGCGCCTCGATCCTCGGCGATATCACGATCGGCGATTTCGCCAAGGTCGGCGCCGGCTCGGTGGTCGACAGCGATGTGCCGGCCGGATGCACGGCCATCGGCGTGCCGGCGCGGCTGACCAACTGCCCGGAGCCGGCGGTTCTGCCCTAGTGCAGCGCCCGCTGATTTTAGCGGGCGATCATTCCACACGATCGCAAGTCGTATTCCAAATTCGGAGGATGGGTATCGCTGCGCTCCACCCATCCTGGGGATGGGGGACGATGGTGCGGCCTTATGACCCTTCCGCCCCAAATGGAACCGGCCTAACCCGCCGAATTGCCTGCATTTCCCGCCCCGAAATTCCCCTTTGGTAACCTCGCGTTAACCACGCGTGGCGTCTGGTTGGAGGCGGTATGACGCGCGAATAGCCCTCGTTTTGACATGTTGGCAGGGGATGCAGGACCCGGCTTTCGGCGGGCCCCCATCGACACAAAAGAGGCTCTCGCGCTGGCGCATATCGCCGCGCCCGACGCGCGGCTGTGGAACCGGCAGCCCATGTTCCCGAAGGCGGGACCAGAGCTCCCGGAGAATTTTGGGACACGTTGAGAGGATCTGATCTAGTGGCTCGGAAAATCCTTCAGTGCGCGGTGCTGGCCGGTCTCGTGACGGCGGCGTCTACCGCCTGCCTCGCGCAGGACGTGGCGCAATCGGCGCTGCCGCTGGCCTCCAGCGACGTGTCGCTGATCGCGCTGTTCCTGCAGGCCCACTGGGTCGTGAAAACGGTGATGCTCGGCCTGCTGTCGTGTTCGGTCTGGGTCTGGGCGATCGCCATCGACAAGATCATCCTTTACTCCCGCACCAAGCGCGCGATGGACCGCTTCGAACAGGCATTCTGGTCCGGGCAATCGATCGAGGAACTGTACCGCGCCCTGTCGGCCAAGCCGACGCAGTCGATGGCGGCGTGCTTCGTGGCCGCGATGCGCGAATGGAAGCGCTCCTTCGAGAGCCAGTCGCGCTCCTTTGCCGGCCTGCAGATGCGGATCGAGAAGGTGATGAACGTCTCGATCGCCCGCGAGGTCGAGCGGCTGGAACGGCGTCTGCTGGTGCTGGCGACGGTGGGCTCGGCCGGACCGTTCGTCGGCCTGTTCGGAACCGTCTGGGGCATCATGTCGAGCTTCCAGTCGATCGCCGCCTCGAAGAACACCTCGCTGGCGGTGGTGGCGCCCGGGATCGCGGAAGCGCTGTTTGCCACCGCGATCGGCCTTATCGCCGCAATTCCGGCGACTATTTTCTACAATAAGTTCACGTCCGAGGTGAACCGGCAGGCCCAGCGGCTGGAAGGGTTCGCGGATGAATTTTCGGCCATCCTGTCGCGTCAGATCGACGAGCGGGCATGAGCGGCGGTATCATGACTAGACCGGTGAGCACCATATCATGGGCATGAGCATGGGAGGGGCATCGGGCGGCGGCCGCGGCCGGCGCCGTGCGGCCGTGATGGCGGAGATCAACGTCACGCCGATGGTCGACGTGATGCTGGTGCTCTTGATCATCTTCATGGTGGCCGCACCGCTGATGACCTCGACCATCGACATCGACCTGCCGCAGGCCAGTGGTGGCAAGGCGCTGGCCTCCAATGCACCGCCGCTGACGTTGTCGGTGAAGCGCACCAACGGCGCCTGCAATTCCAACATCGAGACCTATCTCGGCGACACGCTGATTTCTTCGGCGGAGCTGTTGCCCAAGATCAAGGCGATCGCGGAGACCCGGTCGGATGCCGAGAAAGTGGTCTTTCTGCGCGGGGACAAGGACGTTTGTTACACGGATATGATGAAATTATTGGGGTATATTCGGGCCGCGGGGTTCAAGGCCAATATCGTCATCGTGCCGGAGCAGGGCTCCTGAGGCAGGCGATGGCGGACGTCGGAACGGGAAGGATCAGGTGAACATCAAGGTCGACAAGACACTGGTTGCGTCCGTCGTCCTGCACGTCCTCGTGCTGGGGTGGACCATGGTGTCGTTTTCGACCCGCGCGCTGGAAATGGTCCCGGAGGACTCGATCCCGGTCGACGTCGTCTCGCCCGATCAACTCGCCCACATCATGGCAGGCCAGAAGACCGGCAAGAAGGAAAACCCGAAGCCGCTGGTTGACAAGGTCGCCGAGGCCAAGCCGGTCGACGACGCCGTCGGCAAGGTGAGCGAGAAGGCGCCTGTCGTCACCGATACGTCGCCGCCACCGCAGCCGAAGGTCGAGGAAAAGCCGGTCGAGAAAAAGCCCGATCCGCCGAAGGTGGTCGAGAAGCCGAAGGAAGAACCGAAGCCGGTGGAGAAGAAGCCGGATCCGAAGGTCGATCCGATCGCCGAAGCGATCAAGAAGGAAGAGAAGAAGCCACCGCCGAAGCCGGTGCAGCAGGCTGCCAAGCCGCCGGAGCCGGCCAAGCCGAAGACCGAGCGCGCCTTCGACCAGTCGAAGATCGCAGCACTTCTCGACAAGCGCGATCCGACGCGCCAGGCCGCAACCGGCGAAACGCTGAATTCGAACGCATCGCTCGGCACCGCCAAGGGAGCGGCCGCGGATAACTCCGCAACCTGGGGTGCGATGTTCAAGCAGCAGGTCGAACGCTGCTGGAAGAAGCCCTATGGCGGCATCGAGGCGCAGAAGTCCGAAGCGGTGTTTGCGATCCGGCTGAAACGCGATGGTTCGCTGGAAGGAATGCCGGTGCCGGAAGGCACGCCGGCGACGCCATATCTCCGCGTCTATCAGGAGAGCGCGTTGCGGGCGATCATCGAATGCCAGCCGTACCGGTTGCCCGCGGCGTTTTTCGAGGAATGGAAGTATTTCGCGCCGGTCTTCACCGAGCAGAAGACCTGACATTCGGCGACCGGCGAACACAGATAAGAGCAAGGCCTGAAGCCATGAACGATGAAGATGGATTCTCCAACATGATGTTCCGTCCCAGCCGCCGGCAGATCATCACCGGAATGGCCGCACTCGGCGTTGCGGCCGGTGGTCGCGGCGCGCTCGCGCAAGGACCGAAGCGCATCATCGTGCCGGAGGGTGAATTCACACCGCTGCCGATCGCGATCCCGAACTTCGTCGCGGGAACGCCGGGCGATGCCGAAGTCGGCGTCGGCGTGTCGCAGGTCATCACCAACAATCTCAAGCGCAGTGGCCTGTTCGCGCCGATCGACCAGGCCGCCTTCATCGAGCGCATCACCAATATCGACGCCGCGCCGCAATTCCAGAGCTGGAAGACCATCAACGCGCAGGCGCTGGTGACCGGCCGCATGACCCGTCAGGGCGACGGCCGCCTCAAGGCGGAGTTTCGTCTCTGGGACGTCAACACCGGCCAGCAGCTCACTGGCCAGCAGTACTTCACCTCGCCGGAGTACTGGCGCCGGATCGCCCACATCATCTCCGACCAGATCTACGAGCGGCTGACCGGCGAAAAAGGCTACTTCGACAGCCGCGTGGTGTTCGTCGACGAAACCGGGCCGAAGGAGCGCCGGGTCAAGCGCCTGGCATTGATGGACCAGGACGGCGCCAATGTGCGCTATTTGACCAAGGGCAGCGACCTGGTGCTGACGCCGCGGTTCTCGCCGTCGACCCAGGAAATCACCTACATGGAGTTCGGCCAGGGCGATCCGCGGGTTTACCTGTTCAATATCGAAACCGGCCAGCGCGAGATCGTCGGCAACTTCCCCGGCATGTCGTTCTCGCCGCGGTTCTCGCCGGACGGCCAGCGCGTCATCATGAGCCTGCAGCAGGGGGGCAACTCCAACCTGTTCGTGATGGACCTGCGCTCCAAGACCACCACGCGCCTGACCGACACGCCGGCGATCGATACCTCGCCGTCCTACGCGCCTGACGGCAGCAAGATCTGTTTCGAATCCGACCGCGGCGGAAAGCCGCAGATCTATGTAATGCCGGCCGGGGGCGGCGGCGCGCAGCGGATCTCGTTCGGGGAGGGCAGCTACTCGACGCCGGTGTGGTCACCGCGCGGCGATTACATTGCGTTCACCAAACAGGGCGGCGGCCAGTTCGCGATCGGCATCATGAAGACCGACGGCTCCGGCGAACGAATCCTGACCTCGGGCTTCCACAATGAAGGCCCGACATTCGCGCCGAACGGCCGCGTTCTGATGTTTTTCCGCGAGCCCGGCGGCGGCGGCGGACCGTCGCTGTTCACCATCGACATCTCGGGCCGCAACGAATTGCGGGTTCCAACGCCGGGCTTCGCGTCCGATCCGGCGTGGTCGCCGCTATTGTCCTGAGCGGCGGGCAAGCAACCACAGCGCTATCGACGCCCGGCAAACATTGCCTAGCCTGCTGATTTTCCGAGCAGATTTCTACAACCGGAAATCAACGGCAACGTCTCGGTAACGATGTTCCCTCAGAAAGACTTCATCTGCAAAGGGTAGAACTACGCACCCTAACAGGACGCGTGCGCTGCCTATGCAGTTGGTCGACCAGAAAAAGCGAAGCAGTCGGGAAGAGCTCGAACCAGTGCTCTACTCGGCGCTGATCGATTCGATGCTGCAGAATTTCTGGCCGATGTTGATCGGTACGGTGTGCACCGCCGCTGCCGCCTTGATGACGGCGCTGAAGACCGGCAACATGCTGCTGTGGCCGTTCGCGGTGCTGATCGTCGGCATCGGTACCGCCCGCTCTTTCCAGATGCGCAAATACGAGCGCCGCACCGAGGTGCTGAGCTACGAACAGGCCAAGCATCTGGAGCCGCGCTACGCCATCGGCGCCATGGTCTACGCCGGTGTGCTCGGCATCTGGTGCTTCATCACCATTTTCGGCACCGACGACGCGATCGCCCATATGGTGTGCGTTGCCGTCACCATCGCCTATACCGGCGGCGCCGCCGCGCGCAATTACGGCCGCCCCAATCTCGTGCAGTGTCACATCCTGCTCGCCTGCGGACCGATGTCGCTGGCGCTGGCGCTGCACAGCAACCCCTATTACATCGGCCTTGCAGCGCAACTGGTGCTGTTTTTCGTCGGCCTGAAGGGCATCAACCTTGGCCTGCACGCCATCTTCGTCAAGGCGCTGACGTCGAGCTTCCGTGAATCGGCGCTGGCCGGCCAGTTCGACACCGCGCTCAACAACATGCCGCACGGGCTGTGCATGTTTCGCGCCGACGGCCGGCTTGCGGTCATGAATCATCGCTTCACCGAAATGATGAATCTGTCCGACGACTTCGTGCAGCGCGGCGCCAGCGCCTCCGACATCATTGCGGCCTGCGTCGTCGCAGGTTCGGTGTCGGCCGCCAGCGGCAAGATGATTCTCGCGGAAATCGAGAATACCCAGGCGCGCGACATGATCACGACCGATCCCGACGCGGTGCGGGGCCGGTCGCTGTCGTGGACGTTCCAGCCGATGACCGGCGGCGGCGCGGTGGTGCTGCTCGAAGACATTACCGAACGGCGCAACGCCGAGGCGCGCATCAGCCATCTGGCGCGTTACGACGAACTCACGGCGTTGCCGAACCGGGTCAATTTCCGCGACGAGATCGGCCGCCTGCTGGCGATCCAGCAGGGCGCCGAGCAACTATCGGCGCTGCTGTTCGTCGATCTCGACCAGTTCAAGCAGGTCAACGACACGCTCGGTCATCCCTGCGGCGACCAGTTGCTGTGCGCGGTTGCCGACCGGCTGCGCGAGATGCTGCGGCCGGAGGATTTCGTGGCGCGGTTCGGCGGCGACGAGTTCGTCGTGTTCCAGCAGAACATTCATTCGGCCGACGATGCCGCCATCCTGGCTCGCCGCATCGTCGATCGCCTCAGCGAGCGCTACAAGATCGACAATCACCTGGTCGAGATCGGCGCCAGCGTCGGCATCGCCATGAGCACGCGCGGCGTCAGTGCCGATACGCTGCTCAAGAACGCCGACATGGCGCTGTACCGCGCCAAGGGCGACGGCCGCGGCACCTTCTGCTTCTTCCGCGACGAGATGGCGCAAGTCGTCGAAGCCCGCCGCACCCTCGAACTCGACCTGCGCAGGGCGCTCGCCAACGAGGAGTTCGAGCTCTACTACCAGCCGCTGGTCAATCTCAAGTCGAACAAGATCTCGACCTGCGAGGCGCTGCTGCGCTGGAATCATCCGGTGCGTGGCACCGTCTCGCCGATCGACATCATCCCGGTCGCCGAAGACATGGGCCTGATCGTCGATCTCGGCCGCTGGATCCTGCGCAAGGCCTGCATGGAATGCATGAAGTGGCCGGAAGCCGTCAGCGTCGCCGTCAACTTCTCGCCGCAGCAGTTCCATCAGCGCGACGTGCTGAGCGAAGTCCGCTACGCGCTCGAGGTTTCCGGTCTGCCGGCCAACCGGCTCGAAATCGAGATCACCGAATCCTCGCTGTTGCGCAACACGCAGTTGACGCACGACGTGCTGTCGCAACTGCATTCGCTCGGCGTGCGGATTTCGCTCGACGACTTCGGCACCGGCTATTCCAGCCTGAGCTACCTGCACAATTTCCCGCTGGAGAAGGTCAAGATCGACCGCTCCTTCCTCGAAGGCATCGACAGCGACCGCCCGCTGACGCTGCTGCGCGGCGTGGCGCGGCTGTCGGCCGACCTCGGCATGTCGGTCGTGGTCGAGGGCGTCGAGAGCAACGAACAACTGGAATTGATCAGTGCCGACGGCACGGTGAGCGAAGTGCAGGGCTACCTGTTCAGCCGGCCGGTGCCGGCGGCGCGGATTCGTCAGCTCCTCAATGTGTCACACGGCCGCCGGTCGCCGGAAGACCAGCCATTGCTGGTGGTAGCCTCGCGCTCCATCGCTTGACGGTTGAGAGCCGGTATTGCAACCTAAAGTGCAAAGTGCCGCGGCCGTCTCTCGACCGGGCATTTGTCAGGCCCCCGGTTAACCCTAACGCGGTGATGCCTTTGCAATCCTGTTAACAAGCTGTTAATATTTTGGCTGCTCGCATAAGTTGTTGGAAGTGTCAGGAGTACAGCATGAGGTCCCCGGCCGAAGCTTCTACTGCGGCCTTTGGACGGAGTTCGGACCTGTTGGATCAAGTCGACTATCGTCTGGCGCAAACGCCCGAAGAAAAGGAAGAGATCTACAATCTTCGGTACCGTGCCTATCTCCGTGAGGGCGCGGTGAAGGAATCCCCCGAGCAGCGCGTCACCGATCAATATGACGATCTGCCGAATTCGTGGACGTTCGGCGTATTCTTGCACGGCGAACTCTACAGTTCCGTCCGCATCAGCCTGTTGACGTCCGAATGGCGTCAGTCGTGCTCGAACGAGGCGTTCGGCGAGATCCTCAACCCGAAGCTCGATCGGGGCGAGATCATCGTCGATCCCGCGCGGTTTGTCGCCGATCCCGACCGGGTCAAGCGTTTTCCGGAACTGCCTTACCTGACGCTGCGGCTGGCCTATATGGCGTGCGAGTACTTCAACGCCGATCTCGGGCTGGCCATCGTGCGCGCCGAACACCAGGCGTTCTATCGCAAGGTGTTCCTGCACGAGACCATCGCCGAGCCGCGCATGTTTCCGGGCCTGCTCAAGCCGGTCGGGTTGATGGCCGCCGATTTCCCGACGATGAAGGAGAAGGTGTTCGAGCGTTATCCGATGATGCGTTCGACCGCATTCGAGCGACGGATGCTGTTCGAACGCGCCGGCGAGCACGGTTCCATGCGGGAGCAGGTGGTTCCCCGTTACGAGCGGACCTCGATCGTTCCGAATTCCTGAATCGGCCGGGGACCTGGCTCGCGGACCAGAAATGGGGCCGCCGCTCGCCGTAGCGGCGCCGGCGGGTCCCATTGATATGAACGTTTGTTCAGCCGCAGGTGCAGATCCAGCACTGCCGAACGCCTGAAATCAGGTGATTTCGGCCTTGAGCGCGCTTGCCTTCACCATCGCGCCACATTTACAAACCATTAACTATCACGGTCGCTTTTCGGCGTTTGGCGGCATTTGAGCGGGTCTGGCAACATCCCATCAAGGTTGACGGAACGTTCGCTTAACCATCGACCTGTAGACCGGATGACAGTTCGAAAACGTGAGCGTGGAGGCTCCGGGATGAAATATCAGATGCGTAACCTCCAGGGTTGGAAGTTGGTTGCGGTGCTTGCCGTGGCGCTGTCGATGGGCGCCTGTGCGAAAAATGTCGGCCCCGAAAATGCGATGGCGAACGCGGCCACCCCGGGCAGTCAGCAGGACTTCGTGGTCAATGTCGGCGACCGCGTGTTCTTCGAAAGCGACCAGACCGAATTGAGCCCGCAGGCGATCGCGACCCTCGAAAAGCAGGCGCAGTGGCTGCAGACCTACAACCGCTACTCCTTCACCATCGAAGGCCATGCGGACGAGCGCGGCACCCGCGAATACAACATCGCCCTCGGCGCCCGTCGCGCCCAGTCGGTCCGAACCTATCTCGCCTCACGCGGCATCGATGCCAACCGCATGCGCACCATCTCCTACGGCAAGGAGCGCCCGGTCGCTGTTTGCAACGACATCTCCTGCTGGTCGCAGAACCGTCGCGCCGTCACCGTGCTGAACGCCAGCTCGTAAGGCGTAAGTTCTCAGTCCGAATTCCAACCGGCGCCTTCGGGCGCCGGTTTTGTTTTGGGCGGGTGCCGAACAACAACCGCACCCGTTCACGGACCCGTGCACGGGTTGGTTTCCTTCAGCCAGATGAACAGGTGGATCACGCTTGCTTGTTTGGAAGCCGGTACTAAACCATATCGCGATTCACCGAGTGGATTCGGAAATGCCAGTCACAATTCTGGCGTACTCCCTCCCTCAATTCGTTCCGCTTTCGCGGGTCAACGCGGCTATTCGTCAGGGCAAGATGTCATCCAGATTTCCTAGAGCTGCCGGCGCTGCGGCGATCGCCGCGATGCTGGCTCTGTCGTCGCAGGTCTTGTCGTCCAAAGCCTTCGCGCAATCCGATGATGCCGACCAGGAGATGCGGATTCAGCGGCTGGAAAACCAGCTCCGGCAACTGACCGGTCAGAACGAGGAACTGCAATACCGCAACCGGCAGCTCGAAGATCGGCTGCGGCAGCTTGGCGCCGCGCCCGGCGCGCCGGCCCAGCCCCAGGCGGCATTGCCGCCGGTTCAGCCGGCCTACCCCCAGCCGCAGGCCCAGCCCGGTTATCAGCAAGCCCAACCCGGTTACCCGCAGACACAGGGCGGCTACGGCCAGCCGCAGATCGCGGCACCCGCGCCGATCGCACAGGAGCCTGCCGCCCCGCAGGCGGGCGGCCGCCGTCGTGGCGATGCCTTTGACCCGAACCAGAATCCGAACGCCCCCGGCGCGCCGCGCGCGCTCGGCGGCGGTCAGTTGCCGGTTGCCAACGAGGCGCCGGTCGGCGCGCCTGGCGGACGCGATGCCGGCGAGCCGCTCAATCTCGGTGCGCCCGCGGGCGCGCCGCCGCCGCGCGGTCCTGCCAGTGCTGCGCTGACCACGCTGCCGCCGTCGGCGACGCCGAAAGACGAGTTCGATCTCGGTCTCGGCTACATGCAGCGCAAGGACTACGCGCTGGCCGAAGAGACCATGAAGAATTTTGCGCAGAAATATCCGTCGGATCCGCTGATCGCGGATTCGCAATACTGGCTCGGCGAAAGCTACTTCCAGCGCCAGCAGTATCGCGATGCGGCGGAAGCCTTCCTCGGCGTCACCACCAAGTTCGACAGATCCGGCAAGGCGCCGGATTCGCTGTTGCGGCTCGGCCAGTCGCTGGCGGCGCTGAAGGAAAAGGAAGCCGCTTGCGCCGCGCTTGGTGAAGTGACGCGGAAATATCCGAAGGCGTCGGCCGGCGTCAAAGCCGCCGTCGACCGTGAGCAGAAGCGGGTTAAGTGCTAACGTCGCCGCTGGTCGAGGCCGCTACTGGCCTCGCGTAAGCCGATGTTGCCATGCCTGACGACGACCAGTCCCCGATCTCGGTAAGCGAAGCGAAACGCCTGTTCGCGGACTGGAAGGCTGCGCCCGCGCTCGTGCTGGCGGTGTCCGGCGGGCCGGATTCGATTGCGCTGATGTGGCTCGTGGCACGCTGGCGCCGCGCCATGACGCGCGGGCCCCGGCTGATCGCCGTTACCGTCGATCATGGCTTGCGGCCGGAGGCCGCCCGCGAGGCGCGTGACGTCAAGCGGCTGGCCAAGGAGCTTGATCTGCCCCACCGCACACTGCGCTGGACCGGCGCCAAGCCGAAGACCGGATTGCCGGCGGCGGCCCGCGCCGCGCGATACCGGTTGCTGGCGAAAGCCGCGCAATCCAGCGGCGCCACCCATATCCTCACCGCCCATACCCGCGACGACCAGGCCGAGACCTTGCTGATGCGGATGTTGCGCGGCAGCGGCATTGCCGGCCTCGGCGCCATGGCGCGGGAGAGCGGGCGCGACGGTGTATACCTGGCGCGTCCGCTGCTCGACGTCTCCAAATCGCAGCTCATCGCGACGCTGAACAAGGCGAAGATCGGCTATGCCGACGACCCGACCAACCGCGACGAGGCGTACACCCGCCCGCGCTTGCGGGCGCTGATGCCGGCCTTGGCCGAGGAGGGCGGCGACAGCCGCAACCTGGCGCGGCTGGCCGCACGGCTTTCGCGGGCGAATGCCGCGCTCGAGGTGCTGGCCGATGGCGCCGAGCGCTATCTGGCGCTGCGGGACCGCAACGACGCCTCCCGCTTCGGGTTCGACGCCACGGCGTTTGCCGGCCTCGCCGAGGAAATCCGGCTGCGGCTCCTGAAACGGGCGATCGATCGCGTCGGTCACGAGGGCCCGGTGGAACTCGGCAAGCTGGAGGCCCTGCTGGGGGCGCTGGACCGGGCCATCGCGGACGGCCAGCCAGGATCAAAACAAAGGCTGAAACTGACCCTGGCCGGGGCCGTGATCGCCCTCGCGCAGGGGCGAATCCACGTCGATCCGGCACCCCCCCGGCGCGGCCGAACCGGGTGAGACCGTAGCCGGTCCGGCCAGGCCCGACCCGGTCCGGCCGACAGCCTTAACCACCCCCGAAAAACTACTGAAACAACGCCATTATTTGACCGGGAATCGCGCTAGGATGCGTTAAATAGTCCTGCGTCGTTCCCTTGGCATCGCCCGGGGCGCCACCTAGATTGTATCCAGTTATCCGGGGATTCCCTCGTCGCACCCCAAAGGGTGCTCAACGGGATACTGCCAAGGACATAAGGCCGCGATCCGCGCGACCACGAAGGAAGCTCAATGAACGCCAATCTGCGCAATTTCGCCCTCTGGGTCATCATTGTCTTGCTGCTGTTGGCACTGTTTACGCTCTTCCAGAATCCGGGTCAGCGCGCGTCCTCGCAGGACATCTCGTTCTCGCAGCTCCTGAGCGAAGTCGACCAGAACCATGTGCGCGACGTCGTGATCCAGGGGCCGGAAATCCACGGCACCTTCACCAACGGCTCTTCGTTCCAGACCTATGCGCCGAACGATCCGACGCTGGTCTCGCGCCTCTACAACGGCAAGGTCTCGATCACTGCGAAGCCGCCCGGCGACAACGTGCCGTGGTTCGTGTCGCTGCTGGTTTCCTGGCTGCCCTTCATCGCGCTGATCGGCGTCTGGATCTTCCTGTCGCGTCAGATGCAGGGCGGCGCCGGCAAGGCGATGGGCTTTGGCAAGTCGCGCGCCAAGATGCTGACCGAAGCGCATGGCCGCGTCACGTTCGAGGACGTCGCCGGCGTGGATGAAGCCAAGCAGGACCTGCAGGAGATCGTCGAATTCCTGCGCGATCCCGGAAAATTCCAGCGCCTCGGCGGACGGATTCCGCGCGGCGTGCTGCTGGTCGGCCCTCCCGGCACCGGCAAGACCCTGATCGCACGCGCGGTCGCGGGCGAAGCCAACGTGCCGTTCTTCACCATCTCCGGTTCTGACTTCGTCGAAATGTTCGTCGGCGTCGGCGCCTCTCGTGTGCGTGACATGTTCGAGCAGGCCAAGAAGAATGCGCCCTGCATCATCTTCATCGACGAAATTGATGCGGTCGGCCGTCATCGCGGCGCCGGTCTCGGCGGCGGCAATGACGAGCGCGAGCAGACGCTGAACCAGTTGCTGGTCGAGATGGACGGCTTCGAAGCCAATGAGGGCGTGATCCTGATCGCCGCGACCAACCGTCCCGACGTGCTCGATCCGGCGCTGCTGCGTCCCGGCCGTTTCGACCGTCAGGTGGTGGTGCCCAACCCCGACGTCGTCGGCCGCGAGCAGATCCTCAAGGTCCACGTCCGCAAGGTGCCGCTGGCGCCGGATATCAACCTCAAGACCATCGCGCGCGGCACGCCGGGCTTCTCCGGCGCCGACCTGATGAACCTCGTCAACGAAGCGGCGCTGACCGCTGCCCGGCGCAACAAGCGCATGGTGACGCAGGCCGAGTTCGAAGAGGCCAAGGACAAGGTGATGATGGGCGCCGAGCGCAAGTCGCTCGTCATGACCGAGGAAGAGAAGTTGCTGACGGCCTATCACGAGGGCGGTCACGCCATCGTCGGCCTCAACGTCGTCGCCACCGATCCGATCCACAAGGCCACCATCATTCCGCGCGGCCGTGCGCTCGGCATGGTGATGCAGCTCCCCGAGCGCGACAAGCTGTCGATGTCGCTCGAGCAGATGACGTCGCGCCTCGCCATCATGATGGGCGGCCGCGTCGCGGAAGAACTGATCTTCGGCAAGGAGAAGGTGACGTCAGGCGCTTCGTCCGACATCGAGCAGGCGACAAGGCTTGCGCGCATGATGGTGACGCGCTGGGGTCTCTCCGAGGCGCTCGGCACCGTGTCCTACGGCGAAAACCAGGACGAAGTATTCCTCGGCATGTCGGTGTCCCGCACCCAGAACGCGTCGGAAGCCACCGTGCAGAAGATCGACACCGAGATCCGCCGCTTCGTCGAGGAAGGCTACAACGAAGCCACGCGCATCCTTACCGAGAAGCGCGCCGACCTTGAGGCGCTCGCCAAGGGTCTGCTGGAGTTCGAAACGCTGAGCGGCGATGAAATCATCGATCTGCTCAACGGCAAGAAGCCGAACCGCGAGTCGGTGCTGGAGCCGTCGACGCCGCGCGCCTCCGCCGTGCCGCCGGCCGGCAAGTCGCGCCCGCGTCCCGATCCGGATGCCGGCCTGGAGCCGCAGCCGCAGGCTTGACGGGCTCGAAACTGACATGAATGAAAAACGGGCGCTTTGGCGCCCGTTTTGCTGGGCGAAGGCAAGAGGGCGTTCGGCATGTCCGTGATCGAATGTGAGGTTCCGCCGGACAGCATGCTTGACCGCGATCTGGTCGCGCATTGCTATTTTCACGATTCATACCGGACGCCGCTCCGGCGTACGGATCTTGGGATGGCCGATATCTTCTTTGCGGTGTTCGGACACAAGCCGCTGTGGATCAAGTTGCTACTGATCGCCCGCAACGCGGTGGCCGGTCTTGCCGGTCTGGAAGTGCCGACGGTTGCCGAAATCATGAATCCGCAAATCAAGCGCACCTACCGGGTCGGCGAAAAGATCGGACCCTGGCCGATTTTCTTCATCGGCGAAAATGAAATTGTCACCGGGCGCGACAACAAGCACATCGACTTCCGGCTATCGGTCCTGAAGGCCGTGGATGGTGAGGCGACCGACATCGTCGTGTCGACCGTTTGCACGGTGCATAACCTGTTCGGGAAGGTCTATCTGTTCTTCGTCGTTCCCTTTCATCGCACGGGCGTCCAGTTGCTGATGTCGCGCGCGGTCGCGGCGAAACGGTTATGAGCGGCTATTCCGGCAGGCCCGTCGTGGAAAAGCTCGGCATCAAGCCGGGCTTTTCCATCTTCATCGCCGGCGCACCTGCTGCGTATACCGACGTCGTCGGCAAATTGCCCGGCGGGGTCATGCTGATGCGTGCAGCCAAAGCGCCGCTCGACATGGTGCATCTGTTCGTGACCGAGACCAAAGGGCTCGCGGCCAAACTGCGCGACTATCGCAAGGCGATCGCGCCCGATGGCATGATCTGGGTGTCGTGGCCGAAGAAGTCTTCCGGCATTGCGTCCGACCTCAGCGATGTCGTGGTGCGCGACACCGCGCTGCCTCTCGGTCTCGTCGATATCAAGGTGTGCGCGATCGATGCTACTTGGTCCGGGCTGAAATTCGTCATTCCCCGAGACCAGCGCACGCGACCAAAGTAGTCCGCTTCGGCATCTTCCCTGCCGCGATTTGGCTTGGCGTCCGCTGCGGCGTCATGGCATGTTTTCGCGATCCGGAACCGCGCCGTCAGAGCGCGGCCGTAACATGGGAGGCAACTCGATGCGCTTGGCTGGTGGATTCGGCGCGCTCGCCGCCGTCGCTTGTCTGATATTGCCGGTGGCCGCTGTCGCGGCCGAGATGCGCGGCGTCACTGCTACTGAAATCAGGATCGGTCAGACCATGCCCTATAGCGGGCCGGTGTCGGCGTTCGGCGCGCTCGGCAAGGGCGAGGTCGGCTACTTCAAGATGGTCAACGAGCGCGGCGGCATCAACGGTCGCAAGGTCAACCTGATCTCGCTCGACGACAGCTACGCGCCGCCGAAGACGGTGGAGCAGACCCGGCGGCTGGTCGAGAGCGACGAGGTCGCGCTGATCTTTTCCTCGATCGGCACCGCGCACAACACCGCGATCGCAAAGTACCTGCAATCGAAGAACATCCCGCCACTGTTCCTGGCTTCCGGCGCCTCGAAATTCGCCGACATCGCGCAATTTCCGCAGGCGACGGTGGGTGTGCAGGCGCCGTTCCGCTACGAGGCGCGG
>Ga0157378_10002683_pt1 | contig 15859 bp, 9 predicted proteins | sample M65metaG_FD_115309 | JGI IMG/M metagenome (GOLD analysis project Ga0157378, IMG submission 115309) | Miscanthus rhizosphere microbial communities from Kellogg Biological Station, Michigan, USA - M6-5 metaG | ecosystem: Host-associated > Plants > Roots > Rhizosphere > Soil | place: USA: Michigan...
GTTTTCGGCGGCGGACGCATTCCCCTTTCACGCATCTCTTCCCGAGTGCCTGTCAGCTCCTCGGCCGCGCCAAGCCTGGCCAAAACGTCGTGTGCCTTGCGCAATTCACGCGTCGCTTCGTCGCGCTGGCCAGTCTCAAGTAGCGCGCCCGCCAGCCGTCTCCTGATTCTCGCCGCCTGTGGAGGCAACGGGATCTCCTCCAGCGCCTCGATCGCCGACCGCAAGAGTCCGATCGCGCGCCGCGGATCTCCGTCACCGAACCAGGCGATAAGTCCATCGCACGCATCGGCCTGTGCCAGCCCAACCCTGTGGTGCAATCGGCCCGCATCCCTTCGCATGCGAGCTGAGTGCATCGCGGCTCGCTCAAAATCCCGGCCCAGCAATGCCGCTTCTCCTACCACGGGCAGTAACCACTGCAGCGACCAGACGACGTATCCGGTGCGATCGGCGATCGCCAGGCCTGCTTCGCCGATTCTGACTGCTTCGGCGGGATTGCCAGTCGCGAGGTGATACGACGCGAGGCCAAGATGCGCCGGGACGATGGACGGAATGTCGAGTGGGCGCTCACCCACGCCCTCGAGCGATCCGGCTTTTTCACCGCCGGCGAGCTTCCAGGCAAGGTCGAAATACTCTTTGGCTTTCTCGGTGGCGTCGCGCCACAGATAGATCAGTCCCGACCAGACGTAGAGCCGCGGCAGAAGCATCCGCTGGTTGAGTGTCTTCGCGAGCACTATCGAGCGCTCGCCAATCTCCAGCGCCTCGTCCCAGTTGCCCATGGCCGACAGGTACTGGACCGAGAGCTCCGCCGTCCACAACGGAAGAATTGGCGAATGCATCTGGTCGGCGAGCTCTTCGCCAGACTTGATGTGGCTCACCACGCCCGGCGCATCGCCGGAGACGCCGGCAAGCAGCGCCATGCCCCAATGCGCAGTCCAAAGCAGCATTCGCTGACCGGAGGCCTCAGCGTGCGCGATTGCTTTCATGCCGTGCTCGCGCGCGAGGTCGAGCGGGCCCGTCCAGCAGTAGAGCAGGAGGAGCGCACGATGAGCGCGCGAGAGAAGTCCGTCGTTCCGAATGTCGCTCGCAGCCGCGGTGACGAGCGCGCTTTCGACCTCGGCCTGAGCTTCCTTCAAACGCCCCAGATCCTGGAGCGCAATGCCCTTCGCAAGCTTGAGCCGGATCGTCGTCGTCGGATCCGCACCATCGAGCTCCGCCAAGCCGCGCTCGTAGTGCGTCAACGCATCTATGTGCTTCCCGCTCCAGTAGCAGGCGAGCCCCATGCGATGCTCGATACCGGCAATCGCGCCCCTCTCACCACGCGCGACGGCATCGGTGTGTGCCCGCCGCCACAACTCCATCGCGGCGTCGTATTCGCCGAGGCGCTGCCTGGTGCGGGCGAGCGTGGGGAGAATCTCGTCCCGCAGATCCTGCGCGATGGATGGGTCGCGATCGAGATGCTCGAGCGCCGCAGTCAGGTAATCTGCGGCTTCGCGATTTGCGTATTTCTCGAGAGCGGCAGAGCCGGCTTCATTCAGATACTTGACTGCTTTCCCGGCCTGCGACGGGGAGTGCGCCCGCGCGAAGTGAAAGGCGAGCTCGTCGACATGGGCGAGCGCACTATCGCCGTAAAGACTTTCCAGCGCTTCGGCGATCACGGCATGCAGTGTCCTCGCTCTCGCCTTGCCGAGCTCCGAGTAAAGCACCTGCTGGAGTAGGGGATGTGTGAAGTCATAGCTGATTTCGTCTACCGTGCCGGTCTCGTACAGCACGCGTTGGGCAATCAGCTCATCGAGTGCGGCAATGACATCCGCCTCTCCGAGTCGCGACACCATTGCCAGCGTTTCATAGGGAGCGCGCGTCCCTATAACCGCCGCCAGATTGGCGAGTGTCCGGGCGTTGGAAGAAAGTCTGTCCACCCTCGACTTCACGACATCACGAATGGTTGACGGCAGGTGGAGCGTTTCCATCTCCCACCCCACCCAGCGTCCCTCCCGCTGAGACAGGGCGCCGGTGTCGATGAGAGATTTGAGCGTTTCCTCGACGAAGAACGGATTGCCGCGCGTCCAGTCATACAGCAGCGCCGAGAAACGCCGCGTTGCGCCGGAGTCGACCGCGAAAGTCTGCTCCACGAACTTGTCGACGTCGGCCTGGGTGAGCGCAGTGAGACGCTGCACTGTCAGAACGCCGAGACGCGTCAGCGATTGCTCCGTGCTCCGCAACACCGGGTTCGCATCGCGCTCGGCCTCGTTGTAGGTACCGAGCAGAAGGATTTTCTGGTCGCCGATCTGACGGGCAATGAAGTGGAAAAGCTCCAGCGAGGAAGCGTCCGCCCACTGCAGGTTCTCGAGGACGATGAACAGCGGCTGCTTCGCCGAGAATCGGCCGAGAAACTGCGTGAAGTTCCAGAGCAGCCGCGATTTTATTTCAGATGGATCGGCGCCGCCTGACGAACGGTCACGCTGCCCTGAGTCCGACAGACTTGGGAAAAGATAGGCGAACTCGGACACGCTTCCGCGCGTGAGCACCGAGAGCGTCGCGGGCTCGATCTTTCGAAGCAAAGGGAGAAGAGCGTCCGAAAAAAGGGCGTACGGCACACCGGTCTCGACCGGATACGCGCGGCCGATCGCAACGCTCCACCCGCGCTTCGAGGCAATCTGGGCAGCTGCAGCAGCAAGTCGGGTCTTGCCGATCCCGCCCTCGCCGACGACGAAGACCGAGCGGCCGGCACCTCGTCCGGCCTCGTCCATCGCTTTCGAAAGCAGCGAAAGCTCGGCGCTGCGACCTATGAGTGGAGCGTCCGCTGCTCTGGTGGCGGGCATACGCCAATGTACGAACACCAGTTTAGCCGAGCCAGAGCGATGACCTGAAAACCGGCTGTCTGCCCATTTCCGCGACGGAGGTTCGCTCGTTGCTACTCCGGAGAATATGGCAAAACCGGACATCAATCAGTGGGCGCACACGCTCGTAGGAGCGGAATCAGACTACCGGCCCCTGCTCGATCTCGTCGGCGACGCCGAGCTGGTGTTGCTGGGAGAGGCGTCACACGGCACGCACGATTTCTACTTCGAGCGCGCAGAAGTAACCAGGCGCCTGATCGTCGAGAAGGGATTCAACGCTGTCGCCGTCGAGGCCGATTGGCCGGATGCATATCGAGTGAACCGCTACGTGCGCGGCGAGGGTGAAGACGCTGACGCCAACGCGGCCTTGAGTGGCTTCGAGCGCTTCCCGACGTGGATGTGGCGCAATACCGTGGTGCTTGAGTTTGTCGAATGGCTTCGTGAGTACAACTCGAGCCGATCGGAGGGCACCGGGGCGGGATTCTACGGGCTCGATCTGTACAGTCTCTTCAACTCAATGGCCGCAGTCGTGAGGTATCTCGATGAAGTGGACCCCGATGCCGCGCAACGCGCGCGCTATCGATACTCGTGCTTCGAGCATTTCGGGGAGGACAGCCAGGCATACGGTTACACGGCGAGCTTCGATCTTTCCCGATCGTGCGAAGACGAAGCGGTCAACCAGCTGATGGAGCTGCAGAAGCGGGGAATGAACTACCTGCGCTCGAGGGACGGCGAGAGTGTCGACGATTTCTTCGACGCCGAACAGAACGCGAGGCTGGTGAAGAACGCGGAGGAATACTATCGATCGATGTTTCGCGGCCGCCAATCGTCCTGGAATCTGCGCGACACGCACATGACGGAAACGATCGAGGCCATTCGCAGCTATCTGGCACGACGGGGACGGGCGCCGAAAATCGTCCTGTGGGCGCACAACTCACACCTCGGCGACGCCCGGGCCACAGAGATGGGTCATCGCGGTGAGCTGAATGTCGGCCAGCTCATTCGCCAGCGACACGCGCGATCAGCAGCGCTAATCGGCTTTACCACATACACCGGCACTGTAACGGCTGCTCACGAGTGGGACGATCCTGGAGAGGTGAAGCGCGTGCGTCCCGCCCTCCCGGACAGTTTCGAGCTCGCATTTCACGAGACCGGGCTATCGCGCTTCTTCCTCCCGCTCGGTAACGGCGCCACGCAGCTGGAGCTGTTCAAGAAACCGCGTCTCGAGCGAGCCATCGGAGTGATCTACCGGCCCGAGACCGAGCGCGTCAGCCATTACTTCCAGGCGGATCTCCCGCGACAGTTCGACGCCGTTTTTCACTTCGACGAGACCCGCGCGGTCGAGCCTCTGGAGAAGCCGGAAGCGTGGCATGCGCTCGAGCCGCCGGAGACCTTCCCATCCGGGATTTAGTAGAGCCGTTTTCCGCCTTCACCAGAACGTGGTGAACGCGTTCGCTCTGATTGCGCTTCTAGGCCCCGGGAACGGAAAGATCGAGCATCTTGCCTTTGCCGAGATAATCGACGGTCCTGGGCTCCCCAAGCTGGCGCAGGCGGCGCACAATCGCCGCGATGCGGTTTGAAGCGCCAAGTATCTCCTGCGCTATCTCCGGTATCTCGTGCGGCGTCGCATCCTGGGCCAGCAGCTCGGCGTTCATCATCAGCACTGTGAGCACGTTGTTCATTTCGTGAGCGACGGCGATAGTGGTTTCGTTGATGCCGGCGCGTCGCTGCTCGTTCGCCCTCTCCTCTTCCCGCTGGCGCTGGGCCGTTATGTCCTGGATCTGGCCGATGAAGTAAATGGGCCTGCCTTCGGCGTCGTGCACTGCTGACACGCCAATGGCGGCCCAGACTATACCCCCATCCTTCCGGTGGTAACGCTTGACGCGATGGTAGCTGCGAATTTCGCCGCTGACGATCCGTTGAAGCTGCTCGAGGTCAGTGGATTTGTCGTCCTCGTGCGTTATGTCGGCGATATGCAATCCCACCAGCTCGTCCTCGGTATACCCCAGCATCTCGGACAGCGCGTGATTGGCTTTCGTGAGGCGGCCCTGGAGATTGACGAACGCCATTCCGTGTGGCGATTGGCGAAACGCGTTGGCGAACTTCTCTTCGCTCTCGCGAAGCGCGCTCTCGACTGCCGCGCGCTTGCTGATGTCCCGTATCAATCCGAGAAATGCCGGCTGGCCTTCGAAGACGATCGGTACGGAGACAATCTCAGCTGGCATCACGTCGTTGTCTCGCGACACGAATCGCACTTCCACCGGATCTCCGGCCTCACCGCCATTCACCAGCTGCCCGATTCGGTCGACGACCATTCCGACATCGCCTGGATGAACAAACTCCATTATCGGGTGACCGATCAGCGACTCGGATCCTGCGCCAAGCCGACGCGCTGCGAACGCGTTCACAAACAGAAATTTCTCGGGTGTATAGACGATGATGGCTTCGGGAGCAGACTCGATCATCGCCCTGTAGTCGGCGCTCTGGGGCACTCGTTAATTTCCTGCCCAGGGAGCCGTTCGGTAAGTCACTATTAGTCGAGGTATACCGACCTGAAAAAAAGTACAGCTGGCGCCGAGAAGAAAAAGCGCTATGTGGTCGACGCGGCGCTCGCGTCCCGGACTCATGACCTCGAGGAGGCTAATAAGACCGCCAGTTTTGTCGCCCATGAACTGAATAACCTCCTGACGGTGATTCAGATCAACACCGAATTTCTGCTCGAATCCGCAGGCGAGAATCCTGCCAGTGCGGAGGAGCTGGATGAGATTCAGACGGCGACGAAACGAGCTTCGATACTGGCGAGACAACTCCTGGCCTCGTCCCGGCTCGAGCCGTTTGACCCGCGCATCGCCGAAGCTGCGCTGAAGCAAAAGTCGAAAAAGCCGGAGCCTCCGGAGAAAGCGCCGAAAGTCGGTGAGACGATTCTGCTGGTGGAAGACGAAGCAGCTGTTCGCGGGATCGCCAAGCGGATCCTCGCTCAAAACGGATATCGCGTGCTCGAGGCCGCTGATGGATCGGTGGCGTTGCGGCTGGCGGCAAGTCATGTCGGCGAAATCGACCTCGTGCTCACCGATGTCGAGATGCCGAACCTCGGCGGACGCGGGATGGTTGAAGAAATGCGCGAGTTGAGTCCGGGATTGCCCGTACTCTACATGTCCGGGTACTCGAAAGAGGAATTGTTTCCGGACAAAGAGCGCAGGCAGAACACGCCATACATCCAGAAACCTTTCACCGGCGACACGCTCCTCGCCGAGATCAGAACAACGCTCGGCTACGCGAGCTGACCAGGCTCTCGTAACTACGCGGCCGCGCCGCTCAGCTGGCTCGTGCAGTTCGGACAGCGTACAGCGGCTGCATCGATGGACATCTTGCAGTAGGGGCAGTCTTTCTTCGGCACATCCTTGATGAACATCAGCGAGATGCGCCAGGCGACCAAGCCAACGATTATGAAGTTGATGACCGCCGCGAGAAAGCCGCCGATCCCGAACGTGAACGGACCCGCGCTCCACGTCGCCTTCTGCCAATCACCTCCAGGCTGCAAAACCAGGATGATGGGCATGATGAATCCGTCCACAACCGATTTCACCAGCGTGTTGAGAGCGGTTCCGACGACGACTGCTATCGCCAGCGCAATTACGTTCTGCTTGAGCAGGAATTCCTTGAACTGGTTGACGACGCGCATTTAGTGATCCTGGTTTAGGGTTCCGTCGAAACGCTCATTGGCGCGGGTGAAACAACTCCGCGCAGCGACGCGAATCTACGAATTGCAGCGATTCCGGCTATAGGACCAAGGGCGAGAATAGCAAAAGCCCACCGCCAGCCGGTTCTCTGCGCGATGATCGGGACCAGCTGCATCGGCAACATCGTCAACAGAAAACCGAGCGACGTCTGAACGGTGAGCGCCGTACCGACGGTGTGGGCCGGAACCGACTCGGTGACAAGCGTGCTGAACTGCGCGCTGTCGGCGATGACGAAGAACCCCCACGTCATCGCCAGTGCGCCGAGCACCCATATGGGGGCACCGAACAAAAGTCCGCTCAGGATGCAGCAGGTTCCGCTTACCAGCAGTGAGATGGTCACCAGCCGCTCTCTGCCACGCCTGTCGGCGAACAGGCCTCCCCAGACGGAGCCGGCACCCCCGATGGCGATTGTCGCGAAAGCCAGCAGGGCGACGAGTCGCTGCGATCTCACCAGCCCAGCCGAGCTTTGCCGCACGCTCGCGGCGAGAAACGTCGGTACCCAGGTCCAGAACGCGTACAGCTCGAACATGTGACCGAGATAGCTGGAAGTCGCGAGTCTCCACTCTCGCACCCGAACGACGTCCGAGACCTGACGCCAGGAGAACGGCCGCGGCGCAAAAGGGTATGGGCCGTCGCGATAGCCCGTTGCCACCAGAATTGCCGCGATGAGGGCGCCGAAGCTGGATGCCAGTACCACCGGCCGCAGGCCAACGTGGGGGATGGCCCGAACGAAGTATGGGGTGGCTTTGCCGACGGTGAGCGCGCCGACGATGACCCCGATTGCCAGGCCGCGCTCCGTCTTGAACCAGGTCGCGGTCATCTTCATCGCCGGAGGATAGACCCCGGCGAGAAAGAACCCGGTGAGGAAGCGCATAACCAGGACTGACGAATAGCCCGGGACCGCCAGGATCGCCGCGTTCGCCAACGCTCCCATCAGAGCGCAAATGCTGAATAGGCGGCCTGACGGAATGACGTCGGCGAGGTTCAGAATCGCCGCCGTGGCGGTTCCAAAAACAAACCCAAGCTGGACGATTGTCGTGAGCCAGCCCGCCTCGGCGGTGGTCAGGCCCCAGATGGACCGCAGCTGCGGGGTAACGGCGCTGGCGGAAAACCAGAGCGACATCCCCAACAATTCCGCAAATCCGAGTAACGTCAGTACCCGCCAACGCGTCGTCTGTAGGTCAGCTGACATCGTAAAAAAATAGCCCAGCCGCCTTTGTACGTTTTGTGACCAACCCGACCCAGAACACTCCCCCACAGGTCCCGGCCGCGCCGGCAGCCTCGGCCTCCAAGCAGGTCACGCTGTCGCGCGACCTGGCGGACTTTCTGGTCGAGTTGTCGATCACGCTCAACAAGCACGCGATCTATCCGTCGGGTCATCCGCTGCTGGATGTCGCCGTCGACGGCGTTGCCAATCGCATCGGCATGCTTTTCAGCGGAGACCGGGATTCGCTCTCGATCGGAGTCGCGCGCCGGCAGCTGATCATCGAGGGCGTGGCCACCGACCCGCTCAACCCGGTGCTCAAGGAGCTCGCCCAACGTCTTCACGAGCACCACGTGGGGGCTTTGAAGTTCATTCGTGGTCTGACCCGCGACGAGCTGGGCGCCTCCCTGGCCGCGCTGGCCACCGATCCCGTGCGCGAAAAGCCACTCGGACACGACACCGAGCGCCTCGGCGAGCTGTGGGAGCATGTTCGCTTCTTCCCTCTGACATATGACCGGCTCCAGCTGATCGAGGACGATCCCAAGGTCGAGCCCGCGAACGCCGATCACATGAAGGCCGGTCGCGCGACGCAGCTGTGGATCGGCCTCGCTCGCGCGGCGCTCGTATCCGACACCTCGAATCCGAACTCCAAAGCTGAGACCCCGGACGAGAACACTGCTCTCGAGCCGGCTACAGTCGCCAAGGCCATCGACGAGCATCAACGCGAGGAGGCGTACGATCAGGTCATCGTCGGCTATCTGCTTCAGATCGGCGAGGAGCTGAAGAACGCAGACGGACCCGAAGCAGCCGCGCTCCAGCGCCGTGTTTCGCGGCTCGTCGGCTCGCTCAAGGACACCACGCTGGAACGACTCCTCGAAATGGGTGGTGACGCTGCCCAGCGCCGCCGATTCCTGCTCGACGCGTCACAGGGAATCACCGTTGAAGCGGTGATCGACCTCGTGAAAGCCGCGTCAGCCGCGGAGAATCAGACGGTTTCCCACTCCATGCTCCGCATGCTCTCGAAGCTCGGACACCACCCGTCATCTGGTGGCCCGCGGGCTAAAACCGATCCCACCATCCGCGACGTGATGCGCCGTCTCGTCGACGACTGGACGCTCGACGATCCGAATCCCGACGCCTATCGGAAGACTCTCGAGGCGATGTCGAACATGCGCAAGAACGGCGAGAAAACTTCGTCGAACGGCGCTGTGTCTACCGAATGCGAGCCAGAGCGCATGGTACAGATAGCAATCGAGGTTGGCGCGATGGGCCCGCAAATCGCCTCCGCGATGGAGGAGCTGTGTCGCGCAGGACGCGCCGAGTTCCTCCTCGACCTCGTCGAGCGGGCGCCGAGTGCTGAAGCTGCAGCGCCTGTCTGGGATTTTCTGATGGGACAGCGCGTTCTCGAGCAGCTGTTGGCGCAGCCGCGGCTCGACATGCCGCTGATCAAACGATTTGTCGAGCGGATTGGTGAGAACGCAGTGAAGACGCTGCTCGACGCGACAGTGGCGATGGAAGATGCCAAAGCGCGGTCACAGTTCTACGATCTGTTGCATGCACGTGGGGATAGCATCGGACCGGCTGTATGCGATCGCATCGCAACTGCGCCGGCGATTGTCCAGAGAGAGCTGCTTGCTCTGCTCGGAAAACTCGCGACGCTGCCACAGGGTTTCTCACCGCGACCTTTTCTCGACAACGACGATCCGCTGGTTCGACGTGAAGCGGTGAGGCTGCTGCTCCGTAATCCGGCTGATCGCGATGAGACCATCATGAGTGCTCTCTCGGATGCGGACGACAGAGTCGTATTCGCCGGCCTCAGCGTCGCTCAGGAACGCTGCCCGCCCGCCGGCATCAAGTTGATCAAGCAACGCGTCGACCGCGGCGAGCTCGATTCGCAGTTGAGAACCATGGGCATCCGGATAGCGGCACAGCATCACAACGCCGAAACGCTGGAGTGGTTCCTGGGTTTTGTGCTCACCGAAGCTCACTGGCCGCGGCGTCCGAAGCTCAAAGCGTCATCGCCGGAGATGCTTGCCGCGCTGGGAATGATCGCGTCGAACTGGCGCACCGATCCGGCGGCGGAAACCGCCCTCAAGCTCGCAGTGCAGAGTAAGGCCCCTGAGGTGCGTGCAAAAGTCGCTCGCGCCATCCCGACTACGCCGACCGGCGGCAGATAATGAGCGATCCGATCCGTTTCCTGGTTTCATTTGGTCAGGCCGTCTCGACGATGGCGCTGTACCAGGATGGCCATCCCGCCAGAGAGCGCGCTGTCGACCGCTCGTACCAGTGCCTGCGCGACCTGCAGCAGCACGATCCGCATCCGCGTTTCTCTTTCCTCGGCGAAGAGACGATCTATCAGGACAATGCTCTGCGTGAGCTCGGCGAGTGGGAGTGGGGTACCCGCCTGGCCCAGGCGGGTGTCCAGCGAATGGAGCTGGAAAGCAATGTCACCCGTGAGCAGTACGAGGAATTCCTGGAAGAGATGATGGCCCGCATCACTCTTTCCTTCATCGACTCCGCCGAAGCACGTCCCAACAGACCAAGTGGCATCAAGGTCGGAATACTCGGCATACGCGGTGACAAGAAGGATCTTCCGGATCTGGCGACGACACCGGTACCCGTTGCCACGATCTCCTATTCGCTGCACGAAGAAGCCGAGTCGGTGCAATCGATGCACCGGGACCTGCAGCAACTTGGCAAGCTGCGGCTGGCGGAGGCGGAGGCGGTGGTACGCTCCCTGTCGATGGCCATGCACGGGGATCAGGAGATGATCATGCCCCTGCTCCAGCTGCGTGAATTCGACGAGTACACGACGACGCACTCTCTGAACGTGTCGGTGCTGGTGATGGCGCTGGCCGAATTCCTTCAGTTGTCGCAGCAGGATGTCCGAGCCTTCGGAATCGCCGGCCTGCTGCACGATCTCGGCAAGGTCAACATACCGACCGAGATTCTCAACAAGGCTGGCAAGCTGACCGATGAAGAGCGAATGATCATGCAGAGGCATCCCGTTGACGGCGCCAAACTGATCATCGAGAGCGGCCGGCGCCTCGACATGGCGGCAACGGTCGCACACGAGCATCACATCATGATCAACGGCCACGGGTATCCCACCAGGCACTATCATCGGGCCTGCCACAAGGCCAGCAATCTCGTGCACGTCTGCGATGTGTTCGACGCGCTGCGCACCAAGCGCCCTTACCGTGAGTCGTGGGAGACGGCGCGCGTGCTCAGCTACATCGAGGAGCGCATCGGCACTGAATTCGAGCCTGCGGCGGCGACTGCCTTCGTGCAGATGATGCACAAATTCGAATCAGGAATGCAGATGTCCACGCTCGCGCCCACCAATGGCTCCGCTCCGGCGGCAGTTGCAGGCGCGGCTCCCACCGCCGCACAAAACGGCGCGGGCGCCCCGGTGCCGGCGGCTCCGCAGTCGACGCCAAAACAACCTTCCTAGGTACTTTCCCTGTCGTTAGCGGGCAAGAAAATGCGTCGGTACCGACGCATTTTTCGTTGCTGCCCGAAGCGCCTGCTCGTCTTTGAAATGCAGGCGCTCATCTAACGGGAGGAAGGATTTAATGACACGGAACAGGAAGGGGTTTACCCTGATCGAGCTTCTGATCGTGGTCGTAATCATCGGCATTCTGGCCGCGATCGCGATTCCGAAGTTCGCAAATACAAAGGAAAAAGCTTACGTCGCAGCGATGAAGTCTGACCTGCGCAATCTCGCTACTTACGAGGAGCAGTACGCAGCCGACAATCAGGGCGCGTACTTCGGCGGAACCGCCACCGCGGCCGCCCCGCTCGAAGGATTCACGCCGTCGCAGAACGTGACGATTACTGCTACCAATGACGCTGGTCCGCCTCCGACGTGGACGGCTACGGCCACCCACTCGCAGACCTCCAAGACCTGCGATAACGGCGTCACCACACCCGGTGTGATCACCTGCACCTAATCAGGTGATAAGCGGTTGGATGAAAGAGGGGCGTCTAACGACGTCCCTTTTTCATTTTCGCCTCACGCGCCCGTCGTTAGTTGTCGGATTTTCTCGCGTTCGCCGGCGCCCGACGCGTGGCCGGCTTCTCGAAAAGCATGGTCGAGGGAACGCGGCCAAGTCCCGATGCCTCGAGCCACTTCTCCAGGCCGGTGGCGAGTCCCCGTCGCACCGAAGGCTTGAGCGACCCAAACCCCTCGATCAGGTCTCCCTGTATGGCGCGCGGAGACGTCTTGACGGTTCGCGAACCCTGCTTCGACAGCCGCAGCACTGACCTGCGGGCGTCGCGGGCATCCGGAGTGCGGGTGACCAGCCCTTTGGCGATCAGCTGGGCGACTACCTCGGAGACGGTGCTGTGGGTAGTCATGGTGCGTTCGGCGAGGTCTTTGACGGACTGATCCGGCTGCTGCGCGAGCTCGTTGAGCACGAACAACTGGGCAGCGCTGATCCTGGCTTCGCGCTCGACGGAATCTGCCGCGGAGCGAAGTCCGCGCACGAACCGTCGAAGCGCATTGATCGCTCGGGAGACGTCCGGCTCGGGAGTGCGCTTTTGTTTCGGCATCGCTGAGAATCCAAACGCTGAAATCGGTCTTGGTTGACAGTCCGACCAATGTAGCTCAACACCCGGCGGGACACAGTCGCCGTTCGAGTCCCACTTTCTGCCCACGCGCCGAAGTTGTTCACCGCGATCCTGTCAGCCAATACCGCTTCAGGCTTGAATACTCGACCGGGTGGCTTAGGTTCTAACAAGTTCAAGCGGGTCTGCTACCTCTTCGTTTTTGGACGAAGGTTGGGACCAGCCGCGTACGTCGCGTCTATTGGGTCAGGTGACCAGAATGCGCGCCGTCAGTGGCAGTGCGAGATCGTCCTCGCCACCCGCTAGCAGTCGTTTTCCGAGCCAGCGGGAGCCGCCAATGTCGCCACACAGCGATTACTCCGCGTTTTATTGCGCGCCCCGCCACGGCGTATTCCCCGTCGTTTCTCCATCGCCAATCACGGCCTGCCACCCGCGGCCGTTTTCGGGCGCCGTTGACACACCCGTCCCGGCGCGGTTTCGAACTGCCTTGAGGCAGAACTGGAGGGGGTATGAAAGATCGACTGGTTCGAACCATCCTGTGGTTCGGACTAGCCGTTATCACCATGCCACTGTGCATGGGGAGCACGGCTAGCGCGCAGGATGCCGGCACCATCACTGGTATCGTTGTCGATGCCGCGTCACGAGTACCGATTCCATCGGTGCAGATGCAGATCGTCGGTACGACACGGACCGTTTTAACGGGCGATGATGGGAGGTACCGCATCTCTGGGGTGAGAGCGGGAACCTACCAGCTTCGCGCGCTCAGGCTCGGCTATTCTGCCGGAAGCCAGGGCGTCAGCGTTACAGCGGGCGGCACAGCAGAAGCGAACTTCTCGCTGGCACAGGCAGCGGTGAGCCTGGAGCAGGTAGTCACCACTGCTACGGGCGAAGCCGAGCGCAAGCGCGAGATAGGCTCGGCGGTTGGAACGCTCCAGCCTACGCAGTCGCAGGTCACCGCGGCGCAGAACGTCAGCCAGCTGATCACCGGCAAGGTGGCGGGAGTGGACGTGCAGCAGGCTGGAGGCACGGTTGGCAGCGGGTCGCGCGTGCGCATCCGCGGCGCGACGTCGCTTTCGCTCACCAACGAGCCACTCATAGTCGTCGACGGCATCCGCTACAACAATTCCGTGGCACAGAGCAATACCACGGGCTCGACGACGATCGGCGTCGGGGGACAGGTTCCGTCACGTTTCAACGACATCAACCCTGATGACATCGAGACGATCGAAGTCCTGAAGGGGCCGGCCGCCGCAGCGCAGTACGGGACGGCAGCGGCAAACGGCGTCATTCAGGTCACGACCAAACGTGGCCACTCGGGCAAACCCCACTGGACCGCGTACGCCGAGGGAGGGACGATCAAGGACGTGACTGATTATCCCGCTAACTACCTGTATACGACAGCAACGAGCACGGCGACCAGCGCGCCGTTCACTGGTACTCGCTGTACGCTTGACAGTCAGACGCGCGGGCTATGCACACAAGCGCCGGACTCCGTATTCGTTTTCAATCCGCTCGTTACCAACAGCCCCTTCAGAACGGGTCATCGCGGTGGGTATGGCGCCAGCGTGGTCGGCGGCAGCGACCAGGTGAATTTTTATGTTGCCGGGAACTACGACAAACAGCAGGGCGTGTTCACCTCCAGCCTCGACCAGCGCGGATCCGGCCGGGCAAATGTCTCGATGCAGCTGCGCGACAACTGGAATCTGCAGCTCGGCTCGAGCTATCTCGCCGATCACCTGCGTCTGCCACAGAACGACAACAACACACTGGGGATCGTGTCTGCGGGCCTGCTGGGCGCGGCGCGGAACAACCCGGTTACGCTCGGCTATCTCAGCGGCGCGACGCCTGAACAGATCTACAACATCAACACCCGTCAGGACATCAACCGCTTCGAAAGCAGCCTCAACACCGCGTACCAGCCGCTCAACTGGCTGACGGCAACGTTTGTGGCCGGGCTGGACTACCTCAATCGCTGGGACAACGAGCTCGTCCCGCCGAACAAGGTCAACTTCGGCTCGCTGCCTGACGGCCAGCGCACGTCGAATCCGTACTCGATCTACAACTACACGACCAACGGCACTCTGTCGGCAGTGTTTACGCCTTTTGCCGGCATTCGGTCGACGACGAAAATCAGCGGTCTGTTCAACAAAGAGCTCGTGCGCGGAACGTTGGCGTTCGGCGCGAAGCTTCTCGGCGGGACCGAGTCGCTGGCCGGAACGAGCGCGCGCTTCGCCGTCAACGAAGTGAACACCGACAACAAAACTATCAGCAGGCTGATTCGCGAAGATCTCGCATGGCGCGACCGCGTCTTTCTAAGCGCCGCGCTCCGCAACGACAAGAACAGCGCTTTCGGACAGGATTTCGGCTCCATCAACTATCCGTCGTTCACCCTGTCGTGGGTCGTGAACGAAGAAAACTTCTTTCCGAAGCAGCCCTACTTCAGCTCGCTGCGCCTGCGGGCCGCCAACGGCAAGTCAGGCCAGAAGCCGAATTTCCGTGACGCCATCACCTTCTTCAACGCACAAACGGTGACTGTTGCCGGCGTCGACGTGCCGGGCATCACAGTCGGCGGAACGGGGAATCCTGCGCTGCGCCCGGAGAAATCGAAGGAGACGGAGCTGGGCTTCGATGCCGGCTTCTTCGATGAGAAGGTGGGCGTCGAGGTTACGCATTACAACAAGCGGACGGACGATCTGCTCATCGCGGTTCCTCTTCCGCCATCGCTCGGCCTGACGACGACCCAGTTCCAGAACCTGGGATCGGTGAGCAACAAGGGCTGGGAATTCGTGATGAACGCGAGAGTGCTCGATTATCAGCGGGCGGCTCTCGACTTCACCATGACCAGCTCGACGAACGACAATAATCTGATCACTCTCGGGTTCCTGCCGACGGGTGATCCGGTGCCGCCAATCGTGGTCAACACCCAGCAGCAGCATCGCGTGGGGGTTCCGCTGGGCTCGTACTTCCAGAAGAGCTACACCTTCAACGACGCCAACAACGACGGCATCATCGCCCGCAGTGAGATCACTCTGAGCGACACCGCGGTTTATCTCGGAAATCCGCTGCCGACGCACCAGTTCGGCTTCACGCCGACGCTGACTCTGAACAGGATCTTCACGATCTCCGCCTTCTTCGATCACAAAGGCGGGTACAAGCTGTTCAACAACACGCGGCGGTTCCGCTGCACTTTCTTCAACTGCCCCGAGGCGTACGACAAGCGCATGCCGCTTGCCGACCAGGCGGCTGCAATTGCTGCTTCAGCTCTTGGCACTGACGCCGGCTACATCGAGGACGCGACGTTCACGAAGCTGCGGGAGCTGACGTTCAGCGTTCAGTCGCCGGAAGCGATGACGAGAGCGCTCGGACACGCCATGCAGTTCAGCATCACCGGCAGAAATCGCAAGACGGGGACGAACTACACTGGCTTCGATCCCGAGATCAACTCTACTCCGGGAGCCAACTTCAGTACGTCCGACTTCCTGACACTGCCTCCGACGCGCAACTGGACA
>Ga0157378_10002685_pt1 | contig 15856 bp, 16 predicted proteins | sample M65metaG_FD_115309 | JGI IMG/M metagenome (GOLD analysis project Ga0157378, IMG submission 115309) | Miscanthus rhizosphere microbial communities from Kellogg Biological Station, Michigan, USA - M6-5 metaG | ecosystem: Host-associated > Plants > Roots > Rhizosphere > Soil | place: USA: Michigan...
ATTGTAGGAGATTGGATCAGTATCGCAAACCTTGTCCCCGTCGATGCCGCAGGCTGCATTGGCAGGGCAGGTATTTTTGTCGGGTGATCCCTCAAACGGGTGATATAAATTGAATGCGTGGCCTATTTCGTGGGGCAAAGTTTTCTGCCCCGTTTTCATCTGAGTAGCCAGCATAATGATGCCATCATACTGTGCAGCGATCGGCGCGGTACTGGGAAAGTAAGCAAAGCCGGCAACAAACTGACCGCTTGTTCCATCTTTACCATCTATTTTGTCAACTACCCAGACGTTATAATAATCTGTCACGGGCCAGCGAATAAGATTTTTTACGTTTAATTCATCGGTGCCTGAGGTAGTAGCGGAATTTACGCCCCCTGCTGTATAACCGGGAATGCTCGAACCATCTACTCTATTAATTCCGTTGGTTGGGTTGCAGTTGGGATCACGCTTTGCCAATGCAAATTGTATTTGCAGATCACCCACACCGATGGTTCCGGGATAAGTGCCATTGTATACCTGGTTCAAATAATCAATGGCACCCGACACCTGTGCATCGGTTGGGTTATAAATTGACCCAATAGCTCCTCCTGTATGTACAATATGAATCACTACCGGTATCGTATACGGAGCAGCATTTACGCGGCCGGAGGGTGACAGCGGATGGTTTTCTATGTATTGACGGAGGTTTTCTTCGCTTGCCCGGATGCTTTTACGATACCCCGGATCTTCGGCCATTCTTTTTGCGTGCATATGGTCGAAACCGCAGATCGCCTGCGAAAAAGCTGCACAAGTACCAAAACAGAAAACCAGGCTGGCAAAAAAGCGTAGAGTTATTTTCATATACCGCAGTTAAAAGGTTCGGAAAGAAACGTTTAAAAACCTCTTTTATTTGGCAACTATAAAAAAAAAGCTCCTCAGAAGGAGGAGCTTATCTGGCTATAAATATCTTACCATTTATCCACTTCTTCTGTAGCACTGGCATTCGGTATGCTGCTGGCAACAATAGGCGCCACCGGCGCTTCTGCCGCTATTGAAGGCGCCGTAGCGATCGCTGCAATGGCAGTACCTTCTTCTCCATCCATTTCGCCAACAGGCTGGTCGTGGTTGAAGGCATCAAAATCAAAATCAGGCATCAGGTCTGTCTTTACATAATCAACGGCTTCTACCAGGCCTTTTATAAACTTATTGAAATCTTCTTTATACAAAAATATCTTGTGCCGGTCGTACCCTTCTCCTTCGAATTTTTTGCGGCTTTCTGTAATGGTAAGATAGTAATCGTTGCTACGGGTTGCCCTTACATCAAAAAAATAAGTTCTCCTTTTGCCAGCCCTGATGCGTTTGCTGTAAACGCTTTCCATTCTTTTTTCATTATTGTTTTCGTACGCCACAGTTGTAAAAATTTTCAGTTTAGCGAAATGTTGGTTTGATTAATACCTTACAAATATAATATTGTTTTAGAACTGGCAAAATTTGAAAAGTCTTTTCCCATCTCCGTTCCGGGTTATTCCGGCAGGCATAAGCGCTTTTCCATCCATCCCGCCATGGGCAGTGCTTTCGGGGGAATCCACCCCGGCTGGATCTGTAAAATTACTAACCACCGCATGGATTATTGCGCCGTGGCCTGCCGGTTTCCCTGCTCCTGTTGCTGTTCGTCGTATAATTTCCGGTAGTAGCCATTGCTTGCCAGCAGATCTATATGCCGCCCCTGCTCAACAATTTTACCATCGTCAAGTACCAGGATATTATCAAAGTCGAAAAGCGAAAATATCCGGTGTGTAATGATGATAGCCGTTTTCTGCTGCAGAAAGCGGTATAAATTACCAATGATTTCATTTTCTGTTTTTGCGTCTACCGCACTCAGGCAATCATCGAATATCACCATACGGGGGTCTTTTACCAAAGCCCGTGCAATGGATATCCGCTGTTTCTGTCCCCCGCTGAGCGTAACACCGCGTTCTCCTATCATGGTATTATATTGTTGCGCAAAGCCCTTGATTTCTTTATCTACACTGGCATTGGCGGCTGCCGTTTCCACCTTATCAAAGGAAGTGCCTGCAAGCCCGAATGTAATATTGCCGGTGACAGTATCACTGAACAGGAAAACGTCCTGCGGGACATAACTGATCTGCTCGCGCAAAGCCTTCAACTGAATCTCTTTTATATCCTTGCCGTCGATCCGGATGCTGCCGCTATCGGGATTGTACATACGCAACAGCAATTGGGCTACTGTTGATTTGCCGCTGCCGGTTCTGCCAATGATGGCTATTTTCTGCCCGGCTTTTATATGAAAAGAGAAATTTTGAATAGCGTGAATTCCGGTATCGGGGTATGTAAAATCGACCTTTTCAAAAACAATGTCACCACGCAGGGACGGCGCCGTAACGCCCGCTGTGTCCTGGATGCCTGGCCTGGTGTCCAGGAATTCGTTCAGCCTTTTTTGCGAGGCAGCCGCTCTTTGTATCATGCTGGCCGTCCATCCAATCGCGCTTACCGGGAAGGTGAGCATATTCACATACATCACAAATTCTGCAATAGTACCCGTCTTTACATTCTGATCATGCAATGCATATAAACCACCAATCATAATGGTAAGCAGGGTACTTAACCCTATCAACAATCCCATAGCGGGGAAATAAATAGATTCTACTTTAGATAACCCGATAGCATTTGTTTTGTAAGCTTCGCTGTTTTTATGGAAAAACCCCATCATAGCCTTCTCCTGCACAAAAGATTTAATAACACGTATACCGGAATAGGACTCCTGTGCAGTGGTGGTCAAATCAGACAACAAAGCCTGAATGCGCTCGCTTCGTTTGTGAATAATATTATTGACATAATAGATGGTAACAGCCAATATGGGCAGGGGCGATAAAACATACAGGGTGAGCATCTTGTTTTCCCTGTACATAAAAAAAATACAGAACCCGATAGTGACTGCCAGGTTAATAAAGTACATCATGGCCGGTCCCGTATACATTCTTACCCGGCTCACATCTTCGGTAATCCGGTTCATCAAATCACCGGTACTGTTCCGTTTGTAAAAAGCCGTATCCAGCATCTGGTAATGCCGGTATACTTCATTTTTCTGATCATATTCTATCAGCCGGCTCATCACAATAATCGTCTGGCGCATCAAAAACATAAAGAACCCGCCCAGCAGTGCCAGTACCAGTAGCGTAATACCGCAAATAATAATCTGGCCGCCAAAACTGCTATTGCCATTGTTGAGCCAGCCGATCATCTTTTGAACCAGGATATCATAATTAGCTGATCGGTTTACCACGGGGGCATTCACTTTTTCTATTGAACCCCGCACCGATTGTTCTACTTTATCAACCACATAACCGGATAGCTGCGGACTGAGAATGCGGAAATAGTTGGAAAGCGTGATGAAAATAATACCGAGCAACAGACGCCAGCGGTACTTGAGGAAATATTTATTAATAGCTTTCAGGTGCTTCATGAACGCACAAAGATACAGGGAGAAATGTGGAAATGTGAAAGTGTGAAAATGTGAAAATCATACATCATCAGACATCAGACATCACCAGATTGCCTATTTCCTCTCCAGGTTAAACAAGCTATCAACAAACTCATGTTTGTCAAATACCAGCAAGTCTTCTATCTTCTCACCTACCCCAATAAACTTAACCGGTATTTTAAACTGGTTGGCAATGGCCAGTACCACACCACCTTTTGCGGTGCCGTCCAGCTTGGTAATAGTAAGCGCGGTAACATCCGTGGCTGCCGTAAAATGCCTGGCCTGCTCCAGTGCGTTTTGTCCGGTAGAACCGTCCAGTACCAGCATCACTTCATGAGGCGCTTCGGGAATAACTTTTTGGATCACTCTTTTAATTTTTCCCAATTCATCCATCAGATGTGCTTTGTTGTGCAACCGCCCGGCCGTATCAATAATAATAATATCACTTCCTTTCGCTACACCGCTTTGCACGGTATCAAAAGCAACCGCAGCCGGATCACTACCCTGATCCTGTTTTACAATCGCCACGCCCGCACGTTCACTCCAGATGGTTAGTTGTTCAACTGCAGCAGCCCGAAAAGTATCGGCGGCACCCAACAATACATCTTTGCCCGCCTTTTTGAAATTACTGGCCAGTTTGCCAATGGTAGTGGTTTTGCCCACGCCGTTTACACCTACTACTAAAATCACATAGGGTTTGGCCGGCAGTGGAGAAGTAAAATTGTATTGGTTGCCCTCCGGCGCATCTACCAGCAATGCTTCAATTTCTTCCTGCAGGATATTGTTTAGCTCAGCGGTATTGAGGTATTTATCTTTCGAAACGCGTTTTTCAATGCGGTCAATAATCTGCACGGTGGTGTCGATGCCCACATCCGCGCTCACCAATGCATCTTCGAGGTTGTCCAGCACCTCCTCGTCAACCGTGCTCTTACCGGCGATGGCCTTGGTTATTTTGGAAAGAAATCCTTCCTTGGTTTTTTGCAGGCCCTGGTCGAGCGTTTCTTTTTCTTTTTTTCCGAATAGTTTATCAAATAATCCCATGATAAAAGTTTAATAGTTCAAGGTTTAAAGTTTAAGGTTGCCCGGTACCGTCCATCTAAGCGTCGCAAACGAAACTTAAACTTCAGACTCTTAAACTTCAAACACCTAAGTTTAATAGTTCAAGGGTTAAGCTTGTCCCGGGTACAGTCCATCTAGGCGTCGCAAAGGAACCTTAAACTTCAGACTCTTAAACCTTAGACCCCTTAGCCTGCAAACATAACCAAGGCTTTTCATTTATCCACTTTTACATTCCGTACACTTGCCACTTCCTATCAGGTTGCAAACAGAAAAAAGCTGTTCCGAATTTATTCAGAACAGCTTTTACTATAATAATGTTTACAATTATTTAGCGGCCAGGAATTCTTTTACCTTGTCTTTATGAATAATGGCTTCCTTAAAGGTATAGGCACCAGACTTGGGGCTGCGCACCGCCTTGATCACTTTAGTCCAGTTTTTTGCATCAGCAGATGCTTTTAAATCTTTTTTTTGCGCGGTCTTAGCTGCTTTTGCCATGACTTATTTTATTAACAGATGAATTAAATTACTTGATTTCTTTGTGTACAGTAACCTTTTTCAGGATCGGGTTGAATTTTTTCAGTTCAATACGTTCCGGAGTATTTTTTTTGTTTTTTACTGTAATGTAACGGCTGGTTCCAGGTTGGCCGCTGCTTTTGTGTTCTGTACATTCCAGGATAACCTGCACCCTGTTTCCTTTTCTTGCCATTGTTAGGGAAGTTTATTAGTTGTGTATTACTTAAATATGTGTTCCGTTTGCCCTCAATTCCTTCACCACCACATACAATCCTCTTTTATTGATAGTACGTATGCCATCGGTCGTTAATTTAAGTGTAATCCACTTATCTTCTTCGGCCAAAAAGAAACGCTTGGTCTGCAGATTGGGCAAAAAACGACGCTTGGTCTTTATATTTGAGTGAGAAACTTTATTTCCCGTTACCGGAACTTTACCGGTTACCTGACATACTCTGGCCATGATGTACAAAATTTAGGACGGCAAAGGTAGGGAAAGGCAGGCAAATATCACAAACAAAATCAAGGTTTTTCCCGGATAAACTTTGTTTGACGCCCCCGAACCCCAAAATGAAGGCGGCAATCTTACTGAAACTGCATGGCTAACCCGCATGATACACTGATTCAGTTCATAACATCAAAAAACTATTCCAGCTTAACCGTCAGGCTATCAATTAATAATTAATTAATTTCAACGGGCAAAGGAGCATTTTATCTTGTGTAAAATGAACCTTGATTATGACTGAAGGGAAACATATGAAGAAAAAAACAATTACGCGCGATATCAGTTGGCTTTCCTTTAATGCCCGGGTATTGCAGGAAGCTGCCGATAATACCGTTCCCCTGAAAGAAAGAATAAAATTCCTGGGGATTTTTTCCAACAATACCGACGAGTTTTTCAGGGTTCGGGTAGCCACCCTGAAACGAATGATAGAACTGGAAAACAAGCTGCACAAGGGCAAGCTCAATATGCACCTCGAGGAAAGTCCCGAAAAAATCCTGGAAGAGATTCAACTGATTGTGCTGCGCCAGCAAAATGAGTTCCACCGGGTTTGGGAGGAAATCATTGAAGAGTTGCGAAAAGAAAACATTTTCCTGGTAACCGAAAAACAATTAACCCGCGAACAAAAGGTGTTTGTGTTGCGGTATTTTGAAGAGGAGGTGAGCTCCAATATCATCCCGCTGATGATTGAAAACATTCCGCAGCTCCCCTACCTCCGCGATAAATCGATCTACCTGGGCGTGGTAATGTCATCGCGCGACAATGCTTACAAACAAAAATATGCGCTGATAGAAATCCCCAGTAAAACCCTGGGACGGTTTGTTCTATTGCCGTCGGCGCCGGGAGAACAGCATATAATATTGCTGGAAGATGTGGTGCGCTTCAACCTTCCTTCTATATTTTCTTATTTTGGCTACGACCGGTTTGATTCCTGGATTTTTAAAGTAACCCGGGATGCCGAAATGGATATCGATAACGATGTTTCCACTACCCTGATGGAAAAAATTGAAAAAGGGCTTAAAAACCGGCGCAAGGGTAAACCGGTACGCTTCGTTTACGACAAAGAAATGGATGCCGGTCTGCTTGAGTTCCTCATGCATAAGATGAATATGACCAAAAAAGACAACCTGATCCCGGGGGGTCGTATTCATAATTTCAGGCATTTCATGGATTTTCCCGACATCATCACCAAAAAAAGCAACCGCAAAAAACCATTTACCCATCCCCTCCTGGCAGGCACCAAGAGAGTAACGGATGTGGTGCTGGAAAAAGATGTGCTGTTAAGCTTCCCCTACCATTCTTTTAATGGTGTACTGGATATGCTGCGCGAAGCCGCTATGGACCCGCAGGTAACGGCCATTAAGGTAACGGCATACCGGCTGGCATCCAATTCCAAAGTAGTAAATGCCCTTATCAATGCTGTCCGAAATGGCAAGCATGTAACCGTTATGATAGAATTGCGGGCGCGCTTTGATGAAGAAGCCAACCTGGAGTGGAAAGAGCGGCTGGAAGAAGAAGGCGTAAAAGTATTGATTGGCATTCATAACATGAAAGTACATGCCAAATTATGCCTGATCAAAAAAAGAGTAAATAACCATACAACGCATTATGGCTTTGTAAGTACCGGCAACCTGAACGAAAAAACGGCAGCCGTTTACGGTGATCAGTGCCTGCTTACTTCCAACCGGAGCATTATGGCCGATGTAAATAAGATTTTTTTATACCTCGAAAAGCCAAAAGACGGAGAGAAATTCATCAGAGCCTGTAAAACGCTTATCCCCTGCCCCTTTAACCTGCGTGAACATGTATTGAAAATGATCCAGAAAGAAATAAGGTTGGCAGAAAAGGGAAGGCCCGCATCCATTATTCTGAAAATGAATTCACTCTCCGACGAACAACTGATCGCAAAGTTATATGATGCGGCCAAAGCAGGCGTGGCGCTCAAATTGATTGTGCGGGGTATTTTTTGTATGTACACCGAAAATAAAAAATTTGTGATCCCGGTAAAGGCCATCAGCATCGTTGATGAATATCTTGAACATTCCAGGGTGCTTATTTTTAATAATGGCGGTAAAGAAAGGGTTTTTATCTCGTCAGCCGACTGGATGGTACGCAATATTGATCACCGCGTGGAAGTAACCTGCCCGATTTTCAACAGCGATATTAAGAAAGTGTTGAAAACTATTCTCGACATTCAGTTGAATGCTAATGTGAAAGCCAGAATTTTGAACAATGAACTCAGCAATGAATATGTGAGATCAAACGGCAAAAGAGTTCGTTCACAGGTGGAAATATATAACTACCTGCACAGTGCTGTAAAAAGCGCCGTGCCCGAACAGGAAATAAAAGAGCCTCCTATGCCAGCCGTTGTGTACCCCGCGAACATGTAGAACTGGAACCGGATATTATCAGTAACCATAAAAAGACAGACATTGAGACTGGCCGCTATTGACATTGGAAGTAATGCAGCCCGGCTGCTGATATCGGATGTGGTAAAAAACAGGGAGGGCAGGCCGGATTTTAATAAGCTTAACCTGGTGAGGGTGCCGCTAAGGCTGGGTTTTGACGTATTTGAGAGGAAAGAAATATCTGTTGAAAAGCAGGAGATGATATTGCAGACGATCAGGGCTTATAAATGCCTGATTGATGTATACGGGGTAAAACATGTGAAGGCTGTCGCCACTTCGGCCATGCGGGATGCGGTAAATTCCTCAGCCATTATCGATCGGGTGAAAAAAGATACGGGCATTGAGATAAAAATAATCAGCGGGGACGAGGAAGCAGCCGTTATTTATGAAAACCACGTTGCCGAAAACCTCGACAAGGATCATTCTTATCTTTATATTGATGTAGGTGGCGGCAGCACAGAACTTACTTTTTTTAGCCAGAACCTGCTGGTTTTTAAACAATCATTTAATATCGGCACCATACGATTACTGAAAAACCAGGTGGAAGAAAAGCACTGGGAAGAGGTTAAAAATTATGTCCGCGATAAAATAAAGGGACATAAACAGATAGTGGCCATTGGTACAGGCGGTAATATCAACAAGGTTTTTTCCCTTTCAAAAAAGAAAGATGGGAAACCGCTGCCACTGGACCTGCTGAAGGATTATTATAAGGAACTCAGCAGTCATTCGCTGTACGATCGTATGCGCACCTACAACCTGCGTGAAGACCGCGCCGATGTAATTATTCCGGCACTGCAGATCTATATAAATGTAATGCGGTGGGCTTCCATAGAAGAAATTTTTGTACCCAAAATAGGCCTTGCCGACGGCTTGCTGCACACGCTTTTTGAAGAAATAAAACTACAGGAAATAGCCGTTTGATGATCTTTACAGGAACCGTCCCGCAAAATAAACAGCATGTCAACATACAAAGAGGTAAAAAAAGTAACCACACATACGCTGCAGAAAATGAAAGCCGCCGGGGAGAAGATTTCCATGATTACGGCCTACGATTTTTCTTTTGCAAAGATTTTTGATGCGGCCGGTATCGATATCATCCTGGTGGGCGATTCCGCCAGCAATGTAATGGCGGGCCATGAAACCACCCTGCCGATTACCCTTGACCAGATGATTTACCATGCATCTTCCGTGGTGCGAGGTGTGGAAAGATGCTTTATCGTAGTGGATCTCCCTTTCGGCGCTTACCAGGGCAATTCAAAAGAAGCGCTTAATTCTACTATCCGTATTATGAAGGAAACAGGCGCCCACTCCATTAAGTTAGAGGGTGGTGAAGAAATACTGGAATCCGTAAAACGGATTATCCTTTCAGGGGTACCGGTGATGGGGCATCTTGGATTAACGCCACAATCAATTTATAAATTCGGAACCTATACAGTAAGAGCGAAAGAAGAGGCGGAGGCGGAAAAATTAAAAAAAGATGCACTGCTGCTGCAGGAAGCCGGCTGTTTTGCTATCGTGCTCGAAAAAATACCTGCCATGCTTGCAAAAGAAGTAGCAGAAAGTTTAACCATTCCCACAATTGGCATCGGCGCAGGTAAATACTGTGATGGGCAGGTACTGGTAATGCACGATATGCTGGGTATCAACACTGAATTCAAACCGCGTTTTCTTCGTCAATACCTCGACCTGTACACTTCCGTAACAAACGCGGTACAGCACTACATTAAAGATGTAAAGAGCAACGATTTTCCCAACGACAATGAACAATACTAATTAGAAACCCCGTTTATTGCTTTACAACCGATTTGTTGCTCAAAGCGTCAACATCCAGTACATCATACATTTTTACGTTGGCATATTTTACCTGTATATTTTTATACAGCGAACTGCATTCAGTTGCGGCCGTTACGTTTTCAGCGATTTTGATTTTGGTATAGAAGAATGTCTTCAAATGTTTCTTCTCCTTTTCCAGCACCGAGTTGGCAGAAGCAAAATTAAAAGACAAGTCGCCGGTATTGGTAGCCTGGGCAAAAACAGCAATAAAATTTTGTTCTTCGTTATTCGATTCTACCCGAAGTATCTGGCAGGAGCAAATTTTTGCAGCGTGCGGTTCAAATAAAGAACCTGAATTTTTTAAACTAACCGAAAATGTTTTTGGGAAAATAACCTTTGACGGGTTTCCGGCGCCTGCAAAAGAAATGTTGCTGATTGCTGCGATAGCAATGATAAGGCAAATAAAGGGTTTCATGGTACGAGGGTTATCAAGTTTACAAAAAGGGTTACGGTTTTTTCTGGAGATTGAACTTGATAAACCATCCGGGGCAAACAAAAAAACCCGCAGATGCAGGTCTTTCACGTGGTAATTGGATATGCAAAACTTGCAATAATTACGGACACGTCATAGTATTTTCCGAAGTTTCTTTTGGCCAGATTTTACCATAACTGGTTATCAAGGATTTGAGCAACCAATTTTCGACGAATGGTTGCCTTCCGGTTAAAATATCCTACAGCAGAAGAATAAAAAAGGGCTCTACAAGACATAAAAAAAGGATGTATGCCTGACATACACCCTAAAGACGAGAATGCAACCCAAAACCACCTGTGAACTCTTGATAAACTATTTGAAACTTACTGGAACAAAGCTGCGCAATTATTTCATCAGAGCTATTCAAAATCCAATTAAAAACACATTAAATACTTTTTTAATAGGTGTTTAATGACGGGAAGGTAATGGTAAACACGGTGCCATTTGTTTTGTCTGACTGCACTTTTACCCGGCCTTTGTGCAAGGCTATAATGCGTTGGGACAAGGCGAGGCCCAGGCCGAACCCCTTGGTATCTGAGGATGTAGAACCTCTGTAAAAAGGATGAAAGATGCTCTCCAATTCTTCCGGCGCAATAACCTTTCCGTTGTTCTTTATCTCGCAAATAATCTCCTTGTTGCTGAATATAAGAGAAAGAAAAGCATGTTTATCATCCGAATATTTACAGGCGTTTTCAGTTATATTTTTTATAGCGCTATATAATAAATCAGGGTTCCCATAGGTAAGGCAACTTTTATCATCGTCCGGGAACTCGCCAAATTCAAGTTCCACATTATATGCAGCATTTATCTTTTTTACATCGCCTGTAATTTTCAGCATGATTTCGTCAATGCGAACTTCGGTTAGTTCAATACCACCCTCATACCCGGTCTTGGCTATTTCAAGCAGGCTCTTGGTAAGCTGGCGCATCTGCTCTACATCTTCCTGTATCGAATGCAATACATTATGATATTCCTCGGTGCTGCGTTCCTTATACAGGGTAACCTGTAACTGGCTGCTGATAGAAGTAAGCGGGGTAGACAATTCATGTGAAGCGTTTGAAATAAACCGCTTCTGGATGGATATGGATTCCTGCAGGCGGTTGAGAAGGTTGTTGAATGTATTGGCCAGCCTTGATAGCTCATCCTGCCCATCGCCGCCATATATGCGTTCCGATAAATTATTGAAAGAAACCTCATTGACTTCCTTAATAATCCGGTTAATGGGCCGCACAAGCTGGGTAGAAAAAATATATCCCACTATAATGGTTATAATAACACCCGCCAGCAGGCTCGACAATAAAATGCCCTTCAAATCCGCTATCCTTCTTTTGCCATCCTCGTCACTGCCCATATAAAAAACGATGAGCTTCTTATTATTATAATCCTGGTAAGCAACATAAAGATCTGCATCGCCCTCCTTTAAAAACCTTACTTTATTAACCTTTACATCGGCGATCATCTGCGGTGTAATGGCCAGGTGTTTCACATCTTTCCCATAAAATTCATAGGCAGGCTGGTCGTTTTCATATATAACCAGGCCCCTTTGCGCAATCTGTGCTGTAGAACTGCTGTCAATTTTCTGTAATACGTCAATTTTATTATCCCCCAGAATGGCAAACAGGTTTCCACGGTTATTGGCCCCGGCCCGCAGGCGCTGCTTAAATACCTCCTGACGGCTTCGCTCAGCGAAATAATAAACTGAATAACTGATAAGCGATAAAATCCCGATCACCAGCAGGGTAAAAAGCAAGGTTATTTTAAACCGTATGTTCATATCAGGATTCTTTCAGTATGTAGCCCATACCAACCTGTGTATGTATCAATTTATTGGGGAAATCCTTATCGAGTTTTTTCCTGAGAAATGTTACATAAACATCTATCACATTTGTTTTGGTATCAAAATCAATATCCCAAACATTCAGTGCAATATCGGCTCTTGATACTACCCGGTTTTTATTTTTGATCAGGTATTCCAGCAACTGGAACTCCTTTGCGGTAAGCGGTATTATTCTGCCGTCCCTGGTTACTTCTTTACTGTCAAGGTTCATGACCAGATCGGCCACTTTAAGAATATTTCCCACCGGTACTGTTTGGCGCAACCGTTTTAGCAATGCACGGATCCTTACCAGCAGTTCTTTAAAGTCGAAAGGCTTAATCACGTAATCATCAGCTCCCGCATCGAATCCCTCAATTTTGTCGTCAATGGCGTTCAATGCAGTTAGCATCATAACCGGGATCTGCTGGTTTTTGCTGCGTATTTCCTTGCATAGTTCATAGCCATTCAGGCCGGGCAGGTTGATATCCAGGATGGCAAGGTCAAAAGGGTAAGAATTAAACAGCTTTTTCCCGACTAACCCGTCGTAGGCTACTTCCACTTCGTACTGGTTTTCGGTAAGTCCTTTTTTTAATGAATCAGCTATCTTTCGTTCATCTTCTACAAGCAGTATTCTTGCATCTTCCATAATGTAGTTTTATTGGTAATTGATAAAGATCAGCAATTAAAACTGCAACACGGAAACAATTGTAAAACAGGCTATTAAAAACAAATTAAAATAGGTTTGAACCTAGTTTTCAAGCCGTTAACAAAACAAGCATTGTCATTCCATTCATACAGATCATCCAGCTTCTAAACGCCAGACCATCCCTTCGGTCAGGATAAAAATTGCAGTATCATTTTAAAGGGTTTATAAAACTTCTGCCTTATGTACTCTTTTAGTTATTTTATATTACCTTTGCCAACCTTTAAAAGTTCATATACATGGGCCGCCGGGATTATGATATAGCATTTGTGGGTCTGAAGCAGGGCATTCATGAATACCAGTACCAGGTAGATGACAGGTTCTTTGAGGCTTATCAGCAACAGGATTTTCGCAATTGCAGGGCAAATATAAAGCTGACGCTTGACAAACAAAATGGCTTTATGCTGTTAAAATTTGAAATTGGCGGAGCAGTGGAAGTAACCTGTGATCGCTGTGGAAGCAATGCGCTTCCCATGAATTTGTGGGATGAGTTCAATGTGGTGGTGAAATTGGCAGAAGACCCCGATTCAATGAATGTGCAGGAAGAAGATCCGGATGTGTATTATATCAGCCGCGGAGAAAGCCATTTACATATCGCCGACTGGATATATGAGTTCGTTAACCTCAGCATTCCGATGCAGCGCATGTGCAATGAAAAAGAAGAAGGCAGCGATTTTTGTGATAACGATGTGCTGGCCATGTTGAGGCAGGCCGCCGCAGAAACGACTGCCGAAGAAAGACCTGCCAGCGAAAACCCGATATGGAAAGGCCTGGAGAAATTAAAAAAAAATTTAGACAAGTAAGAAACTGAAACATTCTGTAAATACTAACAAACATTTCTGATAAAATAAAAAAGTTGAGCCATGCCAAATCCCAAAAGACGACATTCTCAGCAGCGTAGTGCTAAACGCAGAACACACTACACGGCAAGTTCCATAACCCTGAGTAAAGACAGCACTACTGGCGAAATACATGTTCGCCACCGCGCACATGTTAGTGAGGGTAAACTGTATTACAAGGGGAAAGTGGTAGCAGAACAAGCTCCTGTAAAATAATTAGGTCCATAATTTCCCGATTCCGGCATTCAATTGGTTTGGTGTAAACTGATACCTTTGAATATTGGAATTTTTTTTGCAGTTACTATGAATATCGGACTAGATATGATGGGTGGCGACTTTGCCCCGCTGGAAGCGGCAAAGGGTCTCCGTTTGTATCTGTCTGAAAAGGCCGCCGGTGTGCGCCTTTTTTTATTTGGTGATGAGCAGTTATTGAAGCCCCTGCTTTTACAGGAGGGTATCGCCAACGGGCCTCTGCAGTTGGTACATACACCCCAGGTAATCGGCATGCATGAGCATCCCACCCGGGCGCTTAAAGAAAAACAACAATCTTCCATCGCGGTTGGTTTCCATTACCTGGCCACCGGCAAAATTGATGCATTCATCAGTGCCGGCAATACGGGTGCCATGCTGGTGGGCGCCATGTTCAGCATAAAAGTGATTGAAGGCATTATCAGGCCCGCGATTGCTACAATAATGCCAAAAGAAAATGGCAAAACCGGTGTATTGCTGGATGTTGGATTAAATGCGGATTGCAAACCGGAAAACCTGAACCAATTTGCTGTACTGGGTTCGCTGTATGCCCAATATATCCTGGGCATCGTACAGCCCCGGGTGGGCCTGTTGAATGTTGGCGAAGAAGAAGGAAAGGGAAATATTCTTGCCCAGGCAACTTATCCCCTTCTTAAGCAAAATGCCCAGGTTAATTTTATGGGTAATATAGAAGGCCGCGATATGTTTCTTGATAAAGCCGATGTAGTGATTTGCGAAGGGTTTACCGGTAATGTGGTGCTGAAAATGGCCGAATCCATTTACGATATCACCAAAGCCAAGCAAATTGAACATGAATTCCTCGACCGTTTTAATTTTGAATACTATGGCGGCACACCAGTACTTGGTGTGGCCAAACCCGTTATAATTGGGCATGGTATTTCACAGGGCAAGGCATTTAAAAATATGATCGCCGTGGCAGTTAAAATGATTGAAACGGACCTGATGACAAAAATAAAAGCATCTTTCACAGGCAACCCCAATGCCTGAGCCAATGAATGCTATTTTTTCATACCTGCAGGATTATTACAGGAATGTTGACAAATGGCTACTTGTATGCTGTGCCTGCTTTGCAGCTGTCTTAATAATGCTCAATTACCGTTATGGCATTGAAACAAAGTGGTTATACGGTATCACTTCAAAGTTTGAAAAATTTGCCGGCTTTTACGCTGTGTATGCGATTGCATTTATCATTCCATTTATTGTACTGGTGCTTACGCGCCACAGGCAGGCAACCGTTTCTTCAACCTTCTGGCTATTGTTGATCATTGCTCCTGCTATTTTTGCCCTGAAAGTAAGTTTTACCGGGTTAACACAATGGATCGCAGGCGCCGATGGCTACACATGGAAAAGATATTATGCAATTATAATTAATCTTCCTTCCCGTTTACTACTCGTGGCGATCCCTTTGTTATTGTGGCGGTGGTATCTAAGAACGCCTGCTTCATTCTGGGGGTTAACCACCCGTAACTTTAACTGGCATCCTTATGCGCTGATGTTGCTGGTGATGGTGCCGCTGATAGCGTTTGCTTCAACACAGGCAGATTTCCTGCACATGTACCCCAAATTAAAACAGGTTGCTTTTGTTGATGATATGGCAAAACATTCGTGGTGGTATAACCTGTTGTATGAAATTTCTTACGGTATCGATTTCCTCACTATTGAACTTTTCTTCCGCGGATTTTTAGTATTTGCATTTGTACGCTATGTTGGTGCGGATGCAGTACTGCCTATGGCGGTGTTCTACTGCAGCATTCATTTTGGCAAACCGCTGTTTGAATGCATTTCTTCTTTTTTTGGCGGCATGTTACTGGGCATTATTGCTTACCGGACGCAATCTATCTTGGGGGGTATCATGGTACACCTCGGTATAGCCTGGATGATGGAGATAGGCGGTTATATCGGAAATTTATACCGGCATCCCCCTCCAGGGGGTTAGGGGGTAAAATAACTACCAACTCGTAAG
>Ga0157378_10002688_pt1 | contig 15824 bp, 16 predicted proteins | sample M65metaG_FD_115309 | JGI IMG/M metagenome (GOLD analysis project Ga0157378, IMG submission 115309) | Miscanthus rhizosphere microbial communities from Kellogg Biological Station, Michigan, USA - M6-5 metaG | ecosystem: Host-associated > Plants > Roots > Rhizosphere > Soil | place: USA: Michigan...
CGCGAGGCGGTCGGCGCCAGGTGCATGCAGATCGTCGCCCGCGGGCTGTTCCAGCCCTCGGCCAGCAGCATCGCGTTGCAGAGGACGTCGACCGTGCCGCGCTCGAAGCCGGCGAGGATCTCCGCCAGCTCGCGCTTCGGCGTTTCCCCGGAGACCGCCTGGGCGTTGATGCCGGCGTCGCGGAAGGCTTTGGCGACGTTCTTCGCGTGCTGGACGCCGGCGGTGTAGACGACGCCGGGGATCTTGCGGAAGCGCGAGCGGTAGAGGTCGGCGATCGCGACGTTGAAGGGCTCCTGGTCGAGCAGCGCGGCCAGCTCCTCCTGGTCGAAGTCCTGGTCGACCTCGCCTTTGCGCAGCGGCACCTTGGCGATCGTCCGCACCCCTGGCCCGGGCGGGATCCGCAGGCACCGCAGCGGCGCGATCACGCCGCGGCGCGCCGCCTGGGCGAGGTCGAAGCGCGAGGTCTGGGTCGGGAAGAGGTCGGCGACGTGGCGGGCGATCAGCGCCCCGGTTGCGGTCATGCCGATGTAGACGGGCCCGGGCAGCTCGCGGATGCAGGCGCTGGTTTTCTCGCCGAGGGCGGTGTGAGCCTCGTCGCAGATCACGATCGAGTAGGCGTCGGAGATCTTCTTGTGGTTGCGGACGAACCACTGGTAGGTCTCGACCGTGACCGGCCCGTCGGGGTCGTCGCGATCGCCCAGAAGCGGCGGGCGCAGCCGCTCCTTGTAGCCACGGTCGGAGATCTCGCCGATGAACTGGTCGACGAGGTTGCGGCGGTGGGTGAGGATGAGGACCCCGCCGGTGCGGGTCGCCTCGACGAAGCCGACCGCGGCGACGGTCTTGCCGGCGCCGGTCGCGTGCTCGAACCAGAAGCGACGCTCGGCACCTGGGTCCTCCGGCGCCTCCTCGACGACCTCCTCTTCCTCCTCGGGAGGCTGTTCCTCCCAGTCCTGGGGCTCCTCGTCGGGGTCGACCTCGTCTTCGTCGACCTCCTCGTCGGGGGCGGGAGGAGCGGCGTCACCGTTGTCGCCGCCGATGTCGGCCGGCTCCTCAGCCGTCCCGGTCTGCTGCTGGCCCATCAGCTCGGCGAGGGTGCCGGAGAGGGCGTCGACCTGATGCGGGTTCAGCTCGGCGCCGTCGCGCAGCTTCGGCGGTTCGTCGGCGAGGAAGCGCTCGAGCCCCAGCAGCAGGGAGAAGTCTCGCCGCCACTGGATCGAGGGGTGCTCGGCGCCGGCGTCGAGCTCTTTCAGGGCGCGGTCGAGGGCGCGCCGGCGCGCCGTCCCCGGGGCGAGCGCCTCGGGACCCTCGCCGTCGAGCAGGAAGGGCTCGCGGGCGAATGCGGCCGCACGCTCGATGTCGGCGCTTGAAGGAACTGCCGCGTCCGCGGCAACGTCGCTGGTCTTGGCCATAGAAGGCTTCCGGGGCTTCCGTCTCCACCGCACGAGACGAGCGGCTGAGACAAGTGAACGAGGCTGCGGGGGCTCGACTGGCGTCCCCCCCGAGTACTCAGCGCGGTCCGCGAGCCGCGAACCGAACGTACGTATTGTACCGATCGAGCGGATGAGTGCACGACTTAGACCCCTGACGGCGCTCGCCATCCTGGCGCTGACGATCCTCCTCGGCGCCGGCTGCGGCGGCTCCGAAGGCGAACTCGACGGATCCCACCCCGATTACGCCAAGGCCCTGGCCGGGTCGCCGCCGCCGCTCGCCGCGCTTCACAAGCAGGGCAACGAACTGCTCGGCGGCGGCGTCGACGCCTACGATAAGCGGCTCGCCTCGCTGCACGGCTACCCGGTCGTGGTCAACCTCTGGGCCTCATGGTGCATCCCCTGCAGGGCGGAGTTTCCGTCCCTGCAGAATCTCTCCGCCCGCTTCGGGACGAGGGTCGCCTTCCTCGGCGTCAACTCCGAAGACTCCGACGACGCCGCCACTACCTTCCTCAGCGAGGTGCCGATTCCCTATCCCAGCTACTCCGATCCGGACAAAGACATCTATGAGTCGTTGGGGGGGACGCTCGGCTTCCCCAACACCGCCTACTACGACCGCTCGGGCAAGCTGGTCTACGTCAGGCCAGGTCAGTATCCCGACGAAGCGACGATGGAAGCCGACGTTCGTCGCTACGCCCTGAAGAGCGGATAATCGGCAGGGCATGGAAGCCTTCGTCGTCATCGCGCTGATCGGGACCGGGCTGCTGCTGGCCGAGCTGCTGCTCCCCACCGGCGGCGTCCTCGCTCTGCTCGGGGTGATCGGGCTGACCGCCGCCGGGATCGCCGCCTTCGGCTCCGACAGCGACGTCGCCGACTACGCCGGCGGGGCACTGCTGGCGCTCGGCCTCCTCTCCGGCGTCACCTTCTACTTCGTCACCGGCAAGGTTCTCGCCGCCCACCGCAACGAGGCGGTCCGCACCGGGACCGAGGAGATGGTCGGCTCCGCCGCTGAGGCCCGCAGCGCGATCGACCCCGACGGCAGGGTCTGGCTCGGGGGAACGATCTGGAGCGCCCGCCTCGCCACGGGCGCGAGCCCGATCCAGCTGGGGGATAGAGTCCGGGTGGAGGCGGTCGACGGGCTGACCCTGGTGGTGCGCCCCGAGCAGGAGGCCGCAGTCAACGCGAGCGAAGGAGCAGGCTGATGGACGTCGTCGCAGGAATCCTCATCGTCCTCATCTTCTTCGGCGCGATCTTCCTCGGCGCCTCGGTGCGCGTCTTGCGCGAGTACGAGCGCGGCGTCATCTTCCGCCTCGGGCGGTTGATCGCCCAGAAGGGGCCGGGCCTGATCCTCCTGATCCCGCTGATCGACCGGATCGTCAAGGTCGACCTGCGGACCGTGACCCTGAACGTGCCGCCGCAGGAGGTGATCACCCGCGACAACGTCCCCTGCCGCGTCAACGCCGTCGCCTACTTCCGGGTCGTCGACCCCAACCGGGCCGTGGTCGAGGTCGAGAACTACCTCGTCGCCACCTCGCAGATCTCGCAGACGGCGCTGCGCTCGGTGCTCGGCAAGGCGGAGCTGGACCAGCTGCTGGCCGACCGCGAGCGCCTCAACGAAGAGCTGCAGAAGATCATCGACGAATCGACCGAGCCCTGGGGGGTCAAGGTGACGGCGGTCGAGATCAAGGACGTCGAGATCCCGGAGCAGATGCAGCGGGCGATGGCGCGCCAGGCCGAGGCCGAGCGCGAGCGGCGGGCGAAGATCATCAACTCCGAGGGCGAGTGGCAAGCGGCGCAGAAGCTCACCGATGCCGCCGACATCATCAGCACCAACCCCGCCTCCTTGCAGCTGCGCTACCTGCAGACGCTGCTGGAAATCGGCTCCAACCAGAACACGACCGTGGTCTTCCCGCTGCCGATGGACGTGCTCGAGCCGTTCATCGGCAAAGGCTCGGCGGAACGCGCCAAAGGCACGCCGCGGCCTCCGGCGCCACCGCCCCCGCCCGAGCCGCCACCGGTGGACGAGCCCGACCTTGGCGACCTCCCCCCCTCCCGCTCCTGAGCCAGCCCGAGATCCGCATCGACCAGCTGACGGGGCTGAGGACGATCCTCGCCCCCGGCCGGGCCGCGCGTCCGGACAGCTTCTCGGCCCGGCCAAGCGAGCCGAAGGGCCCGGAGAGCTGCCCTTTCTGCGAGGGTCGCGAGGACCGCACCCCGCCCGAGCTCTACGCGACCCGGCCCGCCGGCGGCGAGCCGGACACTCCCGGCTGGACGACCCGCGTCGTCCCCAACCTCTACCCGGCGCTCGGCCAGGCGTCCCCGGATACCGGAGACAGCTCGGTTCACGGTTCCGTCGCGCCCGCCGCCGACGCCGGCTCTTTCTCCAGCGCCGGCGATCCGCTGCTGGCGACGAAAAGGGCCGGCGAACCCGACCTCTTCTCCGCGCGGCCGGCTGAGGGGACCCATGAGGTGCTGATCAACTCGCCCCAGCACCTGACCGCGATGGCCGAGCTCTCCGACGAGCAGCTCGCCGCCGCAATCGCGACCTGGCGCGAGCGAATGCGCGCCCACCCCGACGCTTCCTACCTGCAGCTGATCGTCAACGAGGGCGGCGGCGCGGGCGCCTCGCTCGAGCACACCCATGCCCAGCTCTACGCGCTCCCGTTCGTGCCGACGGCGGTCGCCCGCGAGCGCGAGCGGGTCGGCGCTTACGGCGAACGCACTGCCGGCGGCGGGCTCCTCAGCGACGTCCTCGTCGAGGAGGTGCGGCGGGCGGAGCGCCTGGTCGCGATCGACGACGAGGCGGCGCTGATCTGCCCCTGGGCCTCCCGCTCGCCGTTCGAGCTGCGGGTGATCCCGCGCCGCGAGAGCGCCCGCTTCGAGGAGGACGAGGGCGGCGCGGCGATGATCCGGACGGCGATGCGCGCCCTCGCCGAGCTCTTCCAGGGGCCGCCCGACCTGAACCTCTGGATCCGCACGGCTCCGCGCGGCGCCGAGCAGTTCCACTGGCACGTCGACATCGCCCCCCGGCTGACGATCAAGGCCGGCTTCGAGCTCGGCACCGGGGTCGACATCAACGTCTACCCGCCGGAGCAGGCCGCCGCCGACCTCCGCGAGTGCCTCTGAGGGTCCAGGGCACGGCGCACGACTGCGTCCTCGGTCGCTCGCGTGCGGAGCACGCCACGCTCCCTGCGTCCTTGTCCTGCTTGGCCCTGAACCCTCAGTAGGGTGAATCAGTGCGCCCTACGGAACGACCGATTCCGCGCTTCGTCGCCGACACGACCCAGGAGGGGATCCCGCACGGCCGCTTCGCCGAGAGGTTGCGGGGGGAGTTCGCGAAAGCGATCGAGGTGCTGGAAGACCTCCCGGCCGGAGTCGAGGTGCCGGCGGAGCTCGACTGGTTCCCGGAGCGGGCCTGGGGCGGCCGCGTCTGGGTTCCCTGCTCGACCCACGCCGAGAGCGAGGAGGGGCGGCTGGAGCTGTTCGGCCACGTCTCTTACGTGCAGCCCCCGGAGGGCGAGCCGACCGGCTTCGCCGCCAAGGCCGACTTCACCAACATCCTCGCGGCCGACAACCCCGACTGGCGAATCGACCTCAACGACGACGTGATCGGCCGCTGGCGGGGAGAGAACGGCCGCGCCGGCGCCGTGACCCTGGTCTGGGGCCGGCCCCTGGTGCGCGGTGCGGTGGCCGCCACTGCGGTCTTGGAGGGCGAGACCGTCGACCAGGAGCTGATCTCCCAGGACCGCTTCACGCTGATCGCGCTCGACGCTCTGGAGGGCTACGGCGACGAGGTCCTGATGGAAGTGAAGCTCTGGAGCCGCCGCGCCGACGAGCTCGCCTCCGAGACCCTCTACGCCTGACCGAGGACCTTAATCGGCAGGTCTATGCCCGTTCGCCCCAACCGAGCATCGAAGGTGAGCAGTGGCTCGTCGAGCATCAGGGCCAGGGCGACGTACAGCGCATCGTAGAAGCTGAAGTTGTCGCGCAGACCCCAGGCGACGTGCATCAGAAGCTCGTGCTCCACTCGCTCGACCGGAAGATCGTCTACTTCCCACAGGGCCCTACCGGCGGCGTCCGCAGTGAGCTCGCCCAGATAGACCGCCCGCCGCAGCGCATGGCCCACCTCCGCATCGATGAGGTGCGGCGCACAGAGGTCATGATCTTCGTCGTCGAGTCGTTCCCTGACCGCTTCCGCATCCCCTCCATCACTGAGAAGCTCCACGAGTACCGATGCGTCTACAACCGGCATCAGTCACCACGGGATTCGCGGATGATGTCAACGATTTTCTGCGTGGTCAGAGTCGAGCCGGCACTGCGTCCTCTGCTCCTCTCGCGGATCTCTTTGATCGTCGATCTGCGGCTTTTCCGGTCGAGCTCTCGCTTGATGTAGTCGGACAAGCTCATCCCGGCCAGAGCCGCGCGTTTCTTCAGGTCCCGGTGCAGGTCGTCGGGCACATTTCTGATCTGGATCATCTTGGACATGTGCAAAACATTATCCCGTGCTCCGGACATGTCCACCACGGTTGCAGTTCTCATGCACGCGATCCTGCCGAGCCAATCCGCACCCGTGGCGCGCACTCCATGCCGACTCGGCAAATTCTCTGTGCCTTAAGGGACAATTCTGCTCCTGCCCCGATAGCTCAGCTGGATAGAGCGATCCCCTCCTAAGGGATAGGCCGCTGGTTCGAATCCAGCTCGGGGCATCTGCGGTCGCTGCAGGCTTTCGCCCGAGGCCCTGCAACTTTTGACCACCTGGGTTGCTTGTACCGAGAGTGCAGATCTTGATCTCTCGCCCCCGCTCCACTGCCGCGCTGATCCTCACCGCCGGGCTGCTGATTCTGATGGCGATCTCCGCGACCGGGGCCGCCGCGGCCGCGCGCAGCATCCACTTCGACGGACGCACCGTGCGCGCGCCAGAGGGCTGGCCGGTCTATCGCCTCGCCCAGCATCCGGGGATGTGCGTGCGGCTCGACCGGCGGGCGGTCTACCTCGGCACGCCCTCCTCCCACCAGCGCTGTCCGGCGGAGGCGATGGGACGGCGGCGGGCGATCCTTGTCGAACCCGACGGTGGCGCCCGTGCTTCCGCGCTCGGCTTCGCGGCCCGCCGCGCCTCCGCATCGGCCGGCGGCGCGACCTTCACCGGGCTCGGCTTCGACGCCTGCACGACCCCCTCCTCGAAGGCGATGGCTGCCTGGAGGGAATCCCCCTACCGGGCGGTCGGCGTCTACATCGGCGGCGTCAACCGGGCCTGTTCGCAGCCGAACCTGACGGCGAGCTGGGTCGCCGCCCAGACCGAAGCCGGCTGGCACCTGATCCCGACCTACGTCGGTCTGCAGGCGCCGACCAGCAGCTGCTCCAGCTGCGCCAAGCTAAGCTCCAGCCAGGCGACCGCGCAGGGGAGCGCGGCGGCGCTCGACGCGGTGGAAGAAGCGGGTGCGGCGGCGATGGGGCCCGGCAGCCCGATCTACTTCGACATGGAGTCCTACAGCCAGACCTCCTCGGCGACCGCGGCGACGCTCGCCTTCCTTGAGGCCTGGACGCAGAAGCTCCACTCGCTCGGCTACCTCTCCGGCGTTTACAGCAGCAGCGCCTCCGGGATCGAGGACCTCGCCAGCCAGATCGGCACCGGGTATGAGCTGCCCGACGACATCTGGGTCGCCAACTGGAACGGGCAGCAGAACACCGCCGACTCGGTCCTGCCGGCGAGCGCCTGGAGCCCGCACCGGCGGATCCACCAGTACCGCGGCGGCCACAACGAGACCTACGGCGGGGTAACGATCAACATCGACAACGACTACGTCGACGCCGGCACCGTCGGCTCCGCCACCCTGGTCAGCGGCGACAACCCGGTCGGCTACCTCGACCTCGCCACCTCGCCTGCCCCCGGCCAGGTCCGGGTCCGCGGCTGGGCCTTCGACCCCGACACGCCGACCGAACCGCTCTCGATCCGCCTCTCGGTCGGGGGGAAGGAAGGCACCCCCGGCGCCGCCATTTACGAGCTCGGCGCGGTTGCAAACCGGTCCCGCCGCGACGTCGCCGGTGAGTTCCCCGAAGCGGGCCCGCGCCACGGCTTCGACCTCAGCCTGGCGACGGTCAAGTCCGGCCGCCAACAGGTCTGCGCCTACGCCCTCAACCTCGGTGACGGCGAAGACCGGCTGCTCGGCTGCAAGGGGGCAACGATTCCGGTGGCGCTGCGCCTCTCGAACCTCAAGGCCGGCGGCAGGACCGTGCGGGTCCGGGTCACCTGCCTCTGGCCGGCGGGGACCGAGTGCCCGGGGCAGATCCTCCTCCGCACCCGCTACCGCGTTCCCACCCACTCCCGGGGCGGCCCCCGCTCTCGCCCGGTCAGTCGCCTGCTCGGCCGCACCGCCTTCCGGCTCAGCGGCGGTGGCGCCCAGACCTTCCGGGTCCCGCTCAGCGCCGGCGGGCGCAGCCTGCTGCGCCAGCGCGGGCGCCTGAAGACGCAGGTCGTGGTGGCGATTCCCGGCGGTCGGCGGTCGGCGGTTGTCGGGCTGCGCGGCTAGCCGCCGAGCGTCTCGCGCAGCCGAGCGACCTCAGCCCGCAGATCCTGCAGCTCGCGCTCGAGGCGCTCGAGGCGATCATCGTCAGCGGCGACGGCCGGGGAGAGATAGGCCGGATCGGGCTCCTCGACCTGGATCTCGCCCCCGCCCCCGAGGGTCTGCTCAAAGCGGTCCTCCTTCTGGCCCGGCCGCCGCGGATGGCGAATGACCAGCCCGCGCTCGAACAGCCGCTCCAGCGTTTCCTGTACCTCGGGCAGACCGGCGAAGGGATGGAGGCGCTCGGTGCGCTGCTTCAGCTCACCGGGCGTCTGCGCGTTCAGCGAGAGCGGGTACGCGTCAGGGATGGTCCGCTGCTTCTCGACCAGGCAGCCGGCGACGCGGAGCTCGACGGCGTCGGGCTCCATCAGCTGCGGTCGGGCCGGTCCGGGTAGATCTCGTCGATCGTGACCAGGGCCCGGTACGGAGCTTCCGCCGCCGCTTCGATCCGCTCCGCCCCGCCGGCGAGCCGGTCGACGACGGCTACCACACCGACGACGTGAAGACCCTCGTAAAGGACGCGCTCGATCGCCTCGGCAGTCGACCCCCCGGTGGTGACGGTGTCCTCGACGACCAGACATGGGATGCCCGCTCCGACCGGTCCCTCGACCCACTGCTGCAGACCATGTTCCTTCCGCTGGCTGCGAACGAAGAAGGCGAGCAGATCGTCTCCTCCGGGAGCCGCAATCGCGGCACAGGCGGGGGGAATGGCCGCGGTGGCCGGGCCGCCAACAGCCTCAGCACCCAGCTCGTGAGCCGCCGCCGCGATCAGCTCCCCCGCCGCCCTGAATCCAGCAGGACGCATCAGAGCCTTTCGCGCGTCGACGTAGTACTGCGCGGTGGCCCCGCTCGCGAGCGTCACTTCTCCCAGGATCAGCGAGTGCTCGCGCAACTCAGCGAGCAACGTCTGCTTTGCAGCAGTGAGATCGGTCACCGGTGAGTGTGTGTGACCAAGCAGATCAAGGACGCAGGGAGCGTGGCGTGCTCTGCACGCGAGCGACTGAGGACGCCGATATGCGTCGCGTCACACGCGCTCACCAGATGAAGATGTCCTCGCCTAGATGGATGCGGTTGTAGATCTCGGGCTGGTCGGCGATGAAGGTCCGCAGGCAGCCGTGGCTGGCGGGGTAGTCCGGGACCGAGTTGTAGCCGTGGACCGCGTAGCCGCCATAGAAGTACCAGGAGTAGTACATCCCGTGCGAGTTGTAGCCCGGTTCGGGGCGGATGAACTCGTAGTGGCCGGTCACCGTCGGGGTCGAGTACTTGCCGGAGGAGATCGGGTAGATCGCGAAGGCCTTGCCGTCTTTGGCAAAGACGAGGACCTGCTTGGAGAGCGGCGCCTCCAGGTGTTCGCCGGCCCCCGGGTGGCGGACCTCGTAGCCGCCTTTGCCGGAGAAGGCTTTCTTCACCAGACCCGCCCCGGCCCGCTCGCTGCGGGTCATGTCGTTGACCTTGCGGTAGGCGAGGACGCCGCGGCCGGTCTTGCCGCCGTAGCAGCGATTGTCGTTGGCGATGTAGCCCATCGACCGCATCGCCTTCTTGAAGCCGACGACGACGTCGCCGCACTCGCCCTTGTGGAGGGCGGGGAAGCTCACCTTCCAGCTCTTGCGGGCGCTGCTGTCGGCGCCGAGCTGCGGCGTCGCCACGTGCTTGGCCGCAACCGCGTACTTGCCGTTCTCGCGCACCTCGATGCTGGTCTTGAAGACGCCCTTGTCCCCCGACCTGCGGGTGGCGAGGTTGCGGCTGAAGAGGACGTGGCCGTCGAGGTAGAAGGTGACCTTGACCTTCTCGCCGGCGACGAACGGCGAGAGCGTGCCGCTGACGGGGACCGTCTGCATGATTTCCGCCCGGCCCTTCTTCAGGTTGCCGACCTTGACCTTCACCGTCGCTTCCGGCGCCGCGGTCGGGGCCGGCGGCGCCGGCTTCGGCTTCGGGGCGGCGGCGGCGCTCGCGGGCAGCGCCAAAGCGCAGGCGACGGCGAGCAGGGACGAGAGGCGGCGATTCACGCGCGGAATCCTACTGAGAGAGGAGGGCGACAGAGTTGTTCAGCGCGTGCAGCAGGATCCCGGGCACGATCGAGCCGGTCTTCTCGTAGAGCAGGCAGAAGATGACGCCGAGGATGGCCAGCGGCGGCACGGCGCTGAGGCCGGTGAAGGCGTGGAGGAGGCCGAAGACGATGCCGGCGATCAGCGCCGCGGGGACCGTCGAGAGCCGCTCGCGCAGACCGCCGAAGAGCATCCCGCGGAAGCAGAGCTCCTCGGAGAAGGGGGCCGCGACGGCGATAAGCAGGATCTGGACCGGCACCGGGCCGAAGCTTTCGGCGATGTCCTCCTGTTCGGGTTCGACGATGAGGAGCGAGTAGAGGCCGAGCAGGACGAGGTAGGCGAGCAGGGCGACGCCCATCCAGATCAGCGCCGAGGCCTCGAAGCGCCTGAAGCCGAGCCGCTGCAGGGCGGACCCGAGCGAGGTGGCCCCGTGCGAGCGGGCGATGAAGAGGGGCACCAGGACCAGCCCCAGGACCAGGCCCACCTGGGCGACGATGTTCCCCGCCGCGGTGAGGTCCCCCTGGGCATCGGTGAAGGCGATCGCGGGAAGGCCGAGGATCAACCCGACGACGATCGCCAGCACCGCCCCCATGACGGCCCCGCCCGGTCCCCAGTTCGAGGGTGGAAATGCGCGCTCGGGCGTCTCGGCGACAGGCGGGGCGGCTAGGTTGCTCTCCATGTCGCCCGCAGTTTCACAGGTCTCCCGCACGACTCAGACCCGGCTGCGGATCCTCCGCCGCCTCGCCTTCCTCGGCGTCTTCCTCGTCGTCGCGATGCTGGCGCTGAGCCAGTTCACGGAGCTGAAGGAGCTGGCGACCGGCGTCCTCGCCTCGACCGCGCTGGTCGTCGCCGTGGTCGGCTTCGCCGCTCAGCGCACCCTCGCCAACATGATCGCCGGGATCCAGATCGCGATCTCGCAGCCGATCAGGATCGGCGACCGCGTCAGCTTCGAAGAGCGGGAGGGGCGGGTCACCGACATCACCCTCTCCTACACCTACATGGACCCCGGCGACGGCAGCTCCGTGGTGATCCCCAACCAGCTGCTGACCGAAGGGGTCGTCCACAACCACTCGACCGAAGACACGGTCGCTTAGCGGCGTTCGGCGCAAAGTACCCTCTGCTGGATGACGCAGCGCACTCGGCGACGCCAGCGCCGGCACGGGGGGGTCGGCGCCAAGCTCCTGCTCGTCGGAGGCGGCGTCCTCGCCCTGCTCGCGATCGCCGCGATCGCCGTCACCTCCTGGGTCCTCGATGTCGCCGCCGACGCCCCCTCGCTCGCCACCTGCGAGCCGATCGCCAAGGGCGGCAACACCGTTCTCTACGCGGCCGACGGGTCCAAGCTCGGTGTGGTCGCCTCGCCGCAGGTGCGCTCGCTGGTTTCGATCAACAAGGTGCCGAAGAGCCTGCAGCTGGCGACCGTGGAAATCGAGGATCAGCGCTTCTACGAGCACGACGGTCTCGACTACGAGGGAATCCTGCGGGCGGCGCTGAAGGACCTCGAAGCCGGTGAAGCGGTCGAGGGTGGCTCGACGATCACCCAGCAGCTGGTCCGCAACCTCTGCATCCGCAACCCGAAGCGGACGCTGGAGCGCAAGATCGTCGAGGCGCAGCTGGCGATCGAGTACGCCGAACGCCACAGCCGCAAGGAAATTCTCGGCTCTTACCTGAACGTCGCCTCCTACGGGACGGTCGATGGGACGACCGCGGTCGGCGTCGGCGCCGCCGCGAAGATCTTCTTCTCGAAGCCGGTCTGGCAGCTGAAGCTGCCAGAAGCGGCGCTGCTGGCCGGCCTGCCGCAGGCGCCCTCCGAATACAACCCGCTGCTGAGCCCGAAAGCGGCTAGGGCGCGACGCAACGAGGTGCTGGAGAAGATGGCGAAGCTCGGCTACGTCAGCAAGGAGCGGGCGCGGGCGGCGCTGGCCAGCGGGCTCCGGATAGACCTCGACGAGGGCTACTTCGAGCACCGCGAGCCCTACTTCTTCGATTACGTCGAAAACGAGCTGATCAACCGCTACGGCGCCAACACCGTCCGCCGCGGCGGCCTCAAGGTGCAGACGACGATCGACCCGAAGCTGCAGGAGGTCGGGCTGGAAGCGATGCGCTCGGCCCTTCCGTACTCGACCGACCCCTCCTCCGCCCTCGTCTCGATCGACCCACGCAGCGGCCGGATCCGGGCGATGGTCTCCAGCTCCAACTACGAAGAGAGCAAGTTCAACCTCGCCGCCCAAGGGCACCGGCAGCCGGGCTCGACCTTCAAGACCTTCGTCCTGACGACCGCGATCCGCCAGGGGATCGATCCCTACACCACCTACTACACCTCGAAACCGCTCGACCTCTACCTGCCGCGGTGGGGCCACTGGACGGTCCACACCGCCGACGAAGGCTATTTGGGGACGGTCAACTTGCAGCAGGCAACGATCGCCTCCGACAACACTGTGTTCGCCCAGCTCGACCTCGACGTCGGCCCGGCGGCGGTGGCGGCTACCGCGCATCAGATGGGGATCGTCTCGCCGCTTGACGGGATCCCGGCCGAGGGAATCGGCGGCCTGCGGATCGGCGTCTCGCCGCTGGAGATGTCGAGCGCCTACGCAACCCTCGCCGCCGGCGGCATCCACCGCAAGCCGATCGCGGTCACCAAGGTCGTCTTCCCCAACGGTCACGTCGACCACCCTGACCGGGCGAAGCCGCGGCGGGCGGTTTCGCCGGCGGTCGCCTGGCAGGTGACCCGGCTCCTGCACGACAACATCACCGAAGGCACCGGGACCGCCGCCTACACCGGCTGCCCCGGGCAGGCCGGCAAGACGGGGACGACGGACGAATACACCGACGCCTGGTTCGCCGGCTACCAGCCAAACCTGGCGACGGTGGTCTGGGTCGGCTACCCGGAATCCAACGACGTCTCGATGTCCAGCGTGCACGGGACGATCGTCTTCGGCGGCACCTTCCCGGCGGACATCTGGCACTCGCTCTACGCCAACGCCGGCGTGCCCTGTGAGAAGTTCAGCGAACCGAAGCAGCAGATCAGCTGGGCGCCGTTCTACGGGCGCTACGCGCGCTCGAGCCCGCGGGACGAGGGCGGCCTCGGCGGCGGCTCGGGCGGTGGTGGAGACGAATCGCCGCCGCCCGGCAGCGCCGCGGTCGGCGGCTACGACCCCAACGCCTACGCTCCGGGGGCCGGGCAGGAACCGTACGTGCCGCCGCCCCCGCCGGGCCCGCAGAGCGTCGGCGGCGGCGAGAACGCGGGCGGGTAGCGGCGATCGATCCGCTGCTCGCCTTCGGTCTGATCTGGGCCGGCTACGCCGCCTACATCGGGGTCCTCGCAGCGGCGCCGAGGCTGGGGCGGCGCTTCATCTGGGGCGCCATCCTCGTCCTCGTCGCGGCTTTCGCCGTCGCCCCGGTGCTCCTCTCCCATGACGTCTACAGCTACGTCGACTACGCCCGGCTCGGGGCCCGCCACGGCCTTGACCCCTACATCCACCCGCCGCTGGCCGCACCCGGCGATCCCGCCTACGCCCAGATCACCTGGACCGAAGCGACCAGCGCCTACGGCCCGCTCTTCACCGTCCTCACCTATCCCCTCGCCTGGCTCCCGGTCGGGGTTGCGGTCGCGATCCTGAAGGCGGTCGCGGCGCTCTCGGTCCTCGGCATCGCCGCCCTGACCGGACGCATCGCCGCTTGGCGTGGCGCCGACCCCCTCCGCGCCGCTGCTTTCGTCGCCCTCAACCCGCTCGTCCTCGTTCACGTCGTCGGCGGTGCCCACAACGACGGCTTGACGATGCTGCTGGCGATGCTCGGCGTCGCCGCCCTCCTCAGCGCCCGCGAGCTCAGCGCCTGCGTCGCCCTGACCGGCGCGATCGCCATCAAGCTCTCCGCCGCCCTCCTCACCCCCTTCGCCCTCCTCGGCGTGCCCAGGAGACACCGCTTGCTCCTGGGAGCGTTGGCCGGGGCCGTCGCGATCGGCGTGGCTGCGTGGCTCGTCTTCGGCTGGGACTGGCTGCACGGCTTCGGACTCGCTGGCGAGAACCAGAGCCGGACGAGCTACATGAGCATCCCGATCACGGCCGCCCGTCTCACTGGACTCCCATCCGGCGGCGTCCGCCTCGCCGCTGCCCTGCTCTTCGCCGCCGCGGTCGCCTACCTCTTGGCCTGGACCTACCGCGGCGGCGACTGGCTCCGCGCCGGAGCCTGGGCCACGCTCGCCCTCCTCCTCGCCACCTCCTGGCTCCTCCCCTGGTACCTCCTCTGGCTCCTCCCCCTCGCCGCAGTCAGCAGGGACCGCCCGCTGCAGCTGCTGGGCCTGGCGCTGACTGCATATCAGCTGGGAGCGCGGATCCCGCTCTGAGCCTCCTGCGCCTCTTCCTCCTCCGGCGAGGCATGCAGGATCCCCGTCTGCACGCTCCATCCCGCGCGCCGCCCCAGCGCCGTCACCCCCCCTACATAAATCAGTTCCGCCACCGTCAGCACCCCGCGCACGGCGATCGCGATCAGGGAGCCGAGCGCGAAGCTCTTGCTCGGCAGAGCCGCCTTCAGGCCCCAGGCGAAGGCGGCGTCCTTGGGCCCGAGCCCGGCCGGCGCGACCAGGGTCACCAGCGCCGCGAAGTAACCGATCGCCTGGGCGGAGCCGACGAGGATGATGTCTTCCGCGGGGATGAAGGTGACCGAGCGGGCGACGCAGTAGAGGCCGACCGCGATCACCAGCCAGTTCAAGGAGTAGAAGACGATCAGCGCGACCACCCCGTGCAGCGGGACCACCGCCGGCAGCGGCTCGCGGCCGAACATGCGCAGGACCCGGTTCGCCAGCGGCCCGAAGACCTTCGGATGCAGAAGCGCGATCGCCGCCGGGATCAGCAGCAACACCGACCAGCGGTAGGCGTGACCCTGCAGGTCGGGGTGCTCGATGATGAAGTAGGAGGCGACAACGACCGCCGAGGTGGCGGAGATGGCCTGTTCGTAGACGATGCTGGCGATCGTCATCCGCCGCGGGATCCCGGCTTTTTCGGAGAGCAGGACCCGCCCCAGCACATAGAGGACGCTGCCGGGCACGTAGCGGGCGAGCAGCGGCTGCCCCCAGGCGACCTGCGCCCGGCCGAAGCCGATCCGGTAGCCGAGGAAGCGCAGGGTGAGGTCCCAGCCGTAGGCGCTGAGGAGATAGAAGATCGGCAGGACGACGATTGCCGGGGCGAGCCAGCCGACGTGGAAGTGGATCCCCTCGGCCTTGATCTCCCCCCACTGATCGATCACGGTCAGCACGAGGAAGCCGAAGATCACGACGGCGAGGCCGAGCTGGAGGGCGAGACGGACCTTGCGGCTGCGGGGCGGCCTCTTGCCGACCCGCGCCCCCGCCTCGCCTACCCGGTGCAGGAATGGTTGGCGGCTCTCCACGTTCGGGCTCACCTTAGTCTTTGGGATAGTCGGGTGATGGGTGAGTTCGAGTTGCTGGCGAAGCTGCGCGAGCGCCTGCCCCCGGCAGGGCCGCGGATCGCGCTGGGCAGCGGAGACGACGCCGCGGTCACGGTTCCGGGCGGGGCCACCGCCACCTCAGTCGACGCGATCGTCGAGGGCGTCCACTTCCGCCGCGACGAGGCCGAGCTGGCGACGATCGGCCGCAAGGCGCTTGCCACCGCCCTCTCCGACCTCGCCGCGATGGGGGCCGAGCCGGGGGAGGCCTACGTCGTCCTCGGGGCCCCGAGCGACCTCGAGGAGGACGGCTTCCACGCCCTGCTCGACGGGATGCTCGAGCTGGCCGGAGCCACCGGCACCGAGATCGCCGGCGGCGACCTGACGCGAGCGCC
>Ga0157378_10002692_pt1 | contig 15819 bp, 14 predicted proteins | sample M65metaG_FD_115309 | JGI IMG/M metagenome (GOLD analysis project Ga0157378, IMG submission 115309) | Miscanthus rhizosphere microbial communities from Kellogg Biological Station, Michigan, USA - M6-5 metaG | ecosystem: Host-associated > Plants > Roots > Rhizosphere > Soil | place: USA: Michigan...
AGCTTTGCGATTGACTCCAGCTCCCATTTCAGATCGCGTGCACTTTGCCAGCGTTCATCCGGATCGGCCTCAAGGCACCTGTTGACTACGCGGTTGAGCGCCGGCGGTAAGATATCTGGGCTTTTGGAACGTTTGCCGGTTGTCATCTCTGCCAGAATCAGGCCGAGTGCATAGATGTCCGAACGCGCGTCCGCCTCTTTCCCATCCAATCGCTCAGGAGCCAGATAGGCGGGAGTGCCCATGACCCCTCCCGCGGCTGTGTGGGTTGGATCGACCGTCGATTTCGCAAGGCCAAAGTCCAGCACCTTCACGCCGGACTTCGTGAGCATGATGTTGGCTGGCTTGAGATCGCGGTGAACGATGCCCTTGGCATGGGCCACTGCCAGCGCTTCCGCGATCTGGGCTCCGAAATGGAGGGTCTCGTTGATGGATAGCTTGCCGCGCTTTAGGCGAGCAGCCAGTGTTTCGCCTTCGACCAGTTCCATTACGAGATAGTTAGGACCGACATCATACAGGGTACAGACGGTGGGATGGCTAATCGCTGCGATGGAGCGCGACTCCCGCTCGAAGCGGTCAATGAAGGCTTCTTTGCAGATCTTGATCGCTACAGGCCGGTTCAAACGCGTGTCAGTAGCGCGGAACACATGCCCCATGCCGCCTTCACCGAGCAGCGCATCAATTCGGTAAGGGCCCAGTCGGAGGCCGGGTGTGATCGGCATATCGATGAGGCTCGTGATCAGATCCGATGCACGAAGATCGAGCAGTTTGCCGCCGCTTTGCGAGTTGTGCGACAGCAGCTTTTCAACCTCTCTGCGAATCTCTGGGTCGGCATCGTTGAGAACCGAAACGCCATGCTCGCACGCGGAGTGGTAGAGCTCCTCAATCTGCTGCCAGCGCTGCGAAGGCAAGGATGACCTCACTGGTTAAGGTTGGTGGATGGTATTATGACGCCGACGGCGAGACGTTGTACACGGCATAGTAGCCCCTCATCAACCTGTGCTGGAGAACAGCCGGGAGGTCTGTACGGTGCCGGATCAATCCCAAACGAGTCCCGAAGAAAACGAGACGTCGGAAACTACCCAGCTTCTGCGTGCGTGGGCTGATGGTGATCGGGGCGCATTGGGACGGCTGACGCCCCGCGTCTATCGCACTTTGCGACGTATCGCTGGATACCAGATGCAGAACGAACGCGATGGACATTCTATGCAAGCCACTGCCCTGGTGCACGAAGCCTACCTGGAACTGATCGATGTCACTAACGTGAATTGGCAGCACCGGGCGCATTTCTTCGCCGTTTCGGCGCAAATCATGAGGCATATCCTGCTCGATCGTGCGAGGCGGCGCATGGCAGCCAAACGAGGCGGGATTGCGGAACGGGTGAATCTCGATGAGCTGCCTGACCTCAGCGGGAGCCGTGCAAGCGAGCTGATCGCGCTCGAAGATGCATTGAACGCGCTGGCCGACAAGGACCAACGTAAGGCTCGCGTTGTTGAGCTGCGGTTCTTTGGCGGACTAAGCGTGGAAGAGACGGCTGAAGTACTGGCCATATCGCCGGAGACCGTGATGCGCGATTGGAAGTTCGCACGGTCGTGGCTGCAGGCCGAACTGAGCAACGGCTAGCAGGCCCGAAAAGAAAAGTTACAACTCATGCCAGTTTTCTTTTTCGGATTGCGCCTATAGGGCAAGCGCGATCAGAAACGGTCCGGAACATACCGGCCCTCTGCTTCGCTCTGCACTTCACACCGAAAAAGGAGATCGAAATGAAAATCAATATGTTCCGGATCTGCGCAATGCTCGCCATCAGCCTGACCGCTTCAATCCCGGTCCTGCAGGCACAACAGCACACGTTGGAAGGTGTTTGGAATGTGAGCGTCACTGTCACGGACTGCAACACGGGAGCGATCATCAGGACCGTCCACTCGCTCCAGGCTTACCATCATGACGGCACATTGGGCGAAACCGCCAATACCGCCTTGCGCGGCCCCAGCGAAGGCGTATGGAGCGCGGCGGGCGGAGGGACGTACGACGACAGCTTCTATTTCTACCGCTACACCAGCACCGGGACATTCGCTTCCCTTGCCCACGGGACCGACACAATCACACTCGATCAGGATGCAGGTCATTACACGTCAGTCGGGAAGGTGCAGGACTTTGACGCGAACGGAAACCTGATCTCCACCGGCTGCGTCATCCACACAGCTTACCGGCTGATCGATTCGGAGCAATAAATCCCGGCACAAAATCGCCGATCTCGGCGAGCGGGGATGCCTGGCTGGTTGCAACCGAGCATTTCGGTAAATCAAAGTGGAACGTGTTAACAGCAAAAAGAAGAGTTCTACTGAAAAAATGCATACTCGGCGGGAGCGGCAAGAGCAACAATGACCTTTGCCGCTCCATTCTCGTTGTCTCTGCAGCGGCCATTTAGGACGTTCCAGGCATACAGAGCAGAATAGGTCCTGCTAAACGCCCAAGCGTCGCGGAGCCTTTCTGCAAAATCGCCAAGCCACTCACCGAACGAGATCGGGAATGATATGTCGGCCAGTATCTATGGATCGAACTGGCACGTCTTCAACTGTACGAGCAATTCGACACCATTGCGCTCATACGGGCAGGTAGGTGCCACAACAATTGAGGTGCTGTGGCATCCTGTTTGTGCGCGCCATCCTCACTCGTGGTAGGGACAGGCCGGAAGCGTGACGGCGCCAATCTGGATCAGTACGGAGAGGCGGTCAAGTGTCGACCAGCGTTCGATGATTTTGCCGTTCTCGAATCGAAACGAGTAGTGCGCGTCAAATTTCACGGATTTTCCGGAAGCGGGAGCACCCTGGAAATCCCCTTTATGGGTTCCGGTAACCGTGATTCGCCATACCGCCTTATCGGCCTCGGCGACCAGGTCGTCGATGTGGATCGTTAAGTCAGGGAACGCAGTCCAGATGGTGTTGTAGAACTCCCGCAGGCCTGCTAAATCTAGGGCTGCAGGAGCAAGTCCGTGCGCCTGAACGGACGGGGCGTGATAGTCGTACCAAGCGGACCGGTCATCGATGTTATTGAACGCTACTGCGGCCTCTCTCAAGAGTTCTTTATTGTCTCTTGCCTTCATGGGCTTGTGCATGGAAAATCTCCTATTCTGTGTTTCCCGGCGCTATTGAGCCGGGTTTGATTTCAGAGTAGGGTTTCCTGTGTCGGATGCCCAGTGGCCAGATTGCCATTGTTAGTATCACTTTTGCCAGAGGCGTTGCATGCTGGCGATTCGTAAACTCGGTGTTCTGGTTCCTATTTTTAAAGAATCGGACCGTGCGCCTGGTAGCCTGCGCCTGATTGCGATCCTGACCACCCGGATTGTCACCGATTCAAAGAGCGATCTTGCTCCTATGTAATGAGAGTTTGGATAGAGGGGGTCAAAGACGTGAGATTTGCGTCACGCCATACGCCTGATCTCCTTGATTCCGATCCCAAGGCGTCGTCGCAACAAGAGTCGAAGTATGGAGCCATCAGTGTATCCGACGTCCGCTGCGATGTCGTCAAGGCTGGCGGCGCTGGTCTTCAGAAGATGGACCGCTCGCTCTACGCGTAGGCTCTGAAAATACGACAGCGGCGACTTTCCGATCACCATCTGCATGCGCCGGGCAAGCGTTCGCTTGCTCGCACCGACGACGTTCGCGGCATTGTCTAGAGAAAACCCGTCTTTCAGGCGGGAGCGCGCCCAGGTTTCAAACCGCTCAACTATCGGATCCGAGTGCACCAGATGATCCGTTAAGGCATAGGTGGACTGAGATGGCCTAGAGTCTACGATGAGATACTTCGCCGTCAGCGAGGCCAAGGTCGGGCTCACTCCGCGTACTAGCCACAGAGCGAGATCCATATGGCTGAGAGCAGCTCCCGCGGTAACGACCATCCCGGACCTGACGATCATGTTGGACTCGTCCAGCAGCACCCGCGGGTAGCGCTTGCGAAACAGCGGCGCGAGCCACCATGTTGTCGTTGCGTGATGACGATCGAGCAGTCCGGACTCGGCCATGACAAACGTACCAATGCACGCCGCGGTCATGGTCGCACCTCGGCGAGCCCATTGTCGAAGCGCAGCGCATGCGTCTTGTACGTCCGGTCTCGCAAGTGCCTTCTCCAAAGGTCCCGGCATCTTGAATCCAATTGCCGGAACGACAACGCAGTCAGGGGTGCGCCAACCGCTTTTTTCCAGGCGCACAGAGAAACCCTGCGACGTTTTCACTGCCTTACGCACCCCCACTACCCGGACCTCGAAGGGAGCTACCGCAAGTCCCAACATCTGAATCAACTCATTCGCTGTTTGAAGTGCGTCCAGCACAGCAGAGAGTCCCAGGTCAAAAACATTATCGAGAACCAGCACATTCACTCGCATGGCAAGAATGATAACAAAGATGGCAATGATGCCACTCGTCGATTAGCCACTCGAGCCCTACTCTTGGGAAAGGCCGACACTTCGGCATGAAGGAAAACGAAAAATGATTAAACTCGGATTGTTTGTTCGCCTTGAGGCGAAGCCTGGCAAGGAAGACGACGTCGCCGCGTTCCTAGCGCAGGGTGTGCAACTCGCTAAACAGGAAGCGACGACCAAACTGTGGTTCTCGCTGCGCTTGAACTCTTCAACATTCGCCGTATTCGATGCATTTGCCGATGAGGAAGGGCGCCAAACCCACCTGAACGGCCCAATTGCCAAGGCGCTGATGGAGATTGCGCCGAAGCTCCTGGAAACGCCGCCCTCGATCGAGAAGACGGAGATTCTGGGCGCCAAGCTTTGGCAGGAAATGGGCGCCCGCTGAGTGTTAAGAAATCCCGCTGCGGCGTGCAACCCGCCAGCGGGCTTTCAATACATCAGCGACAAGCATCTAGGGGAATTCCAATGCAGATTAAGTTTGAGACAGCTTTAATTACAGGTAGCTCACGCGGTCTGGGGCGACAAATTGCCGTGAAGCTCGCGATGGAAGGCGTTAAGAAGATCGGAGTCCATTATCGGACGGGACGGTCGGATGCCGAGACTACTCTGTCGCTGGTTGAGGCCGCCGGTGCTTCCGGCACTCTTGTGCAGGGCGACGTGGCCGATGCCGTGGCGGCGGAGAACCTCGTTAACGAGGCGGCGCGGGCACTTGGCGGATGCGACATCTTTGTTCAGAGCGTTGTGCCTCCGCTGGGGGAAATTTACGAGCACGCGATGTCGACAGAGTTGCCATTAGATAAGTGGCAACTTGCGTTTGATACTCAGGCACGCGCGTTCTTTGTTTGCGCTCGGACAGCCGCGACTTTTATGCGTGGAGGTGGACGAATCATCGGGTTGTCGTATACACAAGGCGGGAGGACAGGCGGTTGGCAACCCTGGGTAGGCATGGGGTCTGCCAAGGCGGCGATGGATAGTATCGCAAGGTACTTCGCGGTCGCACTGGCTCGGCACGGCGTTACGGTGAACACCGTGAGCCCAGGAATGTCGGATGCCGGGTTAATGTTACAGACTCCGCGTGAGGTTCAGGTAGCCCTGAAGGAATGGGCGGAGTCAGGCTGGACGCCGATGCGTCGACGCGGAACTTCCGAGGATGTTGCAGATGTCTGTGCGCTGCTCTGCAGCGATGATGCTCGGTTCTTAACCGGGCACGCGCTCTTGGTCGACGGTGGGAGTTCTTTGATGAATCCGGATTTCCCTTTGGCGTTGCAGATCCCGGCCTAGATGCCTTTGGAGCCTCAGCGGCAACGGGTTGCGTGTTTGATCTTGCAGAGGAGGGGAGACTTGCAAAATCGAATCGAGTTCCGATTCCACGTATGCAAGGAACGAGGGATAACGTAATGCGCCGGGATGCCAGTTTGCGAAGAACCAAGCTTCCCACTCTCCCTCGCCATTGACGACTTCAGGATTCAGGAGGACTACAGCGCTATCGCCCTCTTCGCTGATTTGCAAGCATGACGACAGATACGCCGTTCTAAAACGAACGGAATCGTTGGGATTGGCTAAGTGTTCTTCAGGAGTGATGTCCTCTGTTCCCGGTTCCTTGTTGATCGGGTTTTGATAAGCGTCGATCCAGTCCTGATTTCGAACGCGAAACCAATCGATTTCAGCAATGCTGTAGAGCCTGTAGATGAAGTATCCGATGTGGTCAAAGCCGTTGGTCTCTTCGAGAAACGCTCGATACGAAGGCGGTAATCGCAGGCCGAGAAGCTGCTCAGCCGCGATGATCTCGGCCTCGGTAGCACCCGGCTCTCCGAGCCAACCTGCGGCGGCCTTGCCTTCGGGCACCGTTTCCGCGATTCTGCTGTCCTCCAGTTGTATGCGACTGATGTCTTTGAGCAGGCTTCCGAGGTCGGCCATTTCAGGAAACTCCTACCAAACGATACCCCGTTCGGTTCGGCCTCCGAGGGGCTGTCGGCAACTGTGGATCTGGCAACTCTTTGCTCTCAAAGCGACGTTTGCCGGTGATACGCCCATGGCAGCCCTTATATAGAATCTGTTAACCACACGAAGTCTTTCACAATACATGGAAAAGCTCAGGCTCCGGTTTGCTCTCTCTCTGGCTACCGTTATTCGCGGTGCTGCTTTCGGCTGCAATTGTCTTGGTTCCGGCAATTCGCACTTACCTGCGAAGGAGAGCAGCCATTGGGAGTGGCGACCGACTCATGCTCACCATAGGCGAGTTCCAGATGATGATTCCCAAGGGCCGCATGCTTCGCTCGGCAGTTGAAATGAACGCAATGCGAGAACAGGGCACGATTTCGCTGCTTAACGCTCCGGGATATGTGCTCGGTGCACTCGCATGGCAACTCGTAATCCATCACGCGAGGGGGTTTCCCGATTCTCTCGGCCCATTTATTTGGAGAGCATTGAGCGTCCCCTTATATGCGATCCCAGCTTGGTTCTTCGTGGGCCGTGGAATAGATGGTCTTCTGATGCGCCGACTTATGCGCTTGTTCGACCTGGTGATGAGCACAATTCTGGTTCTGCTTTCGCTCATGGTTAGTGTTGGGCTGCAGTTCGGTTTGTCCGCGTCGGAACGAACTGGCGACGACTTATTGGTCTACCTCATCTCTGGTTTTGCTTGGTGGACCTTGCTCTTCGCATTTCCACTGTCAGCCTGGGTGCGTCAAAGGCTTCGAAGAGCTAAAGAAGCATAGTACGGTTGGATCGCGGGAGAGTGGTCGGCGATGGTGAAACGGAACAAGAAATTGGCCTCAGAGCGATTGTCGCCGGTCACTCCCCCAGAATTGAGATGAATGGACTTCCTGATGCTATGTAGCGAGAGTGCTACCATTATGGCGCATTAAGCTCATTCATTTGGTATGACGGCTCTTTATCCAGAAGCACTCAAACATCCGTGGTCGCTGATAGACGTGCTGTGGTTCATGGCATTCTGGCTTCCTTTTGCAGCCGTGGGGTACTGCCTTGCGGTCTGTGCTTTGATGATCCCGGCGGGAAAACGGCAACCGCACAGAGCCGTATTTAAAGCCGCTTTGATTCCCGGGCTGTGTGTTTTTCTGTTACTACCTCTTTACCGACTGCCATTTCTTTTAGTGGGGCAACACGATCACGCCGCTCTTGTAGGTTTCTCTCTGGTTGCTCTGGCACTTATTGCTTCGATCATTGCTGCGATTCGGCAGCTCCGGCGCACAACGAGTCCTAACGCGGCCTTTCACCCCAATTGAGGCGAAAGTTGTTTTGACTCCCGCGAGCGGAATTTTGGTTATTTCCGAGTAGCCGGTGATGCGACCGCTGAAGTTCGCCGACCTTCATAGTGGCTGATCTTACCGCCTTCTACTGCTTCTCATAAACGAACACGTATTCTTGTTCTTTCTGCTCGCGAACCAGGAAGCCGGGAGATACCCGGTTTCAGGAATGGCTTCCAGTCGAGACTTTGGGAACCGGATCAGCTTCCCAACAGCTAGTCCGCACTCACTGGCATCGAGATCGATCCGGTATGACGGTATCGAAGATACAAGCGGTCTGAGCTTTGCTTGACGCTGAGCAATTGAAACCACGGAGCATATTCTGGCGCAAACGCTGCGCCCTGCACGAGCGCAGGTCGCATCGTGTAAGAACTGCGGCCGGCGATTTGGGGCGACAAAGTTAGAAAAAGTTCATCTACTGAATGTGCCGCCATGAAATCTCCGAACAGCGTCGGGCCGCCTTCATGGAGAAGGCGTCGCACTCCGTGCTGCGAGTGCAGCAACCGCAGCATCGCCAAGGTGTCAAATGTTCCAGAACTCGAATCCAGAACATGAATTTGAAGGGAGGGCAATTCTGCCGCGCCTGCCATCTCGAGGACTTGTCTCCCAGCCTGACTTGTGATCACCACGGTCGGTGCTTCTGGCGTTCGGAAAATTGCCCGGTCCAACTCCAGTTTTCCGCTGCCACTTACAATCACGAGAAGTGGATTGTCCCGTTTTCGCAGAACGTTGATCCTGTATTCCGCATACAAATGCCTGGCATCGGGGTTGATGGATTCTGGAGTCCACAGGCTGTTCGATTCTGTGCCGTGTACGGTCCGCGAGCCGACGATGATTGCATCTGCGGAAGCCCGCAACAGGCCCATGATGAAGCGATCAGCAGGGTCAAACCCACTGATAGTGGAGCCGCTAGCCTGACCTTTTACTTCGTAGCTGACAACACCATCAAGGGTGGCTACGAAGTTCGCAAATACGAAGGGCCGCTCTGCGGGCGGTGTTTCGAATTGCAAATCGCCATCGTACAGATCGCGCAAGCCGGCAGGAAGTATTGTATGAGCCTGATCCTTATCGTGATCGATAAGGGTTTCTATCGATGTCATCTGTTGTGAGTTCTCTCCCGGAATCATCACCAGCATATCCGCCAAAGGCTGGCAATTTCATCTCGCTTCCAATACGAGAATGGTGATAGCCCCATTGTCTCGCGAAAGGCCGGGCGCACTGAAAAGTTAGGCCGGCGGCAATGAGCCACGTCGCTCCGAGTGAGAGTGCGGGCGGATGTCACCAGTCGCTTGATATCCTTGTACAAGAGAGGTCAGAAGAAGATATTGGAAAAGAAAGGATACCGTCGCGGAATCGACGTCGGTGTACGCAGTGTGGGCATATCGGTTGCTGCGATAGCTCTCCGAGCCAGCATGCGTCAAAACACGCGTCCGCAACCGGGCATCCGATCATCACCAGCTTCGAGCCAGGCGAAGATTGGTTTTACAACTATGAGAAGGCAGCGATGGTCACAGGCACGGAGTTGCCTCCCCCACATTCGCATCCGCTGAGTCAACCAGCACCGGGACCGGTCGGAAAAGTGCCATCCAATTGGGAATCGCTGCTGCATTAGCCAACGCTGTATCACTTAGTCGAACAGAAGAGCTTTGAGATGCCGTCGATGGCTGGAACTCACATGGTCCTTTCCCTGCGAAAGCTTCCTTTCGGCTGAAGGCGGTAGAATGTAGGCCCCGTGCACCGGAATTCTGGAGGTGGCTACAGTGGAAGTCGCGGGCGAAGAGCTCGATCCAAATCAAACAGAACGATTGAAAGACGCACAGGTTGTCGAGTGGACGGGTACGGATTTCCGTCCAGATCTCGCGTTTCCGACGCTCACCGAAGAGATGGTTGAGCGGCTTAAGCTCTTCGGTCGTGAAGAGGCATTTCCCGCGGACCAAATCCTCTACACCTACGGTGATCGCCACATCGATATGTTCGTCGTTCTCGAAGGCGGGGTCGATATTTTCCTGCCTGCGTCCGGCTCAGGCGTGAAGATCCTCCGCCAGCATCGCAAGTTTGACTTTACTGGCGAGCTTAATCTTCTCAACTCGCAGCGAGTCGTTGTCGAGGCGCGCACCGTCAGCCAATGCCGTTTGTTGCGGATTGGTCGCAGTCATTTGCGACAGCTGATGCGCGCTGAGGGCGATATTGCAAACCTCATTGTGCAGGCAGCGGTCTGGCGTCGCATCGGCATTATGAAGGATGCTTCCAGCGGCGTAGTCCTGGTGGGCCAGCCGAATGATGCACAGATGACCCTGCTGCAGCGATTTTGCGTTCGCAATAGTTACCCCTACCGAATCGACGAACTCGTTCCTGAAGTTACGGGTGGATCGGTCGGCGGTGTCGGCAGCCTGCCTGCGGTGCGGCTTTCCGATGGGCGCGTGCTGCACCAGCCCACCATTCCTGAGCTCGCGGATGAGTTGGGCATCACCGAGTTACCGGATCCGGACCTGATCTACGACGTAGCCGTGGTAGGCGCCGGCCCGTCGGGCCTTGCGGCTGCTGTCTATGCGGCTTCGGAAGGCCTCTGCACCATCGTCATCGAAGGCCTTGCACCAGGAGGCCAGGCCGGAACCAGCTCCAAAATCGAAAACTATCTCGGCTTTCCAACCGGCATCGGAGGACAACAGCTCGCCAGCCGTGCGCAATTGCAGGCGTTGAAATTTGGGGTGGAATTCGCGATCTCACGAGAAACCGTCACCATCGAGCAGGTTGATGGAATCCATAGGCTGCATCTCGCAGGCGGTATTCCGGTGTGCGCTCGTGCTGTAGTTGTAGCCACCGGAGCGCAATATCGCAAACTGACGGCCCAGAACTACGAGAACTATGAGAACCGCGGCCTCTACTATGCCGCGACGCCGATGGAGTCGATCCTCTGTCGGGAGAAGGATGTCATCGTGGTCGGTGGTGGCAACTCCGCCGGCCAGGCCGCTATGTTCCTGTCGGGCATCGCCCGACACGTCTATCATGTCGTCCGCGGCTCGTCGCTTGCAGCGACAATGTCGCAATACCTCGTGTCGCGAATCGAAAACTCATCGCGCATCACGCTCTGCATCAACTCCGAAATTGTTGCGCTCGAGGGAGAGCCCGACCTGCAATCTGTCACGTGGGTAAACCGCAGTACATGTGAACGCACACAGAAGGCAATTGAAGACGTCTTCGTGATGATTGGAGCAGAGCCGAATACAGGTTGGCTCTATGGGACTGTGAAGCTCGACAAGAAAGGTTTCATCCTTACCGGAGAGGCCGTCGGTTTTGAAAATACCCCGTATGCGACCAGCGTCCCCGGCATTTACGCCGTCGGAGATGTCCGCGCGAATTCGGTTAAGCGCGTGGCTTCGGCTGTCGGTGAAGGCTCCGTGGTCATCTCCGATGTCCACCGCTATCTTGCCAGTACGCGCAATCATGTGTCGGCCGAACCAGACTCGGCCCTCGCCGCCCTCCGCGCAGCAGGGAACGTGAGCGAAGCAAGTGTCTAGCTTCGTCATCATCATTGAAACCTTGCATCCACCATGGGCTGGAAGATTGGACATTCAGACTTATGTTGAACAACTTCTCCGACCGCTGACACGAGCTCGATTGTCAATCGATACGGCGAGGCTGGCCTGGTTGGAATTGACGGGCCACTTCGGTTGAGACACTGCCACGGAAACTGTATCGCGACTTAGTCGAGGAGTCGGATCAACAGGGTCAGAATAGAGGCAGGGTTCCTTACCTGATTCGGATACATAGGACGGAAGAGCAGTAAGTTCAATAGTCGCTTGCGCGACTGTGGTCGGCGATTGGGACCTTTGCAAGTTTTTGTGCTCAAAGCGATGGTTGCCGGTTATTGGACAACAACTCAAAGGCAGTGCGACAATTCGGCGCAAACGATGGAGAATCTGACACTCGAACTCTCGGAACTTGAAAAAATGCAACCGGACGAACTTGTTGCCCTATCGGGTCAGATTTGGGATGTGGTTCGCGGTGGAGGGCAGGTCGAGATCATCCAGAGTGTTTTGAATGCTCCTCCTAAACAGCTCCTAAAGATCAGCTCGAGGAATGAGCACGATAACTTTACGCGCCTAATGGCCCGCGATCGATTCGGCTCAATCTACTCAGCCATAGACCCAAAACTCTTGGGCCCATCGACGTGAGAGAGACGCACTCATAGATATCCGGTTATGCGCCAACAGACGGTCAGTCACTATAGACTTTCCATATCTGGAATGAAAGAAGCGATAAGGCCCAAACTCAGATAGACAGGACGAGACACGTTATAGACCCGGCGACATGCAGGAGTCTAGCACAGCGGTCTAATCCAACCGAACTTGGGCTCCCGGTCGAGTGGTCGCCAATGGAGACACTGACAACTTTTGGCCTCCATTCCGCCATTGACCATTGGCGGCCATTCCGCCCGCTTCGAATGCGTCGCAGATCTCACCGGGCTGCGAGCAGGTCGGTGAGCATCACCACTTCCGCTGCCACCAGGGATCGTAGCGTTGGCTCGAGTTCCGGAGCCCATTGCGGGGAATGAAGATCGGGAAGTTTTGCGCCGCTTTCGAGAGCTACCGGGCTCACTGCTCCGATGTGAAGGAGGACGCTTCGCACACCTGCACGGCCGTATTCCGAAAAATCTTCAGACGTCATCTTTGCGGGCATTTCAATCACGCTTTCGGTCCCCAAATTCTGGCGAAGCGCATCGACCAGTCGGGCGGTTAGTTCAGGATCGTTAAAGACGACTTCCGCACCTGGACTGACCTTGATGGACGGAGGTGCCGGTGCATCCGCTGCCGTCGCTTCGGCTTTCAACTGTCGTTCGATCGATGAGAGAATGCGCTTCCGCACTTTGTCGTCATAGGTGCGCACGGACATCTGCATTCTTACCTCATCGGGGATAACATTGCCTGCATTTCCACCGTGGATGGAGCCAATGGTTACAACAGCCGGCGACAGGGGATCTGTCTCGCGCGACACGATCGTCTGTATCCCAAGAATGGCGCGGGCGGCCAGGACAATCGGGTCGACGGTCATTTGAGGCTTACCACCATGTCCGCCGTGGCCGAAGATCGTCACGTCGACGGCGTCGGAAGACGCGCGAAAGAATCCAGGATGGAAACCGATTTTGCCTGATGGAAGAGAGGGCTCGTCATGCATTGAGATTGCAAAATCGGGCTTTTGAAAACGAGTAGATAGACCGTCCGCCAACATGGCGGCCGCTCCGCGGGTAATCTCCTCGGCCGGCTGTCCAACCAGCATCAACGTTCCATGCCACTTGGTGCGGCGTTGTGCCATGATCGTCGCAGCACCGAGCCAGCCAGTCATGTGCAAGTCGTGGCCGCATGCGTGCGCAACCGAAATCACCTTCCCTTCAGAATCGACACTCTTCACTTTGCTTGCGAAAGAAAGACCCGTTTTCTCCTCAATTGGGAGCGCGTCAAGTTCCGTACGCAGCATGACGACCGGACCCGAGCCGTTGTGCATAAGAGCGACAATGCGGGTGCCGCCTACCTGCGTGGTTACGTCGAAACCGAGAGCCTTGAGGCGGTCCGCCAATGTCGCCGCCGTTCGCTGCTCATGAAACGCGAGTTCGGGATGCTCGTGCAGGTTTCTATAAACGCTCTCAAGCTCGGGCTCGAGCGCCGCAATCTCCGGTACAGCCTGATTGATACCCTGAGCCTGTCCCGCAAGAGAAGCACTTCCATTTGCGATGCTCAATGCCATCAGGAACCACAAGCCGTGGCTAATCATTATTTCTCCTTGGATCTTGCCGGCGAATGTTGTTAGGGTACGCGGACAGACGACAGCAGAAGCGGGACCTTCATGATAGCGTGTCTTGAATATCTATATGCACGAGATCCATCGATTGCTCTTGGTGTTTCGTTCGGTTTTGTCGGGACCTGAAAACTGGTCTGAGCCTTTCGTCGCCCGATCTTCCAAGGAAACCGACTGCAATTTGCCGGGCCGGTGCTTACAGTCTTACATTGATCGTCTGCTGTAAACTGCGCTGACATTCCGGAAGGGGCTCTGCGTAGGTATATTGCGAACAGCGGTTCCCAGGTGCGGAGGCCCCTCATGGCGAGATCTTCCCTTAGAAGGGTTTTATCTTTAACCCTGACGGCATGCGGTACCCTCGTTCAGGGTCAGAGTCCATCATCGGTGGTGCAACCTTGGGGAAGCGACAGTGAGGTTCCCGTAACCGTTGGGCAATCTATCATTCCGCTCAATGGCCCCTGGAAGTTTCAGATCGGCGATTCACCGATGGATCCTGTAACGCGTCAATGGCTGTGGGCTCAGCCAAACTTTGACGATTCGAAGTGGGAAACGGCCGACCTTACCCCGCAGAAGGGCGTTACCGACCCGGTTGCAGGATCGTCGGGGTACGTAACCGGCTGGACGGCCAGAGGTCACCGAGGATATTGGGGCTATGCATGGTATCGAATCCGAGTCCGGCTTTCTGCTCCTCTGGGGCAAGACATCGCTCTTCTAGGTCCGGCAAGTGTGGATGACGGCTACCAGGTTTTTGCTGATGGCAAGCTCCTTGGCGGTTTAGGAGATTTTTCTAGAAGTCGACCGGTCATCTACTACACTCGTCCGCTAGTTTTCCCGGTTTTGCAACGCGACCCAAACGCTACGGAAAGCGGCTCCAGGCCCCTCACGCTGTCCTTTCGGGTATGGATGGAGCCAAACACTCTATTCACCAGCCCTGATGCTGGAGGTTTTCACACTTCTCCTGAGTTGGGTGGTGCCACAGCCATATCAATGTCCAACCAGATCCGTTGGGATGAAGTCACTCGAGCCTTCGGCGCAACGGTTGCCGAGGCGTTTTTGTTTCTCTTGCTGGCGGTAGTTTCGTTCAGCCTGGTCCTGTTTGACCGTTCTGATCGTGTCTATCTTTGGATTGGCAGCATCTTTCTGCTCTCGGCAGTCGATAGCGGTCTCGGAGCCGTCGATACCTGGACGGAATTCTTGGGAGGGATTACCGATACTTTTCTGGCAGAAGTCTTCATCCTTCCACTAGCCTTTGTCGGTTGGGTCATGGTGTGGTGGACATGGTTTAGGCTGAGTCGACCGAAGTGGCTTCCTACAGGTGTCGCGATATTGGCATTCGTGTATATTGGCTCGAATTTGCTGGGACAAGGATACTTGTATAACTGGATTCCACAATCACTAGGGTTTGCATTCCAAGTTGTCTCCTGGTTCGTCCGTCTCGTCTGCATCGGACTCATGCTGTGGATCGTCTCCGAAGGGATTCGACGAGAAGGGTTCGAAGGATGGCTGGTCTTTCCAGCTGTGATCTTGACTGGCGTTTCGAGATTTACGCGAGAACTGAGGCTGCTGCATATTCGGACTAATTGGTATCCGCTGGGTTTTCGGGTCCGCATCGTAGACATCGCCAATCTGCTTCTGGTCTTAGTGTTAGCTCTACTGCTCTTGAGGAGGCTGCTGCTCTCGGTACGCCGGCAACGTCAAATGGCCCTCGATGTGAAGCAAGCGCAAGAGGTGCAGAAGGTGATTTTGCCTGAAGCGCGCACAGCTCTTCCGGGATTCGTAGTTGAAAGCGAGTATCGGCCGGCAATGCAGGTAGGCGGAGATTTCTTTCAAATCATCCCGCATGCGTCGGACGGCAGTCTGCTGATCATTGCTGGCGACGTTACTGGCAAGGGACTCAAAGCAGGAATGCTTGTTGCTCTTCTCGTGGGCGCGATCCGCAGTACGTCCGAGACAACAACCGAACCGCTGGAAGTACTGGGAGCATTGAACCGTAGGCTGCTTGGACGTGGCGACGCCCAGGCCACTTGCTTGACAGTTCGGATTGATGCGGATGGAAGTGCGAAGTTGGCAAACGCCGGGCACATGGCACCTTACCTGAATGGTGAGCCAATGAAGATGGAGGGTGCATTGCCGCTCGGGATGATGGAGGGTGCGGAGTTCAGTGTGTTACGGTTCAAGCTTAACGAACGGGATCGTCTAATGTTGTTATCGGATGGAATCGCCGAAGCTACCGATTCGAATGGAAAGCTCTTTGGATTTGATCGCGTCCACGAGTTGTTGCGAACCGCTAGCAGTGCGGCAGAAGTAGCTGTATCCGCTCAGAAATTCGGTCAGGAGGACGACATC
>Ga0157378_10002693_pt1 | contig 15819 bp, 14 predicted proteins | sample M65metaG_FD_115309 | JGI IMG/M metagenome (GOLD analysis project Ga0157378, IMG submission 115309) | Miscanthus rhizosphere microbial communities from Kellogg Biological Station, Michigan, USA - M6-5 metaG | ecosystem: Host-associated > Plants > Roots > Rhizosphere > Soil | place: USA: Michigan...
CGATTGCTCTTTGCTGGTGTCACACGTTCTCCTCTCATACGGCTATTGGTTGGACAAACCACGGACAGTGTATGCCGTCCGCACATCGGAGTCCATCAGTATTTAAAGACTGAACAGCTTATTTGGACGATGCTGGGGCGATGGGGAGTCGCCCTGAAAGCTTACGCGCAAGATCCGGCCAGGACAAGGGGTGTCAACTCATTGCCCGCTTATCGAAGGCTCTCAGCCCCATCCACATGAAAATCACGGTCAGCACGACCAGCGCGGCCAGAATCAGCGAAACCGGCATGTGCGGCACCGACGGCGTCAGCGCGGCCCTCATCCCCTCAGACACGTAGACCAGAGGGTTGATCAGCACCGCCCACTTCATCAGCGGCACATGGGTGAGCCCCGCCCACGGGTAATACGTGCATCCGAACATGATCATCGGCGCCACGATCACGCTGAACATCAGCCCGATCTGCTGCGGCGCGATGCCGGTGCCGAGGTAGAGCCCCATCGCCGAGAACGCCGCCCCGCCGAGGATCGTCACCGCCAGCAAAAGAGGCGCGTTGGCGAAACTCAGACCCGGAATCGGCCCCATGATCAGCCGCGCTACCGGCAGCACGAAGAGCGCCGCCACGATGCCCTGCAGGACGCCGGCGAACACTTTCTCCACCGCCACGAGCTGAATCGGAACCGGCGAGAGCAACCGGTCTTCGATCTCTTTTGTGAATCCGAAGTCCTGCATCATCGGCAAAGCCACCGACTGGATCGCCGAGAGCGTCAGGCTGAGCGCCACCACGCCCGGCAGCATCGTCGTCGAGTAGCCTCGCGGAATCATCCCCATCTTCGGCAGGAGGAAGCCGAACACGATCACGAAGAGGATCGGCTGCAGAGCGGTCCGGACCAGAAAATACGGCAGCTCGCGCCGGGCCACGGTGAGATCGCGTAGCAGGATGGCCATGAAGACACGCGACGGGGCGACTGGGGCAAGCGTTTCGGCGGTCATGTCAGTTTCCTTCCCGTCAGCGAGATGAAGAGCGTTTCCAGGCTGGGACGCGAGAGGTGGATGTCGCGCACGATCCGGCCATGCGCTTCGCCGGCATCGATCAGGGCCGGGATCAGCTGGCCTCCCCGTTTGCTGAAGACGCGCAGCAGCGGCCCGCGCGCCTCGGCCTTCGAGACGCCGTCCATCGCCCGAGCCGCGTCGGCGGCAACGGTGGCATCGCCGTCGAACGTCACCTCGACGAGCGTGTCGCCCGGCGCCTGAAGCTTGAGCGCCGCGGGCGTGTCGAGCGCGAGCAGTTTCCCCTGATCGATGATGGCCAGGCGGTCGCAGAGCTGATCCGCTTCCTCCATGTAGTGCGTCGACATCACGATGGTCCTTCCCTGCCCGTGCAACTCGCGCAGGATCTCCCACAGCGAGAGGCGCGCCTGCGGATCGAGGCCGACCGTCGGCTCGTCGAGAAAAACGACGCGCGGATCGTGTGACAAGGCGCGAGCGATCATGAGCCGTTGCTGCTGGCCGCCCGAGAGTTGATCGACTTTCGCGTTCATCTTGTCGGCGATGCCGAGGCGCTCGAGCAGTTCCTGACCGCGGCGATAGGCATCAGCGCGGGCGATTCCGAAGTACGTGGCGTGGAAGACTAGATTCTCGATGACGCTGAGGCTGCGATCGGGATTGGGCCGCTGCGGGACGACGCCGATGCGCCGGCGCACATCGGCCGGCTGCGTGGTGACGTTGGCACCGGCGACGACGGCCTCGCCCGCCGTGATCCGAACCCGCGTGGTGAGGATGCCGATCAGCGTGGTCTTCCCCGCCCCATTCGGGCCGAGGACTCCGAAGAACTCGCCCTCGGCAACTGCGAGATCGAGCGCGTCGATAGCCACGATCCCGCCGGACGGCGGCGCGGGAGGAGCTGGAGCACCACGCCGTTTCTTGACGGCCGGAGCCGGGTAGACCTTGCGCAGACTGCGCGTTTCGATGGCGTTCATGCGTCGGGGAAGGATATCCGAACCAATCTGTAACGTTTCGACGTCCGTAATCACTACGAAAGTGAGGTGAGAGAGATGTTCGCCCAACTGCAATGGAACTTCGCGATCGATGAACGAGGCTGCGCACGCCTGTCACAAGCCAGTGCGCCCGCAACCGTGGAGACGATTACACCGGGTGAGTACCTCGTCACCCTGCCGACGGCCACCGCCCGCGAATTCGGCCTCACGGCTGACGTCGACGGCGCTGCCGGCTTCATCGCCGCCACGCCGGGAGACGACGCGGGCAACAAACCGAACACCGTCCGCGTCCTGACCGTGCGTCCCGACAACACGTTCGGCCCGAGCCCGTTCCGGCTCGTGCTGCGCACGATCTAACGCTGCTTGCTCATGAACCGCTCGATGTCCTCCGCTCGCCGCGGCGAGTTGGAGGACAGCAGCTTTGCCCCGCTTTCGGTGATCAGTACGTTGTCCTCGATCCGCACGCCGATTCCGTCGTAGCGATCGAGCGCTTTAGCGATCGAAGCCTGCTTCTCTTTCGAAAGCTTGGCGTAGACGGGACTGGCCAGAACATCGGCCTTTCGAACGTAGATCCCCGGCTCGACGGCGAAGACCATGTTCGGCTCGATCGTGCGATCGCGATCGGTCACGTCGTGCGTATCGAGTCCGATGTGATGGCCGGGGACGTGGCGGAAGTACATGTAGACCTGCCGCGGGTCATCCTTCGAAATCAATCCCAGCTTCGCCAGCTCGCGTCCGATCACGGCAATCGCTGCGTGATCGGCATCGCGGAAATGGCCGCCCGGCTTCAGCGCGGCAATGGCGGCTTCCTGGGCGTCGAAGACAGCCTGGTGAATGGCGCGCTGGTCGGCCGAGAACTTTCCGCTGGCCGGATAGGTGCGAGTCACATCGGCCGAGTAGCCGAGGTACTCCGCGCCGAGGTCGGTGAGGAAGAGCGCGGCGCGATCGATCGGAGCGTTGTTGGCCATGTAGTGCAGCGTCGTCGTGTTCGCTCCCGAGGCCACGATCGAGGGGAACGCCCAACAGCACGTGCCTTGATCCTTGTAGGTGAAGTCGACGACAGCATCGACCTGATTCTCGCTGGTGGCGGTAAGCACCCGGTTCATGGCCGCCTTCTGGGCGATTTCGGTGATGTCGATGGCGCGCTGGATCACGGCGATCTCGGCCAGACTCTTCACCTCGCGCATGTGGACGAGCAGCGGTTGCGCGTCGCGAATGTTCAGCGCCGGGAAATGGTCTCGAAGCTCCCGGACGAACAACAGCTCCTCGGTCAACGGCGAGCCCGGACCGAAACCGCGCGCTTCGTTGACGGTCCACAGCTCCGCGCGACCGGCGGTGACGGCGTTGTAGAAATTCGGCATCGCTCGCGGTGACAGGCGCTCGGTCGATTCCTGCGCCGGCCATTGATCGCCCCTCAATGCCGCGGTGGCGAACGCGCGCCACCTCCCCGACGACTCGATCCGTTTGATTCCGCTGATCTTCGTGATCTCGTCGTGCGGCGGAATCCGCCCGGTCCAAACCTCCTGCTGCGGATTGCGGTCGCGCACGAAGAGGACCTCGGCGAAATCGGGATCGCCGGGAACCATCACCAGAGTCGTCTCCTCCTCGTCGATTCCGGTCAAATACAGCAGCGCATCGCTCTGCCGGAACGGCCACTCCTGATCGCCGCTGCGGATCTGCTGCTTCGGCGAGAAGGCCACGAAGATCGCGTTCGTCCCGATCTCCTTCGCCAGCCGCGCGCGCCGTGCGGCGTATTCGGAGGCGTCGATGGCCGGCTTGGCCTGCGCGAATGCGGAAGCAGTCGAAAGAAGGGCGAGGAGAACCAAAATCAGTCTGCGCATCCGGTTATCGTAGACCGCGTGAACTATCTGGCGCATCTCTTCCTCGCCGGAGGCACGGCGGAGTCGCTGATCGGCAACCTGGCCGGCGACTTCGTCAAAGGCCGGATCGGCGACAACGTCCCGCCGGCGATCGCCGAGGGAATCCGCCATCATCGCCGCGTTGACGCCTTCACCGATTCCCATCCCTCGGTGGCCGCATTCCGCCGCGTGCTGATCCCCGAACATGGCCACTACGCGCGCGTAATCGCAGATGTCTTCTTCGATCACTTCCTGGCCGCTGACTTCGGCCGCTACTCCTCGGAGCCGCTCGACGCGTTCCTCTCCCGCGTCTACACCGCCATTGATCCGCATCGCGACCAGCTGCCCGGCGATCTGCGCGTCGTCTACCCGAGGATGCGCGATGGGAGATGGCTGGAGTCGTATCAAGCGGTCGATGGGATTCGACAGGCACTCGGCGGAATCTCGCACCGGCTCTCGCGCCGTCCGCAACTCGCTCCGGCCGTGCATTTCCTCCGCGATCGCGACACGCGCACGGAGCTCGAGCGTCTCTTCCATGAATTCTTTCCCGACGTGATGGCGCTATCATCGACGCCGTGACCGAAAAGAGCATTCAGGAAACGTGGGCTCCGCAAAACCGCTGCTTTGGCTGCGGGCCGGCCAATGACAAGGGTCTGCGCATCCGCAGCTTTCGCGAGGGCGACGAGTTCATTTGCGACTGGACACCGGAGCCGCATCACGCCGCCTTCGACAACGTCCTGAACGGCGGCATCATCGGCGCGCTGCTCGATTGCCACAGCAACTGGGCGGCCACGATGGTGCTGATGGAGCGCAACGGCAGCGCCACGCCGCCCTGCACCGTCACCTCCGACTTTCACGTCGTCCTGAAACGACCCACGCCGATGGCGCCGCTGCGCGTTCGCGCGCGCGTCGTCGAGGTCACCGGCGATCGCGCCGTCGTCGAGGCATCGATCGAATCGAACGGCAAGGTGACCGACACCTGCCGCGGCACGTTCGTGGCGGTGAAGGAAGGGCATCCGGCGTACCATCGCTGGTAACCCATGACCGCCGAACGCGATCGTCTCCGCGGCGCTCCGCACGACATCGCCTGCTGGCGCAAGTGGGGGCCGTACCTCGCCGACCGCGCCTGGGGAACGGTGCGCGAGGATTACAGCGCGAACGGCGATGCCTGGTCGTATTTCCCGCACGATCTGGCGCGCTCGAAGGCCTTTCGATGGGGCGAGGACGGCATCGCCGGTTTCTGCGATCGCTACCAGATTCTCTGCTGGTCGCTGGCGCTCTGGAACGAGCAGGACCCGATTCTCAAGGAACGCTACTTCGGCCTCGTACCGTCCGAGGCCAATCACGGCGAAGACGTCAAAGAGTGCTATTTCCATCTCGACGCGGTGCCGAGTCACGCCTATCAGCGGCTGCTCTACAAGTATCCGCAGCGCGCGTTTCCATATAGTCAACTGATTGACGAAAATCGGCGCCGCGGCTCGCACGATCCCGAGTTCGAGCTGATCGACACCGGCATCTTCGACGACGGCCGCTACTTCGATGTGGTCATCGAAGTGGCGAAGGAAGATGCCGATTCGCTGGTCTTCCGCATCACCGCGCACAATCGCGGCCCCGATCGCGCGCCGCTTCATCTCATCCCGCAGCTCTGGTTCCGCAACACTTGGAGCTGGAGTGGCGAGCCGGCAACGACGCCGTCGATCAAGGCAATCGAGATCGACGGCCACCCTGCCCTGCTCGCCGATGACACCAACACGCCCGCCCTGGCCGGCCTCCTTCACAACGCCCACCTCGGGCCGCACGTGCTGGAGTTTCCGCCTGGCACCGAGTTGCTCTTCACCGACAACGAGACCAACGGCCCGCGGGTCTGGGGGCCTGGCGCGCAATCACGCAGCCGCTACGTGAAAGACGCCTTTCATCGCCGCATCGTCAATGGCGATCAAGACGCCGTGAACCCGGCCAAGACCGGGACAAAAGCCTGCGGCTGGATGCGCGTCGAGATCGATCCCGGCGCGTCGTACACGATGACGATGCGGCTCGGGCCGGAGGGAAAGACTGTCGACGACGTTATCGACCTTCGCCGCGCCGAGGCCGACGAGTTCTACGCCGCCATCCAGCCACCGAATGCGTCCGCCGAGGAGCGCAACGTGCAGCGGAAGGCATTTGCCGGATTGCTCTGGTCGAAACAGAGCTACCTGCTCGACGTCGACATCTGGCTCGATGGCGACGATCCCAATCTTCCGCCGCCGGCGGAACGGCAGCACGGCCGCAACGCGCGCTGGCGCCATCTCAACTCCATGCGCATCCTGGCCATGCCGGACAAGTGGGAGTACCCGTGGTTCGCGGCGTGGGATCTGGCCTTCCACACCGTCGTCCTGGCGCTGATCGATGCGCACTTCGCCAAAGAGCAGCTCTGGCTGATGCTGTTCGAGCAGTTCCAGCATCCCAACGGCCAGATCCCGGCGTACGAGTGGGAGTTCTCCGATCTCAATCCGCCGGTGCACGCCTGGGCGGTCTGGCGGGTCTACAACATGGACCGCATTCGCAACGGCGCGGACCGCCCGTTTCTCGAGAAGTGCTTTCACAAGCTGATGCTGAATTTCACCTGGTGGGTGAACAAGGTCGACCGCGAAGGGAACAACGTCTTCGAGGGCGGGTTCCTCGGGCTGGACAACATCACCGTCTTCGATCGCAGCGAGACGCTGCCCGGCGGCGCGTCGATCGAACAGAGCGACGCCACCGGCTGGATGGGGATGTTCTGCCTGGTGATGATGCGCATGGCCCTGGAGCTGGCGAAGGAAAACGCGGCGTACGAGGGGCTGGCTACGAAGTTCTTCGAGCACTACGTCTACATCGGCGCGGCCATGAAGATGATGCGCGGCGACCGGACGCTGTGGGACGACGCCGACGGCTTTTTCTACGACCTGCTGCGCTTCCCCGACGGGACGAATGTCCCCTTCCGCGTCCGCTCGCTGGTCGGTTTGATTCCGCTGTACGCAATCGAGCGATTGGAGCGGAAATGGCTCGAGCCGTTCGAGGTCTTCCGCGAGAACTTCGACTGGTTCATGAAGCACCGCGCCGATATCGTCGATTACTGCGTGGCCACCGTGCACCACGATGGCGAAACGACGCACGTGCTGGCCGTCGTCGATCAGAATCAGCTACAGCACCTTCTGGCACGCGTGGCCGATCCGGAGGAGTTTCTGTCGACCTACGGTCTGCGCAGTCTGAGCAAGGCCCATCAGCAGCAGCCCTTCGTATTCGGCAATGCCTCGGTGACCTACGAGCCGGCCGAGGCGACGACGAAGCTGAAGGGCGGCAACAGCAACTGGCGAGGCCCGGTCTGGTTCCCGACGACGTTCCTGATGATCGAAACGCTGCGCAAACTGGAGAAGGCGTACAGCGGCAGCGTCCGCGTGGCGCTCCGCGACGGCCACGATTTCCAGCCACGCAACGATCCCGAGTCGTCCTTCATCGACACGCGCGCCGACGAAGGCCTCGGCGCCGGCGCCCGCCCCCGCCGCCGCGGAATGACGCTGACCAACGTGCCGGTCCCGCCTCCCGAGAACACCACCACGCTCACCGGCCTCGCCGCCGACCTGGCCCGGCGTATGACCAATATCTTCCTCCCCGACCCCGACGGCTATCGCCCCTCCCACGGCCCCCGCGACACCCGCAAGTCCGAGCTCTTCGCCCGCGACCCGCACTGGAAGGACCTGATTTGGTTCTTCGAATACTTCAACGGGGATACGGGCGAAGGCCTCGGCGCCTCCCATCAGACAGGATGGACGGCGTTGGTGGCTAGTTTGATTGATGAGTGGAGGATGTGAAACTGGGCCTACGGTCATCGGTAGTCAGCCGCGCGGACCTCATCCGGCGATGACTTCGAGGTTGCCTCGGCGGGCGTTGATCACCGCTTCGAGCGAAATGCGGTGATCAAACGTCGTGAGCCTTCCGCCGTTCGCGACAGCCAGCCCTAGAAGATATACGTCCGTGATCTGGCGATGGCTCACACCAGCAAGGTTGAACAGCCGATCATCTCGCAACGACACACTGTCGGGCCAGAACGCGTGTCCTTCACTGGAACAGGCCTTGTCCAGAAGACTCCGGACCGAGGCTGGAGATTGATGCAACCCAGATGTCGCAACGTTGGAGAGGATGCGTACTACGCCGTTTTCAGTGAGTGGCGACGTGGCCCACCCAGCGGCGCGGTTCGCTGCAAACCAGACGTGTGCCGCGTCATGATGGATGTGATCCGGGTGAAACAAAGCCACAAGTACATTGACATCAAGCAACGCGATGCCGTTCATGGTTCATCACGAAGACGGTTTACGAGCTCCATAGTCAAGGGCGGACTTCCCTTCGGCCGGCGCGGCATCAGCGGTACACCGTTTCGAATCGCCACGCTCTCCGTCGGCTCAAGCGCCTTCCGCGCAAGATCTGACAAGACTCTTCCCGCAGTCGTGCCCCGATTCGCAGCGATTTCTTTCGCGGCCTGGAGGATGTCCTCGTCTACATCGAGCGTCGTTCTCATAGCGTTGCATCGTAACATCACGCATCAGATGCGGCAATCCTCACCCCGGATTACGGCAATCTCTGTCGCGCCTAGCGACTTGGCGAGGTCGTCACCGCGCTCACCGTTGCATGCACAACCTTCGACGTGGTCGCCGGCCCTAGCTCCTCGGGATCTTCAACCCATGGCACGCCGTCCTTACCGACAGGCAGCGAAGTGCGCCGCTCAGCGACGACCGCCTGGAGCCAGATACTCTGTCCCGGCTTAGCCTCCCATCCGTGCGTGCCGAACCATGCCACGCCATTCCAATTGCCCTCTGAATCGAGCGACACGGCTGACTGGATCCACCAACCAGGAGCTGGCGGATCGTGGGGATGGACAAGAAGGTAAATGCGTCGCTTGGAGTTGGATTTCAAATGTGAGGCCGTGCCACGGACCCGGAATTCGGACGAGCCGGTATCGTCATGCAGGATAACGTCGACGGTTTGACCGTCGACAGGCTTCGTGATCGCCACACGTGGCGAAGAGATCCAGATGACGAAAATAGTGAGGAAGATAAGAAACAGAATGACAAAGATGAGTATCCATAGCCCTCGGCGCTGGTGATTGGCGTCAGGAGGAGGAGGATGGCGTTCGATTTTGAGCAATCTGAGCAAAGCGAGGATGCTTCCGATCAACGTAACCAATTGCGCGAGAATACCGAGCACCGACTGGGTCCAGTGGACGAAGGTATCGAGCGACATTACTGTCGAATATAGGTCGGCGTAGAGCGTCCGGCGATACGCAAATATGGAATCTGCCTAAACGGCCTGATGGCATCCCCTCACTCCGCAAACCGCAATAGATTCAACATAATCGCGCCGCCAGAAACGGCACCGCCGTCTCCACACGCAGGATTCGTTCGCCAATCGTTACCGGCGTGAACCCTATGCGTTCCAGCGAACCGATCTCGGCATCGATGAACCCTCCCTCGGGACCAATGACCAGCGTGACCGGTTCTCGCACATCTCGGGGACAAGCAAGACTAGCGTGCGGGTGCGCGACCAGCGCGCGCGTGCCGCGGGCAATCGCTGGAAGCTCATCCTCGACGAACGGGCGGAAGAGGCGGCGGGTTTCGATCGTCGGAAGGACCGTGTCGCGCGCTTGCTCCAGGCCAAGGTTTGCTTGCGTGCGGAGGTTTTCGTCGGAGAGGCGCGGCGAGCTCCAGTAGCTCTTTTCCACACGCCAGGCGTTGATCAGCACAACGCGCTTGATGCCGAGGGACGCGGCGCCGGCAATGACGCGATTCAGGACCTTCGGACGCGGGAGCGCGAGGATGAGCGTCAGCGGCAATGCCGCCGGCGGATCGCGATCGAGCAGCACGTCCATCTCCAGCGCCTCGGCGTCGAGTCTGGTGATCGTTCCGCGTCCGATACGGCCATTCGCGATTCCGACGACGAGTTCCACACCGACGACTGCGCGATGAACATCCGTCACGTGGCGCAGACGCCGGCCCGTCAGGCGGACGCGCGAGGCGTCGACGAAGTCGTCATCGAAGAGAAGGATCAGGTTCACGGCGTTGCAACGATAATCCCCTGCGCATGAACCTGCAGCCGGACTTGAAGTGGGAGACCTTCGCCAGGCGCGAGCCGTACTTTGCCGTATTCACCGATCCGAGGTTTCTGAGCGCGAAGAGGACGGCGAACGACGAGGCGGCGTTCTTCGACAGCGGCTACCTCCTCGTCGACTCCCTCTTTCACACCATCAAGCGGCGGCTGAGCTACGAGTTCGCGCCCGAATCGATTCTCGAATATGGCTGCGGTCCCGGACGGCTGGCCATTCCCTTTGCCCACAAAGCCGGCTCCGTCACTGCCGTCGATCGATCGCCGGCCATGCTCGACGCGGCGCGGCGCGAAGCGGCGAAAGAGGGCATCGCCAACATTCACTTCAAGTCGGCAGCCGAATTCGCTGCATCGCAGCGGAAGTACGACCTCGTCAACTGCTACCTGCTCTTCCAGCGCATGCGCCCGTCAGAGGGGCTCGAGATCTTCAGGCAACTGCTCGGATGCATCGGATCGGCTGGCATCGGTGCCTTTCAGTTTCTCTATCGGACCAACGCCTCGCCGCTCGTCGCCGTCACGCGCGCCGCACGGGAGCGCGCCGGATTCGTCAATGGCATCGTCAACCGCGTGCGCGGCAAAGCGTTCGATGAACCGTTCATCCCCAGCCACACCTACGATCTCGACGATGTCTTTCGCATCCTCGTCGAGAACCGATTCGTGATGAGTCACGTCACCTTCGAGCATCACGAGGAGATGAGCAGCGCCATCGTCTTCGTTCAGGCGCCGCTTTCGTTCTCGGCCACGTCGATCGAAAGCGAGGCGCTGCCGGAATCGACCTCGGGGACGATGATCGACGTTCGCGAACTGATCGCGCGCACATCGATCGAGGATCTCAACCGCACGGCCGAGGAGTACTTCTCCTCGCTGAAAGAATGGGAGCATCACCTCGCCAAGCCGTTCGCCAAACCGGACGAGGCGCCGCCGATCCTGATCAATGTCGCCACGATGCTGCAGGGGATGCGGATCACGCCCGGCATGACCGTGCTCGAATTCGGCGCCGGCACCGGCTGGCTGTCGCGCTTCCTGACGCAGCTCGGATGCCGGGTCATCCTCCTCGACGTCTCCGCAACGGCGCTGCGGATCGCCCGCGATCTCTACGAGCGCCAGCCGCCGATCGGCGCGCGGCCTACGCCCGAGTTCCTGCAGTTCGACGGACGACGCATTGCGCTGGCCGATGCCAGCGTGGAGCGGATCATCTGCTTCGACGCCTTTCACCACGCCCCGAATCCGGACGACGTGCTGCGCGAATTCGGGCGCGTGCTGAAGCCGGGCGGGATCGCGGCATTTGCCGAGCCCGGGCCGCGCCACTCGCGCACGCCGCTCTCGCAGTTCGAGATGCGCACCTATGGCGTGATCGAGAACGACATTGACATCCACGCCATCTGGCGCACCGCGCGCGCGTGCGGGTTCCGCGATCTCAAGCTGGCCGTCTTTCACACGCCGCCGTTTCATGTCTCGCTCGACGACTACGAGGATCTGCTCGCCGGCGGGCCGACGGCCGCGCGCTGGGTGACGGCCACGCGCGATTTCCTTCGCGCCGTGCGCAGCTTCTTTCTCTTCAAGGAAGGCTCGGAGCGTCTGGACAGCCGTAGCGCCGCCGGTCTGGCTTGCGAAGTGGCAGCGACGATCGTCACGTCTCCGGTGGTGGAGGGGCAGCCGATCGTCGTCGAAGCCACGATCACCAATCGCGGCGATGCGATCTGGCTTCCCTCGGACGCCGGTCCGGGAGCCGTTGCCGCCGGCGTGCACCTGCACGACGATGGCGGAAAACTGATCGCCTTCGATTTCCATTGGGAACGGCTGACCGACCCGCCCCGCGAGATCGCGCCAGGCGAAACGGTGGTGGTGCGGATGTCGCTGCCGCCGCAGCGGGCAGGAAAATACCTGCTCGAAATCGACTGCGTGTCGGCCGGGGTGGCCTGGTTCGCGCAGCTCGGATCGCAGCCGGCGCAGCTTGCCGTCAGCGTCGTTGCGCCCGATGTATGATGCGCCGGCATGAACATCGAGACCCGCAAAAAAGGTGACGTCGTCATCGTCGATTTTCAGGGGCGCCTGGCCGTCGGCGTCGGCGACGATCTGCTGCCGCGCCTCATCGAGCAACTCCTCGACGAGGGCAACCGCAAGATCCTCCTCAATCTCTCCGACATGGATTACATCGACAGCAACGGCCTCGGCGAGCTGGTGCAGAGCCTCAAGGTTTCCGGCCGCCACGGCGCGTCGCTCCGCCTGCTCAAACCGCAGGACCGCGTGAAGAAGACCCTCAAGCTGACCAATCTCCTGCCGATGTTCAGCGTCTACGACACCGAGGCCGAGGCCATCAAAGCCTTCGACGCCTGAAGATTCTGATTTACAGAAGGCATTGCATCGATTAAACTCTCCCTCCCTGAAGGAGAGCCATGAATCGATTCCTCGTCTCTGTCCGCGCGGCCTGCATCACTAACCGTCTCTCCGCGCTCCCTCATCGCTGAACCGCCAGAGCGGAAGCGATCGCCAGCAACGCACAATACCCGGCAAAGACGCGCCAGTCGCGCGGACGATCCGGCTGCTTCTCGAAGGCCCGCCAGCCCGCGGCCAGCGCCAGCAAAACGAGCAGCCCCTCCCGCGTCAGCGCCCACGCCACGGCGATCACCGCGACCATCAGCCAGCGTTGCATCCGCGCCAACGCATGGAAGCCCCGGCTGCCGTCAAGCTGCCAGATCGGGATGAGGTTGAAGAGCGTGATCCAGCCGATCGTGCGTGCGACGGCGAGCCAGAACGGAGAATGCGACCAGGCGTAGACCGCGAGCGCCAGCAACGCCGTCGTCAATCCCCACCACGGTCCCGCCAGTCCGATCTCGGCATCTTCGCGCGGCGTGGCGGCATGCTCGTGCATCCTGACAAACGCGCCGACGCCCGGAATGAAGAGCGGCGCCGACGCGGGCAATCCTCGGCGGCGAAGCGCCGCAACGTGGCCCATCTCGTGGACGTAAATCGATCCGACGATCGCCGCGGCGTACGTCCAGCCCCACGCCGCCCAATACACACCGAACGAGGCCAGCATCGTGACGATGGTGCCGATCTTGGTCAGGCCGATGAGCAGCAGCTTCCCCTTCATCAGCAGGGCCACGAGGATCACTTTCAGTTTCCAGATCAGCAGACCGGCCGTGCCCAGCGGCGCCAGAAGCTTGGCCCAGAACGATGACGGCGGCGGTCCCTTTTTGGCTTCCGCAAGTGCACCGGACTCCACGACCGCGGCACATGCCGTGATCTGTTTTGCAACGGCGATGCGCTGCGTTGTTCCGTCCGGAAGAATGGCGAAGGCCTCCCGCCACAGCGCCAACGCGCGCACGTGATCGCCGCCCGCGGATGCGGACGCGGCATCGCGCGCGAGCTCGGTCAGCCGGTCGCGGTGGACGAGCGCCCCGCATGCAGGGCAGGCCAGCAACGACGGCGCGAGCTCCGTGCCGCAATCGCAGGCCCGCGGCGCCGGCATCACGCTAGACACTTGCCGCGGGCGCGACGCTGTACGGACCGTTGATCACCAGATCGACACGGCGATTCGTCTTCCACGCCTCCCACAGCCCGAAGCCGATGATCAGCAGACCGATGATGTTGCCGGCGCCGCCGAAGAACGGCGCGGCGGCAGCCATCAGAAAGATCGCTCCGATCCCGAGGAGGATCGTGCCTAAGCCGACGGACTCACCGGCTGCGCTTGCCTTTACCGGCGTCGCCGTTCCCGCCTTCGCGGGTGCGCTCGCCGTAGTCGTAGTCGTCGCGGTGGTCTTGGCATCGGCGTCCTTGGTGATCTCGGTAATCACGTCCGGCATGTAGTTGCCGGCGATCGAGGCATACGTCAGCAGAACCGCCAGCAGCTGATACCTCCATCCGCCGCGGTTCCTGCCGCCCCATCGCACGGCGCGGCCGACGCCGATCCCGATGCCGATCGAGATCAGGCCGATCTCATATCCGGTCACCTTGCGAACGCCCCACCAGACGATGCTGCCGACGATGGCGGCGCCGAAACCGACGGCGAGCGCACGAAGAAATCGCGCCACGCCGCCCGACTCCGAGGCGCTGGCGATGGCCTCGCGGCAGGACGAGCAGATGGTCCTGCCGCCGGCCTCGTAGTAACTCTGGATGATGTTCTGATTGCACGATGCGCACGTCACCGACGACGCGGGCGTGGTGGTGAATTCGGCGCGATCGAATTGAAGCGACGGCACACTTCCGAGCGGTTCGGACAAACGGGCCCCCTGATTGGCTGAGATTGTCCGGGCATGGTACCGGAATTTCTGCTATTCGCCACTGGCGACTCTGGCCCCTGCTCCCCGCTCGGCGAGCGCCGGATGCGTCACATCGCTCGACGCCCCCTGCAGTTTGCGGAAGAGCGCCCAGTAGACGCTGATCGATCTCTCCAGCACCCACAGCGGCGCACTGAGGCAGGCGCGCAACGGGAAGAACGTGGCGTTCCCGGCGCGTCCTCGGATCGCCAGCACCAGCGACGAGAGAGCGATCGCTCCCGCGTAGCCTCCGGCCAGCCGAATGCCGCCGATGACTGCCAGGAGCATGGCCATCGGAAGCAGCGCAAAAAAGAAGGCGGTCTTGACCGGCATGGCGAAATCGTCGCCGGCCTGTTTCGGGCGGTCGCGCAGCCAGTCGTGCAGCGGCGGCGGCAGGCGGCGCACGAAGACATCGCAGGCCGAGAAGACTTCCGCTCCCTGCGAGGTCAGATGGCGGACGGGATCGTCGCTGTTCGACCAGGCCACATCGACGCCGCGGATCCCGCGCACGGTCGACTTGCGCATTGCGAACGTGGCGCCGTGATCCGGCAGCGGCTCGACTCCTCGGTGCACCAGCATCCGGCCAGCCTCGATTCCGATCCACCACGGGAGCGGATCGAAGTAATCCTGCGGCTCGACCACCTCGTGAACGTCGAGCAGCTCGCAGACGCTGTCGATCGCCGCGCCGTCGTACCGGACATTCTCCTCGGCGACGATGATCTTGTCGCAAGTGCTGACGTCGATCGCCGTGCGCACGACATCGATCGTTCCCGAGAAGTTGCGATGCCGAGGGCGCGGCGCGATGTGCCGGCTGACCCATCGAAGGACGCGACGATTGTTCTCGAAAACGGGAGCGGGCGAATCATCGACCACGATCACTTCGCAGCCGGCAACGGCAAGGCTCGAGAGGTAGGTAGCGAGGTCACGAAGATCGCCGCCGGCATCCCGATCGCGTTCGATCACGACCAGATAACTGCAGCGGCAATCGCGGGGATTACGGTCTCTCATGGCGGTCAGAAAAGCGAGGTGTGTGCCAGTGGCACATGACTTGCCGAGCTCGCTGTCATGGCCCGGCAACAACGCAGCACGTCGACGATCAAAGTCTGGCCGGGCGCCCCCTATCCGCTGGGCGCCACCTACGACGGCGCGGGGACGAACTTCTCCCTCTTCTCGGAAGTGGCCACCCGCGTCGAGCTCTGTTTCTTCGACGACGACGGCAAGCAGACCTGCGTCGATCTTCCGGAGATGACCGGCTTCATCTGGCACGGCTACATCCCCAACGTCGGCCCCGGGCAACGCTACGGATTCCGCGTTCACGGGCCGTGGGAGCCGCAGGCGGGACACCGCTGCAATCCCTCGAAGCTGCTGCTCGATCCCTACGGCAAGGCGGTCGACGGCCTGGTGAAATGGAACGAAGCGGTCTTCGGCCACTTCTTCGACAATCCCGACGGGAAAAACGACGCCGACTCCGCCAGCTTCATGCCGAAGTCCGTCGCCACCAGCCCCTGGTTCGACTGGGGTGCCTATCGCTATCCGCGCCCGCCGTGGCACGAAACGATCATTTACGAGATCCATGTCAAAGGCTTTACCCAGCG
>Ga0157378_10002694_pt1 | contig 15816 bp, 15 predicted proteins | sample M65metaG_FD_115309 | JGI IMG/M metagenome (GOLD analysis project Ga0157378, IMG submission 115309) | Miscanthus rhizosphere microbial communities from Kellogg Biological Station, Michigan, USA - M6-5 metaG | ecosystem: Host-associated > Plants > Roots > Rhizosphere > Soil | place: USA: Michigan...
GATCGTCCACGCGATGAATTTCTCGAAGCCCTCGACCGTCGGCGGCGGCGGCGAAATCAGACGCGTGACTTCGGCGGTGCCGAGCGACGCCAGCAGGTCCGGCGCGTCGCTGGCGCGAAGCTCGCGCAGCGTGATCATCGTCCCTGACAGCACCGGCAGGCCGCTGCGCCAGTGGCCGCGCGGCGTCGTGGCCGGAACGGCGGTCGTGAGGTTCATCACGTCGAGAGTGGTGAGGTTGGCCATGTTAGTTTAGGCCTCCCACCGACGTGCCCCAGATGATGTGATCGCTATCATCGGTGCCCCAAATGATGTGATCGCTGTCATCGGTGCCCCAGATGATGTTGTCGTCCGAGGTGCCCCAGATGATGTTGTCGGCGTCGGTCGTGCCCCAGATGATGTTGTCGATGTCGTCCTTGGCCCAGATGATCTTGCCGCCGAGGCCATTGCCCGAGCCTTTTTTCGACAGGAGCGTGCCGGTCCCCGAGGTTCCCCAGATGATGTTGTCGTCGGCCGCCGACGTGCCCCAGATGATGTTGTCGCCGTCGGTCGTGCCCCAGATGATGTTGTCGCCGTCACCCGACCACGTGCCCCAGATGATGTTGTCGCCATCATCGGTGCCCCAGATCACGTTGTCGTCGTCGAGCGTGCCCCAAATGATGTTGTCGGCGTCGTCGGTGTTCCAGACGATCGACTTGGCGTGGCGCTGCCCGATGATGCGGAAGTCCGCGAGATTCTTCTGCGTGCCCCAGATGATGTTGTCGCCGTCGGAGTTGCCGAACACGACGTTCTTCTTGAGCAGCGTGAAGTCGGTGCCCCAGATGATGTTGTCGTCGACGAACTGGCCGTTGACCTTGACGTGCTTCGATCCGCTGACGAGCAGCTTGCCGCGAACGACGCCGGTGCCCCAGATGATGTTGTCGTCGAACGCGAAGTTGTTGTAGTAGACGAAGCGGCCGCCGATGAGGCTGGTGCCCCAGATGATGTTCTGCGCCCACGCGTAGCTGGAGCCGCCGATGGTGGACGTGCCGCTGACGCCGGTCGTCAGCCACCACGCCCCAGTCCGCGCCGCGGTGTTGATGGCGCCCGCGAGCGTCGTCGCGCCCGCGGCGTTGATCTGGCCGGCGCCCTGCGTGAGCACGTCGGTCTTCGCGAGCTTGATGGCCGTGTATTCCAGGATCGCCTTCGCTGCATTGGGCATCAGCGCGGCGGTGTTCTGGTGAAGGTTCGCGTCGAGCTCGAGCGCCACGACGCCCGTCGCCACCGCGGCCGCCATGCTGGTGCCGCTCAGGTCGATGAGCTTCGCGGAGCCGATCGTCTGCTGCAGATACGCCGGGTTGGTGCTGGCCGCGAGCGTCGAGCCGGGCACCGCATCGGAGAACAGGTTGACACCCGGCGCGACGACGTCAGGCTTCGCGAAACCGTCGTACCACGTCGGCCCCTTCGCGCTGAAAGAGGTGACGTAGTCGTCGGTGAGCGTCACCGTCGTCTTGCCGTCGGCGGCGCCGACCGTAATCGCCGACGGCGCGTTGCCGGGCGAGTTGACGCTGCCGTAGCCCGGGCCGTCGTTGCCGGCCGCGACGACGACGACAATGCCGTGACGCACGGCGTCTTCAATCGCCTGGACGAGCGGGTCGAACTTCGCCGGCGTGGTAATCGGATGGCCGAGCGAGAGGTTGATGACGTCGGCGGACCTGTTCGTGACGACGTCTTCGATCGCCGCAATCACGGTGCTTGTGTGGCTGGCGCCCTGCGAGTCGAGCACCTTGAGGGCGACGATGCTCGCCTTCGGCGCGACGCCCTGGAACATGTAGTTGGACAGCGCGCCGCTGCTCGCGATGAGGCCGGCGACGTGCGTGCCGTGGCCGAGATCGTCGTACGGCGTCGCCTTGCCGCTGACGTAGTCCTTCCAGCCGATGACGCGGCCGGTGAAATCGCCATTGGGGTTGATGCCGGAGTCGATGATCGCGACCCGGACGCCCGAGCCGTTGATGCCCGACGTCAGGTTGGCCTGCGCGCCGGCCGTCAGGCCGAGCGAGAGACGCAACGTGCTGACGCTCATGGGCTGCGACGTCGTGGACTCCACCGACTGCGCCACCGGCGTCGAGCCCGTGGGCTTCTTCGTCACGGCCGTCAGATGGACGGTGTGGTCGCGAGTGATGGTGACCGCGCCGTGCTGCGCGAGGTCCTGCACATCGGAGCCGTTGATGTCGGCGGCGAGACCGTTAATAGAAGGATGCTGCGACTTGACCCTGCTCCCGTGCCTGCGGAGCGTATCGAGGACGTCGTTTTCGTGGCCAGGCGTCACCGTGATGATGACGTGCTGCTTGCCTGCCCCCTGAACGCCGTTTTCAACGTAGGTCTGAGCCGCGGCGGTGCTAACGCCACCGAGGGCCAGGAGGCCCACTGCAGCGAATAAGGACACGCGTCGGGTCAATTTCACGACCTCTACTATAGCAAAGTGTCGGCCATGTCCGTGTGTGTCATGTGCACCACCTAAAAGTCTTTCCAGCACAGCAATATACGGGGAAGCTGATGCGCAGTTTCGGGACGAGATGACAGCTTGAGACTGTCCCAGATAGGGACACAAAGAATGCTAGAAATAACACTTCCGGCGAATTTTATTAGGAAAAACGCCGATATTCGAGTTTTTGCGCCGATATGAATCACATGTCATGTGTTGGCACATCAAGTGCCAAATGATACCGCTATCGTACACGCGGCACATGAAACTCAGCCGTTGGTTTTCAGAATGCCCACCTCAATAGCACCCCGCCTACCGTGAAACCGGCGCCGACCGAGGCCAGTAGCACCAGGTCGCCCTTCTTCAAACGTCCGCTGCACACCGCGTCGTTCAGGGCGAGGGGGATCGTCGCCGCCGTCGTGTTGCCGAAGCGGTCGATGTTGACGAGCGTCTTCTCGGGGGCGATCCCGAGTTTCTCGGTGGCGGCCTCGATGATGCGCTTGTTGGCCTGGTGCGAGATGAAGAAGTCGAGATCGGCCGGCGTGAGGTTGTTGCGTTCGAGGATACGCCGCGAGATCTCCTCCGTCTTCCGGACGGCGAACTTGAACACGGTCTTCCCGTCCTGCTTCACGTAGTGCAGCCGCTGATCGACGGTCTCGTGCGACGGCGGGCGCCGGCTGCCGCCGGCGGGCATGAAGAGCGCGTCCGCGCCGTTGCCGTCGATCTCGTGCTCGAAGTCGAGGATCGCGTTCTCGCCGTCGTCGGCCCGCGAGACGACGACCGCGCCGGCGCCGTCGCCGAACAGCACGCACGTCGCCCGGTCCTTATAGTCGATGATGCTCGACATCACGTCGGCGCCGACGACCAGGGCATGCTTGTGCGCTCCGCTCGCGACCATCTGGCTCGCCACGGTCAGGGAATACGTGAACGCCGAGCACGCGGCGCTGATGTCGAAGCCCCACGCGTGATGGGCGCCGATCTTGTTTTGAATCAGGCACGCGGTGCTCGGAAACATCATGTCGGGCGTCACCGTGCCGACGATGATGACGCCGATGTCGTCCGGCGTGAGGCCGGCGCGCTCGATCGCAAGCAGCGCGGCTTCCTTGCCCAGGTCGGACGTCGCCACGCCCGGATCGACAATGTGCCGCTCGCGGATGCCGACGCGCTGCATGATCCAGTCGTCGTTGGTGTCCACCAGTTTCTCAAGATCGGCGTTGGTCAGCACCCTCGGCGGCACGAAGGTCGCCAGAGACGCAATCCTGGTCGGCACGGCGCCGACCCTGTTCGTGTTCCGCTCTACCACAGTCGCGAGTCCCTTCTCCGTTCGTCAGGCGCCGACAGGCCGAAGTAGCCGTACGCGCGCTCGGTCGCCACGCGGCCGCGCGGCGTCCGGTCAAGAAAGCCGTTCTGAATCAGGAACGGCTCGTAAATGTCCTCGATGGCGTCGCGTTCTTCGCTGATCGCGGCGGCGATGCTGGCGACGCCGACCGGCCCGCCGCCGAACTTGTCGATGATCGTGCGCAGCAGCTTGCGGTCGACTTCATCGAAGCCGAACTCGTCCACCTCGAGCATCTTGAGCGCGGCCCGCGCCACCTCGAGCGTGACGTTGCCGTCCGCGCGCACCTGCGCGTAGTCGCGGACACGGCGCAGCAGCCGGTTGGCGATGCGCGGCGTTCCGCGCGACCGCCGCGCGATCTCGCTGGCGGCGCCGTCGGCCGTCGGGACGCTGAGGATGCGCGACGACCGGCGCACGATCTCCTCGAGATCGGCCGGCGTGTAGAACTCAAGCCGATGCTGAATGCCGAAGCGCGATCGCAGCGGCGACGTCAGGAGCCCGGTCCGCGTGGTCGCGCCGATCAGCGTGAACGGCTCGAGGGGCACCTTCACGCTCCGCGCGCTGGGGCCCTGCCCGACGACGATGTCCACTTCGTAATCCTCGAGGGCGGGATACAGCATCTCCTCGATGGCCGGCGACATCCGGTGGATCTCGTCGATGAACAGGACGTCGCGCGCCTTGAGATCGGTGAGGATGCCGAGGAGATCGCCGGGTTTTTCTATGGCCGGACCCGACGTCGCCTTGACCTGGACGCCAAGCTCGTGGCCCACCACGTGCGCGAGCGTCGTCTTGCCGAGCCCCGGCGGCCCATGCAGGAGCACGTGATCGAGCGCGTCGCCGCGCTGCTTCGCGGCGGTGATCGCGACGTGGAGGTTTTCGCGGACCCGGTCCTGGCCGATGTACTCGTCGAGCAGCCGCGGGCGCAGCCCGGCGTCGTACTTCTCGTCTTCGTCGACGCGCGCGGAGGTGACGATTCGCGGATCGGTAGTCACGGCTTATTTTGCGAGTTCCCGCAGGGCCTGCTTGAGCGTCCGCTCGAAGCCGGCGTCGCGGCCGGCCACCGTGAGCGCCGCATCGACGGCTTTTTCGGCGAGCGGCCGATGATACCCCAGGTTGATCAGCGCCGAGACCAGATCATCGCGCAGCACGGGCACGGCGCCGGCCTCGGGCGCGGCGGGAACGGCCTGCGTTTTGGGCAGGCGGTCCTTCAGCTCGAGCACGATGCGCTCGGACGTCTTCTTGCCGACGCCGGGGATCGCCGTCAACCGCGTGAGATCGCCGCGCTGGATCGCGCCGATGAGCTCCTGCGGCTCGATACCGGACAGCACGGCCAGCCCCAGCTTGGGTCCGATCCCGCTGATGCCGATCAGGCGCTCGAACAGATCGAGCTCCAGCACGCTCGCAAACCCGAACAGGGCGAGGGCGTCTTCGCGCACGTGCGTATGGACGCGGAGCGCGACCTGCTGGCCGGCATCACCGAGTCCGTAGAACGTCGACAGCGGCACCGCTACGTCATAGCCGACGCCGCCGACATCCACGACCACACGATTGGGGTGCTTCTCGAGGATGGTCCCGCGAAGGTGCGCGATCACGGACGGTAGTGACGCCAGCTCGTCGCGGCTTTGCGCGGCGTCGGTCCGCCGCCGGCATGCGCGAGGGCCCGCGCGGTCCGCGCCGGCTGGGCGTGGATGTGGCACACCGCCACCGCGAGCGCGTCCGCGGCGTCGTGCGGCGACGGCGCCTCCGCCAGGCGGAGCATGAGCTTGATCATGTGCTGGATCTGCGGCTTCTCCGCGCGCCCGTAGCCGGCGACCACACGCTTCACTTCCGCCGGCGTGTACTCGAAAATCGGCACGCCGGCTTCGGCCGCGGCCAGCATCGCCACGCCGCGGGCGTGGCCGAGCTTCAGCGCCGTGCGGGCGTTGACGGCATGAAAGAGGTTTTCGATCGCGACGGCGTCGGGCCTGCACTCGCTCAGGAGCGTCGTGAGGCGCGAGTGGATGACGAGCAGCTTTTCCGGAAATGTCGCCGACGCCTTTGCCTTGATGGCGCCGCAGGTGATGAGGGTGTGGCGCGATCCGTCGGTGTTCACGCAGCCGTAGCCGGTGCGGTCCGAGCCGGGATCGATCCCGAAGATGATCACGCCAGCGAGGCCTCGATCTCCTTCTCCGAGATGTCGAAGTTGCTCGAGATGTTCTGCACGTCGTCGTGATCGTCGAGCGCTTCCATGAGCTTCATCATGGCCTGCGCGGGCTTGCCTTCGAGCTTGACGGTGTTCTGCGGGATCAGCTCGACTTTCGCGCTCGCCGGCTCGACGCCGAGCGCTTTCACCGCGTCCTGCACGGCGGAGAACGTCTCGGGCGCGCTGAACACTTCCCAGCTGTCACCTTCGTCCTGAAGATCGTCGGCGCCCGCCTCGAGCACCGCCGTCATCAGCTTCTCCTCGTCGATGCCGGGGGCCTTCGACTTCTCGACGACGACGTGGCCCTTCTTGTTGAACATCCAGGCGACCGCGTTCGGCGCGGCGAGGTTGCCGCCCCATTTCTCGAGGAGATGCCGGATCTCGCCGGCCGTCCGGTTCTTGTTGTCGGTGAGGACGTCGATGATGACGGCCGCGCCGCCGGGGCCGTAGCCTTCGTAGGACGCCTCCTCGTACGAGACGCCGGGCTCTTCGCCGGTGCCCCGGCGAATCGCGCGCTTGATGTTCTCGGCCGGCATGTTGGCGGCCTTGGCGTCGCCGATGATCGTCCGCAGGCGAGGATTCATGTCCGGATCGCCGCCGCCGCCGCGCGCGGCGACCGTCAATTCTTTGATGATGCGCGTGAAAATCTTGCCGCGCTTGGCGTCAAGGGCGCCCTTTTTGTGCTTGATCGATGCCCACTTTGAATGGCCAGACATGCAGAAACTTTACCCCTTTTTGGCCAGGATGATCCAGACATCCGCGCGCGCGTCCCACGGGCGTCCGCGGTAGTCGCCGAGCACGCTTTGCACCGCAAAACCGGCGCGATCGAGCCGCGCCGCCATCTGCCGGACCGACAGCGTCCGGAACGTCAGCTCGAACCGGTGCGTCGACGTCTTGCCGCGCTGCCGTACGTGATAGCGCTGCAGAAACGTCGTCAGATGCCGGCGGCGATCCTGATGGACCGATTCGACCAGCGTGAGCCGGGCGCCGCCGGCCGCCCGGCCGCGGAGCTGCACCTGGTTGCGGTATTCGCGCCAGTTCGGGACGTCCGGCACGAGATCGATGCCGAACGTGCCGCCGCGCTTGATCACCCGCGCCACCGAGTCGAGGGTCTGTGAGAGATCGCGCTCGCGGATGAGGGACTGCAGAATTCCGTACGGCGCGAGCACCATCGCGAACCGGCCGCGCCTGAAGGGAAGGTGACGGATGTCGGCGCGAACGAATTTCGGGGCTCGGGACTCGCGGCTCGCGGCCCGACGGGCTCGAGCGCGTGCGCGCTCCAGCATCGGCGCCGATCGATCGACGCCGACGACGTCGATGTCGTGCCTGGCGAGCGGCAGCGTGATGCGGCCGGTGCCGCAGCCAAGCTCGAGGACGTCGCCGTCAGCGCCGGCCGCGATCCGTTGCCAGAACGCGACGTCGCGGCGGCCGAGCGTCTGCGCGTTTTCCCAGTCGTAGAACGGCGCGTAGTCGTCCCAGCCGTGCCAGCCCTGCTTTGCCACCGCGCGTCGCGCCCTACACCGCTCCGGCGTCGTGCACGACTTTGCCGCCGACGACCGTCAGGACCGACTTGATCTGCTTGATCTGAACGTCGGGGACGGTGAAGTAATCCCGATCGAGCACGGCCAGATCGGCGAGCTTCCCTGTTTCAATCGTGCCGATCTTGTCTTCCATGCGGAGGAACCAGCTGTTGTCGCGCGTGAAGAGGCGCAGGGCTTCTTCGCGTGTGAGCTGCTGGTCGCCGTTGACCTTGTCGCCGAACGAGTTGACGCCGGTGACCGCAAAATAGATGTGCGGCCAGGGGCTGAGCGGCGCGATGTGCGCGCCGTCGCCGTGGATGCCGCACCTGATGCCGTGATCGACGATCGTCCGGAACTGCGGGCCGATCACCTCTTTGGGATCGTTCGAGGTCACCCAGCGGAACGCGCCCATCTCGACGCCGCATCCGAGGTTCTTCAACCGCGTCAGAAGATCGCTTGTCACGACCGGCACGTGGTGTACGACCCAGCGCTGGCGCGTGATGTCGAATTCCCTGTTGACGGCCTCGTACGCGTCGACCACCTGGGTGAGCCCCGCGAGATTCTGCACGCTGTTCTCGTTGTGCCAGCCGGCCTGCGCGACGAGCCGCTGCGCGTCACGCCACACCGCGCCGCTCGCGAGAGGCGCGGCCCACTCGCCGATCGACCCGGTCATCAGCATGTCGTCGCCGAAGTACTGGAACTGATTGCGCAGCCGTTCCTTGAGCTCGGGCAGATTGGGATCGTTCTGGTTCTGCAGGAAGTTCATCTGCAGCCGGATGGTCGTCTTACCTTCCCGGTGCAGGGCGAGCCAGGAGTCGTACATCCGGTACTGATCGAGGTTCGACAGAATCTGATTCGGATGCAGCGGACCCGGAGTCGGAAAGAGCACCTGATCGAGCTGGCTGGTCAGCCCGATGCTCGCCGAATACGCCATCGCGTCCATCGTGCTGCGCTTCTTGTCGTCGAAGGTCTGCGCCTGCCGCAGCAGATACAGCGCGCTCGCCGACGGTCCACCGCCCGCAAATCCGGCCGCCGCGATCGAGCCGTTGGTGCCGGCGCTGATCTTCTTGATATCGGGATGCGCTGGCGCCTGGCCGTCGGCCGCGTCGAAGAAACGCTTGCCGACCGTGTTGGTCACGGCCGGGCCGGTGAACCGTTCGTACAGCAGCACCGGCCGATCGGGCACCGCCGCGTCGAGCTCCTGCAGCGTCGGATGCCGGCGTTCCTTCCACTGATTCGGATGCCACCCGCCCATCGACGTGATCCACTGTCCGGGCGGCACGGTCTTCCGGCGTTCGGCGAGCGCCTCCTGCACCTCTTTGATCGACGTCGTGTTCTCGAGAATCGTGTGATACCCGGGCCGATTCGCGAGGCTCACGATGTGCACGTGCGGCTCGACGAGGCCCGGCACGACGGTGCGGCCCTTGAGATCGATCACGGTCGTGCCGGCTCCCGCGCCCGACGGCCGTCCGCCGACGGCGGCGAACCGTCCGTTTCTGATCGTGACCGTGTTCGCGATCGTATTGCGCGCGTCCATCGTGTGGATGCGCGCGTTGGTCAGGACGAGCGTCTGGGGCTGAAGCGTCCGGCCGCTCGCGTCGATCGCCCCGGGCAGTCTCGGCGCCTGCGCGGACACGACCTCGATGACACCACCGGGACGGACTGACGCCCCGACAGCGGCCGCCGCGGCCGCTGTCCCCAGAAACCGCCGACGCGAGATGCCGCGCTTGCTCATGTCATCCTCCGCAAAGGCAAGGCCTGAAGGCCCGCACTACATCCGCCGTAGATCAGTCGGAGACCGCGATTTCGCCGGGAACGATCGGCCGCGTCCGTGGCAGGCGTCCGAGCCGGGCGAGGTGGCCGAGGAACGCAAGAATCGCGAGAAACACGACCAGCTTCACGCTGTCGCCCGCGCGCGTGCGTGGAATCACCTTCCACATCAGCCACAGGGCGGGCTGCGCCCAGCAGACCGCCCACACCGAACCGTAGAAGTACCGGCGTTCGTGGCCTTCGCCCTTCGTCGACGGCTTCACACGCGGCAGGCGGCCGAGCAGCCCGAGCAGCCAGATAAAGCCGGCAATCGGAAAGTACGCGTACCGGTAAATCTGCTTCAGATACCAGTTGCCCGTCGCGATCGCGATCACGAGGCCCGCGATGTTGAGCAGCGCGAACGTGAGGACTTCACTCCACGCGAACGTATAGCAGACGCGCCGGTAGAGCGGATTCGGACGATCCTCGGTGAACCGGATGATGTACGGCCTGGGCTCGACACCCGGCAACCGCCCACGCAGACCCGCAATGCCGGTGCCGACGAGGACCGCGCCGAGCCACAGCGCCATGCGCGAGTCGAAGCCGTGCTCGAACAGGTCGAACGTCAGCGGCCCTGGCGCGATGAAGAAGACGAAAATCCAGATCGGCCAGTGATTGAACCGGTAATAGAGCTTGTTGCGTTCGCGGATCTTGCGCTGGGAGGCGTACTCAACAGGAATTTCGGCCACGCGAACGACGAGTATAACGCGTCATTGCGGCTTCCGTAGCTCGTACAACGTGATGCCGGTGGCGACGGCCACGTTGAGCGAGTCGACGGCCGACGCGATTGGAATCCGGACGCGCACATCCGCCAGCGATTGGCTTTCTTCCTGCAGCCCCGGCCCCTCGGAGCCGACCAGGAGCGCCACCCGCCCCGTCCGGGGCGCCGCCGCAAATTCCTCCAGCGTCACCGCGTCTTCGCGCAGCGTGAGCGCCACGAGCTGAAAACCGGCCGCGCGGATTCTGGTCAGCGCCGGCGTCCACAGATCCGGGAACGGCACGGTGGCAAACGGCACGCGAAGCGTGGCCGCCATCGACGTGCGGATCGCCTTGCGGTACAGCGGATCGGCGCAGCCATGGCTCAGGACGACGGCGCCGGCGCCGAAGGCGGCGGCGTTTCTGAAGACGCCGCCGATGTTGTCGGCGTTGCCGACATCCTCGAGCACCACGAGCGACTGCGCGCGGAAGAGCAGGTCATCGAGAAGGCGCGGCACCGGCCGTTCGGCGAGCGCGAGACAGCCGCGGTGGATGTGGTAGCCGGTCAGCGCTTCGAAGTCTTCGTTGGCGCAGATGAAGGTGGTGGCCTCGCGTCCGACACGGGCGAGGCTCTCCAGCCGGGGCCCGAGCGCCTCGAACGCGGCGCGGTTCAGCAGCAGCGAGCGAACCTGGAAGCGATCGTCGAGCAGCCGCTCGACGACGAGCCGACCCTCGGCGACGAACAGTCCCTGCGCGACGAGCCGGTCGTGGTCGCCGATGTCGCGGTACTCGGCGACGCGTGGATCATCGGGGCCGTCGATGATGACAACGCGGACGTCGGGCATCGCGGATCAGGCCACGCGCGCCTGGCGCATCACGGCTTCGGCCTTCTGCCTGATCTCGCGGGCCACGTCGTACGGATCGCCCTGCTGGAACTTCGGCAGGAACAGCTCCACCGACAGCGGGCCGGCGTAGCCCTTCTCGGACAGCTTCCGGAGAATCTTCACGAGGGGCGTCACCCCGTCGCCGGGAATCACACGCGTCGCCTGCCCGAGCAGCTCGCGCGGCATGTCCGGCACGTCCTGGAAGTGCACGTGTCCGATCTCGCCCGGCTTCAGCAGATCCAGGTCCTCGAACTTGCTCTGCCCGGACCAGAAGTGATAGCAGTCGAACAGGATCTTCATGTTCGGATGCGCGGCGTTGCGCGTCACTTTGATCGCCGTCCCGAGCGTGGCCATGAACGTCGACGCTCGCGTGAACTCGGCCATCGCCGTCATGTTGAACTGCTTCGCGACGTCGCCGACCTTCCGCATGTTCTCGGCGCCGGTCTTGTAGATGTCGTCTTCCGTGAATGGCGTGGTCGGCGTGACCGGGGCGTAGAAACGCGGCAGCCCGAGCGTGGCGAGCTGCTCGCAGCGCTTCTTCAGGCTCTCGATGGCCGCGGCGTGATTCGGGTTGGGCTCCCAGAGCCCGTTGACGCCGCACGCGCAGGACACCGGCGTCAGGCCGTTGTCGGTGAGAACGCGGCGGGCGGCGTCGAGCGAATCGGTTTTCAGGAAGTCGTCGAGGAGCTGTCCGGTGATCTCGACGTTCTTGATGCCGGCCCGCGCCCAGCCTTCGAGCGACTTGCGATAGCCGGCCGCAGCCGACGTGTTCTGATGGATGCAGAGCGTCATTTTTCCTGTGGCCGCCGCCGCGCGCCCGCCGGACATCGCCAGCGTCCCGAGCGGCGCGAGAAGCATCGTCCGTCGTGAAATCATGGACGCCTACGTTAACATTGGCGCCGTGCGAACAGCGATTCTGGTTGCACTACTTCTGGCGGCCCGCCCGGCGGCGGCGCATCCGGTGCCGTTCAGCTACCTCGACGTGCAGCTGCAGCCGTCGGCCCTCGACGTGTCGCTGGTGGCGCACATCTACGATCTCGGACATGACATGACGATCGCGCCGATCGAGCAGCTGCTCGATCCGACGCTGGTCGAGCAGCGCGAGCGCGCCATGCAGGCGATGCTGGCGCCCCGCCTCGAGCTCCTCGCCGACGGCCGGCGGCTGGCGCCCGAGTGGGGCCCGACCGAGATCCTGCGCGATCGCCAGTCGCTGCGCTTCCATCTGCGGTATCCAGTCGCCTCCGCGCCCGGCACCGTCGCCCTCAGCACGGTCATGTTCCCGTACGACCCGATGCATCAGACGTTCATCAACGTCTACGAGGGCGAGACGCTGACGTCGCAGATGATCGTCGACGCGAAGCACCCGCATATCGACTACTTCGCGGGCACGCGTCAGGGCGTCGCCGCCGTCATCAGGAAATTCATTCCCGCCGGCGTGCATCACATCCTGATCGGCCCCGATCACCTGCTGTTTCTGGTCGGCCTGCTGCTGCTCGGCGGATCGATCCGGCAGTTGCTGATCGTCGTCACGTCCTTCACGATCGCGCACAGCATCACGCTGTCGCTCGCCGCCCTCAACATCGTCACGCCGCCGGCGCGGCTGATCGAGCCGGCCATCGCGCTGAGCATCGTGTACGTCGGCGCCGACAACATCCTGGCCAAGGGCGGCCGGGACGTCCGCGGCTGGATCGCGTTCACGTTCGGGTTCATCCACGGGTTCGGGTTCGCCAACGTGTTGAGGGAAATGGACCTGCCGCGGCGCGCGCTCGGCTGGTCGCTGTTCTCCTTTAATATAGGCGTCGAAATCGGCCAGCTCTTCGTCGTCGTCCTGGTGGCGTCGGCGTTCACGATCCTCCGTCAGAAGAGCGACTGGTCGCGTCAGCACCTGGCATTTGCCGGATCGATCGTGGTGATCGCCGCCGGCGCGTTCTGGTTCGTACAGCGGGTATTCTTTCCGGGGGGACTGTCATGAAACGAATCGCACTGCTTGGCGGGTTGATCGCAATCGGCGGGCTGTCGATCGCGGCAGCCGGACTGCAGGCGCCGCAGGGCCGCGGCGGCGAAGGCCGCGGGCGTGGGCGCGGACCGCAGGGGCCGCCGGTGCTGCAGATCGAGAAGGTCAAGGACGACCTGTACGAAATCATCGGCCCCGGCGCCGGGAACAGTGCGGCGTTCATCACCAGCAACGGCGTCGTCCTCGTCGACACCAAGCTGCCGGGATCGGGCCAGGCGATCCTCGACAAGATCAAGACGGTGACCGACAAACCCGTCGTCGAGATCATCAACACCCACTCGCACCCCGATCACACCGGCAGCAACGAATACTGGCATCCGCAGATCGCGATCGTCGCCCACGAGAACACCAAGGCCAACATGGAGAAGATGGACAACTTCAAGGGCGACAAGGCCGCGTACTTGCCAAAGACGACGTTCAAGGACCAGTTGATCATCGGAAGCGGCAAGGAAGAGATCGACCTCTATTACTTCGGCCGGGCGCACACCAGCGGCGATGCGTGGGTCGTGTTCAAGGCCGATCGCGTCCTGCATTCCGGCGACGCATTCGCGGGCATGGGCGCGCCGCTCATCGACGCGAACAACGGCGGCAGCGCGGTCGAGTACGGAAAGACGCTCGAGAAAGCATCCAGGGAAATCAAGGGCGTCGACGAGATCATCACCGGCCACGCCGCGAAACGCATGTCGATGGCCGATCTGAAGGTCTTCGCGGACTACAACAACGACTTCATCGACTGGGTGAAGAACGAGATCAAGGCGGGCAAGACGTCCGATCAGGCGACGATGGAATATAAGGTGCCGGACCGGTTCGCCAGCAAAGGCGTAACGGCGTCGACCGGTGGTCTGTTCGGCGGCATCAAGGGCAACATCGAAACGGCCTACAAGGAGCTCAAGAAATGACGCGCGCGATTCTGCTGGGCACGCTTCTCGCAGTCGGCGGGCTGTCGCTGACGCTGGCGGCAGGCCAGCCGCCCGCCGGTCCGACCGCGAAGGCGCTGGCGGCGACGAAGATCGAAAAGGTCAAGGACAACCTGTACGTCATCACGGGCTCGAGCGCCGGCGATCAGGACGCGTTCAGCGGCGGCAACGTCGCGGTCTTCGTCACCGACAGCGGCGTGACGATCGTCGACGCGAAGCTGCCCGGCTGGGGCCAGGTGATCGTGGACCGCGTCAAGACGGTCACGAGCAAGCCCATCACGCGGATCATCAACACACACACGCACAGCGATCACACCGGCAGCAACGAGTTCTTCGGCGCCAGCATCGAGAGCATCGTCCAGGAAAACACGAAAGCCAACATGGCGAAGATGGACGAGTTCAAGGGCAAGGCGCAGTTCCTGCCGAAGAAGACCTACAAGGACACGATGAAGGTCGGTGCGGGCAAGGACGAAATCGATCTCTATTACTTCGGCCGCGCGCACACGAATGGCGACACGTTCGTCGTATTCCCCTCGCTGCGGACGATGCACGTGGGCGATGTGTTTGCGTGGAAAGCGCTTCCCTATGTCGACGCCGACAACGGCGGGAGCGTGATGGAGGGCGGGAAGACGATCGGCAAGGTGATCGCCAACGTCAAGAACGTGGACACGATCATCAACGGCCACATCCCGACGTCGAGCTGGAACGACCTGAAGGAGTACCAGCAGTTCCTGAGTGAGTTCGCGGCGTTTGCCGAGAAAGAAGCAAAGGCCGGGAAGACGCCGGCGCAAGCCTCGGACGAGTGGAAGCTCGATCCGAAATACAAGGGCTACGTCGTCAGCGTCAACCCGATGTTCGGCGGGGCGAGGACCAACATGGACATCGCCTACAAAGAGTTGGGTAAGTAACGCTACCTCGGGGCGGGCTGGGGCGCTCCGCCGCGGGCGCCGGTCCCCCTGCCCGGAGCCTGGACCACCGTGTAATCCGCCGGCACCTGGAACAGCGTGGCCGGCGGATCGCCGCGCTTCACGTTCACGAGCTTATAGGTCGTCGTCCCCGTCCTCGGATCGGAGTGCTCGGACAGCACCACGACCTTCAGCTCCGGTGACGTCCACTCTTCCGTCGTCACCACAATCGGGCGCTCGTTGCCGATCGCGCCCGCCGCAATCGTCGTCGTGCGCCTGAAACCTTCCACGCGAAGTCCCTCGATCGTCTTCGGCGTCAGCCGCTCCTCGTTGTGCAGTTCGTTGGCGGCGTTGCCGACGGCTATCCAGCCGCGGCCAGCCGGTCCGGCGTTCATCGTCGCCTCGAACCCGTTCAGCAGAATGGTCAGGCGCTCCATGTCGTCGCCGATACGATTCGCGGTGAAGATGCGGCCGATGCCCGGCATCTGCCTGGCCGTGCGGTTGTCCACGTCGAGGGTCCAGGTCGTTCCCGCCACCGGATCGCCGATGGTAATCGCAAGGGACGCTGCGCCCCGATCCTCCTCCCGCCTCGTGCGGGCCTCGCTGTCACGATAAATGCGCGACGTCGATCGACGCACGATCCGGTTCCCGTCCGACAAACTCTGAGTGCTCTCGTTGACGACCTCGGCCGAATACGGCGCGCCCTTCACCAGCTCGGGCTGCACGCCCGCCCGGACGTAGGTCGGGCCGCCGCGCTGCGCGTACGCCGCGGACGCGATTCCAAGGACGACAAGGGCGATTCCACACGTGCGCATACTCATTCTCCTCACTCTCACTGCACGAACCTGACCGCGCGGGCAAGGCCGTCCTGCCCCACGAGCACGTCCGCCTGTATGCTTCCCTCAGGCGAAGGAATCTCGACTCGAATCACTTCGCCGTGTTCGAACCGCGGCAACGCGCCGGCGCCTGGGAGAACCACGAAGGCCGAATCGGCATTCATGGGTGGCGCCGTCGTTGCCGCGGATTTGCCGGATGTGCCGGCAGCCGGCACATCACCTTTCCATCCCACCGACAACCCGGCGACGATCAACA
>Ga0157378_10002697_pt1 | contig 15814 bp, 15 predicted proteins | sample M65metaG_FD_115309 | JGI IMG/M metagenome (GOLD analysis project Ga0157378, IMG submission 115309) | Miscanthus rhizosphere microbial communities from Kellogg Biological Station, Michigan, USA - M6-5 metaG | ecosystem: Host-associated > Plants > Roots > Rhizosphere > Soil | place: USA: Michigan...
GCATCCGGATGAGCTCTTCGAGCGACCGTCCGAGGCGGCCGTCATCGATCCGACGAACCCGTATGTGCTCGAGCCCCACCTGCGATGCGCTGCGCGCGAGTTCCCGATCACGGATGAAGAGGCAACGACGTTCTTCGGCCCGCTCGCGCTCGATGCACTCGGGCGACTCGTCGAGCAGGAGCTGGTCAAGCATCGGAAGGAGCGCTGGCACGACATCGGTGCCACGCCCCCGCACCGCGACCTCGACATCCGCGCCGGCGGCGGGCACGTCTACCGGATCGTCCAGGAGGACACCGGGCAGGTGATAGGCACCGCTGACGAGCACCGTGCCTACGGCACCCTTCACCCCGGTGCGATCTATCTCCACCAGGGCGAGCAGTTCCTCGTCCGGGGGCTGGACCTTGTTCGTCGGGTCGCCCTGGTCGAGGAGGCCGACCCCGACTACTACACGCAGGCCCGCGACGTCACCGACATCATGATAGTCAACTTACTTGACCAACGGCCGCTCGGAGACGCCGAGCTCTGTTTCGGCGACGTCGAGGTGACCAACCAGGTCGTCGGGTTCGTCCGGAAGCTCGTGTCGACGAACGAGCTGATCGGTGAGGAGCAACTCGCTCTGCCACCGGTCACGCTCCGGACACGAGCCGTCTGGTGGACGCTGCCGGGTCGCTTGATCGATCGCGCCGGCGTCAGCACGAAGGAGCTCGCCGGCGGGATCCACGGCGCCGAGCATTGCGCCATCGGGCTACTGCCTCTGGTCGCGACCTGTGATCGCTGGGACATCGGCGGCGTCTCGACGCCGCTCCACCCCGACACGGGCCTGACGACGATCTTCGTCTACGACGGGTATCCGGGCGGCGCGGGGATCAGCGAGCGCGGATACCGCGCGGCGGAGCGCTGGCTCCACGCCACGGCCGGACGCCTCCACGACTGCCGGTGCCGCGACGGATGCCCGTCCTGCGTCGTGTCACCCAAGTGCGGCAACGGCAACGAGCCGCTCGACAAGCGCGCCGCCGAGTCGCTGACGCGCACGATGCTCGAGGGGCGATGATCCGACGATGAAGAGGCGAGCGCTCATCGTCGGAGGGCTCGGCAGCGTCGCGGTCGCGGTCACGCTCCTGATCTTCGGAAGCCCATCTGCCGCGATCTTCACGTTCGTGTTCTTGGGCGTCGGGACGGCTCTGCTCCTGGTCGGTCTCGCGCAGACGAGGGAACGGGAAGGACGCGAGCCTCGACGGAGGGCTCCCTCGCCCGATAGCCGACGGGACCGTGCGATCTGGATCGGCGGCGCGGTACTCGCCGGGCTCGCCGCAGCGGCAGCCGTCGTCGCCGCGACCGTGGCGGTCGGCGACGCAACGGGTCACGCCGTCGGCCACCTCGCGGTGGGACTGGCATGCCTGATCCTGCTCGTCGGCGTCGCGGCCGCCTGGCACCCCACGCCGGGCTCGGGCAAGGCGTCGATCCGAGGCATGGTCCTGCTCGTCCTGGGCGTCGGTGCCTTCGGCTCCTTCATCGAGTCGCTCGGGGGCGCCGGCTACGACGCAGCGAACATCGAGCGCCGTGTCGAGTCGCTCACGGCGCTGCACGGCATCGGCGTCCTGTTCGGTCCGGTTGCCCTGCTCGCGATCCCGCTCGGGCTGGTGACCCTGCTGGCGGTCGGCTTCACGGCCGCCGTGGCCAAAGTACGGCACTCCGAGTCGTTTCCGACATCACCCCCTGGGTAGCCCACACGGTGACGCCGACGCACCCAGTTCCGCGGGTGCGTCGAACCGTATGTGGCCAGGGGAGGATGCAGGTGGCGGCTCGCAAGGTGGACCGGTGGTGGACGATCCTGATCGCCTTCGCGGTCGCTCTGGGCATGGTCCTGCTCGTGATGCTCGCCATGGGCAGCGGTCCGAGCGATGGCGCGGCTACGAAGCTGAAGCCCGCGACGCCGCCCACGCGCACGACCGCTTCGCTCCGCCACCACGCCATGCCGTCATGGCCACGATGAGCGGTCGCAGCAGCTAGAGCGCTTCGATCGCGTACTTCCGCTCGGATCGCCGCCGCCCGATCTCAGCGATCACCACCAAGAACACCGACGACAGCAGGATCACGGACGACACGGCCACCAGCTCAGGGAGCTGGCTCGGCACGCGGAGCTGCGCGAACAGGAACACCGGCCATGTCGGCGACGACCCCGCCAGGAACGACGCGATCGCGTACTCGTCGAACGACAGCGTCAGCGCGATCAGGAACGCCGACAGCAACGCCGGATACAGCAACGGGAACGTGACGCGCCAGAACGTCTGCCATGGACTCGCGCCCAGATCGTGTCCGGCCTCCTCGAGCGAGATGCTCAGCCGTTCCAACAGGGGCGTGATCACGAGGATCGTGTACGGCAAGGCCACCACCACATGCCCGATCGTGACGGCGTGCAACCCGAGCCCGATGTAGGTGCCCATCGTGACCGTCAGGAACCGGTCGAACGCCGTGAACAGCACCAGCAGCGAGATCCCGAACACGAGGTACGGGATCACCAGCGGCGAGAACACCAACGCGGCGAACGCGGGCTTCCCCCAGAACGACCGGCGCACCAGCGCGTAGGACGCGAGCACGCCGAGCACGACCGTGATCAGGCTCGACGCGATCGCGACGAACGCGCTCCGTTCGAGCGCGCGCAAGAGCTCCGGGTTGGTGGCCGCGAGCCGGTACCACGACGTCGTGAACCCCTCGAGCGGGAACGTCACGTCGCCCTTGTTGAACGAGAAGACGAGCAGCACCACGAGCGGCAGGTACAGGAACAGCACGAGCACCACGAAGAAGATCCGCAGGGTCCAGTTCGCGCCCCGAGACGCGGCGAGATCGCTCACGGCTGCACGGCCCTCACCTGCGTGAACCGCCCGAAGAGCGCCATCAGGATCCCGACCACCAAGAGCAGGAAGAACGCGAGCACCGACCCGGTCTGCCAGTCGAGCGCGCGCGTGAACTGGTCCTGCACCTCGTTGCCGAACAGGAACCCGCGCGTGCCACCGACCAGCTGGGGCGTGACGAACTCCCCGATCGTCGGCACGAACACGAAGATGAACGCCGCCGCCACGCCCGGCGCGGACAGCGGCAGGGTCACCCGAAGGAACGTCCGGAACCGGCTGGCGCCGAGGTCACCGGCGGCCTCCAGCAGCGACATGTCCATCCCGTCGAGCCCGACGAAGATCGGCAGCGCGACGAACGGGATCCACACGTACGCCAGCACCAGCATCACCGCGAACTGGCTGTAGATCAGCCACGACACCGGATGATCGGGTGACCGCAGGTGCAGTTCGAACAGCGCAGTGTTGATCACGCCCTTGTCGCCCAAGATCACCTTCCACGCCAGCACCCGGAGCAGATAGCTCGTCAGGAACGGCGCGATGATCACCAGCAGCAGCACGTACTTCCGCTTCTTGACGCAGAGCGCCAGGAAGTACCCGATCGGGTACGCCAGGAGCACGACGACGATCGACACCGTCAGCGACACCCGGATCGACTTCCAGAACAGGCTGAGATACACCGAGTGAGCGAACAGGAAGTGATGCCACGCGTCGAACGACATCTCGCGCGGGTCGGTCGGCAGGATGTGGATCCCGCCCACGCTGTACAGCGCGATGAAGGCGACCGGCACGATGAAGAACAGGAGCAGCCACAGCAGCGGCGCGGAGAGCAGACCCGCGGTGACCCGCCGGCTGCCGCTCTGTTCGGAGGCCACGGTTACGCGGCTTTGACCTCGCTCCACGCCTCCGCGTAGTCCTGCCGGCGCGGGATGTACGACTCCGGGTTCGAGTTGGGCGGCTCCAGGATCGACAGGTCGTCGAGGCTCAGCGCCTTGACGATGTCGGGCGAGACGCCGCTCAGGTCGATGTGGGTGTTCGCGTGCCCGTAGTAGTAGGACCCGACCAAGAACTCGGCGGCCTTGGTCGCCGACCACGAATCCACGTAGTCATGCGCGTGGTAGTAGTTCTTCGTGTTGTTGAACAGACCCATGCCGCACGACCACGTGATGCGGCCTTCCTTCGGGTTCATGTAGACGACGTCGAGGCCAGCACCCTTCGCGTACGCATAGGCGTCGGGCCACGCGTAGCCGATGTAGACGTCCTCGCGCTTGAAGTCCTGGAACAGCTCGTAGGACTGATCCCAGAACACCCGCACCAGCGGCTTCTTCGAGATCAGGAACTCCTTCTGCGCGTTGAGCTCGTCGTCGGTCATCTCCCATGGGTTGGAGACGTTGTTCAGGTAGCCCGCGATCACCAGCATCTCGAGCGTGTTGATCCAGGAGATCTTGCCGGCGTAGCGGTCGTCGAACAGCAACGACCAGGAGTCCTCCTGCGGCTCGACCTTGTCGGCCCGATACAGCGGCGCGATGAAGCCCCAGTCCTCGACGATGAAGTACTGCTGGCCGTTGATGTTGCCGAACTGCTCGAGTTGCGGGTTGAGCTGGCTGTAGTTCGGGATCTGTGAGGTGTCCCACGGCTGCATCACGCCGAGGTCGACGTAGTCCTTGAAGCGGTACGCGCACGGATGCACGATGTCGAACGGCACGCCGCCGCCCGCCGCCGCGGCGACCTTCGTGTAGCCCGTGTCGTCGTCGGGGAAGAGCGTGAACTGCGGCGTGTCGTCCGTCTGGTCCTGGTACGCCTGCCACAGGTTGGCTTGCTCGAGCTTCGGGTAGTAGCTGCCGTCGCCGTAGCCGGCCCAGTCGTAGACCGCCAGGTCGCCGGGCTCGGCGGAGATCGAAGGCCGCGCGGAGCCGGACGGGAGCCCGCCGGCGCTCGAAGCCTGCTTGCACGCGGCGAGCACGGCGCTGACGCCGACCCCCATGCCTGTGTACTTCAGGAGATCTCGGCGACCCATCCTGCGCCGCAACAAACGACCTACTTCGTCGGGCATGCTTCCCCCCTCTGTGTGGACGACCCGCCTCGCAGGTCGGCCGTATCATCCGCTGATGCGACAGGGGGCGCAACACGTGATGCTGCGCAAGGGCATCCCCCTGCTGTTGGTCGTGATCGCGCTCGGATGCTCGGACGCGGCAACGGTCGGCGGCGCACCGACGCCCACCGCGTCGATCGACGTGTCGATCCCGACGCTTCCCCTCGGGAACATGCACGTCACCGAGACCACGAAGACCGGTGAGCAAGCGTCGATCGACGCGACGGAGCCCGCGGCCATGCAGACCGTCCTCGATGACGCGGGACTGGTCGCCGTGCGCGAACGGGTCTATACGGGTGGGCGTGGCTCGTACTCGAGGGTGGTGGTGCGCGCGTGGGCGTTCACCGATGCCGGAGGCGCCGCGCAGTTCCACGACTGGCTCATGAACAACGCCTCGCACAGCGTGATCGGCGAGGCGAAGCCGGTGGCCGGCACCGACCTGTTCGTGCATGAGCCGAGCGGGTGCTGCCACGAGGAAACGCCGGTCTACCTCGCGTCGTGGCAGACCGGCAGGATCGTGTGGACCGTCGTGGCGAGCGGCCCTCGGATCCAGACGAACCCCGTCGTCGAGCTGGTCGAGCAGATCGAGCAGGGGGTCTAGATGGAGTTCACGACGCTCGCCGAAGGGCTCGACCATCCGGAAGGAGCCGCCGTCGGGCCCGACGGGACGGTCTATGCCGGGGGCGAGGCCGGCCAGATCTACCGGATCGCGCCCGACGGAACGCCGGAGGTCCACGCGGACACCGGCGGGTTCCTCTATGGGGTGACGCTCGACGGGGGCGGGAACGTCTACGGCTGTGACATGGGGCGCGGCGAGATCGTTCGCGTGGACCCGACCGGCGCGGTGTCGACGTACACGCGCGGAACGGATGAGCACCCGCTGCGCGTGCCGAACTTCGCCGCGTTCGACGACGTCGGCGTGCTGTATGTGACCGATTCCGGCGATTGGGGTGCGGACGACGGCCTGGTCTTCCGGGTCGCGCCCGGCGGCGAAACGACGATGTGGAGCGACGCGGTCACGGCGTTCCCCAACGGGTGCTGTCTGACCGCGGCCGGCGACGCGCTGCTGGTGGTCGAGTCGCACACGCGGCGCGTCGTCCGTGTACCGATCGAGGCCGACGGCACCGCCGGCGTGCCCGAGCTGGTCGCCGACCTCACCGGGAGCCAGCCGGACGGGATCGCGCTGGCCATGGACGGCACGATCTTCGTCGGCTGCTACCGGCCTGACCGCATCTGGCGCATCGCGCCGGACGGCGAGCCCGAGGTGTGGTTCGAGGATCCCGATGGCGTGGTCTTGAACCAGCCCGCGAACCCGGTGTTCGTCGGCGACGGACTCGGCCGGCTGCTGGTGTCGAGTCTGGGCGGCTGGTCGCTGGTGACGACCGATGCCGGCGTGGCCGGGTTGCCGCTGCGTTACCCGTCGTTCTGAGCAGCAGGCAACGCGACCTCGGCGCGAAGCCCGCCGAGCGAACCGTCGGCGAGCGTGACGTCGCCGCCGTGCGCGCGGGCGACCTCGCGCGCGATCGCGAGTCCGAGGCCGGTGCCGCCGTCCGCCCGCCCGCGGCCCTCGTCGAGCCGGACGAACCGCTCGAACGCGCGATCGCGGTCGGCCACCGGGATCCCCGGGCCGTCGTCCTCGATCGTCAGCGTGACGTGCCCGTCGCGAGCGGCCAGGGAGAACGCCACCGTGCCGGCGTGGCGAGCCGCGTTGTCCCCGAGGTTGCGCACCAGCCGCTCGAGCGATCGTGCGTCACCGCGGACGCGCCCCGCGTGCACGTCGCGCGTGCGGATCTCACCGGTCGTGTTCGCCCGCAGCCGCTCGGCTTCGGCCAAGACGAGGTCGTCCAGGTCGACCTCCTCCCGTGCGACGCCGGCGCCCTCGTCGAGCCGCGCGAGCAACAAGAGATCGTCCACCAAGGCCTGCAGTCGCACGCCCTCGGCGCCCACGGTCGTCGCGAGTTCTTCGACGTCGGTCGTCTCCGGATGTGCCGACGCCACCTCGGCGTGCTGGCGGATCGAGGCGACCGGCGACCGCAGCTCGTGCGCCGCGTCGGCCACGAACCGCCGTTGGCGTTCGCCGGCCTGCCGCACCGGTCGCAACGTTCGGCCCGTGATGAGCCACGTCACGACCCCGACCAGGAGGAGCAGCAGGGGGATCGCGATCCACAGTGCATGGGCGACCGCACGCTGTGCGTCCTGCACGTCGTCGAGCCCGCGCGAGACGACGATCGTCCGGTGCTCGCCGGACGGCAGGGTGACGTCCGTCGATTCCGTGAGGTAGTCGCCCTCGATCGTGACCGGACCGAGGGGTTCGCCGGGGCCGAGGAGCTGCACCGTCTCTTCTTGCGGGTCGGCGGGGACCGGGGTCTGATCGCCGGCGTGGATCCGGTCGGCCACCTGCACGGTGCGCGCCTCGGCCGCCTCGCGAACCGAGTTCGTGAGGGAACGGCCGACCCACGTCACGATCGCGAAGGCGGCGATCACCAGTGCGACACCGACGATCGCGACGGCGGTGCCCGTCACGCGGATCCGGAGCCGGCGGAGGCCGTCATCCATCGTCCGCAGCCAGTCGATAGCCCGCGCCCCGCACGGTCTGGATCGACGAGCGCCCGAACGGACGGTCGATCTTCGCGCGCAGGTGTCCGATGTAGACCTCGACGATGTTGAGGTCGCCGTCGAAGCTCCCGTCCCAGACGTGGTCGACGATGTCGGTCTTGGAGCAGATGGAGCCCTCGCACCGCAGCAGGTACTCGAGCAATGCGAGCTCGCGCCCGGTGAGTGAGAGCTCGACATCGCCGCGCCACGCGCGATGCTCGGCGGGATCCAACCGGAGGTCGCCCGCCTCGAGCACCGCCGGGCGTTCGGCACCGCCCCGCCGGATCAAGGCGCGCACCCGCGCGACGAGCGCGACGTAGGAGAACGGCTTCGTCACGTAGTCGTCCGCGCCGGTGTCGAGCGCCTCGGCCTCGTCGAGGTCGCTGTCCTTCGCGGTGAGCATCAAGATCGGGGTCCACACGCCGGCCGCGCGGAGCTCCGCGCACACCTTGTAGCCGTTCATGCCGGGCAACAGGATGTCGAGCACGATCGCGTCGTACGGGTGCTCGGTCGCCATCCACAGGCCGTCGACGCCGTTGGCGGCGACGTCGGTCGCGAACCCCTCCGCCTCGAGACCCCGCCGCACGCCCTCGGCGAGGACCGCTTCGTCTTCGACCACGAGCACCCGCATGTGCGTTCCCCCGCATCATCCTGCATCGCCCGCCTGAACGGGTGCTGAAGGTGTGGTCTTCGGGTTCAGCGCGATTTCAGGGTCGCCCCGACAGGGTAGAGACGCCGGACGGCAGTCTCGAGAAGAACCAGAGAAGGCCATCGAAAGAGGAAGGGAGGACCCGATGCGCGTCAAGGCGCTCATCATCACGGTCGCCGCACTCACCGCCGGCGGCTTGTTCGCGATCCCCGGCGCACCCGCCAGCGCGGGGATCAACCCCGCCGACTTCTCCAGCCCGGTCGCGAACCCGTACTTCCCGTTGAAGCCCGGGACCGTGTTCGTGTACCGAGGATCGGAAGGACGCCAGAAGCTCGTCGAACACCTTCGGGTCACGCACGACACCAAGACGATCCAAGGCGTGCGCACGATCGTGATCAGCGACGTGCTGCATTCGAACGGACGGTTAGCCGAGGCGACCCACGACTACTACGCGGACGACAACAACGGAACCACGTGGTACTTCGGGGAGCGGACGGCAACCTACGACAAGCACGGTCACGTGCAGAGCCGCGAGGGTTCCTGGCTGGCCGGCCGCAACGGCGGGGTGGCGGGGATCATCATGCCCGCTCACCCGAAGCCTACCGACGCCTATCGCCAGGAGTTCCTACTGAACCACGCCGAAGACCAGGCGTGGATCGTGCGGAACAACGGGCAGGTGCGGGTGCCCTACGGCCGGCTCGATCAGATCGTGCGGTCCTATGAGTGGACGCGGCTGGAGCCGAATGTGGTCTCGCTCAAGCTCTACGCCCCGCACCTCGGGATCGTGATGGAGAAGGACGTTGCCGGCGGCAGCGAGTTCATGCAGCTGGTCGCCGTGCATCACCACTGACGCACGGCTGCGATACTCGGCGGCGATGGCCACGCCGTACGTCGCCGTGATCGGCGCGAGCAACGCGACCGAGTGGGAGCTCTCTACCGCGGAGGCGCTCGGTCGCGCGCTCGCCGAAGCGGGGTGCGTCCTCGTGTGCGGCGGGCTCGGCGGCGTGATGAACGCCGCGGCCAACGGCGCCCAGGCCGGCGGCGGCGTGTCGATCGGGATCTTGCCCGGTGACGACCGCGACGACGCGTCGCGGCACCTGACCGTCGCGATCGCCACCGGGTTCGGCGAGGCCCGCAACGCGATCGTCGCGCGGAGCGCAGACGCGGTGGTCGCGGTGGGCGGTGAGTTCGGGACGCTCTCGGAGATCGCCCTCGCCCTCAAGATGAGCAAGCCGGTGATCGGGATCGGCACGTGGGAGCTCGGCCGCGACGACCTCGACCGCGACCCGATCGTGCGCGTCAACGATGTAGCGGAAGCGGTGGCCTCGCTTCGCCGGCTCCTGCCGCAGATGCGGTAGGGAACCCGCCCGTTGACCGAACGCCCTGGTCACGGGCACCATCCACGGCACATGCTCTCCTTCCCCATCGTGTGCGCCTCGGTCTGGTGCGCCGTCTCGATCGAGATGGTGTGGGAAACCGCGCGCACGGATGGGCGTGCGTTGGTGCTGTTCGGTCACGTCGTGGCGGCGCCGCCGGTGTCCGCCACGATCGTGATCGTGTGCGCGGTGTCGGCCGCCGCAGCGCTCGCCATGGCGATCGCGGTCGGATACGCCCGCGGACGCCGGCTCGAGCGCCGGATGGCCGCGGAGCTCGACGCACGCTGGGCGGAACTCGCCGAGCGTGACGCCGGAGATGCAGCTCGTCGGGAGCTGATCAACTGGCGGCTCGCCGAGCTCCAAACGTTGGTGGATCGCCTGCTCGCCGACCGGCAGGCGGCGACCCGCAAGGCACGGCACCTGGTCGTGGTGCCGGACGCCGAGGCTCCGACCGTCGCTGATCCCTAAAGCGCGAGCGTCAGCTCGATCTCGTCGCTGATCGGCAGGCCGTTCTCAGGGTTGTGCGTCGGGATCGAGGGCTTCAGGGTCTCCCGCGAGCGGTCGACCGCGCCCGGGCGAACCTCCGTGACGGCGAACCCTTTGCGTTCGTACCAGTCGAGCGCGTGGAGGTTGTCGTTCGTCGTGATCAACCAGAGATCGATGCACCCGGCGGCACGCGCGGCCGCGACCGCCGCATCGAGCAGCGCTGAGCCGATTCCTTCACCCTCGCGCAGGGCCTCGAGCAGCGTGACCTCGCACCGGCCGGCGCCGAGCCGGTACGTGATCAGCCCGACCCAATCGCCGGCGATGAACCCGTCGTGCTCCGCCGGGTAGAAGAGCTCGCCGTTGGCGGCCATCGCTTCGTCCCAGTGCTCGCGGAGCCACGCTCGCGCGTGCTCGCGGTCCGCGTCACGCAGCGGCCGAACGTCCACGGACCTTCGCGAGGCCGTTGCGCAGCGCGACCCGTTCGCCCTCGGTGAGCCCGAACCGCAGGAGCACCGGCACGTACACGATCGCACCAGCCAGCCCGATCCCGATGAGCTCGAGCAGCCACTTCTTGCCTGGCAGCACCGCCTGCGCGGCGAGCATCGCGATCGCGCACGCCGCAGCCGGCACCGCGAGGCGCGCGTACGGCTTGTCCCACGGGAAGATCCCGACGTACTTCTTCACCAGGCCCAGACGCAGCCAGTTCGACAGGCCGATCGTGATCGCCTGCGCAGCCGCGGCACCGTTGATCCCGAACTTCGGCACGAGGATCAGCGACAGGACGAGGTCCAGGAAGGCCGACACCGCGTACACCGTGAGGTCCCAGCCCGTTCGCCCGGCCATGATCAGCACGAACCCGGCCGCGCCCACGCTCACGTTGATCGCCTGGCCGATCACGAGGATCCGGAGCGCCGTCGTCCCGGACGTGAAGTCCGACCCGCCGAACAGCCGCAGGATCGCGGCCGGCGCGAGCAACATCAATAAGAGGAGTGGGATGGTCCCCGCGACCGTCCACCGGGTGATCGATTTGAACAGGCCGTCGAGCTTCTCGGTCTCTCCGCGCGCGTGGAGGTCCGCCACGAACGGCGAGAACACGTACGACACGGCGGTGAGGAACAGCACCATCGCGAGCGCGACGCGGACGCACGCGGCGTACACCCCGAGCTCGTTCGGGGTGACCGCCGGCGCCCCGATCGAGGCCGCAACGAAGTAATCGATCCAGAACAGCCCTTGCGAAAGCAGCGCCGCGGGCGCGCGGGGGCCGCCATAGCGGATCAACGCTACCGTCAGGGCGTTCTCGGCCGGCTCCTTGGCGAATCGACGGCTCAGCCCCGTCCAGAAGAACCACGCGCCGGCCGCAGCGAGGACCCACGACGCGGCGTACGCCCACACCGCCATCGGCTCGGTCTTGTCGGCCTGCCAGAACACGAGCATCAGGACGATCCACAGGATCGGTTGCGCGACCCACTGCACGTAGAGGGTGTGCCGCATGACCTTCATGCCGCGGCTCCCACCCAGCCACACATAGGTGAGCGCGATGAACGGGATCGCGACGCCCGCCGCGCGGATCGACGCGATCGTCGAGGCGCTGTCCTCCTTGGACAACGCGCTCCCGATGGGGGTCGCGAGGGCCACCGTCAGCGCCCCGACCGCGGCCGAGACCGCGAGGGCGATCAACACGGCACGGGCGACGACCACCCGCACCGCGCCGGGCCGTCCCGCGCCGAGCTCGATCGCCACGTACCGGACCGAGGCCATGTCCATCCCCATCCGCGTCCCCGCAGCGGCGATGAACGCGAACTGGGTGCCCAATGTGACGATGCCCAGCGCGGTCGCGCCCGCGGTGCCGCCGCCGAACGAGCGGGCGATCAGGATGTTGGCCGCGAACGTGCCGATGACGAACACGCCGAGCCCGATGATGTTCTGTGCGGTACCGGCCGCGAGGACACGGAAGTCCTTGCCCTCGGTGCCCGCGAACACGCCGGTGGGCGCGGCGGCGACCTCGAGCTGTGCTTCCTCTTCGGGATCCACGGCCGGGAAGTATGCCAGTCGAACTACGTGGGGACGCCGAGGTCGTGCAGGAGCTCGAGCCCCCGCGTCGTGGCCGCGTCGTCGCCGGTCAGCCGGCCGAGCGCCACGGCGGCACGCCCTTGCTCGTAGCGGTTCCCGTACACCCGCCACCGTTGTTCCAGGTCGGTCCAGACGGCGGGGTCGCCCGCGCCCGCTGCCTCCGCGGCCAGCGCCGCCGACGTCTCGGTGAAGATCTGATCGCGCATCGTGACGGTTTCCGATCGTCCGACGAACGCTTCGGCCAGCTCTCGCGCGTCGACCGAGAGCGCCGTGCGCACCACGCTCGGCGCGACGGCCGACCGGTACATGGCCGCGTGCCCGACGGTCGCCTCGTCGAACTCGCGGAGCAGGGTGATCGCACGATCCGGATCGCCGCGGCCGGCGGCGCCTTCGGCCGCGATCACGAGCGCAGGCGCGAGCACCTGGAGCTCGGCTGCGTGCCGCGCGCGAGCGAGCAGATCCTCGACGTCGTCGCTGTACTTGCCGCGGCGGAGCTGGATGTAGCCGGTCCAGATGTCGATCGTGACCTGGAGGGACTCGTCCAGCCGGGCGTCGCTGGCGAGCGGTTCGGCACGGGTCAGCGCTTCGTCCCACCGACCCAGCTCGTAGAGCAGCTCGAGCGCCGCGACCTTGGTCCACGATCCTTGGCTGAACGCGCCGCGGCGGTCGGCGAGCGCGCTCGCCTCATCGAGCAGCTCGATCGCCGGTCTGGGGCCCGTGACCTGCCACTCGCGGTCGGCGAGGTAGCTGAACGACGTCACCACGTCGGACACGGAGCCGAGCGCCTGCGAGCGCGCGAGCGCATCCTGGAGGTCGTCGATCCCGTCGGGGTCCCCGAGCGCGATCCGTGAATCGCCGCGGATGTGCAACGCCATGATCGCGGTCAGATCGTTCGCCTCGTCACCCTCGAGCGCTTTCGCGGCGAGCTCAGCGGCCGGACCCGGGAGACCGGCGAACATCCGTTCCTCGGCCATCCACGCGTGCACGAGCGCGAGCTCCGGCCCGGCGTTCGGTTCGCCCACGAGAAGGTCGGCCGCGACGCGGAGGTGTTCCGACGCCTCGTCGTGCCGCGCGAGCGCCATCAGCTGGCCGGCCACCGACGTGTGGGACCGGGCCTCGCCGATCCGCTCTCCACGCTCCCGATACAAGGCGAGCGCCTGCTCGTGTCGGCGCAGCACCTTGTCGGGGCTGAGCTTGCCCGAGCGTCGCCCCGCGAGCGCCGAGTACGCCAGGCACTGTGCGTAGCGAGGATCGGATGGATCGCTTACCGCCAGCGCCCGCTCCATCCGGGCGAACGCACCTGCCGGGTCGATCTGCAGCGACACCTCGCCCGCGCGGAACAGGCTCGCGGTCGCGCGCTCCCGCCACGCGTCCGCCTCCTCGCGTTCACCGGACGCCTCGGCGAGCAACACCGCCTGCTCGAAGTGGTGCGCCAGCGCGTCGGCGAACGCGTCGGGGCGGTCGGCCACCTCTTCCTGCAGCCACATCCCGACCGCGGCGTGCTTGGTCGCACGGGCCATCCGCGGCAAGCGCGCGTACGCGACCTCGCGGATCAGCGCGTGCCCGAACGCGTACTCGGCCTGGTCGGGGAACCAGGAGTCGGACGACCGCTGGATCAGTCCCCGGCGCGACAGCTCCGCCATCGCGCTCCGCACATCGGCGGCCGACGTGTCGCCGATCGCCACCAGTGCATCGGGCCAGAAGCGCGCGCCGACGACGGCCGCGTCCTGCAGCATCGTGCGGAGCTCGGGCGTCACCGAATCAAGCCGTGCGCCGATCACGGCCTGCACCGACATCGGCACATCGGCCTCGCTGATCCGGCGATCGACGAGCATCCGCACGAACTCGACCGCGAACAGCGGGTTGCCGCCGATGTTCCGCAGGATCGAGGCGCGCTCCGCCTCGGTCGGCATCGCCGAGCTCAGCAGCGACTCGACGAGCGTGGTCGTCTCGAGATCGTTCAGCGGAAGCAGCCGCAAGGTCGTGCTGTTGCCCCGGCCGCCGCCCCACCCCGGATCCGCGTCGAAGAGCTCCGGACGCGCCGTGCACAACACGACGATCGCGGCGTCCGCGTCGTCGACGATCGTGGACAGCGCCTCGCGCAGGATCTGCTCCGACCAATGGAGGTCCTCGATCGAGACGACGACCGGCCGCTCGGCCGCCGCTGCCGAGAGCACCCGGGCGACCGCGCCGGCCACCTCGATCAACGGCATCGTGCGTTCGGCGTCGTCGTCGCGCGACGTCTCGGCTAGCACCGAGAGCCGGCTCCGCAGCCACACCCGTTCGGACTCCGCCGGCTCCGCCCGCTCGATCAGGGCGGAGAGCGCGTCTTCGACCTTCGCCGCGTCCTCGCCGACGCCGACCCCGACCAGGTCGCGGATCACCATCTGCATCGCGGCGAGCGCGTTCGCGTCTCCGTAGGGCGCGCACGCTCCCCCCAGCCAGGTGACCGCATCGCTCACCTGCATCCGGAGCTCGTCCAACAGGCGGCTCTTCCCGATGCCGGGCTCGGCCACCACCGTTACCAGCTGCGCGCACCGCTCGTCGCGCGCCCGCGTCATCGTCTCGCGCAGCAGCTCCAGCTCACGCCGGCGCCCGACCAACGGTGCGGTGGGTCGCTCGGCCGCCGCCGTCCGCTCGCCGAGCACACGCCACACCCGGATGGGATCCGACTTGCCTTTCGCGGTGTACGGCTCGAGCTCCTCGGTCTCGAACCGGTCGCGAACGGCCTGCCACGTGAGCTGCCCGATCACGACGCCGCCGGGCGGCGCTGCCGACTGCATGCGGCTCGTCGTGTTCACCACGTCGCCGGCGACCGCCTCGCCGACCTGCGGGCCGGTGCCCATCGAGACGACCGCTTCGCCCGTGTTGACGGCAACGCGGATCGGATGCGCGCCCTCCGACATCTCCAACAGGTCGAACGCCGCCCGGACCGCGCGCTCCGGATCGTCCTCGTGCTCGACGGGCGCGCCGAACACGCCCATCGCCGCGTCGCCGATGAACTTGTCGAGGGTGCCGCCGAACCGAACGATCGCCTCCTGCGCGCGCTCGTGGAACGGCACGAGCGTTCGGCGGACGTCCTCGGGGTCGGCCGAATCCGATCGCTCGGTGAACCCGACCAGATCGGCGAACATGATCGACACGGTTCGCCGCTCCGCGGTCGACGCGGCACCGAGCGATGCACCGCAAGCCATACAGAAGCGGGCGGCCGCGGGGTTCTCGGTGCCACACGACGGACACGTGACCATCGCGCTGAGTCTAAGCTCGTGCCTCCGAACCGTTCCGGGCGGCCACCCGTAGAACGACCGACAAGCGGGAAACAGCGGGAAGGAGTGGAACCGTGTTCCGGATGCGAACCATCTTGACGATCGCGGCGCTGGCCCTCGGTCTGGCGGCGTGCGCCAACAACAGCAGTTCGTCGGCAGGCGCCGGCGGCGTGTACGGCGGCGGGGGTGCCACCTCGGCTCCGGCGGCCGCGACCGGTGCCGCCACGATCCAGGCGGCGAAGGTGCCGGGGGTCGGGACCGTCCTCACCAACGGCGACGGGATGACGCTCTATCTCTTCGAGGCCGACACCGGTACGACGAGCACGTGCAGCGGCGACTGCGCCACGAACTGGCCACCCGTCACCACCAGCGGGAACGCGACGGGAACCATGGGTGCGACGTCATCGATGCTCGGCACCACGACCCGTGAC
>Ga0157378_10002698_pt1 | contig 15813 bp, 13 predicted proteins | sample M65metaG_FD_115309 | JGI IMG/M metagenome (GOLD analysis project Ga0157378, IMG submission 115309) | Miscanthus rhizosphere microbial communities from Kellogg Biological Station, Michigan, USA - M6-5 metaG | ecosystem: Host-associated > Plants > Roots > Rhizosphere > Soil | place: USA: Michigan...
GATAAGGGTGAGGGTGTCAAAACGCCAATGTCGATATGCTTTAGCTTGCTGCTGCATTGCCAAATTCCGATTGCCAATTGCCGATTTAAGGACCTTCGGCACCACCCTGAGCATCCAAATCGGAAATTGGCAATTGGCAATTGGCAATCGGAAATGGAGCGACAAACTGAAGCATATCGGACAGCGAGCTATCTCAGCCTGTACAACTTTGCGGCGTTGTCGTGCAGCACCATACGCGCAAGTTCCAATGCGCGATCTCGCGTAATCTCGCCATCGTTCATCATCCCTGTCAACGCCAGTGCCAACGCCTGACGCCCAGTCGTGTTGGAAAGCCACGCGACCTCGGGCCAGTCGACTGCGGGACCAAACGAAAACGCATCAGTCCCAAACAGTATCCGGTCGGGATAAGACTCCAGCCAGTCTCGCAACACTTCGCTTAGGCCGCGTGGGTAAAGAAGAAAGGTTTGCGCCGAGAAGTCTGCATACACATTTGGCTTACCAAACATTGCAGTGGTCTGCTTTGTGTAGGGATAACCACCGTGAACGATCACGAAAGTGGTCTTGCGCAATTCAGGATCGTTGAAGGTCGGTTCAAGCAGCAGCGGATTGCCTCCGGTCGCGCGGTAGTAACCGCCGGCGCCAAAGAGCATGTGAATGTGGATTGCCAAACCGAGACGTCCTGCCTCTTTTGCTATGTGATGAAAGAGAAAATCCTGTAGCGCTTTGTACTCAGACGGCGATGGTTCACCACCACGGACAAATCGGGAATACACGTCGGCAGCTTTGCGTGGATCCGGTTTTTCAAAATCAAGGAGGCGGAGATAGTTCGCTTCAAACTTGAGAGCGATGACGCCTTGTTGTTTTTGGCGCTCAAGTGTCGCTGTTACAACTTTGGTCGTGTAGTCATCGAGAGTTGCCGGGAGTTCCTTTAGCTCCAGGTCATTGAGATACCGCTTGAGTAACTTCTCTTCGGCTGGATAAAAACCTGCATAATCGCGATTCGACTTTTTGGCGGTTTCATTACTGAGCGGAAACAGTAGTGCGTCGACGAATGAGACCCACCGAAAACGAGGCGATGACAATCCGGCGCCCATTGCTATTCGATTCGCAAACATAGTTTCGATGTTGAGTTGGTCGAGCACCCAGTTAGGAAAATTCTGGCCTTGTTGTTGGAACAACTTCTTCTTGGTTGCGAGCAACTCGTCGACGTGGGGCTGAAGCATGTCGGTGTAGTTGTAGTTATATAACTGCTTCCACGCGTTGATGAATTCGGTGTTATCGGGAGAAAGTCTAACCGGGAGTGGGAAAGGCTCGATTGCGTCCAGTGGCAGCGCGTCGTATTCGTCGTCCGGTTTCTCGCCTTCAGCCACGTATTTCAAAGGGTGTGAGTGATTGTCGATAGCTTTGATCTTGTTAATCTCGGCAAACAATTGCGCGTCGGCTGATGTCTGGGAGAAAGTTGCAATTGAACTCAGGAAGAAAACAGCGACAAGAACCAGAAGCTTGTTTGTCATGGCGCCTCCAGGGATTTTCGGAGTCTTATATCAAAGAATCTCGAGCGATCATCCGCAGATTACGCAGATTACACAGATTCTTTGCGGAAAAGAGAATAGCCAGGTTCTAAATTGAATCTGCGTAATCGGCGCAATCTGCGGATAGCATTCTTCCGCTGACTATGCGATAACTTTCGCTCCGACCTACCAACTTAATCGTCGATCACAAAAACCATGTCCCTGTCGTCCGTAGACTCAAATACTCAACTTGCTCGTCGTCTCGGCCTTTTCGACGCCACGATGATAGTCATGGGTGGCATCATCGGCTCCGGCATTTTTATGAATCCTTACGTGGTAGCCAGGCAGGTCCATACCGCGTTTTTGATCCTGGGTGTTTGGGTATTCGGTGGCTTACTCGCACTCATTGCTGCTTTTATCTGGGCCGAACTTGCTGTCTGGAGACCTGACGTCGGTGGACAGTACGCTTATTTGCGCGAGGCCTTCCATCCTTCAGTCGCGTTCTTGTACGGCTGGGTGCTCCTTCTTGTAATTCAAACAGGCGGAATGGCTGCGGTGGCGGTAACGTTTGCGCGTTACTTTCTTGAAATGGTCCGATTTCCAATTAGCGATTCGGTACTTGCGGCAGTCGTTTTAACCGTACTGACGTTAATCAACTGTCTTGGTGTGCGAGCCGGAAGCACAGTTCAGAGCATCTTCATGGTGCTGAAGATTATCGCCATCGTCACACTCGTCGTCGCGGGACTCTTATTGATCGCTCCTGACGCTGTTGCTCCTTCTGCGACTGGTGTATTGGACCGTCCGCTCTCCTTCGACCTGTTGACAGCAGTTGGAGCCGCGATGGTTCCTGTACTCTTCGCGTATGGAGGATGGCAAACGGCCACATTCGTCGCCGGTGAAATCAAAGAGCCCGCGCGAAATTTATCGCGGGGGTTAATTTTTGGCGTCGCGGGAGTGATTGTTCTTTACCTTGCAGCGAATATTGTCTACATCCGGGTGCTCGGCACGGATGGTTTGGCCATGGCGACCGCGCCTGCGTCGCAGGTGATGAGCCGCCTCGGACCATGGGGTGGGCGAATCATTGCTACAGGTATCGCAATCTCAACTGTAGGCTTTCTTAGCCAGAGCATGCTAACTGCACCGCGCGTCTACTTTGCCATGGCCCAGGACGGGTTGTTCTTTAAACAAGTGGCGACCGTACATCCGAGAACGCGAGCCCCAATCGTCGCAATTGTTCTCCAGGGGGTGCTGGCAATAATCATTAGCTTCTGGGGACGGTACGAACAGATACTCAACTATGTCGTATCGATGGATTTTATCTTCTTCGGTCTCACGGCTTGTTGCATCTTTGTATTCAGAAAGAGAGAGGGCTTGCCAACGACAACACGTACACCCGGTCATCCTTTCACCACTCTGTTGTTCATCGCGGCTTGTTGGCTCGTGGTCATTAACACGATCATGCAATATCCGAGTAACACCTTGATCGGTGTTGCGATACTTGCTGCGGGCGTTCCCGCATATATATTTTGGAGCAAGAGGAGTCAGAACTAATGTCGAACGAACGGGTCATGGGTTCCGAGTACATGAACTGGGCGAAGACCAGTTCAAACGCCACCTTCAACCTTGCGACGAGCGGCGTAGGTAACTTGAGTATCAAAGATCTAAAAGTTTCACTAGAGGATTTAGAGATCACTGATGGCGGCTATGGCTATGAGCCTCTTGTGCGTGCGATTGCAGAGCGTTACCGCGTAAACACGGAATCGATTGTCACTGCTGCGGGCACAAGTTTCGCCAACCACCTGGCAATGGCCGCACTCGTACAGCCAGGGGAAGAAGTACTTTTTGAGCAACCCGCGTATGAACCGATGCTGGCAACCGTTCGCTACCTGGGCGCCGACGTCAAACGGTTTTCCCGAAGATTTGAAAACGACTTTCGAGTAGACCTGGCCGAAGTTGAAGCTCATATCAGTGATCGAACTCGTCTTGTGGTGATTACAAACCTGCATAACCCGAGCGGTGTTTTAATTGATCAAGAAACGTTGCGCGGACTCGGCCAGCTCGCGCGTAGTGTCGGTGCACATGTTTTGATCGATGAGGTCTACATTGAGACTCTTTTTGAAGATCAACCACGAACCTCATTTCATCTTGGCCCTGAGTTTGTAGTTACGAGCAGTCTTACGAAGGCTTTCGGACTTAGCGGACTTCGCTGCGGGTGGATTCTCGCTCAACCCGATCTGGTAGAACGGATGTGGTTACTGAATGATTTGTTTGCCTCGACGCCGGTTCACTCGGGCGAGCGACTCAGCGTCCTTGCCTTTCAACAGATTGAAGAAATAGCAGCGAACGCCAGGGCACTGTTGGAAAGAAACAAGCGACTGGTCGATGAGTTCCTTGATACGCGTGAAGATCTCCAGGTCGTGCGCCCGGAATTTGGCACAGTGAGGTTTCCTCGAGTAATCAACGGAACGTCGGACGCACTTTGCGACTTGTTAAGAAAGAAATACTACACCTCAGTTGTTCCCGGCCGTTTCTTCGAGATGCCGGCGCACTTTAGATTGGGAATTGCCGGAGAAAGTGACGTGTTGGAAAAGGGACTGGAAAGAGTTGCAGCGGCTTTGGACGAACTCAGTTAGCCTTCTTTTTCACGTCCTCAAGAATCAACCAATCGCGCACCTGTTCGGCGGCTTCAACTCCAACGGCTTCTGTGGTGATCTTGATGGGGGTACCGTTTGGCCAGTTGTCCTTCTTCACATTCGGGCCGGCCATTGCCTTGTAGTAAACCTTGCCTTTGAATTTTTCCTGTCCGGAAATCGGAGCAAACACTGCCACATCCACGTCGAGGTCAGGCGAGTTGAGAATGATTGTGCCTTTCTGAAAACTGTCCACGTCGAATCGAACCAGGATGAGAATTGCGTCGGTCTCACTCTTCGCGCGTTTTACCATGTCATCGCGTTTCAGATCGCCGATCGAGGTCGCGCTAACGTTTGTAATTTCCTGAAGGCGGTTGAGAAAGTTCGAGAAGATCGCATCTTCACTAATCAAGTGTTTCGAAGTAGGTTGGCGCCCCACCAGTAGACGTACCTTATGAGTCAGATCCCTCGCATCGGCCTTTGGCGCACTCTTTTCATCGTTAGTTGCAGGAATGTTGGCAGGACTGGGCGACGGTTTTGCGGTCTTGCGTCCAGATTGAGCGAGGCCGGATGTTGAGAGTAAGAGCAGAACACTCGACGCAACGAAGATGCCTCTTTTGTGACGAGATCGCTGAATGCCGGGGAATTGGAGCATTTTTCAGTTCCTTCTTTTCCAGCTGTACCGCGTTAGAAGCGAGGTCAGTCTATAAGGTTGTGTGTGCCTTTGGCCAAAAGGTGCAGGGGCACCGCACTCCAAGGGTCAATCAAATCTATTTCAATGCGGCGACTATGGCCGCTCTCAAGTTTGCATAAGAATAGTTGGACATTGGTTTGCCGTTAACGAAGAACGCGGGCACGGTGTCGATCGCCAACTTGTTACCATCAACCACGTCGTGTTGGATCAGTGGGCGATACAGCCCGCTGTCGAGTGCGGTATCAAACTTTGTCCGGTCCAATCCCAATTGAGTGGCAAGCTTCTTTAAGTCATCGATTCGCAGAGTGGATTGATTCGCATACAACAGAGAAACGTATTCCCAGTACTTCCCCTGTTGACGTGCTGCCTCGGCAGCCTCAGCAGCTTTCTCGGCGAACTGATGCTGAGGCAACGGGAAATCGCGCACGACGAATTTCACCTGCGAGCCAAACTCAGCGACGAGTTTTTCAAACTCCGCATACTCCTTCGCACTCTCGGGAGATTCAAAATCAATAAACTCGACAACGGTTACCGATGCTTTCTCATTTCCCCTTGTTGGTTGGTTGTCGGTTGAGATCTTAAGTGTTGGTGGGTCGGGAGGCGTGAGGTAAATCTGCACCGCGGCATTTTCCCTTAACCTGTTAGCGTATGCAGTGCTGAGCTTCTGTTCTTCCTGTGCCAGCAGAAGCTGAATTACTTGGTACTTCACCTTTTCGAAGTCGGTTTTGATGCTGGCCTTGTTTGCGTCGAAAAAACTCCGGGCTTGTTGGTCGGTAATGATTGGGAGTCTTGAATGGACTTCGCTCGCAAGCAACGCTGCCGGGGTTGTGTTTCGTGTCTTTGCTTCGTCTTCCAACAGCATGTCGTTGATTCGCAACTCGAGATCTTGTTTCCGAATTGCATAGACTTGTTGCTGTACTTTGAATATGAGTGGTAAGAGGCTCTCTTCGATCACGCGCGAAGTGACGGGCTGTCCGTTTACCGTAACGAAGACGCGATCGAGATCTTCCTCGTTGGCCGGTGCTGTAACGTTGGGATTAACAACGACGATGTTGGCTGCTGAGCGAAGGACACCGGCGAAGCGTATCACTTCCACCCCTTCTTGCTCTGTTCTAATGACCGCTATGATTTGCGGGCGGATCGTTTTGAGGTCTTCCTTAAGGTACTGCTTTCTTGCGTTATAGAAAGCCTGAACCTCCGCCTCGGTTGGCTGGGGTACCTTGTCGATTACTTCAAGCTGTAGAAGCTGTTCAGCAGTAATGCCACGTTTCTTTGCCTCAGCCTCAAGCAGCAACCTGTTTACTTCAAGATCAAGTGCTGCCCCGCGTGCCTTGATGACCGCACCCTGAAATTGAGTGATTTGATTTTGAGCATTAGTCCCAAGTTGTTGCTTGGTGATCTTGGTGCCGTTAACCACAGCGAGAGTGTTGACCTGCGGCTTGTCTTCACAACCGCACGCACCACCGGCAAATTGAAGAATGAAAGCAAGGAACAGATGAAGGATCATGGATTGCGGACAAACTAAAGTTCGTCGGACTTTAAGGCCTTGATCGCGTCGCGTGCGAAGTAAGTGAGTATGATGTCAGCGCCGGCGCGTTTGATGCTCGTGAGAGTCTCCATCATCACCCGTCTTTCATCGATCCATCCTTTTTGCGCGGCCGCTTTGATCAGAGCGTACTCACCCGACACATGATATGCAGCAAGTGGAACATCAAATCGATCTCGAACCATCTTGAGGATGTCGAGATAAACCGTCGCCGGTTTCACCATCAGGATGTCCGCGCCTTCTGAGTAGTCCAGTTCAGCTTCACGCATTGCTTCGCGAGCGTTAGGCGGATCCATTTGGTAAGCGCGCCGGTCACCAAACGCCGGAGCACTGTCTGCGGCTTCTCTGAACGGCCCGTAAAAGCCGGAAGCATACTTCACCGCATACGCCATGATCGCAGTATTCTCAAAACCAGATGCGTCGAGTGTCTCTCGGATCGCTGAGACTTGACCATCCATCATTGCAGACGGCGCTACTATGTCGGCACCAGCCTCGGCCTGGCTCAGTGCGGTACGAGCTATCAATTCCAACGACTCGTCATTTAAAACTTCGTCATCGCGAACGACACCACAGTGGCCATGCGAAGTGTATTCGCATAGACAGGTGTCGGCGATGATGATCATCTCGGGCACGCTGTCTCTGATTGAACGAATTGCCTTTTGCACTACACCGTCTTCGACGTAAGCCCCCGTTGCCAATTCATCCTTTGTCTCCGGCAATCCGAAAAGGATGACGCCCCGGACACCCATATCGAAGGCGGCGGAAGCTTCCTTGGTTACTTCATCGACAGATAAGTTGTACACGCCCGGCATCGAGGAAACTTCGCGTCGTACACTTGAGCCAGCGCACACAAACAGAGGCAAAACGAAGTCGTCGCGAGTCAGGTGGACCTCACGCACAAGCGAGCGCAACGCAGCGGACCTGCGAAGGCGACGAGGACGATGAAGAAGTGATGTCAAGAGGTTGATTCCTATGTGCTATCCGCAGATTACGCAGATTACGCAGATTTCTTTGCGAAAAGTGTTACTTACCCAAGGGTCAGAAATAATCTGCGTAATCGGCGTAATCTGTGGATGATCGTTTTATGATCTTACCACCGGTGATACGCAGGATGTCCGGGCTTTACTGCGACAAATGTTCCGCGACACGTGGCGCAAACCTTGTCGTGGGCGATCAATTCGCCCTCAACTACGGCTCGATTGTCGGTCGATTCAACGGTGCGTGCTACAAGCTTCAATGGTTGATCGGTCGGAGTTGGTCGCAACAACTTGATTGAATAATCCGCGGTCACAGTGCAAGGCGGTTTGTCAGCGCCTGTCTTCTTCATAAGGTGCCAGGTCGCGGCCCAGTTGCAGTGACAATCCAGGAGTGCGCCAATAATTCCTCCATTTAGCATTCCTTCAAAGGCTTCGTACTGCTTGCTCGGCTGCCATTCAGCGACAACTTCATCACCTCTTACAAAACTGCGAATGTGCAGTCCATTCGGATTTGCCGGCCCGCAGCCGAAACATGCGTTGTCGGGAGCATAAGTTTCCTGCAGCGATTTTTCAGAGACTGTCATGGCTCAGTTCTTCGCCGTAGCATTTCTCGTAACTTAAACCGCTGCACTTTGCCGGTTGCTGTGTAAGGCAACTCATTTACAAAGATGTACCGCCGCGGCCTTTTGAAACGCGGCAATGAAGCTGCAGCTAAGTCACTCAACTCTTTCTCAATTTCCTCTGTTTCGGATTCTACATCCTGACAAACAACAAAAGCACACGGGCAGGGAAGTCCGTCAGCATCGAAATCTGCGACGACAGCAGCCTTATTTACCCTGGCGTGCCGGATAAAAACATCCTCGACTTCAACAGGCGACACCCATCGTCCACTTGATTTAAAGCAATCATCACTGCGGCCCATGTGAAACCAGTAGCCGTCATCATCGCGTCGATAGAGATCGCCGGTGCGGACCCATCCATTAACAAAGTTACGTTCAGTTGCCTCGGGCTTTTCCCAGTAACCAAGTGCCGCGCTCCCGCCCTTGATCCACAAATTGCCTTCGCCTGCTTCAACGGTGTCCCCTTCTTCGTTCACGAGTCGAGCCTGATATCCATCGAGCACCTTCCCACTACTTCCGTAGCGATGATCGTGTTGATGATTTGACATGAACATGTGCAGCATCTCGGTTGAGCCAATGCCGTCGACCACCGGCACGCCAAATTCATTCTCCCACTCTTCGCCGAGATGTGCAGGCAGCGCTTCACCCGCGGAGACGCAAAGACGAAGACTGGAGCAGTCAAGTTTGTTTCCGCGCCGATGATGGTCCAGCAGAAGGTTGTAGACGACAGGAACACCGAAAAAGATAGTTGGTCGGCTTTCTTCAAACACCCGACTAACAACGTCTGCTGTCGGTTTCTCTGTACACAGTATTGAGGTCGCACCATTAAGTAATGGAAATGAAAATCCGTTGCCGAGCCCATAGGCGAACGGAAGTCTTGATGATGAGAACAGTCGGTCAGCGCTACTCACACTTAGTACTTCACGACAAAATGTTTCGTTTGTGTAAAAGATGTGAGCCTGTGTGTGAACAGCTCCCTTCGGGTCTCCCGTGCTTCCTGAAGTGTAGAGAATGAACGCGGGCTGATCTTCGACCGTGGTTACGAACTCGGGCAGGTTTGACGAAGCCGCTTCCCTCTGTACGTCCCCCAGCGCTCTAAACGCTGTCTTTGCGCCGCGCTCGATCGCAACGATATCTTTCAACTCCGGCAGTCTTTCAGAGGAATCTGTTACGAGCGTATTGCAGAGATCAGCCTCAACAAGCATCAAACGAGCACCGGAATTGTTAAGGATTAAACGCTGCTCGTCGGGACGCAGGCCCATGTTTATGGGAACTGCGATTGCGCCCAGCGAACATATGGCGATGAAAGCAGTAACAAACTCAGGTGAATCGTGAAGGAGTAAGGCGACGCGATCGCCTTGCTGAACACCTAACAGAGTAATCGCCTGGGCCGTGCTCAAGGTTTCTGCGCGGAGTTCGCCGTAAGTGATGTGACGTCGGCCGTGAATGATCGCAGTCGAGGAGGAGTCGTTACCGCAAATGGCCTGAAACAGATTCATTGTTAAAACGTTAATTTAGAACAAATTGAAGAACAGTCAAACTATTCACTACAAACGGTCGGGAAGGGGGCAAGCGCAGCGCGCCCCCGCAGGTTCTTCGACACTTTTACCAGGATTGAATCCAGTCTGACAGCGCTTACAAGCAGATCACAATACCACCGCAGTCTCCGTTTTTGAGAAACAAGGCTTGATGAGGGATTAAGGTGTAGAGCGCGCGAGTCTCCGCACTTCAATCTTCTCTCCCACTTCGATCACCATCAAATCCTCTCCGAGCTCCAACGGCCCCGCATAAGTTTTGCGCGTCGGCGAAAGCAATTCCTGATCAGTAGCGTTCGGCATGCAGATGTGCGAATACACCGCTAGTTTCGGTTTCGCTCGCGTAAACACTTCCCCCGCCTGCTGCGGGGTCGTGTGATAGGCAATGATATTCTTCGCGCGCTCTGGTGGCAGGCCCAGTGGTTGCAGAGTCTCCGGCACGAACACTTCGTGGACCAATACATCCACCCCCTGGGCGTACCGGATGAGATTTTCAGAGACGCGGGTGTCACCCGACAACACGACGGAACGCCCGGCATAGTCAACGCGGTAGCCGTATGCCGGCTTGACCGCGCCGTGGTCCACCTCAAACTCCGTGACCTTCACTCCGCCCTGATCATAGACGACCCCCTCAACGATATCCTTGACGCGAAGCACAACCCCCTCCCGCGAGGCACGATCGTTATAAAGCCGAATCCGGATGTCATATTCGTACGCTTGCTTAAGGTGGGACATCATCCTGCTGGTCCCACTTGGGCCCCACACCTGAAGTGGCACGTCGCGCCCTGGCGCAATCAGCCATCCGGTTAACCACAGATCCGGAAATCCGACCACGTGATCGGAGTGCAAGTGTGTGAGGAATACCCCACGGACATCCCTCCATCGCACCTTGAGTTGGGTCAGGCGTTGCAGAGCGCCGCGGCCGGCGTCGAAGAGAAATTTCTGATCCCCGGCCTCTACCAGTGTGCTTGGCCCAAAGCGGTTCATGACCGGCGGTGGACAACCGGTACCGAGGAGGGTCACCCTGATCGCCTGACCTTGAGCTGCAATGTGGTTAACGGTTGCGGCAAACAGTGCTATTGCCACGACGGTGCAAAAGATTTTCGAAGGCAAACCGTTCCTCCCTAAATTGAAGCCGGGTTAGGCGTACGAGCTGCAATCATGCGACATCGTCAGGAACGCAGCCGTACCTATGGTTTGGGCTCTTCATAGAGCCCGAACTCGTTGCCGACCGGATCGGTAAAAACTGCAAACGCCCCCATGTTCTGCCCGATGTCCGTGCGCGGCGTGACGACTTTGCCACCGGCCTGCTCAATCCGTTTCAGCGAGTCTGTAATGCTATCTACCATGATGTAGGTTCGAGTACGCTCATCGGGTGTCCGGTCCCCCTCCTTGACCCACGTCCCGCTCACGCCTCCCGCGTCATCGAAAGCCAGGTTGCCGTCCCCGCGTTCTCGCACCTTCCATCCGAAAATATCCGAGTAGAAGCGTGCGGAATCCTCGGCACGGTTAGCCGGGATTTCGAGATAACAGATCTTGCCATGGGGCATCTGGATATCCTCCTCACTGCGGCCTATTGCCGCCTAACAGATGAGTTGACTGGGCGGCGCGATTTCGTTCAACCTTCGCCGGATTTATCCAGTTGCGAAACACGCTCCCGCCGCTCCGTTCCAACGAGTTGTTGGGCCACATCGTTGGATTGACGAATTGCCCACGCATGGCATTCGTGGAAACACGATTCGGTTGCCTGCGCAATTGGCAACCACTCGAGCGAGTGTTCACCGACCGCGTTTGCTAGACGATTCGTGAGTTCACCGGCGACAAATACCGCGAGCATTTCATAATGACGATCGTCATCCTGGGAGTAAAAATATTGAGTCGCCGCGCCGACCGGGTGCAGCAACCGCACGTCCCACCCCAGTTCTTCACGCACCTCACGGGCAACCGTCATTTCAGCCGCTTCCCCGGGCAACAAGCCGCCACCGGGAAGAAAACGATTTCGCCCAGAGCCGACCAGCGCGACATTGCCGGCCTCGATAGTTACTACGTAAGCTGCTCGCCTTTCGACATAGTCAATATTCGGTTTTCGAGAGCCGAAAACTACCGCGTCAGCAAAAGAAAAGCTTGTTAACATTCAAGAGTGGCCCAACGTTTGAGTTGTCCGGGGCGGCGCGAATTCATTCAACCATCGCCGCACCAATGAAGTTCAGAAAAACCCTCCGCCGCTCCGGTCCAACGAGTTGTTATTTGCGTTTCTGTTCTTTGGCGACGGAAAGTTTGTTTACCGCATCGGCCAAGCTGCGGTCATAGCTGATGATGAGCATTGATCCATATTTTGTGAAGTAAACCGGAAGGCGCCCTTCAAATCCGTTCGCACGATCCGTGTTGGGCCATCTAACGGTGTACTTGTGATAGTTAGGAGTTGAGTCGTCATTTTCTTTGAGCTGGATCTTTTCGACCTCTGCGCTCGTTTCATAAAATAGAACTTCAAGGACACCTTTATCCGTTTTTATCCAAGCCGCTTTAGTGGTACCCGCCATACCTCCGTTGTAAATTGAAAGGCCAACACGTTCAATGGACCAACCCGAGTCGCTCAGGGTTTGAACGAAGTTGTTCGCAAAGCTAAGAGTCGGAGGTACAAGTTGTGACACATCTTGTACCTGCAGAGAGGGGGCGGTTCCAGAGATATCGGCTTGCAAAATAGGAAGCACGAAGAGAAGGAGACTCAATGCTCCAAAACTTGAAATTGATCTCATAGCATCTGCCTCCGATTGTATTAGTGTAAGCCTTCTGAACAAGAAGCAGATAACGGCGAGTTGACGCGCGGTAGCTCCACCTGTGATTTTACAGCTCGCGTCCAACGATTTGTTGGGTTGCGTCGGGGGAGAACAATCAGCCAAATTTTAGGGAATGCGCTTCCAACTGATGTTGCAGTCTCCGTTTGAATCGATTGAATCGATTCGGAAAATGACGCGGTAGTCCGTGCGGTCATCCTTGATCTGCGCTGCATAGAGATGACCTGCGAGGGCCCTAACGATCAATCCTTGAGGCCCGACGCTTCTCATTCCATGATTCATCGAAAAGCTGATCCCCGGAGTGATAGGCTTAAGGACGAGGGCCGGCATTCGATCAATCTCTTCCCATTTCATTTCGCCCATATCCTTCAGTAAACCCATTCCCGCAACAGGCGAGGCCTCAACGTGCAGCCATAAATCGTCCGGGGTTGGCGAAAATGCGCCATACGCTATCGAATAGCGCTGCTTCGGTAAATTGACTACTTGAACCTGACCGACGTTCAGTGCACTAGAAGAGGCATCGATAACATTCTTCGAGGGAGTCTTATCAATTCTCGAGGCAGGGCCCTTGAATTCAACCGGCTTTACCTGCCTGGCGTCGCTGTCCACTAAAATCCAGAATCGCGATGGAGCCGTTTTGTCTTTAGACTCCTTTCGACTCAGGGTGATTGTATGAGTCTTGAGGTCGCTAATCTCTTGTTGTTTTTGGGCATTGACGCTGACGATCAGCAGCAGAAGAGTGATGAGAATGCCGTTGCCCTTTGTCCTCATTTCCTAATTCCTTTGCAAACTGGCTACAAACAATTCATGCGAGAACCTCACGTTAGCAGACGAACCTCAAACTCGGAAGGAACCTAGCTATGTCCCAACTAGTCGACCAAGTTAGAAACCTGATTCGCACACGTCATTACAGCTAGCGCGCTGAACAAACCTACATCTATTGATTCAAGCAATACATATTTTCGATGGCAAGCGCCATGGGCTAGAGAACCTGCGGGGGCGCGCTTCGCTTGCCCCCTTCCCGACGGCGTGTAGGTGAGTGTCAGAGTTGTCTCTGAGGATCGGTTAGTTGAGCCTCCTACTACTTCGCGTCCAACTTCCTTCCGGCGTTTAAGTTGTCCCAATTCATTATCGCGTTGTAGATGAGAAAGTAGCTTCCTTTTGTCTGTCCACGCCAGAACGGATTTGTCGAAAAAAGCAACACGTGTCCGTTGCCCTGCGGTACATCGATCACTGCGGGCCGTTGCGCAATCTCATCACCGTTATCCAACAACCCTGAAACAAACAACTCTTTACTGTCCGCGTAACGCAACACCACTCGTGGTCGCAATGCCGGTGGAATAAGCGTCACTGCATTGCGACGCTGTTCATCAGTAACTGGTGGCGCTTCCCACGGTTGGACCGGAGCAGGAGGATCAGGTATTTCGGCAGCGGGCCGACCTTGCGGCACATCCGGATCATCCGGCGTTCCGCGTCCAGTGGCTCGACCTTGGGGGCGTCCGCGTCCACCTAAACCGTTGTTCACCGCGAACACTGGTCCGTTCGAACAATACATCGCCAGTGAATCGCCATAGCCATAAGCAATCGGACTCGTGGAATCAACTGTCTTGGTGCGAAGGATAACGCCGACGGCACGCAGCTTCGCAGAATGACTAGCCGAGACTCCAGCAGTGAAACCGTAGGTCACAGCGAAATCGGATGTGTCGTCGACAGTAATGAAGAGACCGCCTTCTTGAACAAACCTTTGCAGATTCTGTAAGCCTGACCAACCGAGACCCGGGCGCATGTCATCGGTTTCGTCTGTCTTGCCAAGATTCGGGGTCAGAGATGTGGTCTTCCATGGAATTGGATTGCCATACATCGGAAGGCCATTAATGATCTGTTGTGCCCCGCGCCCCACCGGAGCAAAGAGGATCACATCGTATTTGGATTTCAGATTCGGCTCTTTCGAAACATCCTGGGTGCTGATGTAAGTAAACGGAACCTGGTTCTGATCGAGTCCGACACGGTACCAGCCTTCATCCTGCGTCGAGAGCCAGGTATGCATAATGGCGACACGAGGTGCCCTTACAGGATGCATTTTCACGGAAGGCGCGTCGGCTACGGCATACACCTGAACTCCCAGTTCACTCGCGACACTTTTCAATTCATCAGTACCCTTACGGATAATGAAAGAGCCCCGATTGAATTTGCGCCCGGCAGCTTCAAACGGTTCCTCGGCCGCTTCCATTTCTATGTTTTTGAGTCGAAAGCGAAGCGTGATTAACGAATTGTCTGCGTTGTGATTGATCAGGTACACGGACCCGCTACCGTTAACTCCACCCGCCGAATTAATTGTGCCGGTCACTTTGTCCATGCTTGCTTGCAGGACCTTCACGTCCGTTACGCGCACGACTTCCACGTTTGCGGACTCACCCATCGTCCATGACGTGTCGTCATAGATATCAGTCTGCGGATCATTCGGTGCCCAATACTGATAGTCGAGTAGTGCATCGGCGATGCGACTGTAGGGTTGATCCATGCGGACGATATAACTTCCCGCTGGAAACGTTCTGTCTTCTGTCTTAGGGGCAGGAGTTGGAGATGGAGAAGGAGAAGCGCCGGGAGCCGGACGCGCAGCAGGTGTGCTCGCTTTCTTTTTCACTGACACGGTGAATGGCGCAGTGGCCTTACTTATTTCAACACCCTGGGCCTGCAATGTTCGCAACAGCTCGGCCTGGTTGCCCTGGCGAACTTCATCACCGGGAAGAACATAAGCAGCCGGTCCTTCATTCTTCGGTTTCTCGATTGAGCGTCTGCTCTTCAGGTAGAAATTTTTCAGGAACAACTTGGCGTTGTTGCCGAAATAGTAGAGCGACGTCAAGAGAGCGGTCTGTTCGTAGTTGTTGTTATTTCGCTGCGACCACTTTGCTTTCGGCAGCGGAGGGTTTTGTTTGTACCAGGTACGTTGATACTCAGCCGGACTCAGCGTGCGTTCCAACGTGTCAGCGCCTCCGTTGCCAAACGTTTCATACAAGCGACTGATACCGTTGTGAGTTGCCGCAATGAACATGAGATAACCCGGCGACCATGTGTCGAAGTTTCCATGTGCAAAAACTCCGGGCATGCCAAACTTTGTCATCTCGGAAACACCGTTCCAACCAATCATCTGCCACTCATCAGTAAGAATCGGATCTACCCAGGCGTTGTACGGGCCGTCGCCGATGGTGTTGTCGTAGAGATACGGAACGGACTCGTGGAGATCGTGCATCACCTGCGGCTTCCAGGTGAGATAGACATTCATGATGTTCCGGGTCAGTTTCAACGACAGACCAATCGCGTCGCGGTTGTTGTCGTGTGCTACGTAGTGACCCCAGTAAACCAGATTTGGCCAGTTCTCATTTGGATGGGCGAGATGCCAGTTGTAGACGTCGACCATACGATCACGACCATCAACTTCAACTACCGGTGTAATAAGAACGACGACATGCTCGCGGATGAACTTGATGTAAGGACTATTGTCGAC
>Ga0157378_10002700_pt1 | contig 15810 bp, 13 predicted proteins | sample M65metaG_FD_115309 | JGI IMG/M metagenome (GOLD analysis project Ga0157378, IMG submission 115309) | Miscanthus rhizosphere microbial communities from Kellogg Biological Station, Michigan, USA - M6-5 metaG | ecosystem: Host-associated > Plants > Roots > Rhizosphere > Soil | place: USA: Michigan...
CGAACTCGGCGATGGACCTGGCGATCACGGCCGCGCTGGTGCGAGCTATCTGACCGGCGCGCATCCGAAGAAGACCTTCGGCAAGGACCTTCAGGCTGGTGTGTCGATGGATCAGTACGCGGCTCGGGCGATTGGCGGGGCCACGCGATTTGCATCGCTCGAACTCGGGTGCGAAGAGGGCATCCAGGGCGGCAACTGCGACAACGGCTATAGCTGCGCTTATAGCAACAGCATCTCGTGGCGCACGCCGTCGACGCCCAATCCTCCGGAAGTGCGGCCGCGCGCGGTCTTTGAGCGCCTTTTTGGCAGCGGCGAGGTCGAGCGCGACCCAGCGGTGCGCGCCCGCCAGGAGAAGTATGAGAAGAGCGTGCTGGATTCCGTCCTGGGTGACGCCAAGCGACTGGAAGGCGTCCTGGGCGCCACCGACCGCAAAAAGATGGACGAATATATGTATGCGGTTCGCGATATCGAAACCCGCATCCAGAAAACCGAACAGCAGAACGTCCAGGTTCCCACCATTGACAAGCCGTCCGCCAGCGTTCCCGAGAATTACAACGAACACACGCGCCTGATGTTCGACCTGATGACGCTCGCGTTCCAATCCGACGCCACGCGGATCATCACCTTCATGATGGCGATTGAGCAAAGTAATCGCGCGTATCGCGAAATCGGCATCGCCGATTCTCACCACGGCCTGACCCATCACGGCGGGGACAAAGAGAAGATCGAAAAATGCATCCGCATCAATCGCTATCAGGTTGAGCAATTCGCGTACTTTATCGGCAAACTCAAAGCCACCAAAGACGGAGACGGCACTCTGTTTGACCGCGCGATGGTAACCTACGGCGGCGGCCTCGGCAAGGATCACGATCACGACAACCTGCCGACTGTGCTCACGGGCCGCGGCAACGGCTTATTCAACCTGGGACGCAACATCAAATATCCTAAGGAAACGCCGCTCGCGAATCTTCACGTGGCGATGATGAATCAACTGGGCGTTCCGGCCGAGAAATTCGCTGACAGCAACGGGAAACTGGGATATTTGTCGGATCTGTAAGCTGCACGGCCACCAATAGATGCCTTGGTTAAGGCAACGGGCGTTGGTTTGGACGGCATGCGCCGTAGCGATTTCGAGTTTTGCGGGCCTGCGACTGGCCGGGGCGCAAACAGATCAGTACGTCGGGGCGAAAGTCTGTGGCAGCTGCCATCCGTCTGAATTTGCCCGCCAGACTCAAAGTGCGCACGCCAACGCTCTTTCCCGTGCAGTGGACCATCCGCTAGCGAATACTTTCCCAATCACTTTAGACCTGCGTCGAACCCCCAATTACCGTTTTGGATTTTCGCGTTCTGCGGAAGAGTTTCGGACCCGAATTCTGGATGCCAAGGACGTCATGGATTTGCCCATGGAGTGGGCCTTCGGAGCGGGCCGTCAAGCCGTGACCTTCGTCACGAAGGTCAACAAGGATTGGTACGTGGAACATTACTCCAGTTACTATTCCGCTGTGCACGCTTGGGGACCAACCCCGGGCCAGTCCGCAATTCGGCCTACATCGCTGGCGGAGGCCGCGGGATTGCTCTATAAGACCACCGATCCCGCAACCGGGATTGCCGGATGTTTCGGCTGCCATTCCACCGGTCCCGTAACATTTGGTGCGGATGGCGCGGTTCAACTCACCGAACTCGCTGTGCGCTGCGAAGACTGCCATGGCCCGGGGGCGGCACACGTCAAACGCCCCGCTGCGAATAATATTCAAAACCCAAAAACATTTTCGGCGTCGCGCTTGATCGAATTCTGCGGAACATGTCATCGGCCGCCGGCCGAGATGGGTCACAGCGTCGATTGGAATGTTTCCTGGAACGTCCGGCACCAGCCTCCCTACTTAAGCGAAAGCGCCTGCTTTCGAAAAAGCAATGGAGCTCTTTCTTGCCCTACCTGTCACGATCCGCATGAACCCGCGGACAAAAAGCCGGCCGCTTTCTATAATGATCGCTGCCTGAGCTGTCATTCGTCGAGCGCTCCGCCGCCGACGCCGGTGTGCCGCACGCAGACAGTTGCCAACTGCATTGATTGCCACATGCCTAAGGTCTCGCCCCAGAGCCCGCTACGCTTCACGAATCACTGGATCGGAGTCTACGGGCCCGGTGCAAAGCTGAAGCCCATCCGTTGAAATACACCGCTCGGGTATTTCCGGCGGAGCGTTCCTTCTGTAACCATCGTCCGCATCCCAAAAATCCTTGCAGCGTCAAAGACATGGATGAATACCTGGCTTGACACTCACCTTTTTCAGACGGACAATCTCGGAACAGTGGTTCTAATCATCGGGTAATGGCTTCCGGTGGTTAAAAGGGGGGGCCGCAAATGATCCGAGTTGATCAGTCTGCATTCTTGAGACTCATGCTCCTGGTTTTGGCAGCGTGGGGATCGACAGTTTACGCACAACAAATCACTGGTTCCATCACGGGATCGGTCGTGGATTCATCCGGCGCAGCGGTGGTTGGCGCTTCCGTAAAGCTCACGAACACGGGCACCGCCTTTGTTCAAACCACGATGACCGACGCATCGGGAAACTTTCAGTTTCTATTGCTGCAGCCGGGGACTTACTTGATCGAAGGCAGCAACGCGGGTTTCAAGACGTTCCGGCGGGATGGGATCATCGTTGAAGCGGACCGCTCCTTGGGTGTTCCGATCACCCTCGACGTCGGCCAAACCTCCGAAACCGTGGAAGTGGTCGGCGGCACGCCACTGCTTGAGCCGAATAGCGCTGAAGTGGGCACCACAGTCGACAGTCAGAAGGTCATGGACCTCCCTTTGAATGCCCGGAATCCCATGGGGCTGGCCAATTTGATTCCGACGGTCAAAGGTGTTGGCTACTTCGGAAACCAGATTCTTACTTCATGGCGGGTCGGCTCGATCAATATTGGGGGCGGGCAAGCTCTCACCAGCGCGTTTCTGCTGGACGGTGTGGCGAATGACAAAATGGGGGACGCCTCGGGAGCCAATACATTCCTCACGACTGATTCCACTGGCGAATTCAAGATCATCACGAACAATATGTCAGCGGTATATGGACGGACGACTGGTGGAGTCATCAGCATCATCAGCAAATCGGGTACGAACCAATATCATGGCAGTGCATTTGAGTACATCCAAAACACCGCGTTCAACGCCAATAACTTTTTCTCGAATGCTGCCGGCACGCCGCTCGCGCCCGTACACCAGAATCAATTCGGCGGAGCAGTCGGGGGCCGAATCATCAAAGACAAGCTGTTCTTCTTTGCAAATTATGAGGGGTTTATCCAGCATCTGTCGAATACGCAGATCGTCAGCTCTCCTACTGCCCTGCAACGAATTGGGGATTTCTCCCAGACCACTGCGGCCTCCGGGAAACTGATTACCATCTTTGACCCGCTGACGACTGTTACGAATGCTTCTGGCGTGTCCACAAGGATGCCTTTCCAGGGCAATCTCATCCCGTCCAACCGTATCAGCCAGTTTGCGAAAGAGTTCTTTTCCCTGTATCCCCTGCCGAATTTGCCGGGGCAGAATAACAATCTGTTCCAGACCGGTAACACGCCGACCACCCGGAAGACCGGCAGCATTAAAGTCGATTACCTTCTGAGTTCGGCTCAGCGAATGGCGTTCCGCTATACCGGAGATGCACTGGACGAAACCGTCCCCGACGGCAGTTTTTTCCAAAACCCTCTGGAGAATGATAAAAAGACGATTTATGTGCCCCGCCACAGCGGGCTTGTATCTTATACAGTAACTTTGAGTCCCACTCTGCTGTTCGATGTCAGATCCAGTATCAATCGCGATTACGACCAGGCGACCCCTTGGAGTTTTGTCGATCCGTTTTCGAAAGTGAACATCCTTGGGGCGCTGGGGCTTCCCCAATCGCTCATCAACACCATACCTCCCAACGATCGGCAGTTTCCGGATCTGACCGTTTCGGGTCTAGGTGGTGCTTTAGGCGGATATGGCTCGGCGATAGGGAACCGGGCGGCTTATGAATGGGGCGAAGTCGCATCGCTCACCAAGATTTGGCGTAATCACTCTTTTAACTTCGGATACCAATACACGCTCTATAGGGGCAACCCTTACGATGCGACGCCCCCGGTCTTTGCCTTCAACGCGGGCTATACGCAGGGCCCCAACCCGACGACGTCCAGCGCGACCGCAGGCCTGGGCTTGGCTTCTATGGAACTTGGTTATCCAGCTAGCGGGACCTTCAGCTATCAGGCCAGCCATGAGTACCAGGAGATTGATCACGGACTGTATGTCCAAGACGACTGGAAGGTGAACCGCAAGTTAACTCTCAATCTTGGGTTGCGCTGGGAGTATCAGGGCCCATTTACAGATCGCCACAACGTCATGACTAATTTCAATCCCACCGCTACAACAACGGTGAATGGAGTGGTTTTGACAGGAGGCACAATATTCCCAGGCGTAAGCGGCATCCCGCGAGGGGTGGTTAACACAGTCTTCAATCATTTCGCGCCACGTTTTGGATACGCATACCAGGTCAGCCGAAAGCTAGTGGCCAGGGGCGGCTATGGAATCTTTTGGGTACCCGAAAGAGGCGTTTTGGAGCCGGCAGCCACAGGCTTCACCCAGCAGACCACCATGGTCGCCTCTCTAGACAATGGACTGACTCCGTTCAACACAATTGGTAATCCATATCCGCAAGGCTTTGTTCAGCCGACCGGCTCAAGCGCGGGCCTTCTGACGAATCTCGGCGGGGCCATAACAGCGCAGTTACGCGACGTGCCGCACGGCTACGCGCAACAATGGAACTTCACGCTGCAATACTCGCCCTGGGCCAACTGGTTGGTGGAGACTGCCTATCTCGGGAACAAAGGTACCCATCTCGAGAGTTACACCCATACTCTCGATCAGTTGAATCCAGCGTATCTCTCGCTGGGAAATGCCCTGAATGCCCAGGTGCCAAATCCATATTTTGGTATCATCCCGACCGGACAACTGGCCAATTCGACGATCACGCGCCAGCAATCGCTGCTGCCCTACCCGCAGTATACGTCTGTGAGCGGCGGGTACTTCTACCCGGGAGCTTCGTTTTATAACGCCTTTACGCTCAAGGTCGAGAAGCGGTTTTCACAAGGTTTCTCGATTCTGTTTGCGTATGTGAACAGCAAATTGCTCGACGCGTCGGCTGCAACGTCCACGGTAACCGGCGGAAATTCAAGCACGGGAATCCTCAACATCTACAATCTTCTGGAAGGCGAGTATTCCAAGGCCGTCCAAGACATCCCGCAGCGCACAGTGATCACCGGCCTATGGGCGGAACCTTTCTTCAAGAGTGGACCCCTGTGGCAGCGCATGATCCTGGGGGGATGGAACTTCAGTGAGGTCACGTCGTTTCAGAGCGGCCAGACGCTTTCGTTGTCGGCGCCAGGCAACGTCGTGACAGCCCAGAACAATACGACGAATCGGCCCAACGTGGTTTACGGAGTTTCCGATCAAGTGGCAAATCCGAACCTCCAGCAGTGGTTCAATACCGCTGCTTTCTCGCTGCCTGCTCCGTTTACCTTTGGAAACGCATCGAGAACCATTCCCAACGTCATGGGCCCCAGACTGATCAACATGGATGTGGCCCTCTATAAGGACTTTCGAATTAAAGAAAAGTATATGGTAGATCTCAGGGGAGAGGCGTTTAATTTGTTCAATCGGCCGGACTTTGGAAATCCCAACCTCACCGTTGGAAGCCCGACCTTCGGAACGATAACTTCGCTGCTGGTTAACCCGCTCCCTCGGAATATCCAGCTCTCATTGAGGGTGACGTTCTAACGAGCGTGGCGCCATGTCGGGCCCATCGAGGTCATGGAGGTTGTCTCAATAAAGAGATGGCCGCGCGGAGCCGCCAAGGAGAGACGTGTTCACCGACGCAGTGGTATGGGTGCCTTCGTTCCCGCCCCACGAATACAGCAGGGAAACCATCGGGAATCCGCCGGCACGCAGGGTCAACCCGACTGAGTAGCTACGCAGCAGATGCGTGAAGTCGATATTACCGTGCATAAGAGCCACCTTCCCTGCGTCCACCATGGCCATGAACCCCAAAGGCCCGTAGATCGAATGCTCAAAGCTTGCCCGCGCCAATAAAGTATTTGGTGCGCGAAAGCGGTAGTCCTGATAACTGGAGAGCGCCGGATTCCCGTTGATATCGGAACCACCCAACGTCGGTTGGAAGTAAAACGGCACTACATGTCCTGAGGGAACAAAAGATTCGTTCATCAAGAAGCGGACGTTGAAGCTACCCTCAAGGTCCCGCGTGATAGCCGGGCAAGAGGATGAACCGGAAACCGTCGAACATTCGTCGGGACCGTTGAAGTCTCTTGGCAAATTGGAACGCGTTCGTCTATAGAGCGGAAATTGGTGCGATAGGTCAACGGTCAACCGCTGGAACGAAAAATTTGAATTCCCGGCGATATACTGCTGGAGCGTCACGAGGTAGTTGAGCCGCAGATACCCCGCCGCGAGTTGCGGACGAAGCCGGATTCCTTCTCCGAGTTGCGCGAAGGCGGGCTGGCTGTTGAGTCCGGGGGCGGTTGCAGCAGTATAGAGTTGCTCAATCGACGGACTGGTGCGTCCTAGACTCGGGCGGATATCGACAAAACGTCCGTTTGCTTCGCCGTAGATCGACAAGTTGAATTTACCGTAGATCGGCCAGATCGCGTTGGTGCCGAAGATTGTCTGGCGCATGCCGTAGTACGAGCGCGCCGTATCCGACGTATTCGGACCCTCGCCAAAGAAGCCTATTTGGTTGAGCGAAATGCTTTGAGCCAGGACGTGAAATACGGGATACTCCTCAACCGCTAAATTGGAGACGCTGGTGGATCCCGTGCCGCCGGTGGAAACTCCAATCTTGGGGTGACGGTTCAAGACAGCGGTCATGTACGCGCCGGCCCGCCAAGAACCATTTGGGGTCGCGACTGCGTCCAGATTCCAACTGAGCCTCCAGGATTCATTGGGAGTCCAATGCGCGACGAATGCCGGACCAAAGCCGAACCCATTCTGCGGGGCAAGGCTTCCCGCGGCGATATGCAGTGGGTGATCTGTGAACAATTGTTCGGCACAGGAACCGATGGACGCCAATCGGAAACTGGAGCAATTGGATTTTAGCCGGTCACCTTCACCGCGAAAGTCCGCGCCTAACTGGGTTTCCTGGCCGTACCCGACGCTCGCAAGAGACGCAGCCAGCAAGAGGCGGAAATGAAGTACTGATACGATCCTCGTCAAGAGTTATCTTCCTCCTCCGCCCTTCGCGGCTTGAGGGTGCAGAATAGCGGTGATCTTTCGAATGTATTCACTCGCTTCACCCTCCGTTTTGATGGATGCGAAGTTAATTCCTGTTTGTAGTTCCTTAGGCATTTCTATCTCTAGCTTGCGGAAATGTTGGATTTGGTTTGTCAGCAGTGAGTTCTTCGCCACCAGGCGCTTTGGATTGAAGGAGCGGGGTGCGGGTTTAGGGACGCGAACTATATTCGAGTTTGCCATAGGGATTTCCTAATCGAAATGGAAGATCGGACAATCGGCATCCGGGCGCAGTTGATCCGTCAGCAGGTCCAGAAAAGTCTGCGCGCTTTTTTCACGGGGCGAGCGCGCGTCATAGGCACCGATAAAATGTTGAGTCACGGTGGCCGGGATCGAGGCATGCTCAAAGGTGCGGCCGTTGACGGTATCTTCCGGACCGGGAATGACCGTCCTCTTCGCAATCCAAGGAGAGATGAGGATGGCCGGCACGCGAACTCCAAGCCGGTCGAATGCGAAGGGTTGGCCCATGCCGGTGTCCTGGGCAGAAGCGGTATATCCGTCCGGGGTGCAGGCGGGAGGTGGAACGTGATCGAAGATGCCGCCGTGCTCATCGTAAACAATCAGCAGCGCGGTGGTTTTCCAAAGATCGGGGTTCTGCCGGATCGCGTTATAGATGCTCGCAATGAAGACTTCGCCGGCTTGCACGTCGTGATCCGGATGTTGGTCGGATGCAAGTTCTTCGCCGCCGCCGTCGCCGGTATGGTCGGTATAATTCGGCTCGATGAAGCTGTAGTCGGGAAGCGTTCCGTGGGTGCAGTCCGAAAGAAATTGTTGGTAAGTACCAAAGATCTGCGGCTGGTTCTTGAGCAGGTTGACGATTTCCATGGTGGAACTGGAGGGATCGTAGTAGTACAGCTTCGCCGTGTGGCCGGCACCCAACATGCGCTCATACGTGCTCTTGAAGGGTGCTTTCACATAAAACATATCCATGCTGACTTGTCCGAACGAAGTCCCGTAGTGCGCGAACGCCCGATTGCAAATCGTCGGCCCGGGGATCGAGGAGAACCAGCCATTGAAAATAGCGAAGTTGCGGGCAAGCGTGTGCAGCACCACCAGCTTGTCGGTCGCGAAGTAGTTCATGATCTTGCGCGAATGGCTGACGCTCCGCTGCTGATCGTAGTAGCTCTGGACAAATCCACCCATTGAGGGGGCCGCGGGCGGACCGGCGGTGCCAAAGAAGAGTTGCTTATGAACGGCTGGAAAATGGTGGTCGGGGTCAGGATCCAGGTCGCTTTGAAAGAGTGCGCTGGGCTGCACCTTGGCCGGTTCGTTGGTTGTGTCGAGGTTTGACTCTCGGCCGGTAAGTCCGTTAATGCGAGAGTCTTCCGCTTTCAACGCTCCCAACATGTGATCGAACGACCGATTCTCCATCATCAGGACAACAATGTGTTTCAGGTTGTCCAATCCCACTGACATAGGGTCTCCTCCGACGATGTGTGAGTTCGCCCAATTTACTAAGAGTGACATCCGGGCCAGAAACGTTTCATGTCCGAAGAAAACTTTTTGGGGCAAAAAACTCTAGGACGAGTGGTAAGTAAACATCCCGTGAAACGTTGCGGGTTCATTGCGCACTATTAGGACGCGAGTTCCAGGAGAAGCGAAGACATCAGCCAGGAGGATCATATGAGCACAAAGCCCAATTTTGCGGCGTTCAATCAAGGCGCGGTCCCGGCCATCGCGTGTTTTAACAAGGCCACAGTCCCGCTTGGCGTGGACCTCGACAAGCTGATCGCGGCGATGCAACATTACGTGGACCAATACGTGGTGCCTGTGTGGGGAACCCCAGCGAAACTTATCAAGTCCACGGATTTTGTTGCCGGGGCGTGGGCGATTGTATTTCTCGACGTTGCCGCCCAACCGGGAGCCCTCGCGTATCACGATTTAACGCCGGACGGATTTCCGGAAGTCCTTCAGCGGGCGTCAAGCCGGAGTGAGAATCGGTGTAGAACCCGGCCAATTCATGCCCCCCGGCCAAATGAATCTCTTGAACGCTGTCGGGGTTGATTTGTTCAAGGTATTCCACCGGAGATAAGACGCCATTTCGCAGCCCGACATACAGGTTGTGAAGGTCAAGTAGTGTGCCACAACCTGCTTCTGCGTACAGGCGATTTAGAAAATCTGGTTCGCTCATCTCATTATCGGGAACAGGCGTGAAAACCGCCCCGTTTTCGAGTAGCAGGCCGCAGCTCAGAAAACTCTTGAGGATTTCCAGTTTGCGTCGAATTACTTCGAAAGTCTCATCGTCATAAGACACTGGCAACCCAAGCCCCGCCTGGCTATTGGGCACACTCCCGTTCGAAACAAGAAACATACTCAAATGTTCGCTGTACCATTGAAAGTTCAACTCCCGAGCGAGCGAGGCCGCAGCCTCGACCATCGCCATGTCCATCGGCATCGCGCTGGGGAGAGACAAGCCAATGCCGTGGCCGCCGAGCACTCTCCCCTGCGCGCACTCGACGAGTTCTTCAATCGCGCCGGTCACACGGTGAAAGCGTCCGCCCGTCGCTTCACCATGTTCGAAGTCGTACCACAGCCGGTCCGGTATTACATCGACATACTCGACTAGATTGGGAGCGTACCGGATCACGCTGGGAACTACCGGGTAGTTCAACAGCCCAACCAGCGGCCTTCTCTCTTGCACCGTCAGTGACCAATGGCTCCTGCCAGATCGACGTGTACGGCCTCCTGGAAAACGCTCTCGATCAGTACGTTGATCGTACTCGACAGACACGTGCAGCCGGTATGCCTGGCCACGATGTCTTTAACAATCGCCTCATTGATCAACTTCGTCAGTTCGCTCTGCGTGATCTTTGGTGGGAGCTGCACACGGAGCATCGTCGGATGCTCCTTGTTATTCAGCTGTAAAGTTGCGACTCGCTTACTCTCGGCTGCCATAGTCTAGACTCCTTATTCTTAGTTCTTCGCGGGCCTTCGCCCGGTCTGTCCGCTTTAGTAGTGCAGCGCCTCGCCAAAACGTTTCATCTCTTTCCTAAGCTTTTGAAATTCTCGACTCCGAGCCGCTCCTGAAGCCAATGTTGGTGAATGCTGGAATTGGTGATCAATGAAAACCAGGGAAGGTCGCTTTTCAATAATTTCGTCGGGCGAGGCAGCTTGGGATATCGCTGTCCCGGCAGCGTCCTATCCAAGAATGAATCCCACCGTAAGGCTGCTGCCCCTATTTGGCATTAAGCGGGCACAGGCTCGCTGGTTTCATAGCCAACCTTGATCTCATATGGCTTCACGTCAGGCCGCAGCACGATCGCAAGTACAAATTTCCATGGGACCATGAGCTTTTGCGCGGCACGATTTGGCCATTCTTTCTGCCCGCTATTTAACTCGATCCAGAGACCACGGTCTTCGGTAGCGTCAAGGATTTCCGCGTTCAGGACACTGCTCCCATCTTCAACCGTATCGGGATTATCGGACACCCCGATCAGGAGTTTCACCGCTCCGAGATTCCGCCATTCTGAGGAGACGATGACGGTGGCGTGAGTATGTTTTGCGATTTCCACTATTTCGGTTCCTTTGTTTCTGTCCGCTTCTTCATAGGGTCCACGCGCCCTTTTCAGGCTTGCCCTTGTTGTCTCGGATCATCCGCTTATTCCATCGCTTCTAGCTTCCCTCAGGCTGGCAATGGCTCCAAACCCGGGTCGATGACGTCCGGACCCGGTTCTTCGGGTTCATGTACCGGAACCGGTGACGGCCTGGGCGGTTTTCGTTCCGGATCTGGATCGGGCGGCGGAAATTTCGGATCTGCCTCCGTCTTTGGCTTACTTGTCTTCATACCTGCGTTATGGAGATGCCAATGGCCCTTCATTTGTGACACCGCCCGTCTCAATCCGCGTAAACGCTTGACCATGCTCGCAGGACTATAAGAAACGTTCACTGGCGATCATGGACGCGATTGGACGAAGGCGGGAGTTTGGGGTGGGTTAGGTGTGGCGCCCAAGGGCGCGCTTTCCCTACCCGCGAGGCAGGAGGTATGTGATTCAGCGATGGAAACTCCGAATAGTAGGCTTGTTGAAGTTTGGGGTGGCGCTCCTCGGAGGTAGAGTGCCACCCCTCGTGCCGCGGGACATACCGTTGTTTCACCGCAAGAGGTGTGGCCCGTAGCCCATGGGCTCTGCTTTGCGGTCAGAGTCCGAACGTTAGATTCGAACTAGGGCCAAAGTGTTTCGCCCGATTATAAAAACTACTTGGCGCTTGATTCGAGCCGAAGTTTGAACGAAGCGAAGGGATGGCGTCGGTCCGAGGATTTGTGTGAGGAGAGCGCCATCCTCCGCTCGGGGCCCCACTGCTGGGGTCCGTCCCTTAGACTTAACGCCGGCCCGAAATGTTTCAAATTGCTGGCAGGGGTCGAGATGAAACTGATGCCGTTGCTCGCTCAACCAAGCCGTTCGAGCGTAAGCGGATCGAGTTCGCCGTTGAAATACTTGTCCAAGGCGTCCTTGAATACCTTGTTATCGGACGCCACGGTCGCAAACAAGGTCATCGACGAACGAAACTTCAGGTCGTCCGGATACCCGAAGATCTCGCCAATCGCGCGCCCCTCGACCAAATTCACCAGGCGCGCGCACTCCCACAGTCGCGGCCCGAGAACCAGGTGATCCAAGTAGGCCGTTGCTTCCTGCCGCGACGCGATTCCGTAGGCAATCGCCATGTCGCTCCGCCCCAAGCCCCGGAGCTGCGGGAAGATGAACCAGATCCAGTGCCCGCGCTTGTGCCCGCTCCGCAATTCCACGCAAACCCGGTCGTACACCGGGTTCTGCGCGTCCACGAAGCGCTGGAGATCGAACGGATCGGAGAGCTCGCTGGTCACATACTGCCTCGCGTCGGCTATTGAGCAGTTAGGCCGTCACAGGAACCGCCGTGTCCCCGCTAGGCCCGTAAATCCCCGGAACCTTTCCGCCCATCGGACGGATGTACGACGACAACTGGCCGCGGTGGTGAATCAGGTGGTTGCCTGACAATTGAGCGAAGGTGACCGCAGGCCATGTGAACACGTTCATGAAATTGAGTTCCTTCACCAGATCCTCACCCTTTACTGCCTTCAATGCGGCGACGGCTTTCGCGAAATGCTCTTCATCCCACTCCAGAAGTTGCTCCGGAGTCGTAATCGATTCGGGTAGCGGAGAGCCGCGCTCAAACTTCCCCGCTGCAATCCCTTCCAGGAAGAAAAGCTGACTGGTGACGATGTGCGTCGCCAATTCCCAGGCAGTCATGCATTTCTCGTGAGGTCTGTACTCGCCTTTGCCGGACGGCAAAGCCGCGAGCAGCCGCCGGGTGGTTTTATGTTCGTTTTCGATCTGCGGAAGCAAGACTTCGTGCAATAAGAAAGTGGCTTGTTCAGGTGTCATACGGGCACTCTATCACGACTGTACTGTCCGAGCGGACAGGAACTCAAGAAATGATCGCGCAGCCAACGCAGCAGTTCCGGTCGCTCGATGAATACGCCCAGCAGGAGGTAGTACCCATACTGCCCGGCCTGTAATTGACGCTCAGACAAACCGGGCGTAGAGTAAAAATACTCGGTACTTGTTATGGAACGGTGCGCCCGCTGTAGAGCGGAGATGGATCTCTACGGGGATGGTGCGCCCATCTGCCCGGGTTGCTTGGTGCGAGAAGCGTTGACTCAGGAAGTGTTGGAAAACACAGCCAAGAAGGGTGAAGCGTTTAGAAAGTTTGAAGAGACTATACTCCGTGTCCCCAGCGGATTGCCGCATCCGGACGGCGCCCAGCGGATCAGGCATGCTTCGAATGATTTAACCTTCGCCCGGAAGGAAATGGCGCGGGCCTACGCCCGCTTGGCTGACTATTTGGATCATGGGATCGTGCCGGAAGACCTGAAGGCGAAAGTCAAAAAAGCGTCTACCGCATAGTGTCGCCGTGCCGAAAGATCTGAAGTGGAGCGGGTTCAACCCCGCGACCACCCAAGCAGCCGACCTCAGGTGGATGCGCCAAACTGCCGGAACCTTCTGGATGCGTAGCCATCCAGCCGCAATCCCCTCAATAACCCAGACGCTTGCGGAGCAGCGTTAATTTTGCGAGCATTTGGCTGAGGAGTTACTCGGATGATGACCATAACGAAACCTCGACACTTGTCTGCAGTCGGCATCGTGCTTACAATAGCGGTCGAACGATTACTCGGGTGATGGCGGTGGCGGCTTCCAATGCTGCTGGACAACTGGTCTGGTAAAGGTTTCCGTTAAACCCTGACTAATCGAACGTATTATTCCTTTGGGTGCCCGGAAATTTCACAAATAGTCGACAGTCAGCCCGTCATCGTCGCTGTCAGACATATAATATATCGAGTACGGAGATTTAGCCCCCAAGTTGGGGCTGTCACGAAGTGCCGGGGTCAGTTAGTGCGTCCACTCCTATTATTGTGCTTCGCCGCGAATGTGGTCTCGGCAGCAGTACCAAGTCTAGACACCGACAATTTATTCCGCGGACTCACCTCCCGGTGGGCTTCCAGTTGGGCTCTGGGGGATTTAGACGGCGATCGAAAGATTGATCTCGTCTCTGCGCGCCCCGCGCTCCGCGATAGCCTAGGCTACACTCATGAAGTCAGTGTCCGTTTCGGTGGCCCATTTGAGAACGGCTCATTCATATTTCATGGCCGTGACGCTAGTATCCGGCTAAGTATTCGCGACATCGACGGCGACCAGGATCGCGATATCGTTATCCTGCAGGCCCGTTCTTCCGGGGTGCTGGGGATTTGGCTGAATGACGGCTCCGGACACTTTCACGAGGGAGACGTCGCGAATTTCCGGTCTGTCCTGAGTAATCGCGATTCGGCGGCGTTTGAGTTTCCGGCCCTCGATCGCGACACGTCGTCGGCGATCTTCGAGCAGGATATTGATCCAGCGGATCTCGCCGCCGAGGCGTTCAAGCCAGAACCGGCCCTCGAAGGGATCGATCGCGAAGGCGGCTCCACATTCCGTAACATCCATCGCGCTAATTGTCGTTCCCGCGCGCCTCCCGTTCACGCCTAACCCCCAAGCCCCCAGTAAGTACGAATCCCAGCGTGCGCCGGGAAGGCGCGCCGCCCGCATTGCTGTGTGCTTGTGATCGTTTGTCTGTTGAATGCAGGTCAGTCCAAGGAGGTGTGTTACTTTGTCCTTCAATTCACAAATGAGCGGCCTGTTGCTGCTCACAGCTTCCTGTGCTGGCGTGGCGGCGGCGCAAGCCAATATGCCCGCCGTCGTTACCATCGAGCAGGCGGTTGCAGAGGCGGTTCAAAACAATCCGGGACTCCAGGCCGAGCGGCTCGGCATCGCGGTGGCGGAAACCGGCGTAATCACCGCGGGACTTCGGCCCAATCCGGTGTTGAGTTATTCCAACGGATATCTGGATTGGTTGGGAACCCGGGCCAATCCGGACAACAATGCCGCGCCCACGGAGACAGCTCTGCGCGTGGATCTGCCGATCGAACGCGGCCACAAGCGCGACTTGCGTCTGGAAAATGCGGGATTCGGGAGGACCATCGCCGAGGCCAAGTTGGCCGACTCCATCCGCCGCTTGCGGCTGGACGTGACGCTTGCCTGTATCGACGTGATGGAAGCCAAGGCGCGGCTCGCGCTGGCCAATGATAATCTGCGGTCCCTGGACGGAATCGTTCGCCTGAACCAGGTTCGCCTGGACGGTGGAGCGATCGCTCCGGTAGAGCTTACTCGCTCGCGGGTAGCCATGCTGCAGTTTCGCGCCAACGTGACGACCGCCGAGCTTGGGCTCGCCACCGCGCGAACCAAGCTGCAGACTTTGCTGGGCCGGAGAGGGAATTCGAACCTGGTCGATGTGGCCGGCGAAATGAAAGTCCCTTTGCCGGCGCAAGTACCGAATCTCCAGCAGATTCAGGCCACCGCATTATCCGCGCGGCCGGACTTGCAGGCGCTACAGCTGGATCAGACGCGTTCGCAGGCCGAGCTGCGGCTTCAGTTGGCGCAGGGAAAGATCGACTACACGGTGGGAATGGAATATCGGCGACAGCAAGGCGTGAACGGACACGGCAATTCGCTCGGTCTTTTTTTCAGCGCGCCCTTGCCGGTATACAACCGGAACCAAGGCGAGATAGCGCGGGTACGCGCCGCACAAGTACAGGGCCGCCAGAGCCTGGACGCACTCGAAGCCCAGATCAACGGAGAGGTGTCCACGGCTTACCAGGAATTCGATTCGGCACGGGCGCTGGTCGCTGAAATAGAGCGCGATCTGTTGAAGCCTTCCGAGGAGGCGCGCACCACCACGGCGTATGTTTATCAAGCCGGCGCCAGTTCATTGACCGACGTTTTAGATGCGCAAAGGGCCTTCAATGAAACCATGTCTGCCTATTACGGCGCGGAAGCGGCGTACCGGCGGGCGGCGATACAGCTTAGTTCCGTGGTTGGCCAGGAGGTGATTCCATGAATCGGGGATGTCGTATTGCAGTGCTGGCCAGCGCGATTGGCATGCTGCTCGGCACGGCGGCGTGCCAGAGCAAGAGC
>Ga0157378_10002704_pt1 | contig 15803 bp, 15 predicted proteins | sample M65metaG_FD_115309 | JGI IMG/M metagenome (GOLD analysis project Ga0157378, IMG submission 115309) | Miscanthus rhizosphere microbial communities from Kellogg Biological Station, Michigan, USA - M6-5 metaG | ecosystem: Host-associated > Plants > Roots > Rhizosphere > Soil | place: USA: Michigan...
CATCACCGACCCGGCGGCGGCCGAGCGGTTCATCCAATCCGGTGACGTGGTGGTCAACTGCGCGGCCTACACCAAGGTCGACGCCGCAGAAGAGCACCAGAACCGGGCGTATGCGGTCAACGCTGTCGGGCCGGAGAACATCGCGCGCGCCTGCGCCCGTGCCGGTGCCGACCTCATCCACATCTCCACCGACTACGTGTTCTCCGGTGCTCAGCAACAGCCGTACGAGATCGACGACGAGACGGGGCCGGTGAGCGTGTACGGACGCACCAAGCTGGCGGGGGAGCTGATGGTGCTGGCCGCGATGCCCGACGCCCATGTCGTGCGGTCGGCCTGGATCTACGAGGGCGGCAGCGGAGGTGATTTCGCGGCGATCATGCGTCGATCGGCCGCGGGTGACGGAGAAGTGGACGTGGTGGCCGACCAGGTCAGCTCGCCGACCTACGTCGGTGACCTCGTCACCGCCCTGCTGCAGATCGCCGATGACGGCTCGATCCGCGAGCCGGTGCTGCACGCCGCCAACGAGGGCGCCGTCAGCCGCTTCGAACAGGCCCGTGCGGTGTTCGAGGGCGTCGGCGCTGATCCGGAGCGGGTACGCCCCGTGGGCACCGACCGCCATCCCCGCCCGGCGCCGCGGCCCGTGTACTCGGCGCTGTCCGCACGGCGATCCGCCGAAGCGGGCCTGACGCCGCTGCGGCCATGGCGTGAGGCGTTAGCTGCGGCGCTCTCCTCGGCTGGCCCGTTACCCTCTAGCGGGTGAGTGACGAACTGGTTGTGGTGACGGTGACGTATTCACCGGGGCAGCACCCTGATCGGTTCCTGGCGACACTCGCGCATGCCACCGAGCGGCCGGTAACGGTGATCATCGCCGATAACGGTTCGACGGACGGCGCACCGGAAGAAGCGGCGCAGCGCTATCCCAACGCCCGACTGCTGCACACCGGCGGCAATCTGGGCTACGGCACCGCGGTGAACCGCGCGGTCGAGGAGATCACGCCGGAGTCGGAGTTTGTGGTGGTCGCCAACCCGGATGTGCAGTGGGGACCGCGCAGCATCGATCTGTTGCTGGAGGCGGCTGAACGCTGGCCGAGGGCGGGGTCGTTGGGACCGCTGATCCGCGACCCCGACGGGTCGGTTTACCCGTCGGCGCGTCACCTCCCCAGCTTGATCCGCGGCGGCATGCACGCCGTCGTCGGCCCGTTCTGGAAATCCAATCCGTGGACGGCGGAATACCGGCAGGAGCGAACCGAGCCCAGCGAACGCCCCGTCGGCTGGCTATCGGGATCGTGCTTGTTGCTGCGGCGCTCCGCCTTCGATGAGGTATCGGGCTTCGACGAGCGCTATTTCATGTACATGGAGGACGTCGACCTGGGTGATCGCCTCGGCAACGCGGGCTGGCAGAACATCTATGTGCCGTCGGCGGAGATTTTGCACGACAAGGGCCACGCCACAGGTCGTGACCCAGCCCGCAACTTGGCGGCCCACCACACCAGCACCTACACTTTCCTGGCGGATCGGCATTCGGAGCAGTGGCAGGCGCCGCTACGGTGGACGATTAGGGCTGCGCTCGCTGCCCGTGCAGGTTTGGTGGTGCGCGGTTCACGGCGCAAGCAGCGGAAAGGACGACAGTAGTGGTCAATCCAGCGCAGGTGGACGCCGTCGTTCTGGTCGGCGGCATGGGCACGCGCCTTAGACCGCTGACGCTGTCGGCCCCGAAGCCGATGCTGCCGACCGCGGGTCTGCCGTTTCTGAGCCACCTGTTGTCGCGGATCGCCGCCGCAGGCATCGAGCACGTCGTGCTGGGCACCTCGTTCAAGGCGGGAGTGTTCGAAACGGAGTTCGGCGACGGCTCCAAGCTCGGCCTGCAGATCGACTACGTCGTCGAGCCCGAGCCGCTGGGCACCGGCGGCGGCATCGCCAACGTGTCGGACAAGCTGCGTCACGACACCGCGCTGGTATTCAACGGCGACGTGCTCTCGGGCGCCGACCTGATTGCTCTCCTGGACTGCCACGAGAGCAATGGCGCCGACGTCACCCTGCACCTGGTGCGCGTCGGCGATCCCCGCGCGTTCGGCTGTGTACCCACCAATGCCGATGGTGTGGTGACGGCCTTCCTGGAGAAGACGCAGGACCCGCCGACCGACCAGATCAACGCCGGCTGCTACGTGTTCAAGCGCGAGATCATCGACCGGATCCCCAAGGGCCGGGCGCTGTCGGTCGAGCGCGAGGTGTTCCCCGGCCTGCTGTCCGACGGCCTACGGGTGTGCGGCTACGTCGACGCGAGCTACTGGCGCGACATGGGCACGCCGGAAGACTTCGTGCGCGGCTCGGCCGACCTGGTCCGCGGCATCGCGCCATCGCCGGCGCTGGGCGGTCAGCACGGCGAGAAGCTGGTGCATGACGGCGCCGCCGTCGCGCCCGGCGCGTTGCTGATCGGCGGCACGGTCGTCGGACGCGGCGCCGAGGTGGGCGCGGGCGCACGGCTGGACGGTGCGGTGATCTTCGATGGTGTGTACGTCGGGGCGGGTGCGGTGATCGAGCGCTCGATCATCGGCTTCGGTGCTCGCATCGGCCCGCGCGCGCTGATCCGCGACGGTGTGATCGGCGACGGCGCCGACATCGGCGCCCGTTGTGAGTTGCTGCGCGGTGCGCGGGTGTGGCCCGGGGTCACCATCCCCGACGGCGGCATCCGCTACTCCACCGACGTCTAGGTTGCGGTGATTCGGCGGCTCGCCGCCGTCGCGAGTTGCGTGAGGCCGAAGTCGCAGTCGTCGGGCAGCGCGTCCAGCGGCCACCAGCGCAGATCCAAAGACTCGTCACTGCAGGCGATTTCGGCGCCCGCCGGCGCGTGCACGATGAACTGCATGTCGAGGTGACGCGTCGGCACTCCGAGCGAGCACGTGACGGGATGCACGTGCAGCGCGGCGGGCTCGGGATCGATCGTGAGGTCGTCGATGCCGGATTCCTCGGTCGCTTCGCGCAGCGCCGCCGCGACAATGTCGGCGTCGGTCTCCTCGCAGTGGCCCCCGAGTTGGAGCCACCGGCCGATCCGCGGATGCAGCGTCAGCAGTGCGTGGGTGCCGCTGTGGTCGAGGACTAGCGCCGAGCCCGTGACATGGCCCGGTACGCACTCGCGCAGGCAGCCGTCGGGCCGCGCGGCGAGGAACGCCAGTACCGCGTGCCGCAGCGTGTCCTGCGCGGGATCGGGTGCGCGCCAACGCGTCAGCGCCGCTACGGCCGACTCGTGCAGGCTCACTTGTGCACCAGCAGGCCGTCGGTGTCCACGGGATCGCGTGGGCCGGACGGGTCTTCGGGGTAGCCGATCGCGATGGCGCCCAACGGTTCCCAGTCGGCCGGCAGCGCCAGCTCGTCGCGCACCAGGTCGGCGGCGAAGATGGTGGAGCCGATCCAGCAGCTACCGACTCCGCGCACGGCCAGCGCGACGAGGAGCGCCTGTACGGCGGCGCCGACCGCGACGGTGAACATGGTGTGCTCGGCGGCGGTCCTGCCGGCGTCCGGATAACTGTGCGCACCGTCGGGCGCCATGACCGGGATGACGACTTCGGTTGCGTCATAAAGGATCTGGCCGCGGCTGACACGCCGCTCGACGGCCTCCGGCGGGCGTCCGTCTGCGGCCAGGTCGGCGCGCCACTGATCCTTCATCCGATCCAGCAACCGGAGGCGCCGTTCGGGGTCCCGCAACCACACGAAGCGCACCGGCCGGGTGTGGTGTGGCGCGGGCGCGGTGAGGGCTTCGGCGACGGCGGCCTCGACGAGTTCGGGCGCGACGCGTTCGGCGTTGAACCGGCGTACCGAGCGGCGGAGCAGCTGCGCCTGGCTGCGGCCAAGCGCGACGGCTTCCTCGGTGCCCAGCCAGAACAGGTCGTCTTCACCGGGCCGCAGCAGGGTGCGTGCATTGGATCCGTTGTCGGACAACGTGAGTCCGCGCACCACCGCTACCGGTATGTCGGTCAGCTTGCCCTTGACAAGGTCAGCCGCGGCGGCGATCTCGTCGGCGACGGCGATCTCCGTGACGATCAGGTCGTTGCCGTGCCGGTCCTGCGACCCCGCATAGCCGTGCAGCACAGTCAGGCCTGCGGCCCCGATCGCGAAGTCGGTCTGGCCGTTACGCCAGGCCCGGCCCATGGTGTCGGTGATGATCACGCCGACCGTGACGCCGAACCGGTCACGCAGCGCCGACCGCAGCGCCGCGGCACTGCCGTCGGGGTCAGTCGGCAGCAGAGCCAACTCGCCTGAGTCGACATTGGAGCCGTCCACCCCGGCCGCGGCCTGCACAAGCCCCAGTGCGTTCTCGGTGATCAGAGTGCGGCCCTTGTGCGCGAGAACCCTGACGGCCTCGCTATCGATCAGCTTGCGCCGTAACGCATCCCGTGCTTCCGGATCGGTCGGGGCCTCGACGATGCGGCCCTCGCACTTGGACACCACCTTGCTGGTGACCACCACGACGTCGTGGTCGCGCAGCCATGGTGCGGCGTCGGCGAGTGCGGCGGCGAGGTCGTCGCCCGGCCGGAACTCGGGCAGTCCAGGGACGGGAAGCAGTTCGACGGCGCCGGAGGCGCTATGGTCGCCGACATTGGGCTCCGAGGCGCCATGGTCGCCGGCATCGGGCCTGGCCGACCCATGGTCTGTCACGGCTTCACCCCCGCCAGATCCATTCCGGCGCGCACCATTTCGGCCGTGGCCGCCGGATCGGTCATCAGCAGCGGGACCGACCTCACCTCGACGCCGTCGATTTCGGCGTGGTCGCCCTCGTGCACCAGCCAGCCGTCCAGGACGCCGACGCCGGACCGGGCACCGTAATAGCCGCCGACCGCCTCCGAGGTGCTCGCCACCCCGATCACCGACAAGCATTCGTCGGCCATGCCGCGCAGCGGCTTTCCGCCGATGATGGGGGAGTAGCCGATGACGCGTGCCGTGGTCGAGCGCAGCGCGCCCCGGATCCCGGGGACGGCAAGGATCGTGCCGATGCTCACCACCGGATTGGACGGCGCCAGCAGCACCAGGTCGGCGGTTTCGATGGCCTCGGTGACGCTGGGCGCCGCGGTGGCCTTGTCGGTGCCGACGAACGCAAAGCTGTGTGTCGCCACCTGTGCGCGGTAGCGCACCCACCACTCCTGGAAGTGGATGGCGCGCTTCTCCCCGTCGTTGGGATCCGTGATGACGACGTGGGTTTCGCTGCGGTCGTCGCTTGCCGGCAACAGTCGGGCGCCGGGCTTCCACCGATCGCACAGCGCCTCGGTCACCTGCGACAGCGGATAGCCCGCGCGCAGCATCTGGCTGCGGACCAGGTGGGTGGCGAGATCGCGGTCGCCAAGGCCGAACCAGTCCGGTTGCACCCCGTAGGCGGCGAGTTCCTCTTTGGCGTGCCAGGTTTCATTGCGATGACCCCAGCCACGTTCGGGGTCGATGGCACCGCCCAGGGTGTACATGCAGGTGTCCAGGTCCGGGCAGATCCGCACGCCGTACATCCATGCGTCGTCGCCGATGTTGACGACGGCGGTCAGATCGTTATCCGATTGCGACCCATCTGAATAGCTGGAGAACTGGCCCAGCCCCAACAGGTGTTGCACGCCCAGCAGGAACCGGGCGCCGCCGACGCCGCCCACCAGAACCGTGACCTTCACATCGACCGACACTAGGCGGTCGGCCAAGGCGTCGTTCGGGCAGGAGCACGAGCGGGCGGTGTGACAGACACGCCGACGCGCCGACGCGCCGAATTCTTGTCACGAAATGGTATGAATTTCTGTTCCAGCGCTTGACCGCAGCAGCTAACACGTGTGTAATCACACCAGTGTCATTTCGCGGTTGGCCGGCCGGTTCCGGTGTCGCAGACCGAGATTCGATCACTTGTTCGAATGGGGATGGCCGCACATCACAATAGTGGGGCTCACATTAGGGATCGACGAGACCAGGTGAGGAGGCGGAGCATGGCGTACGAGCAGGTCGATTTCGGTCGTCAGGATCGGTTCGGCAACCGGATGCTCGGCTCAGTAGGCGACACCCGTCACACCATTACCGGACCGACACCGATTGGGGCACCGGCACGCCCGCAATTGAGTTTGGTGCCCGATCAACCCGAGAGATATGACGTCGCTCCGGCAACTATTGAAGATGATCAATGGCAAGAGCGCGGATTGTGCGCTCAAACCGACCCCGAGGCGTTTTTTCCCGAGAAGGGCGGCTCGACTCGCGAAGCCAAGCGAATCTGCTTGGGTTGCGAGGTCCGGGATAGGTGCCTGGAGTACGCGCTGGCCCACGACGAGCGCTTCGGCATCTGGGGCGGCCTGTCAGAGCGGGAGCGCCGTCGTCTCAAGCGCGGGATCATCTGACCGATAGTTCACTCGTCGTCGATCGTCGGGTCGATGACAGAAGGTTCGACGCCCAGATACGTGGCCACCTGAGCCACCAGGACCTCATGCAGCAGCTCGGCGAGTTCGATGGTGTCCTTCGCCCGTCGCTCGATCGGCTTGCGGAACAACACAATTCGCGCCCTAGTGGCGTTGCCTCGGACGTCGACGCCCGCCGGAATCAGCCGGGCCAGCGCGATGGGGCCGTCGGCGATCACCTCCGGCGGCCACTGCACGGAATCGGGGTCCTTCGGCGAGATGCGGGGTATCTCATCGACCGCGACGTCCAGTCCCGACACCCGGTCCTGCCAACGCCGCTCGATCGGTTCGTACGCCTCGAGCACCGCCATGTCGAACCGCTCGGCCCGGCTGCGCCAGCCCGGCACGGTCGGCGGAAGCAGCGGGCCGCGCATCTCCCGGCCGCGGCGTGATCCGCCTAGATTCCCCTCGGCCACAGGGGAAGCGTAACGGTTGGAGATCGGGGGTCTGATGGCTGCGCGTGTCCGGCGGCTAACGGCGTTTGCGCACGATAACCTCTCGCTGTGAATGTTCCCCGTCGCTGCTGCCGGCCCGGGTGTCCCCACTATGCGGTCGCGACGCTGACCTTCGTCTACTCCGATTCCACGGCCGTTGTCGGACCCCTGGCAACGGTGTCCGAGCCGCATTCGTGGGACCTGTGCGTTGCCCACGCCAGCCGGATCACCGCGCCGCGCGGTTGGGAGTTGGTTCGCCACGCGGGGCCGCTGCCGTCGAACCCCGACGAGGACGATCTGGTCGCACTGGCCGACGCGGTCCGTGAGGGACGTGACGGAGCGCCGCCGTTCAACGCGGTGGCGGCGGGCTTTTCCGATCCGACCACCGGTGTGCACGGTGGCGCGCTGATGGCACCCGCGGCCCGACGGCCCGAGTCGAACGGCCGGCGGCGCGGCCACCTGCGGGTGTTGCCAGACCCCGTCGATTAGCCCGGCTCAGAGCCCGACTACAACTAGCCGCTATCTCATCGCCGTCCGACGGTTAGGCTGGCGCCAACGGTCCCTTTTGCAAGGAGCTCTATGTCCCGGCCCGCCGCGGCTGTTCACCGCGTCATCAAGGCGTATGACGTCCGCGGGTTGGTCGGCGAGGAACTCGATGAGGGTTTCGTCGCCGAGGTCGGCGGCGCGTTCGCGCGACTGGTCCGCGACGGCGCGTCTCTGGGCGCACTCCCCTCGCAAGCTGGGGGCCCACCCGCTTGCGGGGGAGTGGTGATCGGCCATGACATGCGGGCGAGCTCGCCGTCACTGGCGGGCGCGTTCGCCGAGGGAGTCATGGCGCAGGGCCTCGATGTGGTGCGGATCGGGCTGGCGTCGACCGATCAGCTCTACTTCGCGTCGGGGCGGCTGGACTGTCCTGGCGCCATGTTCACCGCCAGTCACAATCCGGCCGCCTACAACGGCATCAAGCTGTGCCGCGCCGGCGCGAAGCCTGTCGGCAAGGACACCGGGCTGACTCAGATCAGCGAGGAGATCATCGCCGGAGTGCCCACGTTCGACGGGCCACGCGGCACCATCTCCGAACGCGACGTGCTGGCCGACTACGGCGAGTTTCTGCGGTCGCTCGTCAATCTGGCTGAGCTGCGGCCACTGCGCGTCGCGGTCGACGCAGGCAACGGCATGGGCGGCCACACCGCACCGGCGGTGCTCGGGGCGATCCCGTCAATCACGCTGCTGCCGTTGTACTTCGAACTAGACGGCACCTTTCCCAACCACGAGGCAAATCCGTTGGAACCGGCCAACCTCGTCGATCTTCAGGCCCACGTGGTCGAGACGGGCGCCGATATCGGATTGGCGTTCGACGGTGACGCCGACCGGTGTTTCGTCGTCGATGAAAAGGGGCATTCGGTTTCCCCGTCTGCGGTGACCGCGTTGGTCGCAGCGCGGGAACTGAACAGAGAGATCGGCGCAACGGTGATCCACAATCTGATCACCTCGCGCGCGGTACCGGAACTGGTTGCCGAGCGGGGTGGCACGTCTGTGCGTGCGCGCGTCGGCCACTCCTACATCAAGGCGTTGATGGCGGACACCGGAGCGATTTTCGGTGGCGAGCACTCGGCGCACTACTACTTCCGCGATTTCTGGGGTGCCGACTCGGGGATGCTCGCGGCGCTCCACGTGCTCGCCGCGCTCGGCGAGCAGGACCGGGCGTTGTCGGACCTGATGGCGGACTACCAACGCTATGAAGCCTCCGGCGAGATCAACTTCACCGTCACCGACGCCGAAAAGTGCGTCGATGCCGTGCTGAAGTCGTTCGGCTCCCGCATCCACTCGATCGACCACCTCGACGGCGTGACCGTCGATCTCGGCGAGGGCAGCTGGTTCAACCTACGGATGTCCAATACGGAGCCGTTGCTGCGGCTCAACGTCGAGGCCCGCACCACCGAAGAGGTGGACGAAATCGTCGGGCTGGTCTCACAAATGGTGAAGGCCCAGGTCTCCCCAGACTCCGAGGCTGCACCGTGAATGCCACACAAGCGGCAGTCGACCTCGATGACGCGGAAGGCCTGCTCGCCGCCGATCGAGAAGGTTTGCTGCGCTCGGCCTCGATGGCAGGCGCGCAGGTGCGAGCCACCGCCGCGGCGCTCGACGAGGGCGACCTGGATCCATTGAAGTCCGACCAGCCGCCGCGCACCGTCGTCTGGGTGGCAGGCCGCGGTAACGCTGAGACGGCGGGGGTGATGCTGTCGGCGATGCTGGGCGGGTCGGCTGCCGCGCCGATAGTCGTCGCATCCGAGGTGCCCCCGTGGATCGGCGCGCTCGACGTGTTGGTCCTCGCCGGCGACGATCCGGGCGACCCCGCATTGGTTTCGGCGGCCGCGACCGCTGTCCGTCGCGGTGCGCGCGTCGCGGTCGTCGCGCCGTACGAAGGCCCGCTGCGCGACGCGACCGCAGGCCGGTCCGTGCCGCTGGCACCGCGCGTGTGGGTGCGCGACGACTTCAGCTTGACGCGCTACCTGGCCGCGGGCCTGGCTGTGCTGCAGGCGGTGGACCCGGCTCTGCGGGTGGATCTCGCCGCCTTGGCCGACGAGCTCGACGCCGAGGCGTTCCGCAACAGCGCCGGACGCGAGCTGTTCACCAACCCCGCCAAGACGCTGGCCGAGCGCATGTCGGGACGCGATGTCGTACTGGTGGGCGACAACGCGGCCACGCTGGCGCTGGCCCGTCACGGCTCGGCGATCATGCTGCGCATCGCGCACCAGACGGTGGCCGCGGTCGGACTGGCCGACGCGCTCGTCGCGGTGCAGGGTGGCATGGGCGGCGAATCCGGCGTCGATCGGGAGAAGTCGATATTCCATGACGAGCAGATCGACGGTCCGCTGCCGCGCCGGGTCCGCACCTTCGTGTTGGCCACCGATGCCGAGCGGCCGGTCGTGGCGGCACGGGTAGGCGGACTCGACGACGTCGTCGTGATCAACGCCGAGGACGTGCCTGAGATATCTGACGCGCCGGAGGTCGCCGTGGCGGACGCCACCGGACGGCCGGAACAACAACTGGCGATGCTGGCCGTACGGTTGGAGATGACGGCCACATACCTGCGACTGGTTCGAGGTTAAGCGAGTGCACCTGCTACGGGGAGCGGTGCGGACCTATGCATGGGGTTCGCGAACCGCGATTGCCGATTTCACCGGACGGCCAAGTCCCACGGCGCATCCCGAGGCGGAGCTGTGGTTCGGTGCGCACCCGGGTGATCCGGCGTGGCTGCAAACCGACCAGGGCGAGGTCTCGCTGCTCGACACGCTGCGAAGCGATCCCGAGGGACAGCTGGGCGCCGCCGTGCGCGGCCGCTTCGGCGACTGCCTGCCGTTCCTGGTCAAGGTGCTCGCGGCGGACGAACCGCTCTCACTGCAAGCGCATCCGAGCGCCGAGCAGGCGGTGGAGGGATTCGCCCGCGAGGAAAAGCTGGGCATCCCGGTCAACGCACCCACCCGCAATTATCGCGACCGCAGCCACAAACCCGAACTATTGGTGGCGTTAGGGCAATTCGAGGCGCTGGCCGGATTCCGGACCGCGGCCAGCAGCGTCGACTTGATGTGTGCGCTCACGGTCAGCGATCTCGACCCGTTCGTCAACCTGCTGTCCGGTCAGTCCGACGCCGACGGCCTGAGGGCGTTGTTCACCACATGGATCACCGCGCCGCAGCCCGACCTCGACGTGCTGGTGCCCGCGGTGATCGAGGGCGCGATCCATTACCTGCAGTCGGGCAAGAAGAAGTTCGCGGCCGAGGCCAAGACCGTGCTCGAACTCGGCGAGCGCTATCCCGGCGATGCCGGGGTGCTGGCCTCGATGCTGCTCAACCGGATCAGCCTCAGGGCTGGCGAGGCCATCTACCTGCCCGCGGGCAACCTGCACGCGTATCTGCACGGTGTGGGCGTCGAGGTGATGGCCAACTCCGACAACGTGTTGCGTGGCGGGCTCACTCCCAAACACGTCGACGTGCCGGAACTGCTGCGGGTGCTCGACTTCACACCCGCGACCGACGATGTCAGCCATCCCCGAATCACCAGGGAGGGAACAGAATTCGTGTACAACACGCCGGCGCCCGAGTTCGCGGTGTCGGTGTTGTGCATCGACGGCGAGCAGTTGGGCCACGAGATCGACGCACCGACGCACCACGACGGGCCACAGATCCTGTTGTGCACCGAGGGTTCAACGGTGGTGCACGCCAAGTCAACCGCGGTAACGCTCGAGCGTGGCGCGGCTGCGTGGGTGGCCGCTGACGACGGGCCGATCCGGTTGCTCGCGCAGACCCCGACGAAGCTGTTCCGCGCCACCGTCGGAATCTAGTGGTCTTTCTCGCGGCGGCCGAACGGCAGCACGTGCATGATCGCGACGACCACGGTGCCGACGACCAATCCGATCACCGCCGACACCGCGGTGTTGAGGAGCCAGGCCACTAGTCCGCCGACGCCCTGGACGGCGTGATGGACGAAATCTTCGGCGTGGTGCACGAGTCCGTAGGGCCCGTGCCAGCCGACGGCGTCGGTTCCGACGAGCAGGATGTGGCCGCCGACCCACAGCATCGCCACCGTGCCGATGGTCGACAGCGCCGACAGCAGTTTGGGCATCCCGGCGACCAAGCCGCGGCCGATCCGCTGCGTGAATCGTGAGCTGCGCTGCGTCAGGCTCAGCCCGATGTCGTCCATCTTCACGATGGCGCCGACCACGCCGTAGACGGCGATGGTGATGACCACGGCGACGACGGCCAGAATGATGAGCCGCGGCCAGAACGGTTGGTCGGCCACCTCGTTGAGGGCGATCACCATGATTTCGGCGGACAGGATGAAATCGGTGCGGATCGCGCCGGCGGCCATCTGCTTCTCGGCGTCCGCGCCGACCGTCGCCGTCGGTGCGGCGTGGTCGTTGTGCCCGCCGTGTCCAATGAGGCGGCCCCAAACCTTCTCGGCGCCCTCGTAGCAGAGATAAGTCGCGCCGACCATCAGGATCGGCGTCAGCAGCCATGGCGCGAACTGACTGAGCAGCAACGCGGCGGGCAGGATGAACACCAGCTTGTTGCGCAGCGATCCGATCGCGATCCGCTTGATGATCGGTAGCTCGCGCTCGGCGGCGATGCCGTGCACGTACTGCGGCGTCACAGCGGTGTCGTCGACGACGACTCCGGCGGCCTTGGCGGTTGCGCGTCCTGCGGCGGCGCCGATGTCGTCTACCGATGCGGCCGCGAGCCGAGCCAGAGCGGCGACGTCGTCGAGAAGCCCGAACAGACCAGCGCTCATCGCGTCTCCGTCATGGCCACGAGGCTACCTGTGAGGATTGCCTTACGCGCATTCAGTCACGGCCGCCGCCGCGCTGAGCGGGCGCGCATGAATCGGATCAGCACTTCCTCGGCGAGGCCGTACTGCATCGCATCGACCCACACGCGGGAACAGACCGGGCCGCGCGCCCTCGCTCTTCTCCCACCGGGAACGGCGACATAGCCACCGACGTCGGCCTTCGCCAACAGCTCGAGAACCTCAGCTGCGTCATCGGATTCGAGGTCGGCGATGACAACCCAGATGTCGGCCCACACGCCGTTGTCCCTGCCACCGGGCGCCAACCAGTACGCGATGTCGAACTGGGCCAGGTCCTCTAGCGGCCGGATCTGTGAGCTCATGGCGGCCCTCCGATTGCCAGGCCTCCAGTATCGCTCGGTTATCCCGTCTGCGCAGTAACCACGGCAGGCCGGGCCGCCTTCCTCTCAGCCAACCACAGCCGCATGTTGTGGCGGATGGTGCGCCCGACCAGCCGTGTCGAGGGGACCATGTAGAGGCTGTCGAGCAGGCTGAACCGGCGCAGAAACCATTCAGCCAGAACGGGATCCGTCTCTGCAGCGCCCAGGAATTGGTCGAACAGCTTGCCTACCGGCTTGTACCACCAGGGCATCGGCCCCGTGGCCCCGTGCAACACGAGATCGCCGATCGCGTTCATCGTCCATACCGGGTAGGTCGTCTTCGCGGCGGCCTGGTTGAAGTCGCGCTCCAGGTCGGCACCGGGTGTCTGAAGTACCCGCTTCAGGTGACCGGTCTGCAGGGACGTCATCGTCATGCCCTGGCCGAAGGTCGGGTTGAAGCTGACGACGGCGTCGCCGAACGGGACGATCCCGGTCGGGAAGCGATCGAGCTTGTCGTAGCGGCGCCACCGGCTGGTCGGGTACTTGTGGAACGCCACATCCCCGATCGGCTCACCGTGCCGTATCGCGGAGGCGACATGCGCGGGCAGGATCTCGTCGGCCAACGCGCACATGCCCGCGAAGTCGTGCGGCGGGTCGACCTTGCCGACTCCGAACGTGGTCATGCCCCAGGTGCCGTCCTCGTAATAGAGCATGCCCACCCCGAGCGGCTGTGCGCGGGAGGCGCCCGCGACGACGACCTTTTCGGCGATCAACCCGTCAGGGATGCGTAACTGATGGGTGGCGTAGCCGATGCCGACGTCGATGGATTCCTCGCGAGGCCGCTCAAATCCCCACTGCGCCAGCCAGACCGGAAGACGGGTGCCTCTGCCCGCCGCATCGACGACGAGATCGGCGTCGACCGCCGCTCCCGAATCGAGCGCCACACCGGTCACCCGCTGCCGACCGGCGTCGAATCGAGGCTCGCTGACCGCGGTGCGCACCATGTCGACGTTGTCGATCGACGCCACCCGGCGACGGATCTGCCACTCCAGATGCTTGCGGCTCGGCACGTACGCGGTGAACTCCGACTGCAGCCGATGGTGGGTGCCCAGCACGTGGCCTGCTGCGCCGAAGTGGATGCAGTCCGGCCGGTTCTCCAGAATCGGCACGCCCGCGGCGACCATGTCGTCGAGCAGACCGGGAAAGTGCGTGTCGAACTCCTGCGCGCCGCGGGCCATCAGCAGATGGACGTGCCTGTCCTGGGGCACCGCGGGCCGGTTCGCCGGTCCGTCGGGCAGTTCGTCGCGCTCGTAGACCGTGACCCGCTCATAGAAGTCCGACAGGACGCGGGCGGCGCACAGGCCGGCGATGCTGCCCCCGATGACGATCGCGTGTTTAGTAGACCGCCCCATCGGGTGCACAGTACTCGGTACATTCCGGATTACGGACCAGGGAAGGCACGCTCATGGCCGGACTATGGCGGACGAAATCTGTAGAGCAGTCGATTGCTGACACCGATGAACCCGAGACGCGCCTCCGCAAGGACTTGGCGTGGTGGGATCTGACCGTCTTCGGGGTGTCGGTGGTGATCGGGGCCGGCATCTTCACGATCACGGCATCGACCGCGGGCAACATCACGGGCCCTGCGATCTCGATCTCGTTCGTCATCGCCGCGGTGGCGTGCGGCCTGGCCGCGCTGTGCTACGCGGAATTCGCCTCGACGGTGCCGGTGGCGGGCAGCGCATACACCTTCTCCTATGCGACTTTCGGTGAGTTCACCGCGTGGATCATCGGGTGGGATCTGATCCTGGAATTCGCCGTAGCGGCCGCCGTGGTGGCCAAAGGCTGGTCGAGTTATCTGGGCACGGTCTTCGGATTCGGCGGTGGCACAGCAGATTTCGGTGGATTTCAACTCGACTGGGGCGCCCTGCTGATCATCGTGTTCGTCACCGTTCTGCTGGCCTGGGGCACCAAGTTGTCGGCGGAGGTCAGCTTGGTCATCACCGTGATCAAGGTGGCGGTGGTGTTGTTGGTGGTGGTCGTCGGGTCCTTTTACATCAAGACCGCGAATTTCTCGCCGTTCATCCCGCCTGCTGAGACAGGCCACGGTGGCACCGGCACGGAACAGTCGTTGTTCTCGCTGATGACCGGTGCTGAAGGCAGCCACTACGGCTGGTACGGCGTGCTCGCGGGCGCTTCGATCGTGTTCTTCGCGTTCATCGGCTTCGACATCGTCGCCACGACGGCGGAAGAGACCAAGAACCCGCAGCGCGACGTGCCGCGCGGCATCCTCGCTTCGCTGGTGATCGTCACAGTGCTGTATGTGGCTGTGGCCGTCGTGCTGTCGGGCATGGTGCGCTACACCGAGCTGCGCGACGCGGGGGAGAAGGCGAACCTTGCAACGGCGTTCGCCGCCAACGGAATTGACTGGGCCGCGAAGCTCATCTCGATCGGTGCGTTGGCCGGGCTGACGACGGTCGTCATCGTCCTTGTGCTCGGCCAGACCCGGGTGTTGTTTGCGATGTGCCGCGACGGGTTGCTGCCACGCCCACTGGCCAGGACCGGGCCGCATGGCACGCCCGTGCGGATCACCGTTCTCGTCGGTGTGTTGGTCGCCATCACGGCGTCGGTGTTCCCGATCGGCAAGCTCGAGGAGATGGTCAACATCGGCACGCTGTTCGCGTTCGTGCTGGTTTCGGCGGGGGTGATCGTGCTGCGTCGCACGCGCCCCGACCTCGAACGCGGCTTCCGTGCCCCGGGCGTCCCGCTGCTGCCGGTCGCGTCGATCGTGGCCTGCGTGTGGCTGATGCTCAACCTGACCGGCCTGACGTGGATTCGGTTCCTGATCTGGATGGCCATCGGGGTGCTGATCTATTTCGCATACGGCCGCACGCATTCGGTGCTGGCCCTCCGAGAGAGTGCGACTTCGGCGCGCTAAGGGACTCTGAGCGGGCGTTTGCGCGCCCAATCGCGATGTACAAAATAGAGCTATATGTCTAGACACACGACAAATTGGCCTCTAAAGTCAAGTCATGCAGATGTCAGACATCGAGATCGCCCAGTGGCGCGACAAGAAGCGCTACCTGTGGCTGATGGGCCTGATCGCACCGACGGCGCTGTTCGTGATGCTGCCGTTGGTGTGGGCGTTCAACCAGTGGGGCTGGCACATGGCGGCGCAGGTGCCGTTCTGGATCGGGCCGATCCTGCTCTACCTCCTGCTGCCCGCCCTTGACCTGCGTTTCGGCCCCGACGGCCAGAATCCGCCGGATGAGGTGATGGCGCGGCTGGAGAACGACA
>Ga0157378_10002706_pt1 | contig 15795 bp, 15 predicted proteins | sample M65metaG_FD_115309 | JGI IMG/M metagenome (GOLD analysis project Ga0157378, IMG submission 115309) | Miscanthus rhizosphere microbial communities from Kellogg Biological Station, Michigan, USA - M6-5 metaG | ecosystem: Host-associated > Plants > Roots > Rhizosphere > Soil | place: USA: Michigan...
CCGCTCGATTCTTCCGGCACCCTCGTCTATACCGCGCCGGGCCGCCTCGAAAAAAACACGCTGGCGCCCAAGCCCGAGCGGCTGGTGCTTGATCAGGACAAACTGACTCTCGAATATCCGGACCGCGGCCAGCGCCGGGTTCTCGCGCTGCAGAATTATCCGGTCGTGTGGGCCTTCGTCGAGAGCATCCGTTCGACCCTTGCAGGCGATTACCAGACACTGAACCGGTTCTACCGCGCGAGCATTGCCGGCAGCGAGGAGCAGTGGCGCCTGTCGCTCAAGCCGGTCGATCCCAAAATGCAAGCGGTCGTGCAGGAAATCCGCATCGGCGGGTCGCACAACCGGGTGCGCGCCATCGAAATCCTCGAAACGCAGGGCGACCGCTCGGTCATGACGATCACCGAGGACGGCCCATGACGATGGCGCGCGCGTCGCGCTGGGCGATCGCGCTCTGGGCAGGCGCGCTGGTGGGCTGCGCCATCGTGATTGCGCGCACCGAATTTACCGCCGACATGTCCGCTTTCTTGCCGCGCTCGCCGACGCCCGTGCAGCAGATACTCGTGCAGCAATTGCGCGATGGCGTGGTTTCGAGGCTCATCCTCATCGCGGTCGACGGCGGCACACCCGCGGCACTCGCGCAAACCAGCATGCGAATGGCGGCGGAACTGCGCAAGCACCCGGCCGAGTTCGCGGCGGTCAATAACGGCGAGGACAGCGCGCTCGACCTGGACCGCGAATTTCTGTGGCGCAACCGCTACCTGCTGAGCCCGGCGGTTGCGCCCGGGCATTTTTCCGCGCCCGCGCTGCGCGATGCGCTCGAGGAAAACCTGCAACTCATCGGCTCGCCGGCCGGCGCGCTGTTGCGCCGGATCCTGCCGCAAGACCCCACCGGCGAACTGTTGCGGCTGATCGCGCAATTCGAAGGCGTCGCGCGGCCCGAGGTGCGCGAAGGCGTGTGGTTCTCGCCCGACGGCAGTCGCGCCTTGCTCGTCGCGCAAACCCGCGCCGCCGGATTCGACATCGACGCGCAGGAACGCGCGCTGAATCTGATCCGTGCGGCATTCGCCGGCGGCGGCGCTGCGGCAACGAGTGCCGGCCAGCAATTGCTGGTGAGCGGGCCCGGCGTATTTTCGGTGAACAGCCGAGCGCGCATCAAAGCCGACGCGCTGCGCTTCTCCGTGATTGCCACCGCGCTCGTGGCCGGGCTGCTGCTCGTGCTTTATCGGTCGCCGCGCGTGCTGTTGCTGGGCCTGGTGCCCGTGGCGAGCGGCGTGCTGGCGGGCGTGGCCGCGGTCAGCATCGGCTTCGGCACCGTGCACGGCATAACACTCGGCTTCGGCGTTACGCTGATCGGCGAAGCAGTGGATTATGCAATTTACCTGTTCACGCAAATCACGCCCGGCACGCCGCCCGCTGATTCGCTCGCGCAAATCTGGCCGACGTTGCGGTTGGGACTGTTGACCTCTATCTGTGGATTCGCGGCGATGCTGTTGTCCGGCTTCCCGGGATTGGGCCAGCTCGGGCTTTTTTCGATCGCCGGACTCGTGGCGGCGGTGCTGGTCACGCGTTTCGTGTTGCCCGTACTGCTGCCGCCGGGATTTACGGTGCGCGCCGCGACGGGGCTGGGGCCCGGTGTCACCGCGCTCGCGGCGTCGGCGCGGCGGTTGCGCTGGCCGCTTATCGCTGTCACCGTCGTCTGCATAATGTTACTCAGCGCGCAACGCAGCCAGCTCTGGAGCGACGATCTCGCGAGCTTGAGCCCGATCGCAGCCAGCGAACGTACGCTCGACGAGCAGTTGCGCCGCGATATCGGCGCGCCCGACGTGCGTTACCTGGTGGTCGTCGATGCCGCCGATGCCGACGCCGCGCTCGCCGGCAGCGAGAAAGTAGCAGCGCATCTTGACGCGGCAGTTGCGCAAAGCCGCCTTGCGGGCTTCGAGTCTCCCGCTGCTTATCTGCCCAGTTCGGCGGCGCAGCGCGCGCGGCAGGCGGCGATTCCCGCGCCCGCGGTGTTGCGCGAGAATTTGCGCGAGGCGCAGCGCGGGTTGCCATTTCGCGCCGGACTGTTCGAGCCGTTTGTGCGCGACGCCGCGGCCGCCGCAACGCAAGCCCCGCTCCAGCGCGCGAGCCTCGACGGCACCGCGCTCGCGCTGAAAGTCGATTCGCTGCTCGTCAAGCGCACCGCTTCAGCCACGACGGCCGGCGGTTGGACGGCAATGCTGCCTCTGCGCGGCGTGGTCGATGCGGCGGCGCTCGAGCGCGACCTGAAAAATCCGTCCGACCATGCCGGGGTCCTGATCGACTTAAGGCGCGAATCCGATGCGCTGTACCAATCCTACCGCAGTGAAATCGTGACCTACTCGCTGATCGGCGCCGTCGCCATCGTGCTGCTATTGCTGGTGAGCCTGCGCTCCTTGCGCCGGGTCGCCGCGGTGCTGTCGCCGCTCGCCGCCGCAGTGATCGTCACGCTATGCCTGTTGCTGGCGAGTGGCAATGCACTGACTATTTTCCACATCGTCGGACTGCTGCTGGTGGTCGCGGTCGGCTCCAACTATGCTTTGTTTTTCGAACGCGAGGCGGCGGATGCGGGGCAGCGCGAGCGCACGCTGGTGTCTTTACTGTTCGCCAACGTCACGACGCTGATCGGCTTCGGCCTGCTCGCATTTTCGAAAGTGCCGCTCTTGCACGCGATCGGCGGCACGGTCGCGATCGGCGCCTTCCTGAGCCTGGTGTTCTCCGCCGTATTGATCGGGCGGCCGCGCGCAGCGCTCGCGAGGCCGGCATGAGCATAGCCGCAATTTACGATCCGCCGCCACGCGACGGCACCCAGCGCATACTGCTGCTCATGCTGCCCGGCGCCAAAGCCAGCGCGCACGATCTGGTGCAACAGGGATTCGTGCGCGAATTGCGCGCGCGCAATCTGCCGGTCGATGCCGTCGCGGTCGCAGCCCGCCTCGGCCATTACCTCGATCGCAGCCTGAGCGGACTGTTGGCCGCCGACATCCTGGAACCCGCGCGCGCGCGCAACTACCGGCGCATCTGGCTGATGGGCATTTCGCTCGGCGGAACGGGCGCACTCACGTACGCGCGCGAGCACCCCGCGGACATTGAGGGGGTCGTACTCCTCGCGCCTTTCCTCGCCACGCGCGGTGTCGTTGCGGAAGTCGCGCGCGCGGGCGGTTGGGCCGGCTGGCAGCCCGGTGTCATCAAGCCGGGCGATGACGAGCGTGAAATGCTGGCGTGGCTCAAGGATTATCGCGCCGCTGCCGCCGGATTTCCCGCACTTCATCTCGGCTATGGCGCGCAGGATCGCTTCGCGACGACCAGCGAGTTAATGGCCGAACGCCTGCCGGCTGCGCGCGTGGTATCCGCCGCCGGCGGCCACGATTGGACGACATGGCTCGCGTTGTGGCGGCAGTTGCTCGATCGCGGCATATTCGGATTCGGCGGTGACGGCATTGCACGGCATGACGCCGCGGGGCCTGACGAAAATGCCCGCAAGCGCGCAGCCAACCTGCGCGACGCACCGGCGACGTGATTGCGATGGCGACTATTTCCAATTCCGGCAGCGTCGCCACCCGCCACCCTTGGCGGCCCCCACCGTTCATCAAGCTGTCGGCGTGGTGGCACGCTGCGGGCGCGATCACGCTCATCGGCTCGCCTGCCTGGTGGCCATGGGTGCTGGGGGCCATCGCGGCCAATCACGTCGTATTGATCGCGGCGGCCTTGTGGCCGCGCGGACGACTGATCGGCGCCAACGTCACCCGGCTGCCGGCTGCGGCCGCGGCGCGCGACGAAATCTGCCTGACGTTCGACGACGGGCCGGACCCCCGGATAACGCCGCAGGTTCTCGACATGCTTGACCGCTATGCCGCGAAAGCCAGCTTTTTTTGTATCGGTGAAAAGGCCGCCGCATATCCGGACATCGTCGAAGCCATCGTGCGGCGCGGGCACAGCGTGGAGAACCATACGTTGCGCCATCCGCTCACGTTCGCGTTTTTCGGAATGGCCGCGCTGCGCCGCGAAATCGCGGCGGCGCAAGGGGCGCTCGCCGGTGCGGCCGGCCGCACACCCTTGTTCTTCCGCGCACCGGCGGGATTTCGCAGTCCCCTGCTCGATCCCGTGCTCGCCGCATTGGACCTGCGCTACGTATCGTGGACGCGGCGCGGCTACGACGCGGTCAGCCGCAATCCGGTAAAGGTGCTGCAGAAGCTCACGCGCGGGCTCGGCGCGGGCGACGTGCTGATGCTGCACGACGGCGCGCCCGTCGTGCTCGCCGTACTGCCGCAGCTGCTCGAGCAGCTGCATACGCGCGGCTTGAAGTCCGTCACGCTGCCCGCCGCGTTTAACCATGCGTCGGCCCCGCTGCCGGCCGCCGTGGCCGCATGACCATGCAACCGCTCGCCATCAGCCGCTATTCGATCGTCAACTGTCTGGGCAAAGACCCCTCGGCGGTCGCCAGCGCGTTAGGCGCGAGACGCTCGGGGCTGGCGCCGTGCGATTTCGAAACCGTCACGCTCGACACCTGGATCGGCGAGGTCGCAGGCGTGGACGACGTGCGGGTGCGACCCGATCTCGCCGCTTACGACTGCCGCAATAACCGGCTCGCGCAAATGGGGTTGGAAGCGGACGGCTACGCCGCAGCAGTCACCGCAGCGCGTGAAAAATATGGCGCCGCGCGCATCGGCGTGTTCATGGGCACCAGCACCTCCGGCATGCTGCAAACCGAGCTCGCGTATCGCCGGCGCGATCCTGTCACCGGCGCCCTGCCGCCGGATTTTCGCTATGCGGAAACGCAGAATAGTTTTTCGCTCGCGGATTTCGTTCAGAGCTATCTCGGGCTGACCGGCCCGGCGTTCGTGGTGTCTTCCGCGTGCTCGTCGTCGGCCAAAGTGTTCGGCCATGCGGCGCGCCTGATGGCAGCCGGCGTGTGCGACGCCGCAGTCGTGGGCGGCGTCGATTCGCTGTGCCTGACGACGCTGTACGGATTTCAGTCGCTCGGGCTGACTTCGCGGGCGCCGTGCCGACCATACGCGATTGACCGCGACGGCATCTCGGTCGGCGAAGGCGCGGGATTCGCACTGCTCGAGAGGCCGGACGACGCGAGCGCGCCGGGCGCGATGCTGCTGCTGGGAGTCGGCGAGAGCTGCGATGCCTATCACATGTCCTCGCCCCATCCCGAAGGCGCCGGCGCGAAGCTCGCGATGCGGCAGGCGCTCGCGTCCGCGGGATTGACGCCCGCCGGCATCGATTACATCAATCTGCACGGCACCGCGACCAAAGCCAACGATGCGAGCGAAGACCAGGCGGTGTTCGACCTGTTCGGCGGCGCAACTCCGGTGAGTTCCACCAAGGGCTCGACCGGCCACCTGCTCGGCGCCGCCGGCATCACGGAAGCGATCATCAGCCTGCTCGCGATCGAACAGGGCATGCTGCCCGGCGGCATGCACACGCTCGCTCTCGATCCGGCACTGCGCTGCCACTATCTGACCGACAACCGCGAAGGTCGCGTCGCAAGAGTGCTCACTAATTCGTTCGGTTTTGGCGGCAGCAATTGCAGCCTCGTCCTGGGGGGCGCCGGCTGATGCGCGTTTTCGTCGAGGGCATTGGACTGGTCGGGCCGGGCCTCGACGGCTGGCAGGCGAGCCGGGCGCTGCTCGCGGGCACTGCAGCTTACGTGCAGCGGCCGACGGTGGTGGTTGCCAGCGACTTGCTGCCCGCCGCGGAACGGCGCCGCACCGGGCTGCCGGTCAAACTCGCGCTGGCAGCGGGCCGCGAGGCATTCGTCAACGCGCAGCGTGACGCCGCGACCACCGCGACCGTGTTCACGTCCTCGTCGGGCGACGGCGAGAACCTGCACTACATCTGCTCGACGCTCGCATCCACCGAGCGGGAGATCTCACCCACCCGGTTTCATAACTCGGTCCACAATGCGCCCGCCGGCTACTGGAGCATCGCCACCCGGTCGCAGGCGCCGTCGACGAGCCTGTGCTGTCGCGACGCAAGTTTCGCCGCGGGCCTGCTCGATGCCGCCGCGCAGATCGCCGTGGACGGCGAACCGGTCGCCGTGATTACGTACGATCAGGCTTACCCGCAGCCGTTGCATGCAGTCCGGCCGCTCAGCGCGAGCTTCGGCACGGCGATCGTGCTGACGGCGCAACCCACCGCGCAGGTTTTCGCCGCGCTCGACGTGAGTTATGCGCCCGGCGCCAATGCGACGCCCATGACCGATAGCGAGCTGGATCATCTGCGCGCGACCGTGCCCGCGGCGCGCTGCCTGCCATTACTCGCCGCCCTCGCAGGCGGAACGCCAACGGTCGTGGACCTCGCTTATGGCGAACATCATCATTTGCACATCGAGGTGACGCCATGGCAGTGACCAAAGCGGAAATCGCCGGGCTCATCCCGCATGCCGGCGCGATGTGCCTGCTGGACGGCGTGGTGGAATGGGACGCGACGCATATCTGCAGCGTCAGCCGCAGCCACCACGACATGGCGAACCCGTTACGCGCCGGCGGCGAACTGCCCGCGCTGTGCGGAATCGAGTACGCGGCGCAGACGATGGCCGTTCATGGCGGGCTCGCCGGTCTCGTGGGCGCCCAGCCGCGCGCCGGCTATTTGATCAGCCTGCGCGATGTCATGTGCCGCAAAAGCCGGCTCGACAATCTGCCCGGCGATCTCATGGTCGATGCGACCCAACTCATGGCGGATCAGGGACGCGTGATTTACGAATTCACGCTGCGGGTAGGCGCGGCGGAAATCCTGCGCGGGCGCGCCACCGTGGTGCTGGACACTGCGGCATGACACCACACGAGGGAGACCTCGGATGAAACGCGCGCTCGTCACCGGCGGCAGCGGGACCATCGGCGCCGCCATCTGCAAGCGGCTCGCTGCGGATGGCTGCCACGTCTATGTGCACGCCAACGGCAATCTCGCCCACGCAGAGCGCGTGAGCGCGGAGATAACGGCGGCCGGCGGTGCGGCGCGCGCGGTCGCTTTCGACGTGACCTCGCACGCCGAAACCGCCGGCGCGCTGCAGGAGTTGCTGGTGGACGGCCCGATCCAGATCGTCGTCAACAATGCCGGCATACACGACGATGCGGTGATGCCGGGCATGCGCCCGGATCAATGGTCGCGGGTGCTGGCCGTGTCGCTCGACGGATTTTTCAACGTGACGCAGCCGCTCCTGATGCCGATGATCGCCACCCGCTGGGGACGCATCGTCAACGTATCTTCGGTCGCGGCGCTCGCCGGCAACCGCGGCCAGACGAATTACGCCGCGGCCAAAGCCGGTCTGCATGGCGCGACCAAATCACTGGCGCTGGAACTCGCGAGCCGCGGCATCACGGTGAACGCAATTGCGCCGGGCATCATCGCGTCGCCCATGAGCGAAGGCGCCTTCAGCAAAACCCTGATCGACCAGCTGGTGCCGATGAAGCGCGCCGGCACGCCCGATGAAGTCGCCGACCTGGCGGCCTATCTCGCATCCGATCGCGCCGCCTATATTTCCGGCCAGATCATCTCGATCAACGGAGCGATGATTTAAGCGCCCGACCAGTTGCCTTGCCGGCGAGCAGCAGCGGCAGACGGAACACGAACTCGACCAGCAGCCGCAGGTTCATCCAGATCAGGCGGGCGTTGTCGCGCAGATAGTTGAAATGCGAAACGCCGCCCTCCCCGGCGCTGAAATAGCGGACCGGCGCCGGCATGCGGATCGGCCGCAGGCCGCGCCAGCACAGGCGCACCGCGACTTCCGGCTCGAAGTCGAAGTGCCGCATTCCGCGCCGGCGCTCCATGATGTCGCGCACCGGCGCGATCGGATAGACGCGAAAGCCGAACAACGAATCGCCGATGCCGTGCCACAGCGTTTGCAGATTGGCGAGACCGTTCGATAGCCTGCGGCCGTAGACGCGCACCGCCGGCGCACTGGCGTCGAATATCGGCTGCCCGAAGATCACTGCATCCGGGTTGGCGCGCGACATCGCCATAAATTCGGGAATCAGTGCCGCCGGGTGCTGTCCGTCGGCATCCATCGTGAGCACGTGGGAGAAACCGGCCGCCGCCGCTTCACGCAGCCCGTGCAACACCGCAGCACCCTTGCCCTGGTTGTAGGGCATAACGAGGATTCTGACGTTCGCGTCCTCCGCAGTCGCTACCAGCAGAGTCTGCGCGCTGCCGTCGGTGCTGCCGTCGATCACGACCCATACCGGCTGCCAGTAGCGGCGGGCATCGCGCACGGTTTCCACCAGTTTCGCGCCGGTGTTGTAGCTCGGGATCAGCAGCAGATGGGATGCGGGTTGCTGAGTCATGCCACGGCCTTGGAATTGTGCTGGACGGATTCCGTGCGGACCTGCGCGGATCCGGCCATGGCCTCGTGGTGATAGTGCTCCATGTCCGCGACTGCGCGCTTGACCTTTCCATCCACCTCGAAGCGGCGGCCCAGCCGAACGCGATAAATCAAAGGAAAAGCCGGCTTCTTCAACAGCGGCCATCCCTTCGAGAGAAACAGCGAATTGGTTTCGATAAACACCGTTTGCACCGGGACGCCGGCGGTTTTCGCAATCAGTGCATATCCGCCCTTGAAGTCATAACGGCTTTGCTGTCGCGTGCGCGTACCCTCCGGAAACATCAGCAGCTGATTGCCGGCGCGCAACGAGACGACGGCCGACCGGATCATGGCCAAAGGCGGCGTGTCGCGGATATAACCCGCCAGCCGGGCGCCGCCGCCGAGTATGAAATTGTCCTGGATTTCCGTTTTCATGATGCACGTAATGCGCGGCAGCCGCGAACCTATCATCACCGCATCCAGCAGCGAAGGATGGTTGGGTGCGATGATCATGGCGCCGTCGCCGCGCAATGCATCCAGTGCGGTGAGGTCGAACTTGAAGATGCCGCTCGCCTTGAGCACCGCGATATATCCGCCGAACATCCGCATGGCCATATACTGACCGAACCGGCAACGGACGGTGCGCGGCACCAGCGGGTAGATGAGGATTGCCACCGTGCTCCAAGCGGAAAAGGCCACGGTAAACAGCAGCAATCCCCCGTACAGCACCAGGCATTCGTACGGAAATTTCAATACCGAGAAGAGGCGACTAAATCGCGGGCTGGTCGCGCTCCACGATGCTGGCGTAGCCGGTCGCATATTGAAGTCGGCCCGGTTCAGGTTGACTGCGCGGCTTCGTTCAAACAGACGCCTTCGACTTCCAGCAGCAAGTCCGCGCGGCAAATATCGGCCTGCAGGTACGCGATCGTACAGGTCGCCCCGAACGCCGCGGTCAGGCAACCACGTACGGCCGTCAGATCCTCCGGGCGCCGCACATAAGCTTTGAGCATAAGTCGCTGCGCATGGCTTAAGACGTCAAATCCCGCGAGGCGTGCGTTTGCGATCACCGCGCGTACGTTTGCGATGGTTTCCCGCGTCTGCGCCGCCACATTGTCCGCGTGCAGCGTTGCATGCCCGACGACGCTGGAGGTGCCAGACACAAATAGCTGGTGTTCCCCGCCCGACTTTACGAGCATAGCGCGCGCAAATGTCGGGCTGCGGGGGCCGTATTGAACCGGATAATTGAATGCGCTGGTCTGACGCGGGTTCTCAACCAGCTGGCCCGCTTGTTTCGCCGCCAGAAAATAAACTATCAGATAGTCTCCGCGGCTGCCCAGCGCGCTCGCGGCGGGCGTATTCGTTCCGATAACCCGCCCTTTGGCTGAAAAGGCATCGTGACGGCCCACGTTGAAGCGCACATAGCGCTCGAGGCCGTCATCCATTACATTGATCTGCGGAATGTAATTCCACGCCCGCAGCAAGTGGGGATATCCGCGGCGGTCGATGAAATCGAAAATCCTGCTGTACGCGAGATAGCTCGCCGCATCGAGCTTGCAATCCAGTTTCACGCGCAGGCAGCCAAACAGCATGTCCGCATTGCGCGCAGCTGCAATCCCGTCTGCGTGGTCGCGCACGACCGGTTGCGTGCTGGTCCAGACCTCGAACAACGAGCCGTTATCGAATAACGGCATATCGACCCACGCGAACGGACATTGCGTTGGAGCGTCCCGCGGCGCCTGCGCACCGAACGCGATCGCCCCCAGCAATCTGCCTTCGCAACGGGCCTGATGCAGGGGAAACTCCGCGGGCGACAGATAGTCGAGCGAAAACGAGGCGCCATCCGCCGCCAGCGGGGCTAAGTCGCCGTCGATTCGGCCGGAGGCTCGTGCAGAATTTGTCTGCGTTTTTTCCATGCGCTCAGCGTTCTGCGTGGATTGAAGAGATTTCTCACGTAATAAACAAGCTTGAATGCGAACAGCCGCAAGGCGAGCGGCGTTTGGCGGAAAATATCGCCGGCCAGCACCGACAGCACGGCCTCCTGGATTTTCGCGTTGCCGGGGCCCATGAAGAGATCACGCAGCGTCGGCGTCGTGACGCGATAGATGAACCACGAAAATATTTTGGGCCCGTGATGCATTGAGCGGTCGAAGGCACGCAGGGCGCGCTTCGCCTGCCTCGGATCGTCGAGACAGGTCGCTACCGTTTCCGCGCCGGCGAATGCGCTTTGCATCGCGAACAGCACGCCCGTTGAGAATACCGGGTCGATGAAAGTGAAGGCGTCGCCCAACAGCAGGTAATTGCGGCCGGTGGCGCGCTTCACCTCGTAAGAATAGTTGCCGGTCGCGGTGACCGGAGAGCACAGCTTCGCACTGCGCAGGCGTTCCGACAGTGCGGGGCACAGCGCAATCGTCTCGAGAAAAAAGGTTTGCGGATCGGTCTTGCGCGACTTCATGTAGTAGGGCCAGCAGACCGCGCCAATGCTGGTCACGCCGTCGTATAACGGGATAAACCAGAACCAGCCGTGATCGAACCAGAACAGGCTGATATTGCCCTCGGCCTTGCCGGAATGTCGCGTCGCACCCGAAAAATGGCCGAAAATCGCCGCGCTGTTGTGGACGGGGTTGCGCCGCTTAATGCCGAATTGCGTGGCAAGCAGGGTATCGCGGCCCGACGCGTCGACGACGAACCTGGTCTGCCAGTTTTCATTGCGGCCATCTTCGTGCCGTATCGCGACCGCCGCACCGTCGGCATTGAACTCAACGTTCGTGGCGCGGCAGCCTTCGACTGCGACAGCACCTTTATGCGCCGCATTGCGAAACAGAATATGGTCGAACTCCGAGCGGCGGACCTGATACGCGAAGGGGAAGGACTTATCCACTGCATTGGCGAAATCGAAAGTGACCGCCGCTGAATGCCATGGCGAAACGAATTCGGCGCCGTATTTCGGCATGCCGATCATGCTGATCTCGTCGGCTACGCCAAGCCGCTCGAACAGCGGCATGTTGAGCGGCAATAGCGACTCGCCAATATGGAATCTCGGGTGGCGGGATTTTTCAATCAAAACGACATCGCGTCCGCGCTCGGCCAGCAACGCCGCGATCGTCGCGCCGCCAGGGCCGCCGCCAATGACCAGCACATCACTTCGAGACGCTGTTTGTTGCGCCGCGTGAGCGGATTCCTGCATGGGCTAACCCTCCCTGCGGGTAGTCTACAGGAGAGACTTGCAAAAATTATGTGTGACACCGCACATAGATGCGGTGAATCGAAAAAAAATACCGCTGCGTGCGGCGCTGCTATCGACGCTGCGGAAACTGCGCGCGCAGACTGCCGAGCTGAGCTTCGAGGTCGTGAATGCGCTCGAGCAGGGACACGATCAGCGCGACGCCATGCGGCTCGAGATCGAAACTCACGCGCAGGCGGCTGGCGGTGCGGATGGTCAGCAGGCACTTGCCGTTGAATATCCATGGCGACGATTCCGGATCGACCGGCGTGACTGCACCGTAATCGACAAGCTCGCGCACTTCCGATTCCGGGATGCCTGCAAGCTCGGCGAGCTGCGCCAGCGAGAACTGGGTGTCCTCGGTCAGCCACACCGCTTCGGTATGTTCTGATTTCACGTTTTCACCTCCGATTTGAAGAAGCCGCGCGGATTGAACGTGGAACTCTCGGCGAGTTGCCGGAAAAGATCGCGTTCGCGTTCGCTGGCCGCGGTCGGCACGGCGACTTGGGCGATGGCGAATAGATCGCCGCTGGTGCCGCCGGGTTTGGGCATGCCGCGCCCGGCGAGCCGCAAGTGCTTCCCGGCAGGCGTGTTGGGCGGGACCTTCAACCGCACCGCGCCGCCCAATGTCGGGACTTCGACCGATGCGCCGAGCACAGCTTCCCATGGCGCGAGCGGCAGATCGAGATACAGGTCGTGCCCGCTCACGCGGAAGAGCGGATGCGGGTGCAAGGCGACATTGATATAGAGATCGCCGTCGCGGCCGCCGTTCAGACCCTTGCCGCCGCGGCCGGCGAGCCGCAGGCGCTGCCCGTCGGCGGCGCCCTTGGGAATACGCACCTTGAAAGTGCGCGGTACCCGCCGCAGCTGCCCTTTTTCGTCGGGCTCGGGCACGCTCAGGTTGAGTTCGACTTCGGTCCCGCGATACGCGTCCTCAAGCGAGATGTGCGCCGTCACTTCGTAATCTTCGCCCGCCATCCGGAACTGGCCGCCGCCGGGACCTCCGCGATGGCGCCCCGACAGGCTCGCGAACAGATCCGCGAGATCGGCTTCATCGAACGAGTAGCCAGAATCGCGGAACTGGCCGCCCCAGTCAGGCGGCGGCTGGAAATCTTCTCCGGGCCGGTGAGTGCCGAGCTGGTCGTAGGCCGCGCGCTTCTCCGGATTCTTGAGCGTCTCGTACGCTTCCGCGACTTCCTTGAATTTCTCCTCGCCTTGCGGATCCTTCGACACGTCCGGATGATATTGATGGGCGAGCTTGCGATAGGCTTTCTTGATGTCGTCCGCGCTCGCGCCGCGCTCGACCCCGAGGATGCTGTAGTAGTCCTTGTATTTCATGGGCAGTGCTCAGCGGTCAGAGAGATAAAAGCGGGGGCGCAAGCAGCCAGGCGACGGAAATTATGCCGGGCGCTCGCCCTGCACTCCGTGCGCTGGCGTACCGAGCGACGAGACACGCATATCAGTGATCCGACTTTCCGGTTGGACCCTGCTGCGTGCGCGAGTTCCCGCCGGAATTGCGCCGGCTGCCTCGCAGCCAGCGGCATTTAGCGTTTGATTCCGGACAAATCCTCGAACAGCAAGCCCATGGACGCATTGTCCAGCTCGGCGCGGCCGGACGAACACAGGGCAGCGAGCATCTGCGCACCGAGCGCGGTCACCGGCATGTACGATCCGCAGGCGACCCCCGCGCCGAGAGCGAGTTTGATGTCTTTCAGCATGAGGTTCGAGCGAAAGCCCGGCGCCAGCGTGCCGTCGAGCAGGCGCCTGCCGTGGTTTTCGAGCACGAAGCTTTTGGCGGTGCCGCCCAACAGCGCATCGCGCACCTTGTAAGGATCGATATTCATTTTCTTGGCGAGCGCAAACGCTTCGGCGACTCCCATCATCGTCGCGGTGTTAACGAGCTGGTTGCAGGATTTGCACAACTGGCCGGCGCCGCTCGCGCCGATATGCGTGAAGGTCTTGCCGACGGCCTTGAAGACGGGCATGCAGCGTTCGACGATTGCCGCGTCGCCGCCGATCATGCATGACAGCGTGCCGTCGATCGCGCCTTTGGGCCCGCCGCTGATCGGCGAATCGATGAAGTGCGCGCCCTTTTCGGTGATGCGTCGCGCGAAATCGACCGTCGCGGTAGCGGAGATGGTGCTGCAATCGATGACTACCGCATCTTTTTTTACACCGTGAATGACGCCATCGTCGCCGAAGAGAACTTTCTCTACGTCCGGGGTATCGGGCACGCAGAGCAGCACAACCTCGGTCGAGCGTGCGACGCCGGCCGGAGACTTGCCGTCCTGCGCGCCGGCCGCGATAAGCTCGTCGACTTTGCCGCGGCTGCGGTTGTGCACCGTAACTTTGAATCCCGCTTTGAGCAGATTTTTCGCCATCGCGTGACCCATGATGCCGAGGCCGATGAATCCCACCGGCGTGTCAGTCGTCACTGTCATACTTATTTTCCAATCATGAATTAAAAGCGAGTTGACAATGTAGAGCCTCGCTCATCAATATACAAGCGAAACTCCCGCCCCATCTTCCGGCCCCAATGAAAAATAATATTCTGATCCTGCCCGTTGCTTTGTTGTTGGGCCTAATGGCGCAGATGCGGGCAACCGCACAGTCTTATCCCGTGAAACCGGTGCGCATCGTCGTCGGCTTCACGCCCGGCGGCGTAACGGATGTGACCGCGCGCATCCTCGCGCAGAAACTGACGGAGCTCTGGGGACAGACGGTCGTCGTCGATAACCGGCCCGGCGCGAGCGGCATTATAGGCGCCGAGGCGGTTTCTAAAGCACCCCCCGACGGCTATGCGCTGCTGGTCGCGCCGCAGACGAGCACGTCAGTCGCGACGACGCTTTATCCGAAGCTGCCGTACGACGTCGTGCGCGATATCCCGATCGTCACCGTGCTCGGCTCGTCGCCGCAGCTGCTCGTGCTGCATCCGTCGCTGCCGCCGCGCTCGTTCAAGGAATTCATCCCGTTCGCCAAAGCGAATTTCAAAACACTGAGCTTCGGCTCCGGCGGCCTGGGCTCGACGCCGCATCTCGCCGGCGAGCTCCTGAACCTGTCGCTCGAAATAAAAATGGTGCACATACCATATAAAGGCGAAAACACCGCGGTTGCCGATGTGCTCGGAGGCCAGCTGCCGCTCATGTTCTCGAGCCTGCCCGTCTCGCTGCCGCTGTCGAAATCGGGCAAGCTGCGCGCGCTCGCGATCACGAGCCCGCAGCGCTCGCCGCTCGCGCCCGAATATCCGACTATCGCCGAATCGGGCATTCCGGGTTTCGAAACCGCGACCTGGGTTGGCCTGCATGCGCCTGCCAACACGCCCAGAGATCTCATCGTGCGCATCAACGGCGACATCATCAAGGTCCTCAATCAGCCCGACACGCGCGAACGGCTTGCGCAGCAGGGCATAGACCGCGTCGGCAATTCGCCCGATGAAGCCGCCGCCTACGTCAAGTCCGAAATCATCAAGTGGGCGAAGGTGATCAAGGCGGCAAACGTGCGCATCGACTAGCGCGTTTCGCACGATGACTCTCACCGAACTGCGCTACATCGTCGCGCTCGCGCGCGAACGGCATTTCGGCCGCGCCGCCGAAAAATGTTTCGTGAGCCAGCCAACCTTGTCCGTCGCGATCAAGAAACTCGAGGAGGAGCTGGGCATCACGCTGTTCGAGCGCCATACGTCGGACGTCAGCGTGACGCCGCTCGGCACGCGCATCGTCGAACAGGCGCAGCGCGTGCTCGAAGAAACTGCCGCGATCAGGCACATCGCCGCCCAGGGCAAAGACCAGCTCGCGAGCCCGCTGCGCGTCGGCGCAATCTACACCGTGGGCCCGTACTTGTTGCCGCAGCTGATTCCGATCATGCACAAGCGTGCGCCGAACATGCCGCTGCTGCTCCAGGAAAATTACACCGTGAAGCTCGGCGAATTGCTGCGCAGCGGCGAGCTCGACGTCGCCGTCCTGTCGCTGCCGTTCGCGGATACCGGCATTGTCACGCGGGCAGTTTACGACGAACCGTTCCGGGTCGTGATGCCAGCGGACCACGCGTGGAGCCGGAAAGCCAAAATCCCGGCCGCCGAGCTATGCAACGAAACGCTGCTGCTGCTGGGCGCGGGCAACTGTTTCCGCGATCAGGTATTGCAAACCTGCCCGCGCATGAGCGGCAGCGGCGCGAGCAACATCCAGCAGGCGCTCGAAGGCAGCTCGCTCGAAACGATCCGCCACATGGTCGCCTCGGGCGTCGGCATCAC
>Ga0157378_10002707_pt1 | contig 15794 bp, 14 predicted proteins | sample M65metaG_FD_115309 | JGI IMG/M metagenome (GOLD analysis project Ga0157378, IMG submission 115309) | Miscanthus rhizosphere microbial communities from Kellogg Biological Station, Michigan, USA - M6-5 metaG | ecosystem: Host-associated > Plants > Roots > Rhizosphere > Soil | place: USA: Michigan...
CAAATCGCCGCCGCCCTCGCCGGCCGCAAGCCCAAGCTCGTCGCAATCGTCCACGCCGAGACCTCCACCGGCGCGCTCACGCCGATTCCCGAGATCTCCCGCCTCGCCCACGACGCCGGCGCACTCATGCTCATTGACGCCGTCACGTCGCTCGCCGGCTGCCCCGTCGAGCTCGACGCCTGGGACATCGACGCCGTCTATAGCGGCACGCAAAAATGCCTCAGCTGCCCGCCCGGCCTCTCGCCCGTTTCGCTCAGCGAGCGCGCGCTCCACGTGGCCACGCATCGCACGCACAAGGTCCAGAGCTGGTATCTCGACGTGAACCTCCTCGCCTCCTACTGGGGCGCCGAGCGCGTCTATCACCACACCGCGCCCATCTCGATGAACTACGCGCTGCACGAGGCCCTGCGCCTCGTCCTCGAAGAAGGTCTCGATGCCCGTTTCGCCCGGCACGAGTGCAATCACCTCCGCCTCAAGGAAGGCCTCGCCGCCCTCGGCCTCGAAATCGCCTCCCAGCCCGGCCATCAGCTCTGGCAGCTCAACTCCGTCACCGTGCCGGAAGGCGTGAATGAAGCCCGCGTCCGCACGCGACTCCTCGGCGACTTCGGCATCGAGATCGGCGCCGGCCTCGGCCCGCTCAAGGGCAAAGTCTGGCGCATCGGCCTGATGGGCGAATCCTCCACCGCCGACAACGTGGAAATCGTCCTTAACGCCCTCGCCCAGATCCTCAGCGAAAACGCGAACTGATCCCCGGTCCGGCCGTCGCGTCGTCTGGTCCGCCTTCGCGACCGGCGAGAAGGCGACGCTCTACAGCGCGACAAAATCGCGCCGTTAACGCGACCGCGTCACCCACGCCTGCTGGAGCGTCCGCCCGAGCAGCTCACGCTTCACCGGTTTGTTAACGTAATCATCCATACCTGCGGCGAGGCATTGCCGGCGGCTCTCCGGCAGAATATTGGCCGTGAGCGCGGCGACGAACGCCCTCCCGCCGTTGGGCCGCGAATCCTCGATCTCGCGAATCTCCAGCGTCGCCTGCAGGCCGTCCTTCCGCGGCATTTGCAAATCCATCAGCACGCAATCGGGCCGCTCCCGGCGGAAGACTTCCACCGCCTCCGCACCGTCCTCGGCGGAGAGCGGGGCATACCCCATTTTGCGCAGCATCATGAGCAGCAGCTTGCGGTTCACTCGATCATCCTCGACCAGCAGAATCCGCAGCGGATGCTCGACGGCGAATGTCTCGTCCTGCGCCACTCCCGCGGGGGGCGAGACTACCGGCATCGATTCCCCCAACGTCTCGGCGGGTAGCGTCACCCAAAATTCGGAGCCCACGCCCATTTCGCTTTTCACCGAAAGTTTTCCGCCCATCAACTTCACGAGATTTCGCGCGATCGAGAGCCCCAGGCCCGTGCCGCCATAGCGCCGGGAAATGCTGGAATCCCCCTGCTCGAAGGGCTCGAAGACCTGCGCCAGCTTCTCCGGGGCAATTCCCGGCCCGGTATCCCGCACGAAAAAATCCACGCCATACTGACCATCCGGCAGCGCTTCGACGGATGGTCGCATCCCCAGCGTAATCCGACCCTGCGCGGTGAACTTCAGCGCGTTGCTCACGAGGTTTAGAACGATCTGCCGCAGGCGACCCGCATCGTTCAAAACTCGCGGCGGCACTCCCGGCTCGCTCTCCTCGACAAATTCCAGGCCCCTTTCCGTCGCGACCGGGGCGAGCAACGTATGGATGCCGTGCAGGACCTCGCCCGGAGAAAACGCCGCCGGCTCGAGTTGCAGCCCGCCCGCCTCCAGGCGGCTAAAATCCAGCACATCGTCGAGGATACGCAGGAGCGCCTCGCTGCTCGTCGTGATGGTGTGGACGTAATCCCGCCCTTCCACGGGCAGATTTGGAAGGCCCGCCAGCAGCTCGGAAAAGCCGAGAATGCCGTTCATCGGCGTGCGAATTTCGTGGCTCATCACCGCGAGGAATTCACTCTTCGCGCGATTGCCGGCATCGGCTTCCGCTGCGAGTTTTGTCTCGCGAGCCAGGGCCCGCGCCAGCGCCTCCTCGCGGTGGCGTTCCTCGGTGACGTCGCGAAACGTCCAGATGCGGCCATAATGATGTCCGGTGTGATCCTGCACCGGCGCCGAATAGCGATCCAGCACCGTGCCGTCCGTCATTTCGATTTCGTCCCGGCTGACTTCGCCCGGATGCGCATAAAGATAGGTGACCCTTTCGAAAAACTGCTCCGGATTCTTCATCTGGCTGGTCACGAATTTCAGCTGCTCGAAATCGACCGGACTCTCCGCGATGTGCCGAGGAATTTTAATCAGTTCGTTCAAGCGTTGATTCTGCAGAATTTTTTTGCCGTGGCTGTCCACCACCAGGATGCCGTCGAGGGCACAATCCACCTGGGCCTCGAAGAACGCGGTCTTCCATTGCAGGGCTTCCTCGACGCGCTTGCGATCGGTGACGTCCCGCTGGATGCCGACATAACGGACGGGCCCGCCATTAGGATCGCTGATTGGGATGAGCGACAGGTCGTTCCAGAACGTCGTGCCGTCCTTGCGGTAATTGAGGATCCAGCCATCGAAGGGCCGTCCCGCCGCAAGGGCAGCGCGGATTTTTTGAATGGTCGCCGGATCGGTCTCCGGCCCTTGAAGAATGGCGCAACTGCGTCGCAACACGTCTCTCGCCGAGTAGCCCGTGATGGCGGTGAACCCGGCGTTGGCGTAAATGATCAGGCGATTTTCGTCGCAGATGAGCACGCCTTGGGAGACCTCCGCCAGCGCCCGTTCGAGCAAACGCAAGGAGTCCCGGGTCTGCTTACGCTCCCGACGCTGGCGCATCTCCTCGAGCGCGTGGGAAACGGCCGACCCCAGACGCGCCAGCCGATCCTTGAGGAGATAATCCGCGGCCCCGTGCCGCATGACCTCCACCGCCATCTCCTCCCCGATCGTGCCGGAAATCAGGATGAACGGAATGTCATCCCCGCGTTCCTTCAGCAACTTCAGCGCGCGTCGGCCGGAGAATTGTGGCAGACAATAATCCGAGAGGACGATCTCGGGCTGCGCCCGCAATCGATCCAGGTAATCCGCCTCGTTGTCCACGCGCTGCCAGATTGGCTCGAACCCGGCGCGCCGCAACTCGCAGAGCACCAGTTCGGCATCCGAGGAATCATCCTCGACGAGCAGGACGTGAAGCGGACGCGACATGGCCTCCTAGCGGCCCGTGCGGGGCGGTTGATTGAGCAAGAGCCAATACATGCCGAGCTGCTGCACGGCCTCGGCGAAGCGCTCGAAGTTCACCGGCTTCACGATGTAGCTGTTCACGCCGAGCGCGTAGCTTTCCACCACGTCATTCTGCTCCTTCGACGACGTGAGCACGACCACCGGGATCGCCGCAGTGCGTGGATCGGCCTTGATCCGTTTCAGCACCTCCAGCCCGTCCACCTTGGGCAGCTTCAGATCCAGCAGGATGACCCTGGGCGGATTGGCGATGTCGCGGGCGGCATGAGGCCCCTCGCAGAAAATGAAATCGAGCGCCTCCGCGCCATCCCGGGCGACATGGATGGGGTTCGTCAGATTCGCTTTGCGCAGCGCGCGCTGGGTGAGCTCCAGGTCATCGGGACTGTCTTCGACGAGCAGGATTTCGAGGGAGGTGCTTTCGTTCATGGCGGGCATTTTTCTTCGAGGGTGAAATAAAACGTGGCCCCGCGATCGACCGCGGCATCGGCCCAGATGCGGCCGCCGTGGCGGTGAACAATGCGCTGGACGAGCGCGAGGCCGACGCCCGTTCCGTCATAGTCCTCCGCCCGATGCAGGCGTTGAAAGACGCCAAAGAGCTTGTGCGCATAGCGCATGTCGAACCCCGTGCCATTGTCCCGGACGAAATACGCGTCGCCCTCCGCCGTCGGTTCAAACCCGATTTCCACCACCGCCGAATCACGCTTTCGGGAGTATTTGAAGGCGTTCGACAGCAGGTTCGCCCACACCTGCTTGAGCAACGCGGGATCGCCAGAGCAGGCGGGAAGCTCCCCGAGCCGCACATCGATCCGCCGGCCATCGCGCTGGGACTCGAGTTCGGCGAGGACGCCACGCACCAGATCTTCCGTTTGCACGTCCTGTTTGTTCATCGGCGCGCGGCTCAGTCGGGAAAAGGCCAGCAAATCGTCAATGAGAGCGCCCATTTGCTGCGCGCCCTTGCGAATGGTCAGCAGGTAGCGCCGGCATTCGTCAGGCAACTGCGCGGCAAAATCCTCGAGCACGGCCTGCGAAAACCCATCGACGGCGCGCAACGGGGCACGCAGATCGTGCGAGACCGAGTAGGAGAATGCCTCCAACTCCTTGTTCGCAAATTCCAGCTTCCGATTCATCTCCTGCATCCGTTGCGCGCTAAGGAAAATTTCGGCCTCCATCTGCTCCATCCGGGCGCGCATCCCGATGCCATCCGCGGGAGACTTCCGCCGCACGAAATCGGTCACGTCCTCGACCCGGTGAATGATGTATTTCACCGTGTGCTCGAGGCCAAGGACCGGGGAATTGATTGGGCTCCAGTAACGCTCCTCAAAAGTCCCGTCCGGCCGGAGGATCGAATATTTCTGAATGGGCATCGTGTGAGGGGCGGCATCCTCCCTCACATGATCGAGGGAGGCGCGCAGGTTGGCCGCGCCGGTCGCCTCCGGGTCGTCTGGATTGTCCGGAAACACCTCGAACAGCCCGCGCCCGACGATGCGCTCGCGAGTGGTCATCGTCGCCTTCAGGTAGGCATCGCTCGCCGCGACGATCTTGAGATCGGGCGTAAGCACGAGATAGAGGCCTGGCAGCGACTCGAAGAGACTTTCCAGCTCGGAACGGCGCTGGCGCAACTCGGCGTTGGCGGCTTCCAACTGCGTCGTCCGTTCGACGACGCGGCGCTCCAGCTCGGCATTCAGCCGACGGATTTCCTGCTCCGCTTTTTTGCGTTCGGTGATGTCCCGCGCCACCTTCGAAGCGCCGATGATTTTTCCCGTCGAATCCCGGATGGCGGAAACCGTGACCGAGATGTCGATCATGCTTCCGTCCTTGCATCGACGCACCGTGTCGAAATGCTGAACGCTTTCGCCGCGCCGGATGTGCTCGAGAATCTCCGCTTCCTCGTGAACTCGCTCCGGCGGCATCAACCTCGACATCGACTGACCCACCATTTCGGCCGCCGAATAACCGAACGTCTTCTCGGCTCCCGCGTTCCAGCTCGTGACGATCCCCTGCAAATCCTTGCCGACAACCGCGTCGTCCGAGGATTCCACGATGGCGGCCAGATGCGCGGCCGCCGCCTCGATCCGCTTCCGCTCCGTGATGTCGCGGACCATCCCGAGAAGATTGCCGTCGGGCATCACGGTGGCGAAGACCTCCGCCTCGAACATCGAGCCGTCCTTGCGCCGAAATCTCCATTCGCGGTGATAATCGGAGGTGGTTTTGATCGCGCTCAACGCCAGCCCGATGTGGGGAATCTCCGCTTCGGCCACGATGTCCGTGGCGTGCAGTCCGATCAGTTCCTCGCGGGTGTAACCGAGCATCCGGCACATGCTCGCATTGGCATCGAGGTAGGTGCTTTCGGGGTCGGCAATAAGAATGCCATTCGGCGCATACTCGAAAAGGGTTTGGTAGCGCGCCTCGCTCTCGCGGCGGGCTTCCTCGGCCAGCTTGCGGGCGGTGATGTCGGCGCGGATGGCCACATATTGGCGCGGCTTTCCCTGCTCGTTGAGGAAGGGAACAATCGTCGTATCCACCCAATAGAACGAGCCGTCCTTCGCGCGATTCCGGATTTCGCCGTGCCAGACCTTGCCGTGCGCGATCGTCGTCCAGAGATCGCGAATGAACTCGGGCGGATGGAAGCCCGAGTTGATGATGCGGTGATCCTGCCCCAGCAATTCCTCCCGCGCGTATTTTGAAATCGCGCAGAACTTGTCGTTCACGAAGGTGATTTTCCCCTGCGGATCGGTGATGGCCACAATGGCGTGTTCGTCGAGCGCGGCCTTCAAATCGATGACGTCGTCGAGCGCGCGCTTGAACTTCATCTCCGCCCGCTTGCGATTGGCAATCGCCACGCTCAGGAACACCGTCACCGTGAGGAGCAACGCAATTCCAGCGACCGCCAAAGTGGTTGGAATGAACACCGCTCCCACCGGCGCGGGAAAGCTCCAACCCGGCATCCCCACCGCCCCCATGGCCAGCCCCGCACCGGCGGCGCATTTGTCCATGGCTCTGGGGGCACCGGGGTTCATCACGCCATTCTCTCAACCAACTGCGCAATTTCTCCGCCATCGGGCCTCTCGAAATGCGCGTTTGCCGGGCATTATTATCCCTCGCCGCGAAATTTCTAGGGAAATAGTCATTAATCCCCGATTTCACTCACCCCTTCGGGCGAGGCTCCACGAACTCCCCTCTGGGACGATTCCGTTTACGGAATCACCGAACGGTCCACTCGATGAGCGAAATGTCGGAGCCCTTGACGTCCGCGGGAAAGACGAGCCGCAGGTAGCGCGCGGTGACCGGCTGCGCGATGTCGATGGGTGAACCGATGGAGGGGTGCTTCGTGAAATCCGCGAGCGTCCGCCAGTGCTGGCCATCCGTCGAGGCTTCGGCGGTGAAGCGATACGGCTTCCATGCGTATTCGGGGCGGATGAACTGGCGGGCAATCGCCTTCGAGGCGCCGAAATCGAGCTGGATCCATGCGCCCCGCGCATCGCGCGCGGCCGTCCAGCGTGTGGCGTAGTTGTCATCGAGCACGAACTCCGGCCCGTTGAAGGCGTCAGCCTGGCTCGATGCAGTGGCTTTCACGCCGGCGTCGAGCGGTGCCTGCGACTCGACGCGACCCTGCACGAGCGGCGGCCCCTGGTGCGTGGGTGCGACCTTCTCGATGCGTCCGTCGGCGGTGAAGGTGATCGGATCGACGCAGACCTGTCGGCCCACGAACGGCGGCTTAAACGGAACGCTGTGCCGGTGGTAGAGAATGTAATCGCGGCCGTCGCGCTGGAAAATGGCGTGGTGGCCGGGGCTGATCACATTCGTGCTCTTATCCGTGACGAGGATCGGGCTGTCCGGCCCTTCGACGAAGGGGCCGAACGGCGACTTGCTCACCGCGTAATGCACGCGGTAGTCCTCCTTGATCGTCTTGCCGGCGGAATACATGAGGAAATAGAGCCCGTGACGCTTCACCATGAACGGCCCCTCGAAGTAGTTCGTCGGAGTCACGTCCTTCACCTCGCCGTCGAAGTGCGCCATGTCGGGCTTGAGCTTCACCAGCCAGCACTTGCCGTTCACCCAATTCATGCCCGAGCCCCAGTAGAGATACGCCTGGCCATCGTCATCAATGAAGTATTCGGCGTCGATCATGTGATATACGCCCTTCTTGTAGTCCCACGGAATGAAGGGCTTGTGATCGCCGAGCGCGTTGCGCCACGGACCGAGCGGGTGGTCCGCCACGCCGGTCCACACCTCGTTGCCCACGGAGACGGCCATGTGAAATTTGCCGTCGCGACCTTTGATCACCGAAGGAGCCCAGACGCCGGCGGACTTCGAGGTCGGACTCGTGCATTCGGCCTTCGTCGGCCAGTTCAGCACGCGATAGGTCCAGTTTTTGAAGTCCGAGGATTCCCAGCAACCCAGCGTCTTGTCGCCCCAGGGATCGAGCGTCGCGTAAATGTAAATCTTCCCGCCATCCTGCACGATCGACGGATCGGCGAAGTAGCCCGGCAAAATGGGATTCGCCGAATGCGGCGCGCGGCCGGGCATCGAATCGGGCGACGCGGGGTCGGCCGCGTGCAGGAGAGTGGTCATGGCGAGGAAGAAAACGAAGAATACCGGGGCTTTCATGCGATCAAATTTACGGCTGAAGCGCCGCACTGAAGATTCAGCCAGAGACTTCCCCTGGAAGCAAACTCTTGAAGAAAGTGGAGCCTAGCGGGATCGAACCGCTGACCTCCTCAATGCCATTGAGGCGCTCTACCAACTGAGCTAAGACCCCGTAAAACGTGGGAGGCAAGACGCTATCCATCGTTCGGTATCCGGGCAAGGGAAAATAATTCCCGTTGCAACGGAAGTTCGTTGCTCAAATTCCCATGGCCGGCTTGCTCAAATCGCTTGAACTTCCGAACCCGTCGGAGGAGAACCCTTCTCGCGATGGCAGAAGTGATTACCGACCCCGTGGAGGAAGCGATTCGTGACTACGTTCTCACCAAGGCCCGTCTCGGCATCTACGATCCGCTGCAACCGCGCCGCCCTCAGGTGCCGGTGCGGTCTTTCCAGATCGAGTTCCTGGAATTCGACGAGCAGAACTCCGTCATTCACGCCGCCGGGCCCATGGTTCTTGGCGCGCCAAATGGGGACATCGAGCAATTCCTGCGCATCACTTTGACGGTGGGCGAGGACGGACAAATTCCTGATTCCGCGGAAATGCGGGCCGCCTACATCGTCGAGACTGATCCCGCAACTGGTGCGTGCAAGGAAACCGCCGCACTGGCCAACGCCTGACCGCCGCGCGGGGCCCGATTCAATGCGCCTCCGCGCCGGGAGGCCCCTTTTGGTGCGGGTCGTTTTTTGGCAGCAGGAACGTCAGCGGGATGATCAGGAGCACGCCCGCCGCCATCACGTAGAAAATTTCGAGGTAGGAGAGCATCCCGGCCTGTCGCTGCACCATTGAGTAGATGAAGCCGAGGGCCTGATTCTGCGCGTCGCCGCCGTGGCCGGTGAAGGTGGCGCCGAGTTGCTGGAGCGCGGCTTGCGTCTGCGGATCGTAGGCGGAAATGTGCTCAACCAGCCGGGATTGATGGAGCTGGGAACGCTGCGCGACGAAGGTGCTCGTGAGCGCGATGCCGACGCTGCCGCCGAGGTTGCGGGCGAGGTTGATGAGCGCGGCCGCATTTCCATTTTTTCCGGCGGGAAGATTCAAATAGGCGCTCTGCGTGATGGGGATGAACAGGAAGGCGAGACCGAGGGTTTGATACACGCGATTCCAGAGCGTTTGATCGAACGTCGTCTCGAGGTTGAAGGTCAGGCCCATGTGCAGGAGCGAAGCCGCCTGCATGAGGAGACCGACGATGATGAGATGGCGTGACTGGAATTTGCGCACGAAGAAGCCGCCGACGAGCGGCATCATCACAATCATCGCAATGCCGCCGGCGGTGAGCGCCATCCCGGATTGTTGCGCGGTGTAGCCGAGCAGCTGCTGGAGAAATTGCGGCAGCAGCGTGGTTGTTCCAAAGAGCACGAACCCGAGCGCAAACATCGCCACGAACGAGGCAAGGAAGCTCGGAATCTTGAGCAACCGGATATCGACCATCGGATTTTTCTGACGCGATTCCCACCACACAAGCGTGACCAGGCAGACGCCGGAAATGACCGCCATCGTCGTAATGAAATGCGACGCGAACCAATCCTCGCGTTGTCCGCGATCGACGAACATTTCCAGACAGCCGACGCCCAGCACCGTCAATAAAAAGCCCTGCCAGTCGACGCGGAAGCCTTCCGCCATCATCCGGTCGCGTTCGATCCGCGACGCGGCGGGTTCGTGAACGAGCGCGGCCGTGAGAAACAGCGAAAGGATGCCAACCGGAATATTGATGAGGAAAATCCAGTGCCAGCTGTAGTGGTCGGTGATCCAGCCGCCGAGCGTCGGCCCGATGGCGGGCGCGAAAACGACCGTCAAGCCATAGACGGAAAAGGCGAGGCCGCGTTTCTCGGGCGGAAAAATGTCGGCAAGCATCGCCTGCACGACGGGCGCCATGCCGGCGCCGCCGACGCCCTGCACGATGCGAAAGAAGATCAGCCAGTCGAGGCTGGGCGCGAGTCCGCAGAGCAGCGAGCTCACGGTGAACAACGCCACGCAGATCATGTAATAGCGCTTCAAGCCGAAGATCGTGCCCAGCCAGCCGCTGATGGGCATCATGATGGCGTTCGCGACGAGGTAGGTCGTGAGCACCCACGTCGCCTCGTCGAGGCTGGAGGCGAGACCACCCGCGATGTGGCTGAGCGAGACGTTCGCCACGCTGGTGTCGAGCACCTCCATGAAGGTCGCCATCGAGATGACGATGGCGACGATCCATGGATTGACGTCGGGGCGTTCCGCTGAGGAATCCATCGGTCCGATCAGACCTATTTCCGAATATCCACGGTGGGCACGACGGACATGCCGGGAGTGAGCGGCGGCCCGCCCTTCGGCAGATCGTCGAACACGATCTTGAGCGGCACGCGTTGCACGACCTTCACGTAATTGCCGGTCGCGTTCTCCGCCGGCAGCAGGCTGAAACGCGATCCAGTGCCGGATTGGATACTGTCCACGTGCCCATGAAATTTGTGCGACGGGTAGGCATCGACCTTGATGTCCACGGGCTGCCCGACGCGAATGTCATCGAGCTGGGTCTCCTTGAAATTGGCGATCACCCAGACTTCGGGCGGCACGATGGCAAGCAAGGCGTTGCCGGTCTGCACGTAGCTGCCTGGCTCGACATTCTTGCGGGTCACCCGGCCTGTCTCGGGCGCGTAGATCTTCGTGTAGGAGAGCCGGAGCTCCGCGGCGGCGACCAGTGCCTTTGCCTGCGTCACCTGGGCCTCGGCGGCCTTCACCTGCGCGGCGGCGACCTTGATGCCGGACTCGGTGGAGAGCGCGTTCTGCCGCTTGCTCTCGAGCGCGGCCTTCGACGAGAGGGCCTGCATCTGGGCGGTGTCGTAATCGCGCTGGGCGATGGCGCCCGTCTTGCGCAGCTCGGTGTTGCGAGCGAGTTCCTTCGCCGCGTTATCGGCGTTCGCGCTGGCCTCGGCGGCGTCGGCGCGGGATTGGGCGAAGTCCGCCTGGTTGGCGGTGAATTGGGCCTGCGACTGCGCGAGCTTGGCTTCCGAGGAAGCCAGATTGGCTCGCGCGGTTTCGAGGAGAACTTCCTCGTTGAGCGGATCGAGCTCCACAAGCAACGCACCCTTCTGCACGACCTGGTTGTCGCTCACGAGCACCCGATTTACGCGTTCGGAAATCTGCGGACTGATCGCGATGACGTGGGACTCGATGAAGGCGTCGTCGGTCGTCTCCCAGCCCCGCGTCGCAAGGTAAATGGCGAGCGCCGCCATCGCGGTCACGGCAAGGATCGCGATGATGAGGCCTTTGCGACGCCCGCCACGGGTCTTTTCCTTCGACCGCGATTCCACAGCTGAGGGAAGTGGGAGTTTTTCAGCGACGTTTGGCGAGGCGCTCATGGATTTGCTTTTCGGGTTTCGTGAGGGGCAGGTTGCGAATGGCGGCGAGGGAAAAGTCGGTAATGTGGCGCGCGAGGCGATCGACGAGGCCGTCGCGACCGAGCAATTCCGGGGAAATGGACTGAATGATCGGCCGGTTCTGGCGGTAGAACACGCATTGGCCAAGCACGCTCGTGGTGAGGTATTCGAGCTGCTCGGCGTCGAAACGTCCGCCGCCCAGCTCCTGCAACAGCGCGGAGAGCCAGCGGCAATTTGGCCGGAAGACCTCGTCGATCAAATGCCGCAGCATCGGCGTCGGCGAGGCCATTTCGCGCGCCATCAACTGGCCGTGCCATTTCGGCCGGAGCGGATCGAGAAACCGGCTGAGCAATGCGCGGACGAAGCAATGGAGCCGTTCCTCGGGCGGCAGCGCCTCGGCGTCCCCCGGGGCAAGGGTGCAGGCGGACTTGTGCGCGTGCTGCAGAGCGGCCGAGTAAAGTTCCTCTTTGTCGCGAAAGTAGTAGTTCACCGCCGCGACGTTCACGCCGGCCTGCCGCGTTATCTCGCGGATCGTCGCCGCATGAAAGCCGTGCTCGGCAAACACCTCGCCGGCCGCGTCGATCAAACGCTCCCGGGGGCCTTGTTCCTCAGTGCTCATGATGCGTAACGTAGAGAGTAATACACCCGTTTCAAACAAATGTTTTAATCGTGCGTAAAATTTTCGATTCCATCCCGGCGGAACCCGCCTACTTTCGCGAAAGCTTATGAAAACCAAGCGTCCCTGGACCGCCCCCAAGCTGAAGGACATCCCGATTTTCTTCGAGGTCTCGCTCTACGCCGGCACCCGCTAGGCCGCTTTGCTTGAGGTTCTCGTGCTCGGAACCGCCGCCGGCGGCGGCTTTCCGCAGTGGAATTGCGCGTGTCGGAATTGCCAACTCGCGCGTGCCGGTGTGCTGCCGGGCCGCTGGCAGAGTTCGCTCGCCGTCTCCGGCAACGGGCGCGACTGGCACCTCGTCAACGCCTCGCCGGATGTCGGGCATCAACTCGAGCGCTTCGTGCGACCGCGCCTTGAGATTGCCACCGGCGAGCGCGGCTCGCCCGTTCGCAGCGTCTTTCTGACGAATGCCGATCTCGACCACACCCTCGGGCTTTTCCAATTGCGGGAGAGCGGCCCGTGCGTCGTGACGGCCCCGCCCGCGGTGCGCGCGAGCCTGGAGCACGGGCTCGAACTCCGTCGCGTGCTTGGCGCGTATGGCGGAATCGAATGGCGGGAACCCTCCGGGGAATGGACGTCCGTGGACGGCTCCGGCCTCGAGGTGCGCGCCGTGAATCTCTCCGGCGGCGACCCTCCGCGCTACGACGCCTGCGCGGCGAGTGGCGTCCATGCGGTCGGCTATTTGTTTCGGACCGGCGACAGAACAGCGGGATTTTTCCCGGACGTCGCGCGACTCGATACGCCGCTACTGGCAACCATCGAAGAATGCGAACACGTCTGGTTCGACGGCACGTTTTGGTCCGAGGACGAAATGCTGCCCTTCTCCGGACGCACCGCCGCCGCGATGGGTCATGTGCCGATGGGCGGCGCCACGGGCAGCCTGCAAGCGCTGCGCGCGCTCGACGCCGGATGCCTCCACTATCTTCACATCAACAATACGAATCCGGTGCTCCGGCCCGATTCCGCGGAGCGGCTCGAGGTCGAGGCAGCCGGTGCGCGGATTGCCGGGGACGGCGAGCATTTCGTAGTCTGAGCCATGACGAACGACGAGTTCCTGGCGGCGCTGCGCGCGGTGGGCGAGAGCGGCTATCATCATCTCCACCCGTTTCACGTGCGGATGAACGCCGGCCAGCTTTTACCGGAGGAAATTCGCGTCTGGGTCGCAAATCGCTTCTATTATCAGCGCTGCATTCCGCTCAAGGATGCCGCAATCCTGAGCAATTGCCCCGAGCGCGACGTGCGCCGCACATGGCTGCATCGCATCGTCGATCACGATGGCAGCGGCGGCACCGAGGGGGGCATCGAAGCCTGGCTGCGGCTCGCGGAAGGCTGCGGACTCGATCGCGCGAGCGTGCTGGCCGGCGAGGGTTTGCGGCCAGGCGTCCGTTTTGCGGTGGACGCATACGTTCAATTTGCCCGCACGGAGCCCTGGCCCGTGGCCGTCGCCTCGTCGCTCACGGAACTCTTCGCGCCGGATTTGATGGCCGAGCGGCTCGCGGCCTTTCGGCTGCATTATACGTGGGTGCCGGATTGGGCGTTCGACTATTTCCAAAGCCGCGTCACGCAGGCGCGGGTCGATTCCGACGAAGCCCTCGCGCTCACGCTGCATTGGTGCGACACGCCCGCGCTGCAGCAGCGCGCGGTGGACGCTTTGCGCTTTAAATGTGACGTCCTCTGGTCTCTGCTCGATGCCATCGACGCGCATGCCCGCTGACCCCTCCCACCCCCGGCTCGTCGCCCATGCGCGCCGCCAGCTCGACCGTCTCACCGGCGCACCGCTGCTGCTGCATCCCGAGGGCGCGGTGGAGCTCAGCGAGACGGCCGACGCCATCGTGCGACTCTGCAACGGCACGCGCACCGTGGAGGAAATCGCCGCGACACTCGCCGCCGAATATGACGCCGCCCCGGACGCGCTGCACTCCGACGTGCGGAACTGCATCACCGAATTGGCCGCACGAGGACTGCTCGCATGACGCTCCCGCGGCCCTACGGATTGCTCGCGGAACTCACGCACCGCTGCCCGTTGAGCTGCCCGTATTGTTCGAACCCGCTCGAACTCACCGCCCGCGAGGAGGAATTGCCCGCCGAGGCCTGGGTGCGCGTGCTGGCGCAGGCCGCGCAACTGGGCGTCGTGCAGGTCGGCTTCTCCGGTGGCGAGCCCCTGCTCTACCGGAATCTCTCGCGATTGATCGCCACCGCCCGTTCGGAGGGCATGTATTCCAACCTCATCACGAGCGGACTTGGGCTCGATGCCGGCCGCGTGCGCGAGCTGCGAAGCGAAGGCCTCGACGCCATCCAGATCAGCCTGCAAGCCGACGAAGCGACGCTCGGCGACGCGGTGGCCGGCGCGAGCGCGCATGACCGCAAGCTCGAGGCGGCGCGCACCGTGGTCGCGGCGGGCTTCCCGCTGGGATTGAACGTCGTGCTGCACCGCCGCAACATCGACCGTCTCGACGCCATCATCGCACTGGCGGAATCCCTCGGCGCGGTGCGGTTGGAACTCGCGAACACCCAATTCTACGGTTGGGCCTTCCGCAATCGCGCCGCCCTCCTGCCCACGCTCGAGCAAGTCCGCCATGCCGAGCAAACCGCCTCGCACCACGCCGCCCGCCTCGCCGGGCGCATGCAGGTCATCTACGTGCTGCCCGATTACTACGAGCAGCGGCCGAAACCCTGCCTCCATGGCTGGGCCTCTCGGTCCCTCACGGTCAACCCTCGCGGTGACGTCCTCCCCTGCCAGGCGGCAAACGCCATCCCCGACCTCACGTTCGACAATGTCCGCACGCACAGCCTCGGCTGGATCTGGCGAGAAAGCGACGCCTTCAATCGCTTCCGCGGCTTCGAATGGATGCCCGAACCGTGCCGAAGCTGCCCCGAGCGCGAGCGCGATTTCGGCGGCTGCCGCTGCCAGGCCGCCATGCTCACCGGCGAAGCAGCAAATACCGATCCGGTCTGCGAACTTTCGCCAAATCGCGCTGTCGTGGACGCCATTCTCGCGGAGTCGATGACGGACGCCTGGACGTATCGCGGCTAGGCGGCACGCGCCTACTTCGCCTTGCCCGAGAACGAAAAGGTCAGCGTATTCGTCCCGAACGGAAACGCGCGCACGACGGTTCCCTTCGCCTTCAGCCCCGAGGAACTGCGCTGCAAAGTCACCTCCAATGTCGCGGTGCCGATCACATAAAGTGGCCCGCTCCCCCTCAGTTTGCCTTTGGTCCCGCCAGCCGTCGCCTTGCCGGTGCCGGTGACGGTTCCCAGGATCGGGTTGGTCACGGTGAAAGTCGCCTTCCCACTTGTCTTCGCGGTGGCGGAACCCGCAATCGGGTTTCCGAACAACGCCGTATTGAGGGTCACCTTCACCTTGTTACCGGGTCCGCTGACGATCTTGATGGTCGCCTTCCCCGAGTAACTCTTGCCATCGGTATCCGTGCTCTTCCACACGCCGGCGTAAGTGCCCGCGAGAGGTTTCCAATCCGCCCGGGCGGAAATCGGGGCGGTGAATGCGGTCAAGACCGCGGTGAAGAATGCGACGCTGAGAGGAATACGCAACGCTTTCATGAATGACTGATACGGCACCAAATACCGTAAATCAAGGCGACGACTCGGAATGTTCTGATTGAAATGTGACGATTCCGTCACATAGTTGCAGGCTTGCCCGTTCCATGCTGAAACCGCCCCCATTTTCCGAATCCCTCCTGCCCGCGTTGAGCGCTCTGGTCCCCGCGCTTCGCATCCAGATTGCCAGCTCCACCCTCATCCGCGGAGAGACCGCCAAGGGCCGCTACGATATCCGCCTCTCCGACGATGGCCGCGATTTGCGCACCTCGTTCCTCGCGCGCGGCCGCAATCCCCTCAAGCAAAGCCGGCTGCTCCTGCGCTCCACGGTCGG
>Ga0157378_10002710_pt1 | contig 15778 bp, 16 predicted proteins | sample M65metaG_FD_115309 | JGI IMG/M metagenome (GOLD analysis project Ga0157378, IMG submission 115309) | Miscanthus rhizosphere microbial communities from Kellogg Biological Station, Michigan, USA - M6-5 metaG | ecosystem: Host-associated > Plants > Roots > Rhizosphere > Soil | place: USA: Michigan...
TCCGCCCGCCCTGGGTGCCGCGGCGCTTGCGCTGGCGCTTCTTCCTCGTCTGGGCCATCGGCTGCGAAATCTAGCCGCTCGCCTCGGCAAGCCGCGTCTCGATCGTGTGGCGGCGCGGGTCGAAGCCCCGCATCGGGACGTCGTCGGGGTAGCCGGCGAGGGAGGCCCGAGGGATCAGGCCGACCAGCTCCGCCTCGAGCGGCCGCGCGCCCAGCGGCGCCGCCAGCGTGCGGACGCGCTCAACGACTTCACCGAGCGGGACCGCGAGCGGGTCGTGGACGTTGGTCGAGACCTGGGCGCGGCCGCCGGAGAGCAGCAGCCCGATCGCGCGAACCCCCGGCGGGCCGCCCCCCGCCTCGCGCAGGCCGGCGGCGACGGCCTGGGCGATCTCGACGTCGCCGGTGTCGAGCTCGACGTTGAAGGCGGCGAGCGGCGGCCGCGCGGTGACCAGGGTCGCGCCGGCGTTGCGGTGCGGCAGGTCGGGTCCGAAGTCCGGCCGCAGCTCCCCCGACTCCATCCGCAGCCACAGCTCCGCCAGGCCGCCGTTGCGGAAGTAGGAGCGCTCGGCCCGGCCGGGGTCGCGCGCCAGCTCCCCGTAGAGGAAGACCGGGATCCCGAGGCCGCTGATCTGGGTCGCCGCCGCAATCGCCTGCGCGCGGGCCGCCTCGCGGTCGCCCGGCTCGAACCAGACGATCGGGCAGACGTCGAGGGCGCCGATCGCCGGGTGGGCGCCCCGGTAGCTGTCCATCTCGATCGTCTCCGCCGCCTCCTCGGCTCCGGCGCTCAGCGCCTCGACCAGGGCGCCACCGCTGCCGGCGAGGGTGAAGACGCTGCGCCCGTGGTCGGCATCGGAGTGGCGGTCGAGCAGGGTGACGCCGCGGCTGAAGGCCTGCTGTAGCCGGTACAGCCGCTCCTCGTCGCGTCCCTCGGAGACGTTCGGCACCGCGAGCAATGGCGGCATCGTCCGGGCGCCTCAGACGAGCAGGTCGCCGCCGCTGACGATCGTTTCGCCGTCGATCGCGAGGTTCGGTTCCAGCACCACGCAGTCGAGGTGGACGGGGACCTGGACCGTGCCGCCGATCGCGGCCGAGGCGCCGAAGGCGACGTGGCAGGTGCCGAGCATCTTCTCGTCCTCGAGGATGTTGCCGGTGAGGATCGCCTCTTCGTTGGTGCCGATCCCCAGCTCGGCGACATTGGTGCCGTCCTTGCCGTGGGCGGTCAGCAGCTCCATCAGCCGGGCGCCGTCCTCGCCGCTGGCCTCGACCAGATGGCCTTCGCGGATCGTCAGCGAGACCGGGTCCTCGAGCAGCCCGATTTCGGCGATCGAGCCGTCGACGACGAGCGTGCCCTCGGTCGTCCCCTCCAGAGGGGCGATGAAGCCCTCGCCGCAGGGCAGGTTCCCGAAAGCGCCGCGGTTGCCGAGTTCGCCCGCGTCGACGATCCCCAGCCGGCCCTCCAGACCGATCCGCAAGTCGCTGCCGTTGCGGCAGGTGATCCGCACCTCCGAGCCGCGGTTGAGCGCGGTGACGACGGCCCAACCGCGGCGGCGGATCTCCTCCAGGTCGCCGGTCATCAGCCGGCTCAGCATCTCCTCGGTCACGCCGGGGAGGGTGCCGATCCGGACCCCGGCTTCGCTCGCCGCTTTGCGGGCGGCGGTGTGGGAGAGCGACTGGATCGTCGGCGCCAGGACGACGTCGGCCGCGGCCATCGCGGCGGCGACCGGCCGCGGCGGCTCGGCGGCAGCGGAGTCGCGCTCAGAGATGACCGCGAGCGTCGCGTCGGCGCCGTCCCCCTGCGCCTCGATCCGCATCAGCGCCCCGATCTCTTCCGTCACCGGGTTGCAGACGACCAGCACCTCCTCGCCCGGCGAGATCCCCATGCACTGCCTGACAACAGTCTTTACCGCTCTGTCCAGTTCCGCGGTCACCCGCCAACCCTACTCATGATTCGCACAACCTGCACCTGTTTTCCCCTGCAATAGCGCCATTTGCAGCGAGTTGCAAAAGCCAACGTGATTAATCTCTCCGGTTCGAAGGCCCCTCGTCGTCGTGCCGGTGTCCAATTGACCAGGCCTCGAACCAGACCAGCCCCACCAGCACGATCCCGAAGCCGAGAAACGGCGGAAACCATTCCTCCGGCCGCAGCAGCACCAGCGCCCCGACGACAAACGCATCCGCCGCCAGCAGGAATCCGACCAGCACCGGCCGCATCGCCGGCCACCCATCCCGAGGAGATCCGCCGCCCTTCTCCACCGCTACCATCCCCCTCCCCGCCGGAGTAGCTCAGCTGGTTAGAGCAGCGGAATCATAATCCGCGTGTCGGGGGTTCGAGTCCCTCCTCCGGCATCGGAACCTCCTGGGCGATGGGTTCCTGGACGGGTCAGGACTGACGCAGATCGACGACCCTGCAGCGCAACTCTTCGGCGCGGTCGATGATCTCAGGGTCACCGGTCAAGAGGGGGCCGTCGAGGCGTTGCGCCGTCGCGATGCAGAAGGCGTCGGCGTAGGCCAAACAACCGGTGGCCTTCAGGCGCGCCGCCTCAGCAACCAGGTCCCAGTCAGGCTCGACGAGATTGCTGTTCCTGCGAACCGCGTCGATCTGCTCAGCGGCGGCTTCCTCCCCCAAGTCGCGGATGAGGATGTAGAAGACCTCGCCAAGGTTGATCGAGCAAATGGCCGGTCGATCCGCCAGCCACTTGGCTTCGATCCGTGCGGCTGCCGGCTCGTCCTTCAGGTATGCGAGCAGCGCCCACCTATCGAGGACGACCAACGCCCCATCCTCGGGCTTTGCGCTCCTCGAGTTCCCGCTCCCGGCGGCGCTCCTTCAGCAAGTCGTCGGTTCCGCTTCCCGGCGCGGTGGCGAGGGCGCCTCGCAGCGCCCTGATCTCCAGGGCGCGAGTGGCCGGATCGTCGGCGATGCGGCGTATCCGCACTTCCTTCCCCTCCGGTTCGAAGGCGACCTCGTCGCCTGGCTCGATGCCGATCTGGTCGCGGATCGCCTTGGGGATCACGACTTGGCCTTTGGCGCCTATCTTGTGAGTCATACCGTCAGTATAACCCGCGTACATCCGATTACGGCATGCCCAGGGCGAAAATACGGCAACTTCACTGATGCGAGGCCTCTTTTTCGCGCCTAAGTTTGGTTGGCAACGTCAAACACCGAATCGGAGGCATCAAATGCAGCTCTATGGAATCTTTCGCCGCAACGGATGGCGGACCCCGGCGGACCTGGAAGTAGCCGGGAAGAAATCGGTCGAAGTGGGCGACGAGCCGGGCTCGGGGGTGCGGTGGATCCGCAGCTACGCGCTCGGCGAGGAGAGCGGCGAGGTCGGCACGTTCTGCGTCTACGAAGGCGAGAGCCCGGAGACCATCCGCGCCCACGCCGAGGCCGCGGGCCTGCCCTGCGACGAGATCGTCCCGATCCTCGAGACGGTGATCGTCCGCCCCGACCCGGTTCCCGCGTCGAACTAGCCGGTCGGCACCTCCCGCGGCCGAGGCGCTTTGGTGGACCAGGGGTCCACCAAAGCGCCTCGGCTCCGCGCCTAGACTGAGATGAAGATGAGCGAGCGGACTCCCCTGGTCGGCCGCGAGAGCGAGCTCGCCGAGCTGGCCGAAGCCGCCGAGCAGGCGCGCCTCGGACACGGCTCGATCGTCCTCCTCGCCGGCGAGGCCGGCGTCGGCAAGAGCAGGCTCGCCGCGGCAGCGACCGACGGCTTCGAGGTCGTCCTGCGCGGAGCGGCTTCGAACGGGGTGACGGTTTCCTACGGGCCGATCGTCGACGCGCTGCGCTCGCGACTGCGGGTGGAGCCCGAGGCGCTCGCCGACTGCGGGCCGCTCCTCCCCCACCTCGCCCTCCTCCTCCCCGAGCTCGGTGAGCCGGCGGCGGAGAGCGAACGGGCGACGATCTTCGAGGCCGTCCGCTGCGCCTTCGCCCACCTCAGCGCCGAGCAGCCGGCGATCGTCGTCCTCGACGACCTGCAGTGGTCCGACGAGACGACGCTGGAGCTGTTGGCGGCGCTGGCCGAGCCGCTGCGGCATCTCTCCGTCCTCTTCATCGCCGCCTACCGCTCCGACGGGCTGCCGCGCGACCACCGGCTGCGCTGGCTGCGCAACGAGCTGCGGCGCGGCGGCAACCTGCGGGAGCTGACCCTGGAGCCGCTCGACCGGCCCGCCGTCGGGAAGCTGATCGACGAATTGCTGTCCGAGGAGCCCTCGCCCGCCCTTGTTCGCACGGTCCACGACCGCACCATGGGGTCTCCCTTCTTCGTCGAGGAGCTGATCGGCGCCCTGCAGGCGCGGAAGGCGCTGCGGCCGGGCCGGCGCGGCCTCGAGCTGGCAGAGCAGGACGAGGTCCCGGTCCCGGACTCGATCCGCGAAGCGGTCCTCGTCGGCATCTCGGACCTCTCGCCGGAGGCGCGCGAAGCGGCCGAGACCGCGGCCGTCCTCGGCCCCCAGATCGACCTCTCCCTCGCCTCGGAGCTGGTCCCCGCCAGCGGCCTCGCCGAGCTCGTCGAGGCCGGGCTGCTGGAGGAGCCCGACACGGGGCAGGCGGCGTTCCGCCACGCCCTCGCCCAGGAAGCCCTCTACGCCGAGGTGCCTTGGGTCCGCCGCCGCGACCTCCACGGCCGCCTCGCCGAGCTGCTGGAGGGAACCGGCGGCTCCAGCCTCGAGATCGCGACGCAGTGGCGGGGCGCCGGCGAGGAGGCACGCGCCCGCGAGGCGCTGGTCCGGGCGGCCCGCGAGTCGGAGGCCGTCCACGCCCACCGCGACGCGGTGCGGGCGGCGCGCGAGGCGCTCGAGCTCTGGCCCGAGGAGGAGGCGGAGGAGCTGCGGGCCGAGACGCTGGAGCGCTACGGGCGCTGCGCGGAGCTGGTCGGCGAGCTGGCCGAGGCGACGAAAGCCTGGCGCGAGCTCGCGGCCGGCTGCGACGGCCAGGGCGACGGGCTCGGCTACGCCGAGGCGCAGCGGCGCCTCGGCGCGGTCTATGACCTCGGCGGCGAACGCGACCAGGCCTTCGCGGCGCGGCGCCTCGCCGCCGATGCCTTCGCCGCTGCCGACTGTCCCGCCGAAGCCGCCCTGGAGCGGCTGGCGATGGCCGACCACCACCGGCGCGGCGGCCGCTACAGCGAGGCGATCGAGCTGGCCGAGGTCGCTGCCCAGGAGGCGCGGGCAGCGGCGCGGGTCGACATCGACGCCCGCGTCCTCGGGCTCCGCGGCGTCGTCGAGGCCAAGGGGGGCGACTTCGAGCGCGGGCTGGAGTCCGTCCGCGCCGGCCTCGCCCTCGCCTTCGAGCACGACCTGACCCCGGTCGCCGCCGAGCTCTACCAGCGGCTCAGCCTCGTCCTCTACGACGGCGCCGACTACCGCCAGGCCGAGGAGGCGCTCGACACCGCCCTCGACCTCTGCCGCACCGAAGGCGACGCCGGGACCGAGGTCGCCTGCGTCACCTGCCTCGTCTACGTCCTCCGCGAGCGCGGCGAGTGGTCGCGGGCGGGCGAGCTGGGGCGTGGGCTGATCGAGGTCGACACCGCGGTCTGGGTCGCCGAGGGCCTGCTCGGCGCGATCCACGCCTTCGAAGGCAAGCTCAGCGCCGCCCGCCGCCTGCTCACCTCCTCGCGCGCGGTCTCCTCCGCGGTCGGCCACTACAACATGTACGTCGACTCGACGACGAGCCTGGCGATCGTCGCCGCCGCCGAAGGGCTGGAAGACGAGGCCGCCACCCACTGCCGCGAGCTGCTGGCGCGGTGGGAGCAGAGCGAGGACCACCACTACGCGGTCTGGGGGGTGCGCTGGGCGACCAGCTGGTTCGCCCGCCGGGGCCGGGCGAAGGAGGCCCAGCTCTGCGCCGCGGCGCTGGGAAAGATGGCGGCGGAGGGCGGCCACGACGACGCAGTCGCCGCGTTGGCCCAGGCGGTCGGCGAGCTGGCCCTGCTGGAAGGGGACGCGGCGACGGCGGCCGAGAGCCTCTCCCGCGCCGTCGAGCTGCAGCGCAACCTCGCGACCCCGCACGAGCGCGCCCAGGTCGAACTGCGCGCCGGCGTCGCCCTTGCCGCCGCCGGCGAGCGCGAGGCGGCGCTGGAGCGGCTCTCCGACGCCTACCGCTGCGCGGCCAAGCTCGGTGCCCGGCCGGTTGCGGCGGAAGCTGCGAAAGAGGTGGCGGCGCTCGGCGAGTCGGTGGCGCAGCGGCTCGGCAGCCGCGCCGCCGCGGCATCCGACGGGATCCAGCTGACCCGCCGCGAGCTCGAGGTCCTGCGCCACGTCTCCGTCGGCCGCACCAACCGCGAGATCGCCCAGGAGCTCTTCATCAGCCAGCGCACCGTCGACATGCACGTCCGCAACCTGCTCGGCAAGCTCGACTGCCGCTCCCGCGTCGAGGCCAGCCACCGCGCCGGCGAGCTCGGCCTGCTCGGTTAGCGCCCGGCGCGTGCCGCGCGACGGTCGGCGGTGGGCCGAGGGATCTCCGGAAGATGCTCCGCGAAAATCCCGAAACAGACACCCCCGCCCGCCGAAAACACAACTAGAACCGCGGCGGCCAGCCCCGGGGCAGCGTCAAACCAGTTGAGAAGCAGCACCGCGACCGTCATCGTCGCTGCCGGTATGCCGAACAGAGCGGCTTTCGTTGCCATGTCGTCAGTGTAATTCACGCTAGATAGTCCACCAGAAGGCAGAGAAGCCCCAGGAGCAACCCGAAGAAGAATCCATTTGCGGTCGCCCGTTCAACCTCATCGTGTTCCTTTCGAGCAAGAACCGCCGAATAACGAGCGGCACCTCCGAAGAATCCGGTTATGGCAAACACGGATGCAAGGCTGTTGCCGAAAGTTCCCGTGAGGATGACTGCGATGAGCAGGAAGAGCATGTGAAGCACCCTACACAATTTCGCAGACAGAACATTGCGCGACTGATCGCAGCGTTAATCATCTCCAGCGGTCTAGCGGCCTGTGCTTCGAACTCTGATGGCACGAAATCCACCGGGTCCCAGAGCAGCCGCTACTTCGGCGACCATCCGGGGCAGGAAGCAACGAGGTTGACGATCGGCAAGGGGGACTGCCGGGTCCTCCGGCTGGCGGTCGAAGGCGCGGAGGGCGCTCCGGTGCGTGCCGAATCGGAGGCCTCTCCCCCGTCCTCGCACTGCCTGATCTCCGGGGACGGCGGGCTGCAGGTCTCGGTCTACCTCGACGCCTCCACCGCGGCCCGGCAGCGCTACTTCAACCGGATGACCGAGCAGGTTCAGTTCTACGGGACCGAATCGGCGAAACGGCCGCACGCGGTGGCCGGCGTCGGCGACCGCGGGGGCCACAACCAGAGCGCCAGCTGGATCCCTGCCCTGAGCACCCTCTACGCGGTTCGAGGCAACAGGTGGCTGACGGTCTCCTACGCGGCGCAGGGGGTCCCGAGAGCTGCGCGCAAGGAGCGCGCGGCCGAGCTCGCCCGGCAGGCGTTCGAACTCACTGCCCGCTAGGCGGCACCTCGAGCATCAGCGTCACCGGCCCGTCGTTGATCAGGGCGACGCCCATGCACGCCCCGAAGACGCCCTTCTTCGCCCCCAGCCGCTCGCAGAAGCGGTCGTAGAGCGGCTCCGCCACCTCCGGCCGCGCCGCCTCGACGTAGCTGGGTCGGTTTCCGCGCCGGGCGTCGCCGTAGAGGGTGAACTGGCTGACACAAAGCACCTCGTGCTCGCCCAGCGGCTCGTTCATCCGCCCCTCGGCATCGTCGAAGATCCGCAGCTTCCGCACCTTCTCGGCCAGCCGGTCCGCCTCCTCCGCGCCGTCGCCGACCCCTACTCCCAGCAGGACCAGCATCCCCGGCCCGATCTGGGCGACGCGCGTGCCCTCGACGTCTACGGCCGCCTGGCTGACGCGCTGGACCAGGGCTTTCAACGGCGGTGCTGCCGCCGGGGGTGGTGCTTGCGCACGCAGCGCTTCTTGCCTTTGACCAGCTTGCGGTGGAAGCCCTCCCTGCACTTGCGCAGGGGCTGTTTGATGACGGGGGCGGGCACCGGACTACCAGAGCCTCCCGCGGCGCCCCCGGACTGCGGCTCTTCGGCGAAACGGCTGACCAACTGGGCGTCGATCCCCGTGAGCGTGTTCGGAGGCGTGACCAGCAACGGCGCTGCCCCCGAGTCCGAGGAAGCACCGTTCCACCATTGCTCAATCCACGGGTCTTCGGTGAAACCGCCGTCGTCTTGCGAAAAGACCACCTTGAACGATTCGGCGGGAAGGCTGCGGATCGCGTATCCCCCGTTGGAATCAGTTCGATCGCAGTGGTAGACATATTCGGGCGAGGGTGCGTGGAGGTGTTCGTAGAGACAGACCTCGATATCGGCGAGAGGCGCCCCGGTCCCGGCCGCCGTCACCGTGCCTAGGATCTGCGCACCCGGGTCGAGTGTCGCGTCGATCCCAGAGACGGTTTCGCCAGCGGTCACGGGAACCCGGGTCGCGCCGCTGGGATCCTCCGTTTCGTCGTAGAAGCGCCTCAGATAGTTGGAGTCGTTTTCGCCGTTGAATTCGATTCGGTATTCCCCCGTCGGCAGCGCGTGGACCTCGTATTCCCCGTTCGAGTCGGTTTTCGTGCAAAGGCCGAACTGGACGGCTTCGTCCTCCACACACGCCCAGACTCCGACCGCGGGATCGAGGGTACTGGCCTCAGTGGCAGTGCCGGTGATCACGCCGCCCTCTTCGAGTTCCGCGTCGACTCCGCTGACCGCCTCGTCGGCTCCCACGGTGACGAGGTCGCCGGGAAAGAGTGGGCTCTCGTCGTACCACTCGTCCACATAGTTAAGGCCGTCCTGCCAGGCCTCGAAATGCACGTAGTAGGAGCCTGCAGCCAGGTTCAGCTGATAGGTCCCCCCAGAAGCGGATTTGTCGCAGACGTCTTCGTAAACGTACGGCTGCGGATGAGCGCACACTTCGACGCTGGCGATCCCGAGGTGGGTCCCCTCGTCGGTCACGGTGCCCGAAATCGAGCTGGCCAGGGCCAGCCCTGGCGCAAGCGCCGACAACACCAGCCCGAGGGCGATCCCGCCCAGCAACCTTCTCGTCCACATGCCCCTCATCGAATCCTCTCTCTGCTCGGTCGGTCGAAGTGAAACTGTTGAACCATGAGGATGGCGCTCCGATGTGGCTCTGACCGGGACAAATGTGGCCCGAATGCCATTCGTCAGCCTTCCAGCGCCTCGACCAGCGAGCCGGCGTCGTAGGCGCCGTAAAGGCGCTTGCCGTTGACGAAGAAGGTCGGGGTGCCGGTGGCGCCGCTGGCTTCGGCCGAGGCGACGTCGCGGGCGACGCGGTCGCGGTGGGCGCCGGAGTCGACCTCGGCCCGCATCCGCTCGACGTCGAGCCCCACGCCCTCACCGACCTCGAAGATGACCTCGGGTGAGAGGCGCGGCTGGTTGGCGTAGAGCTCGTCGTGGAACTCCCAGAAGCTCCCCTGCGTGGCCGCGGCCTCGCTCGCCTCGGCCGCCAGCGGCGCCAGCGGATGGCGCTCGGGGATCGGCAGGTGGCGGAAGCCGAAGAGGAGGCGGTCGCCCAAACGCTCGCGCACCCGTCGCAAAACTGATTGCGCACCAAGGCAGAAGGGGCACTGGAAGTCGCCGAACATCACCAGCTCCAGCGGCGCCCCGCGCTCGCCGCGCGTGTGGTCGCGGTCCTCCAGCGGCGGTGAGAGCATGTCGTCCACGTCGCCCTTGATGTTATGTGGGCGTGCACGACATCGAGTCGATCCTCGTCCTCGTCCTCGCCGCGGCGCTCCTGGTCCGGGTCGCCGACTACGGCAAGATCCCCGCCCCGATCGTGCTCGTGGTCGGCGGCCTGGCGATCGCCTTCATCCCCGGGCTGCCGAGCGTCGAACTGGAGCCGGACACGATCTTCCTCGTCTTCCTGCCGCCGCTGGTATACGCGGCGGGCTGGCGCACCTCGCCGCTGGAGCTGCGGACGGTAATGCGGCCGCTGGCCCTGCTCTCGGTCGGCCTCGTCTTCCTCACCGCCGCCGTCGTCGCCCTCGTCTCCCACGCGACGGTGCCGGGGATGAGCTGGGCCGAGGCGGCGGTGCTGGGCGCCGTCATCGCCCCCACCGACACCGTCGCCGCAACCTCGATCTTCCGCCGCCTCGGCGCCCCCGAGCGGGTGCGGCTGCTGGTCGAAGGCGAGTCGATGATCAACGACGGCACCGCGCTTGTCATCTACCGAATCGCCGTCGGGGTAGCGGTCGGCGGCGCCTTCAGCTTCGGCGGCGCCGCCCTGGAGTTCGTCGGCGTCGCCGCCGGTGGCATCCTCGTCGGAATCGCGATCGGCCTCCTCTCCGATCGCGTCCTCGCCCGCCTCAGCGACTCCGACCTGACGATCATGCTCTCCGTCCTCACCGCCTACGGCGCCTACATCGGCGCCGAGGAGCTGCACGTCTCCGGCATCCTCGCCGCCGTCGTCGCCGGCGTCTACGCCGGCTACCGCTCCCCGCACACGCTCGACGCCGACGTCCGCCTCAACGCCGTCGCCTTCTGGAGCGTCCTGGTCTTCGGCCTCGAGATCACCCTCTTCGTCCTCCTCGGCCTGCAGCTGCCGGAGATCGTCGACACCCTGGAAGCGAGCCCGACCGGGGTCGACGAGCTGCTGCTGCCGGTGGCGGCGATCGCCGCGGTCTCGCTCGCTGCCCGCCTCCTCTTCGTCTTCGCGATGGGCGAGGACGCCGGTGAAACCGCCGGCCAGCGCTTCGCCGTCGGCTGGAGCGGGATGCGCGGGGCGGTCTCCCTGGCCGCGGCGCTGGCGGTGCCGCTCAGCGTCGAGGGCCGGCCGCAGATCATCTTCCTCACCTTCGCCCTGATCCTGGTCACGATCGTCGGCCAGGGCCTCTCGCTGCCGTTCATCGTCCGGGCGCTGGGCTTGGAGGAGCCGCGGCGCTGGTCGGACGAAGAGGCGGTGGCGCGGATGGAGGCGGCGCAGTCGGCGCTCGACCGCCTCGACCAGATGGAGTCGGACAAGCGCGCCAACAAGAAGCAGCTGATGCGGCTGCGCGACCTCTATCGAGCCCGCTTCCGCATGTGTCAGGCCGTGCTCGGCGGCGAGGATCCGGACGTCGCCGCCCGCGAGCAGCGGATCGCCGACTACGGCGAGCTGCGCCGCGAGCTGATCGGGGTCGAGCGCGAGGAGCTGCTCGGCCTCCGCGGCCTCGGCCGCCTGCGCGACCAGACCCTGCGCCAGATCGAGCGCGACCTCGACCTCGAAGAGGCGCGGATCAGGACTTGATCGGGAGGAGGGGGTCGGTGGGGGTCGTTCGGAGCACCTCCGCCGGCAGGGACGCCTCCTGCTGACGCCTCAAGCGGAAGCGGTCCGGCTCCATGCTGAGTACCTCACGACCCCCACCGACCCCCTCTGCCGAATCGAAACGAAGAACCGCCCAAGGTGGGGCAGCTATCCGGAAAGAGCTGATCGGGCTCAAGCGTCCCTAGGTGCCTGTCGTAGAGGGGGCGGGGTGCCCCTTTCCGGGTACTCAGCATGGAGCCGAGCCAGGAAGCCTGGGGCGACAGCAGGTGGACGCTCCTCTCGGCGGAGGTGCTCCCGGGAAGGGGCACCCCGCCCCCTCTCTTCCAGCTACCCGAAGAACTCCCGAGCCCGGTCTGCGACCAGCTCCGGGCGCTCGTCGACGATGAAGTGGCCGCAGTCCTCGACCTTCTCGATCTGCATGTCGTCGGCGTGGCGCTCGGAGCCGGCGAGGATGTTGTGGTTGAGCGCCTGGTCGCCGGTCCCGAAGAGGAGCTTGGTGGGGACGGTCAGCTGCGAGTGGGCATAGCGCCCGCGGGCCATCTCCGGCACCTCGCGCAGGTTGAAGACCCGGTACATCTGCACCGCCGCCCGGGCCCGCGCCGGCTCGGTGAAGGTGTCGGAGAAGGCGTGGAGCGTCGCCTGGTCCCAGGCCTCCTTGCGGACCGAGCCGCCGACCAGGACTTTCGGCACGAACTTGCCGCTGCGGTGGAGCCGGTAGCCGACGCCGGGGCTGAGGATCAGCCACTGGTACCAGAAGCGCCACAGGTGCGGCGCCATCTGCCGGATCGAGGTCCACGGCGGCAGGATGTTCAGCGAGAGGTACTTCTCGAAGCGCTGCGGCGCCTTCAGGCAGAGCAGGAACCCGATCCAACCGCCCCAATCGTGGCCGACCAGCTTCACTCGCTCGATCCCGAGCTCGTCGAGGACGGCGAGGACGTCGTCGGCGAGGTCCTCCTTCTCGTAGCCGTCCGCCGGGGCCTCGGACCAGCCAAATCCGCGCAGGTCGAGCGCGATCACCCGGTGGCGACCGGCCAGCGCCGGCATCAGGTGGCGCCACTCGTACCAGTGCTGCGGCCAGCCGTGCAGGCAGAGGACGACGTCGTCGCCGGAGCCAGCTTCGGCGTAATGAAACTCGACTCCGCGGGCGCGGACCCGGTGGTGGGAGACGCCCTCGATCTCAGGTGGTTGGCTCACCAGCCAACACCTTAGTGACCCGGAGGGGAGATGAGGCGGGCAGGGCGACCGGCTGCGCGCCGGGAGTCGCGCCGGTCGCCTGCCCCCTTCCGCTCAGCGCAGCGCGGCCGCCGCTGCTGCTTGGCGAAAGTCGTTGAGGATCTCCTCCATCGCCCCGACCTCGCAGGGAACGCCTTCCGGCCAGTCCTTCTCCGGGTGCTCGTGCAGGGTCTTCAGCCCGTTGCCGCTGATCACCGCGACGACGGTCTCGTCGGGAGCGATCTTCCCTTCCTGGGCAAGCCGCGCGGTCGAGGCGATCGTGGTGCCGCCGGCCGGCTCGGTGAGGATCCCCTCGGTCGATCCCAGCAGATCGATCGCGCCCCAGATCTCCTCGTCGGAGGCGGTCGCCGCCGAGCCCTCGCGCGAGCGCACCGCGTCGACGACGAGGTTGCCGTCGCCGGGAGCGCCGATCGCCAGCGAGTGCGCCGCAGTCTCCGGCGTCTGGGTGACGATCTCGCCGCCGCCTGTGATCGCGGTCGCGATCGGGGAGCAGCCGCTGGCCTGGGCGATATTGATCTTCGAGCCCGCGGTCTCCGCCAACCCGACCTTCTCCAGCTCGACCAGACCCTTGTGGACGCGGGAGGAGAGGGTGCCGCCGGCAGCCGGGATCACGAAGTGGTCCGGCGGCTGCCAGCCCAGCTCCTCGACGACCTCGAAGGCCATCGTCTTCGCCCCCTCGGCGTAGAACGGGCGCAGGGTGATGTTGGCGAACTCCATCCCGGTCGCCAGCGCCAGCTCGCGGCAAGCGCGATTGGCGCCGTCGTAGTTGGCGTCGAGCTGGATCACCTGGGCCCCCATCGCCCGGCAGGCCTTCGCCTTCCCCTTCTCCATGTTGCCCGGGTAGAAGATGTAGGGACGGGCTCCGGCCTGGGCCGCCAGCGAGGCGACCGCAGTGCCGACGTTGCCGGTGGAGACGCAGCCGACCTCGTCCTTGCCGAGCTCCAGCAGGCGGGCGATCGCCACCCCGACGACCCGGTCCTTGTAGGAGAGCGAGGGGCGGTTGGTCGAGTCGTCCTTGAGGTAGAGGTTGCTGAGGCCGAGCTCGGCGCCGAGCCGCTCGGCGTGGATCAGCGGCGTTTTGCCGGCGAACTGGGCGACCCGCTGCTGGGCGCGCAGGTTGAGGATCGGCAGCAGCTCCTCGAAGCGCCAGATGTTCCAGGGGCGCTGGTCGGCGGGGCGCTCGGCGATCCGCTTCTTCGCCAGGTCGTAGTCATAGTCGACGTCGAGGCCTTCGCCGCAGGCCGGGCACTTGAAGGCCTTGTCGAGCAGCGGCGTCCGGTAGCCGCACTCGCGACAGGTGAGTTCGGTGGCACAGGAGCGGGTCCGGAGCCCGTAGGGCTCGGTGAGATGCGGATCGACCGCGTCACTCATGACTCCTCCTTTGCCGCCGATCTCTCGGCGTTGATCCGGTTCGTCGCAGGGGTATAACACATGGCTCGTTGCCGCTCAACGATTTCTGCGCATATCCGCGGGGCTCGGCGAGCGGATTCCTTCAAGGAAGGTAGCGGAACCGGCCCCGGGCGCAAGGGCCTTGCAGCCTGTCGTCTGTAGAGTCTCTGTCCGCAGCCATGAAGGATCGAAACCGATGACCCCGCAGGAGCGCTTCGCCGTCAACCTCCGCAAGGCCCGCGTCGCCGCAGGGATCTCCCAGGAAGAGCTCGGCTACATGTGCGACCTGCACCGGACCGAGGTCTCGCTGCTCGAGCGGGCCGGGCGGGAGCCGCGGATGGCCACGATCGTGAAGCTGGCAGGGGCGCTGAAGACGCCGCCGAGCGAGCTCTGCGCCGGGATCGGCTGGCTGCCGAAAGCGAAGCGCTTCGACGTCAAGCGCCCGCCGCGGGACTAGGCCCCGCTGCCGCTTCGCACCCCTGAGAAAGTCGCCGGGTAAGAAGTGAAGGGAGGCGGGGCGACATCGGCCTAGCCGACGTGACCAGGATCCGTCATGACGCTTGATCCTGGCTCAGGATTGGTCCTCCTTTGCCACCCCAAGGCGGTTTCCCATATCCGAGAGCCCCGCCTCCTTCACCGGTTGATCGCCCGGCAGGTGCATTCATAACAGAACCCGGTGTAGCAATCAAGGGTGTTTGCTCAATCGTGCGGAATTGAGTGAACGCTCGTCTCAGGGAGCCGGCGCAGCAGGGGGCGCGACGGGAATCTCGGCTGCCTCTGGCCACGTCTCCAGCGCCTCCGCAGTGTCCTCGACGCCCGCCGCGAGGAGCAGCTCCTCGGCGACGTGGGGAGCAAAGGGGACCAGCGTCTGCGCCAAAAGCACGAGCGCGGCAAGCTGTGCCTCGGCATCGGCGCGGTCGAGCTGGCCGCGGCGGGCGACGACGCGCTTCTCAAAGTCCTGGATCCGCTCGAAGAGGCGGGTGATGTTGCGGATCGACTTGTGCATCTGCAGCCGCTCGGTGTCCTCGGTGATTTTCGCCAGGCCGTTCTCGCACCATTTGCGCAGGCGATCCCGCATGTGCTCGGTGTCGGCGGCTGCCTCGGGGTCGTGCTCGAGGCCCTCGAGGGCGGCGGCGCGCTCGTGGGTGTAGTTCCAGAGGCTGCGAAGGAAGCGGGAGGCGAAACGGACCGCCCCGTCGCTCCAGTTCAGCGTCTTCGCCGGGCCGGCGGCGTAGAGGACGGCGACGCGGACGGTGTCGGCCCCGTGCTCGGCGACCAGCTCGTCGGGGTTTACGACGTTGCCCAGGTGCTTGCTCATCTTGCGGCCGTCGGCGATCACCATCTCGTGGAAGAGGCAGCCGGCGAAGGGCTCCCCCTCCCCCATGAAGGCGAACGGCCCGATGTCCCGCAGGGCCTTGGTCACGACCCGCTGGTCGAAGACGAAGCCGCCGCTGTCGTTGCCGGCGACGAGGCGCTCGGACGGCAGCCACTCCTGCAGGTCCGGGTGGGTGAACATCTGCTCGTCGCGGTCCTCGGGCGGGACGGCGGCCGGGACCCAGAGCCAGAGCGCGTCGAAGTGGCAGTCGAGGGTGTCGGTCTCTCGCTTGGCGGCCCCGCCGCACCGCGGGCAATCGACGTCGACGAAATCGGGGCGCTCGGCGAGCGGATTCCCTTCGCCGGTCGGCTTCAGGTCGCGCGGGAGGACGACCGGGAGGTCCTGCTCGGGGACCGCAACGGGGCCGCACTGCTCGCAGAGGATGACCGGGATCGGCGTGCCCCAGGAGCGCTGGCGCGAGATCGAGAAGTCGTTGGCGCGGTAGCGGGTGGCCTCGCGGGCGCCGTCCGCGGGAGACGGCGGCGGACCGGACTCCTCGGTGTCCTCCCCACGCTCGGGCGCCTCGA
>Ga0157378_10002711_pt1 | contig 15769 bp, 19 predicted proteins | sample M65metaG_FD_115309 | JGI IMG/M metagenome (GOLD analysis project Ga0157378, IMG submission 115309) | Miscanthus rhizosphere microbial communities from Kellogg Biological Station, Michigan, USA - M6-5 metaG | ecosystem: Host-associated > Plants > Roots > Rhizosphere > Soil | place: USA: Michigan...
ATGCCCGGCGACGCGCCGATCGTCGTCAACTCGGCAGGTTGCGGTGCGGCACTGAAGGACTACGGTCACCTGCTCGACTCCGACGAAGGCCGCCGCTTCAGCGCCCGCGTCCGCGACGCGAGCGAGTTCGTCGCGCCCTTGATCGACTCGTTGCCGGTCCGTCGCCGGGTCGGCACGGTCGCCGTGCAGGATCCCTGCCATCTCCGCCATGTGCAGCGCGCTCACCTTCCGGTGCGCACGGTGCTGGAGCGGGTCGCCGACGTCGTCGAGCTCGATGACGACGGTTTGTGCTGTGGCGCCGGGGGCGCGTATTCGACGTTGCAACCGGAGCTCGCCGGCGAGATCCGCGATCGCAAATTGGCCGCCATCGAGCGCTCGGGCGTCGCGATTGTCGCCAGTGCCAACCCTGGCTGTGCACTGCACCTGGCCGCGGCAGGTGTCGATGTTCGCCATCCGATGGACATCGTCGCCGAGGCCCTGTGATGGACGGCAACTACGACGGTCTCGTCGACCGGTTGCAGACCGTCGTCGACGACCTCGATCAGATCAGCTTCGACCAACTGCGCGAGGCGTCGGCAGATCGAAAGGGAAGGCCAGTCGACGACAAGCGGTTGACGCAAGCGCGTCGGGCCATCGAGAAGGCGATCCGGTTGCTCGGCAGCGATTCAGGCGTCGACGAATGAGTTGACCGTGTTGATCACCTCGCGCAACACGCCGCTGCTGTGGTTGCTGAGGGTGAACGTGATCCGGGGCAGGTCGAGCTTGTCGTTCTCCTTGCGTTCCGGTTCGAACGGTGTGGCCCGAACGATGCCGCCGGGCGAGCACCACGAACCGAAGCGCTCGTTGAGCGTTGCGAGCTGCGCGTCGGTGGGAGGCTGCCGGAGCCGCATCACGATCACGTGTCCCACGTAACGGATCGAGTCGTAGTTGCGATAGAACCCGATGACCTCGTCCACCGCTTCCTGACACTTGTCGGTGACGAGGTACAGCTCGGTATCGGTCGCCGCGACCAACCCGCGCTCGACGAGTTGGCGTCCGACGAAATCGTGCACGGTCTCCCAGTAGTTGTCGCCCGGCGTGTCGAGGAAGACGATCGGTACCGGAAGGCCCTTGCCGGTCTGGGTCAGCGTCAGCAGTTCGAACGTCTCGTCGAGCGTGCCGAATCCGCCGGGCAGGCAGACGAAGCCTCGGCTCTCCTTGATCAGCATCAGCTTGCGGGTGAAGAAGTACTTCATGCTGACGTACTTCACGTCGCCGGAGATGATCGGGTTGGCACCTTGCTCGAACGGCAGTCGGATCGACACACCGATCGACTTGTCCCGGCCGGCGCCTTCCATGCCCGCCTGCATGATCCCCGGCCCGGCACCGGTCACCACCATCCATCCGGAGCCGGCGAGCTGCGCGGCGACATCGCGCGCCTGCATGTACAACGGATCGGCCATCTGCGTTCGCGCCGACCCGAAGATCGTCACCTTCGGCACATCGCGGAACGGTGCGAACATCTTGAATGCTTCGCGCATCTCCTCCAGTGCCGCGCCGGCGATCTTGAGATCGAGCACGGTGGGTTGATCGTCGATGAGGGCGAGGGCTGACTCGACGAGCTGGCGGGCCAGCCGCCGGTTGCGGCCGAGGTCCATGCCGTCCAGCAGATTTTCGATTTCCGTGGCGTTCACGCGCGTAGTTCGGTCGCCTTCGCCTCGAGTGCCCCAAGGAGTTCGTCGAAGCTCTTCTGGAAGCTGGCCACGCCTTCGCGCTCGAGTTTGTCGCCGACGTCGTCGACGTCGACTCCTACATCGGCAAGGCCTTTCCAATTCGCTGTTGCCTCATCGACGTCGGCGTCGACCCGGCGCGCCAGCCGCCCATGGTCGGCGAATGCTTCGATCGTCGCGTCGGGCAAGGTGTTGACGGTGTCGGGGCCGATCAGCTCGTCGACGTAGATCGTGTCGGGATACGCGGGGTTCTTGGTCGACGTGCTGGCCCACAGCGGCCGCTGCACCACAGCCCCCTTGGCCGCCAGTGCCTCCCAGCGGTGTCCGCTGAAGGTGCGCTGGAACAGTTGGTAGGCCAACTTGCCCTGGGCGATTGCACCCTTGCCGCGCAACGCCAGTGCCTCCGGTGAACCGATGTCCTCCAGCCGATGGTCGATCTCGGTGTCGACGCGGCTGATGAAGAAGCTGGCGACACTGGCCACCTTCGACAGGTCGGCGCCAGGTTGCCGGGCGTAGAGCTCCAATCCGTGGATGTACGCCTCCATCACTTCCTTGTACCGCTCGAGGCTGAAGATCAGCGTCACGTTGATGTTGCGGCCTTCGGCGACCATCGCCTGGATGGCACCGACCCCTTCTGCCGTCGCCGGGATCTTGACCATCAGGTTCGGGCGGCGGATCTCCTCGTGCAGCTGCCGGGCTGCCTGCTCGGTACCCGGCCCGTCGTGTGCAAGATCTGGCGCGACCTCGACGCTGGCGAAGCCGTCGCCACCGTGACTGTCGTGGTAGAGCTCGGCGAACTCGTCGAGCGCACCGCGGATGTCGGACAGCACCATCGCCCAGTAGTCGTCGAGCGTGCTGTGGTCGGTCTTGGCCAGTTTGCGGAACTGCTCGTCGTAGTCGGGCGAACCCTGGATCGCCTTTTGGAAGATGGTCGGGTTGCTGGTGAGACCGCGGATGCCCTTGTCGACCAGATGCCGGAGCTGACCGGAGGTGAGGTACCCGCGCTTCAAGTTGTCGAGCCACGGGCTCTGCCCGAACTCGTGGTACAAGCGAGCGAGACGATCCATGATTACCCCTTTGCTTCGGCTAACCGTGTTGCGGCTGCCACGACGTTGTCGACGTTGATTCCCAGCTTGTCCATCACCACGTTGCCCGGCGCGCTGGCACCGAACCGCTCGATGCCGATCGATTCGTCCGCGTAGCGCTCCCAGCCGAAGGTCACCGCAGCCTCGACGGAGAGAACCGGCACTTCGGCCGGAAGCACGTCGTCCTGATATGCGGCGTCCTGCTTGGCGAACCGGTCCCACGACGGCATGGACACCACGGATGCGCGCACGCCCTTCGAGGCGAGCACATCGGCGGCCTCGACACACAACGCCACCTCGCTGCCGGTGCCGACCAGGATCACCTGCGGATCGTCGGCGCGGCGCACGAACGCCGCGCCTGGGTCGACAGCAGACCCGTCGGTGCACACCGGAATCGTCTGGCGGCTGAGCACCAGCGCCGTCGGCCCATCGTGGGCGACAGCCGCCTTCCAGGCCGACACGGTCTCGTTGGCGTCGGCCGGTCGGATCACCTGGAGATGCGGGATTGCCCGCAGCGTGGCGAGCTGTTCGATGGGCTGATGGGTGGGCCCGTCCTCACCGACGCCGACGGAGTCGTGGGTCCAGACGAAGACGACCTTCGCGCCGCTGAGTGCGGCAAGCCTGACCGGCGGACGCATGTAGTCGAGGAACACGAAGAACGTGCCGCCGGCCGGGATGATGCCACCGTGCATGGCCATGCCGACCATCGTCGAACCCATCGCGTGCTCGCGGATGCCGTAGTACATCTGTCGGCCGCCCGGATGTTCGATCGACTGCGCGTCCTGCCCCTGGAGCTTCGTACCGGTGTTGCCGGTGAGGTCGGCGGCGCCGGCGAAGAGGCCGGGCACACCGTCGAGTGACGCATTGAACGCCTTCTCGATGGCGACGCGCGTGGCGATCTTCTCGCCCTGTTCGAACGAGGGCAGCGCGGCTTCCCATCCGGCGATCCCGGTCGCGCCCCAGCAGGCGTCCCACGCCGCCTCGTCGATCGTCGACGCAGCCTTGCGCTTCGACCATTGCTCGAAGTGGCTCGCACCTCGCTCGGCGCAGAAGTTGCGGTACGCCGACACGAGTTCCGGTGGCGCCCAGAACGGCGTATCCGGAATCCCCATCACTTCCTTCGTGCGCGTGACCTGTTCGGGCGTGAACGGGTTGCCGTGGGCCTCGTGATGGTCGATGAGGTCGGGGCTGGGGGTGGCGATGTGGCTGCGCAGGATCAGCAGCGAGGGCCGGTCGGCGGTCGCCTTGGCGGTCTCCAGCGCGGCTTCCAGGCCGTCGCAGTCGTCGGCGATCTCGCCGAGTTGGATGACGTGCCATCCGTACGCTTCGAACCGCATGGCGACGTTGTCGCTGTAGGCCAACGACGTGTTGCCGTCGATCGTGATGTGGTTGTCGTCGTAGATGCAGATGAGGTTGCCGAGGCGTTGATGGCCGGCCAGCGACGCGGCCTCGTGGCTGACACCTTCTTCGAAGCAACCGTCACCGGCGATCACGAACGTGTGGTGGTTGATGAGGTCCTCGCCGAACTGCGTGCGCAGCCGGCGCTCGGCGATGGCCATTCCCACCGCGTTGGCGAAGCCCTGTCCGAGCGGGCCGGTGGTGACCTCGATGCCGACGGTGTGACCTGCCTCAGGGTGTCCGGGCGTGAGCGAACCCCACTGACGGAAGGCCTTGATGTCGTCGATCTCGAGGCCGTATCCGGCGAGGTACAGCATCGAGTACTGCAGGATCGACGCGTGCCCGTTGGAGAGGATGAACCGGTCGCGGTCGGGCCACTGCGGATTCGCCGGATCGTGACGCATCACCCGGCTGAACAGGACGTGAGCGAGCGGTGCAAGTGCCATCGCGGTGCCCTGATGCCCGCTCTTGGCGGCGAGCGGAGCGTCCATGGCGAACCCTCGGATCAAGGAGACGGCAGCGGCTTGTTGCTCTTCGGTCAGCGTGGTCGGCACATGACCGACTGTATCCCTATCGGTCTGTGGTCAACCCACAGGGGGTAGCAGGGTGAACGGCACGAGATGCCACGGGCCCCGGTCGATGCGGCAATGGGCGAAGATCTGTCCGTAGTCCGCGAACTCCAACTCGCCGCGCACCAACCGATAGGTGAACTTGCCGGGATCGACCGTGAACGGGCTGACGTTACGAGCGATCTGCTCGTCGTCTTCCGACATGCCCAAGCGGAACACGACCTCGAACACGCCGTTGCCGGGTTCGGTCGGCGCGCAGAAGATCAACGCGACGAGGTGCGGCGAAAGCGTCACCGGCACCGGTGACGGTGCAGCCATCGAGAACATCGCGCCGGTGAGATCGATGCGCGTCGATGGGCCCGGCGCTTGACGCATCTCGAAGTTCTCGACGAACAGCGCTGACACGATCTGCATGGCGGCGAGAGTAGCGTCGTGCCCGATGGGCTACACCGCTGCGCCCGACGGATGGTGGCAGAGCTTCGTGTCGGCCCTGCCGGCGCGGACGGGAAAGCTCGCGGTGACGAGACTCGACGGCAGGCCGCACGTCGCCCCCGTGTGGGTCGACCTCGACGGCGATGAGATCGTGTTCATGACCTCCGCCGAGACCATCAAGGGCAAGTCGATCCTGCGCGACGGTCGGGTCGCGGTGTGCTTCGACGACGAGAAACCACCGTTCTCGTTCGTGACCGTGTCGGGAACGGCGACGACGTCGACCGACCCCGACGAGTTGCTGCACTGGGCGACACGCATCGCCGGTCGCTATATGGGAGCGGAACTCGCCGATCAGTACGGCAGGCGCAACGCGGTGCCGCCGGAGATGGTCGTGCGCCTCACGCCGGTCGATGTGGTGGCCGTCGTCGACGTCGCCGACTGAAGTGTGGTAGCACGGTGTCGAGACGGGCGGCCGAAGGAGGATCCCATGGGACTCATGGACAGCATCAAGGGCATGTTGTCGGGCAAGAAGGGCGCCGAGACCAAGGCCGAAGCGGAGCAGATCGCCCAGAAGGTCGATGCCGAGGCTCAGAAGCTGGCCACCAAGGATGGCACCGTCGGTGACGTCGCCGAGAAGGTGCACGAGGTGGTCGACAAGGTCGACGGGGACTGATCGGCGCGGCTTCGACGCCCGTCAGGCGGGCGCGCGTTTGACCGAGACGAAGTGCAGTTCGGTGAGTCGCACCTTGGCGAGCCGCATCATCATCAGTGTGCGGATGACCCACCATCCCGGGTCGATCTCGAACCAGCGGTGCGACAACCGCGCCGACGTCGGCGCGGCGTGGTGGTTGTTGTGCAGACCTTCACCCGCCGTGATCAGTGCCAGCCACTGCAGATTGCCGGCGCGGTTTGGATACGGCCGGCGTCCGAAGTGGTGGGCCACGGCGTTGACCGCGGCCGAGCCTCCGAGATAGATGTTGACGTGGACGAAGGCGGCCAGCAGTCCGACCAAGGGGCCGAAGACGACGACGAGGAAGGCGACGCCGATCGACAGCCCGAACAGGGCGTGATCGTAGAACCACCGGTCGGCTCGGGTCTGCGGGATGTCCTTGGCGTAGCGCCGAAGCGTCTCGGTGTTGCGCGCCTCGCGCCGATACAGCGCGACGTTGCTGCGCTGCACCTTGAACCAGCCGAGCAGCACAGGGGAGTGCGGGTCGCCCTCGACGTCGGTGAAGGCGTGGTGCTTGCGATGGACGGCCACCCACTGCCGCGGGCGGATGCCGGTGGTGATCCACACCAGGAATCGGAAGATCTCGGTGATCGGGCGCTTGAACGCGACGGCACGATGGGCAAGGCCACGGTGCAAGAACACGGTCGATGACACGAAGGCGATGCACGACACGCCGAATCCGATCAGCACACTCCAGGCGAGGACCAGCAGCATCGGGACAGCATACATTCCCTACCTACTGGTCGGTAGGCCAGAATGAAAATCCCTCGCTAGAGTGACAGCCATGGTCATCAATGCGGGCGAGCAGTTGACGACCCGCGATCTGATCATCAATGAGGCATTGCGCTGCTTCGCCGAATCCGGCTACGACGGCACCTCGCTCAACGACATCGCCGCAGGTGTCGGCATACGCCGGCCCAGTCTGCTCCATCACTTCCCGTCGAAGGAAGCGCTGTACCACGAGGTCTTCGAGCGGTTGCTCAGCGATTGGTTCGAACGCCTCGCCGGGGCGATCTCCAGCCCGGAGCATGGCTGGCCGAAGGTGCGCCTCGTGATCGGCGCCGGGTTCGACTTCTTCGCTGACAACCACGACTACGTGCGGCTGATGCGCCGCGAGGCGCTCGACGGCGGTGCCCACCTCGGGATCGACCTGGCTGCAGTCCTTCGCCCCATGTGGGACCAGAGCGTCGGCTACTTCCAGGTGCAGATGGAGGCGGGCGTGTTCCGCCAGCACGACCCGGAGCAGGTGCTGCTCACCGGCTACGGAGCCCTGTTGAGCTACTTCTCCGACTCGCCGTTCCTCGGCGGGCTGCTCGACGAGGACCCACTGGCGCCCGATGCCTTGTTGCGCCGTCGCGACCACATCACCGCCTTCTTCGAGACTGCCCTGGTGCCGTAAGAGAAGTCACCTCGGTAAGCCCGCAATCGGAGGGGTTCCTGGCGTAGCGTGAAGCAAGTGACTGGATCGGGGACGCTGTCCGAATCCCAATCGAAAGCGCTCCTGCGCGGGCTGGGCGTGCCCATCGCCGACGAGCGCGAGGTGGCCGATGCGGCCGCCGCGGTCGATGCCGCCGACGCACTGGGATATCCCGTGGTCGTCAAGCTGTGCGGGCCGTCCATCGCCCACAAGACCGAGCGTGGCCTGGTGAGGCTGCGTCTCGGTGATCCGGACGCGGTTGCGGCAGCGGCGAAGGAGTTGCTGTCGTGCGCCACCCCGGCCGACGGGCAGGTCTCGCTGTTGGTCGCGCCGATGATCAGCGGCGCCCGCGAGCTCATCGCCGGAGTCGTGCGCGACCCCCAGTTCGGTCCCAACGTCATGCTCGGGATCGGCGGGGTCATCGCCGAGGCGATCGCCGACGTGCAGTTCCGCCCTGTGCCGATCACCGAGATCGATGCGGCGGAGATGATCGACGGCTTGGCAACGCGAAGGTTGCTCGGCGAGTTCCGCGGCGACGCGGCAGTCGACCGGGAACAGGTGGTGGCAACGCTGATGGCGCTGTCGACGTTGGCGCAGCGCCCCGACATCGCCTCGGTCGACGTCAATCCCTTGATCGTCCGAGGCGACGGTTCGGTGGTCGCGGTCGACGCGTTGGTCGAGCTCGGCGAACCCTCCGCATCGAGTGCCGTGCGGCGGCCTCGTCCCAGCGACACGCAGTTCCGCGCGCTCTTCGATCCGAAGGGTGTGTTGGTCGCCGGCGCCAGTACCCATCCCGGCAAGTTCGGTTTCGTCAGCCTCCACAACATCTTGGCCAGTGGCTACCGCGGTGCGGTGTTCGGAACCAATCTCGAGGGTGAAGAGGTGCTCGGTGTGCGCACGGTCGCCGACATCGAACAGCTTCCGCAGGACGCCATCGATCTCGTCTTCGTGTGCACGCCTGCGTCCGCGAACGAGCAGGTGTTGCGAGCCTGTGCCGCCAAGGGGATCAAGGCTGCGTTCCTCACCAGTGCCGGGTACGGCGAGGCCGGGGAGGCGGGGCGCCGAGCCGAAGCCGAGCTCGTTGCGCTTGCGGACGAGCTCGGGATGCTGCTGGCCGGACCGAACGGTCAAGGCGTCGTCAGCACGCCGTCCGCGCTCTGCGCGCAGATCGTCGCTCCGTTCCCGCCACCGGGTCGCATCGCCGTCGCCAGCCAGAGCGGCAACCTCGTCAGCAGCTTCTTGAACCTCGCTCGCCAGACCGGCGTTGGCATCAGCCGCGCCGTATCGGCCGGCAACGCGGCGGCCGTCACACCCGCCGACTACCTCGACTGGTACGCGGACGATGCCGAGACATCGGTGTCGCTCGCGTACATCGAAGGAATCGTCGACGGGCGCGGCGTGCTCGACGCGTTCACGGCGGCCGCCCGACGCAAGCCGCTGGTGGTCGTCAAAGGCGGTGCGACCGAAGGCGGTGCCAAGGCTGCCGCCAGTCACACCGGCGCGCTGGCGGCCGATGACAAGGTCTTCGACGGCGCGTGCCGGCAGGCCGGCGTCACCCGCGCCGTCACCGTCGAGGAGGCGTTCGACGCGGCAGCGACGTTTGCCACCCAGCCCCTTCCCAACGGCCCCAACGTGGTCGTGCTGACCACCGCCGGTGGATGGGGCGTCGTCACGTCGGACGCGATCTCCCGAGCCGAAGGTCTGCAACTGGTCCCGTTGCCGGACGACCTGATGGAACAGATCGACACGAAGTTGCCGGCGCGCTGGAGTCGCAACAACCCTGTCGACTGCGCCGGTGGGGAGACACGCGACACCATCCCCGAGGTGATGGAGATGATCGTCGCCCATCCCGCCGTCGATGCCGTCGTCTATCTCGGTCTCGGAATCCAGAGCAACGAGGCCCGGCTGATGCGCGAGGGCGGTTTCCACCCGGGTCACGGCCTCGACCGCATCGTCGCCTACCACGAGCGACAGGATCAGCGTTTCGCCGAGGCTGCTGACGAGCTGTCGCGTCGCTACGACAAACCGGTCCTCACCGCCACCGAACTCGCGGTCGCCGATCCGGCCAACGCGGGACCGGCGACGGTTCGGGCCACCGGTCGACTGTGCTATCCCAGCGCCAGTCGGGCCGTGGCCGCACTCGAGCACCTTTACCGGTACGCCGAGTTCCGTCGCCGCAGAGGGCTGGCCTGATGGCCAAGAGGCGTGTCAATCCGATTGCCGTCCTCGTCGTGCTGGCGTTGATCCCGGCCGCCGGCTTGGCCTTCGTGTGGCGATATGCCGATGCCCGCCGTCCACCGCCGGTCGAGCAACCGAAGCCACCCGACCCGTCCACGTTGCCGTCGGCGATGACCACACCGCTGCTGTCGGTGCGGCGCGCCCCGGGTGTGCTGTCCCGTCAGGTCAACGTGGCGGCACTGCAAGCCGCGCTGCAGCCGTTGCTCGCATCGGTCGACGACAACCGGTGCGTGTCGGTCGCGGTCGACGGCGAGCAGGTCGCCGCGAAGAACGACACCGTTCCCTTGTCGCCGGCGAGCAATCTCAAGATCCTCACTGCCGCGGTCGCCCTCGACGTGCTCGGCCCGGGGTTCACCTATTCGACGGACGTCGTCGGCTCGCTCGGAACCGACGGCGTGGTGCAGGGCGATCTGTACCTCGTGGGCGGCGGCGACCCGGTGCTGGCCTCGCAGTGGTGGAACGGCAACAACCCCAAGTGGCCGCCATTCAACGAGACGTCGTTCGAGTCGCTCGCCGACAGCATCCAGCAAGCCGGGGTGAAGCAGATCACCGGCAACATCGTCGGCGACGGATCACGCTACGACGACGAGTTCTTCGCGCCGACGTGGGCGGCCGCCGACCACGTCACCCAGGCAGGTCCGGTCGACGCCTTGCTCGCCAACGATTCATGGCAGACCCCGCAGGTCTCCGCCAAGGATCCGGCCCTCGGCGCGGCGACCGTGCTGCGCGACATGTTGAAGGATCGCGGCATCAAGGTCGGTGACGTGTCGACCGGTGTCGCGCCGAAAGAGGGCGTCGCAACGATCGCCGAGATCACCTCGCAACCGCTGCCGGCGATCCTCGCCGAGATGCTGACGACGAGCGACAACAACACGGCCGAGATGGTGCTCAAGGAGATCGGCTACCACGTGTCCGGGCAGGGCACGCGGGCTGCCGGCATCCAGGTCATCATGGACCGTCTGGCGCAATGGGGCGTTCCGACCGCGGGAGTCAGTCTCGTCGACGGGTCGGGCCTGTCCGACCAGAGTCGCCTGACGTGCGCGGCCATCCTCGGCGTCCTCGAGCATGGTTCCGCCAACGACGCGGTGGGCCAGGGGATGCCAGTTGCCGGCAAGCAGGGCGGCACGCTGTTCGACATCTTCACCGACGGCCCGTTGGCCGGCCGCCTGCGCGGCAAGACCGGAACACTGAACCCCAACTGCAATGCCGGCCAACTCGGTGCCAAGTCGTTGGGTGGCTACGTGCCGCAGGCCGGCGGCGGGGCCATCGAGTTCGTGCTGTTGCAGAACGGCGAGTGCATCGCCAACAACTACAAGCCGCTGTGGGACGAGCTGGGTCAGGCCCTCGGGCCGTATCCGACCGGTCCGACCGCGGAGACGCTCGCTCCGCGGTAAGCGTTCATGGCCCTGATGCCGATGTTTCCGTTGGGCACCGTGCTCCTGCCCGGCATGGTCCTGCCGTTGCACGTGTTCGAACCGCGGTATCAGCAACTGGTCCGTGACTGCCTCGACGCGCCGCCCCACGAGTTCGGTGTCGTGCTGATCGACCGCGGCAGCGAGGTCGGTGGTGGCGACACCCGTTCCGACGTCGGCGTGATCGCTCGCATACTGCAGGTCGCGCCGCTGGAGGGAAACCGATTCGCGCTCATCACCGTCGGCACACGCCGCGTGCGCGTCGTCGAATGGTTGCCCGACGACCCGTATCCGCGAGCGGACGTCGAGGACTGGCCGGACGGTGAGGGCACATGCTCGGTGGAGCGCGTCAGCGAGGTTGCCGCCCGAGCGCGGCGGTGTGCGGGACTCGCCGTGGAGCTTGGCGATCGAGTGATGGTCGCCGAGGGAGCGTTGAGCGGAGACCTGACGGCCGACTCGTATCTCTTGGCCGGCATCAGCCCGTTCGGTCCGGCCGACCAGTACGCCGCGCTGTGCGCGGCGAACCCGTCCGAGCGCGTCGATCTCATCGATTCGTTGCTCGACGGCGTCGAGGCCGGGCTGCACTTCCGGCTCGGCTGATCGGTCTGGTCGCGCGGCCCCGGCGTGCTACACATATGACCGTGCCTGACAAGGACATACCTCCTTCACGACGGGATTCCGCCGACCTCGGATCCGTGGTGGAGCTCGTCAAGGACTACGCCCGCCAGGAGACACTCGGGCCCATCCAGGGGGCCGGCAAATGGTTGGGGATGGGTGCGGCCGGTGCCCTGATGATCGGATTCGGCAACGTGTTCCTGATTCTCGGAATCCTGCGGTTGGTGCAGAACGAATACGGCAAGTCATTCCGCAGCCCGTGGGTCGCGATCGTTCCGTATTTCATCGCATTGATCGCCACCGTCATCGTCATGACGTTCGCGGCGTGGAGGATCTCGAGGAAGAAGTCGCTGCAGAAAGAGAGCCGTTGATGTCACAGAAGCGGATCACCCGAGACGACCTCGAGTCGCAGTTCCGTCAACTCCAGGACAGCGTGCAGCGCAGCGTCGAGGACAAGAAGAACTCGGTGTACACGGCCGCAGCAGTCGGAGGCATCGCCTTGCTCCTGATCTTCTTCCTCCTCGGCATCCGCCGCGGCAAGAAGAAGACCACCCTCGTCGAGATCCGGAGGCTGTGACCGGTGCCAGGCCGCACGCGGCTTCTCTCACCCACGGCGACCCTTCGCCATCGGGCGCTGGTCAAGGGCCTTCTCGGCGGAAACAAGGGATGGATGGCTGTCGGCGCGCTGGTGTGGACTCCGGTCCTGATGCGAAAGGTCTTCGGGCGCAACGTCGAGATCGTCTCCACCGAAGTCCTCAAGCCGGGCCAGGCGGTGCGCATCGAGGCGATACGCCCACCGACCAAGGACGAGCGTCGGGCCGCACGCCGCGCTCGATGAAGGTCCTGCTGCGCAACCCGCGCCGAGAGGTGGATGTGGTCGGGCCACGCAAGGTGCGAGCACTCCTCGCCTCGCTCGCACTCGACCGCGAGTCGCATCTCGTCATCCGCAACGGCACCCTGGTTCCGGGCGACGCCGAGTTGCAGGACGACGATCTCGTCGAGATCCGTCCGGTGATCTCCGGGGGTGCGTGATGACCGCCGTCGGCTCGAAGTGCCGCACGTGCCGTCAGCCGGCGATCATCGACCTCCCGCGGCACAACGCCCACTTCTGTGCCGAGCACCTGCTCGAACTGTGTCGGCGCCAGGTCGCCAAGGCGATCGAGCAGTTCGACATGCTCGATCACGACGATCGGATACTCGTGGCGGTGTCCGGCGGCAAGGACAGCCTGGCCGTGTGGGATCTGTTGGGCGAGCTCGGCTACCGCGCTGACGGGTTGTACGTCGGCCTCGGCATCGGTGAGTACAGCGACGTGTCCGCGACTCATGCTCGGGCGTTCGCCGCAGATCGGGGTTGGACGCTCATCGAGGTCGACCTGCGCGATCGCTATGGCTACGACATCCCGACGGCGGCCGCGGCGACCCGCAAAGTTCCGTGCTCCTCGTGCGGCACCAGCAAGCGACACATCTTCGACGAGGCCGCGATGAACGGCGGCTACGACGTGTTGGTCACCGGCCACAACCTCGACGACGAGGCCGCTGTGCTGTTCGGCAACACGTTGCGTTGGGACGTCGAGTACCTGGCTCGCCAGTGGCCGGTGCTGTCGGCACGGCGGGGCTTTCCGAAGAAGGTCAAGCCGTTGGTGCGGCTCACGGAACGGGAGACGGCGGCGTGGTGCATCGTGCGCGGCATCGACTACCTCGTCGACGAGTGTCCGATGGCGGCCGGCAACAAGCACCTCGCCTACAAGGCGGTGCTCAACGCGATCGAGGAGGGATCGCCCGGCAGCAAGGCCAACTTCTATCTGAAGTTCATCGACAACATGGCGCCGGTGCTGAGCGGGCGAGCGGTGGCCGAGGGCTCGTCGATCGGGGTCTGCTCGAACTGCGGAGCGCCGACGACCGGTAGCCTGTGCGCCTTCTGCCACCTGGTGGAGACGGCGGCAGGCCATGAGCGCGTGCCGGTGGAGATGGTCGTGACGAAGCGGAGAGCGAGACGATGAACGCGCCATTCGCGTACGGCGAGAAGGTGTTGCTGCTCGATCTGAAGCAACGCCGTTACCTCATCACGCTCGCGGAGGGTGCCGAGTTCCACAGCCACAACGGCTTCTTCGCGCACAGCGAGCTCGTCGGGCAGGCGGAGGGCGTCGTCGTGAAGAGCACCAAGGGTTCGCCGTACACGGCATTGCGCCCGACGCTGGAGGACTTCGTCGTCGAGATGCCACGCGGGGCACAGGTGATCTACCCGAAGGACCTTGCCCCGATCTGCATGTTGGGTGACATCGCCCCGGGGGTCCGCGTGCTCGAGAGCGGCGTCGGTTCCGGCGCGCTGAGCATGACGATGCTGCGGTGGGGTGCCGAGATCGTCGGCTACGAGTTGCGTGAAGACTTCGCCAACCGCGCCAAGGCCAACGTGCGCAGCTTCCTCGGTGAGGCGGCGATGGAGCGGTATCGCGTCGAGCTGCGCGACTGCTATCTCGGCATCGACGAACGCGACGTGGATCGCGTGGTGCTCGATCTCCCCGAGCCGTGGCAGGTGGTCCCGCACGCCATGGAGGCGTTGCGACCCGGTGGGATCCTCATCGCCTACACGCCCTCGATCATCCAGGTGTCACAGCTGCGCGACGCGCTGGCGTCGAAGGCGTGGAACGGAACCCGGACGCTGGAGGTGTTGCACCGCGGCTGGTACGTCGAGGGCCAGGCAGTCCGTCCCGATCACCGGATGGTCGCCCACACCGGCTTCTTGACGACTGCCCGATTCCTGGGCTGATACGCGAAGAAGGAGCGCCGTACGGCACTCCTTCTCGGTACGCGAACTCTGTCGAGGCTTACGGCTCGATGAAGATGCACTCGCCGGGGCACTCCTCGGCGCTCTCGATCACGGCGTCGAGCTTGCTGTCGGGGAAGCTCGCCATGCCCTCGGCACCCTGGGGGTTTCCCTTGGCGGTGGCATAGATCTTGTCGCCCTCACGGACGTAGGCGAGGCCATCGTCGAGCAGGGTGAAAACGTCGGGCGCGATCTCTTCGCAGAGGCCATCACCAGTGCACAGATCCTGGTCGATCCACACCTTCATTCTTATGATCTCCTCATTCGAAGGGTCAGACGTCGCTGAGCATACAGGTCGGTCACCTGCAAACCCCGGTTACCGCGGCGGGCGTGATGGGCGTCACCGTCGGCGCGCCGACTTGACGTCTCGCACAAAGTGCGCGCTTGCGGGTACTTCATGAGTGTAGGTTCCGATCATGGCAGAGGATTCCGAGGCGACCGAGGCGGTGCTCCAAGCACAAGTCGCGGTACTCGAACAGGAGATCGACCAACTCCGGCGGCGCCTTGCCGATGCCCCCAAGCGTCAGCGGGCGCTCGAAGAACGACTGCTCGAGACGAAGGGGCAACTGGCCCAGGCGGTGTCGCAGAACGAGAAGTTGAGCTACACCCTCCGCGAAGCGCGCGAGCACATCTCGTCGCTTCGCGACGAGGTCGACAAGCTCACCCAACCGCCGTCGGCGTACGGCGTGATCGTCGGCAAGAACGACGACGGCACGGTCGACGTGCTGACCAGCGGCCGCAAGATGCGCGTCGGGTTGCATCCCGACATCGATCACGAGTCGTTGCCCCGCGGGTCGGAGGTCGTGCTCAACGAGAGCTTCAACGTCGTGCAAGCCCGCCGGCCGGAGGTGACGGGCGAGGTCGTCGCGATCAAGGAGCTGTTGGACGACGGCGTGCGCGCTCTTGTGATCGGGCGCGCCGACGAGGAGCGTGTCTGCGAACTGGCCGACTCGTTGCGCGGCGTGCACCTCCGCAGCGGCGACACGATGCGGCTCGATCCGCGCACCAACATGTTGTTGGAGAAGCTGCCGCGGCCCGAGGTCGAGGATCTGTTGCTCGAAGAGGTTCCCGACATCTCCTACAGCGACATCGGTGGTCTCGACGCCCAGATCGAACAGATCGCCGACTCGGTCGAGTTGTCGTTGCGGCACCACGACCTGTTCGCCAAGCACCAGCTGCGCGGGCTGGATCCGGAATTGATGAAGGACTACCTGCGGCTCACGGCCTCGATGATCGTGATGCAGGACGGCGCCGTGCACACGCGTCTGCGCGAGCAAGAGGATCGGGTGCTATGCCCAGCCCACGTCGAGCAGTGGTCGCCCTCGGTTCATCGGATCGTG